>Ga0255776_10001097_pt1 | contig 30885 bp, 28 predicted proteins | sample 071ome_19_FD_179974 | JGI IMG/M metagenome (GOLD analysis project Ga0255776, IMG submission 179974) | Coastal salt marsh microbial communities from the Groves Creek Marsh, Skidaway Island, Georgia - 071413AT metaG (version 2) | ecosystem: Environmental > Aquatic > Marine > Intertidal zone >... | reverse complement strand
AATTGAAGCGCATCTCACAAGCGGCCACCCTAGTCGGAGAGCGATCCGATGCGGCTGACGCCTTTCAACGGCTCGTTGAACAATCTGTTGAAAACAGGCCCATTACTAGACTGACATTGGAGCGAAAGAGAGGCATTACTCGCAAGGGCGAGCGCCTCAGAACGCTTCAAAGCTGTCGCTGAGATGGCTGGCGCGATCGCGCACGACCTAAACAACAAGCTAATGGTAATGGCGGGGCACCTTGAGATCCTAAAAGACGGGTTGCGTCTTCCCGATCCATCCATGGATAAGGGACTGCCCTCTATCGAAAAAGTTGAATCGGCTGTGGCCTCTGCTGCCGAATCTGTCGACCAACTCCTCATCTTTTCTGGCCGCAAGGTGCTGCAACGGGAAAAAACCGATTTGCGGCAAACACTGGTCGATCTTGAACCGCTTTTGAACGGGCGAGTTCAGCCTCCCGTCACCTTCGAAATGACGCTGAGCCCCCTCGAATCAACCTTTGACGTCGACCGACAGCTGTTGTCAAGTTCACTGATTCATCTCGTCGAGAATGCCGTCGAGGCCATGGACCATGGCGGAGACATTTCGGTAACACTGACCGAAGCGATCATCGACGAACCTCACCCCACGATCAATTCAGTGATTGTGCCCGGCACTTATGGTCATATCCAGGTCAAAGACACCGGGACTGGTATCAGCGATGTGCACCGAGGCAAAATCTTCGAGCCCTTTTTCACCACCAAGGGCAGAGATCAGCGTCGCGGATTAGGCCTTAGCATGGTTTACGGCTTCATCGTCCAATCTGAGGGACACATCAGCGTCGATTCTTCGCCTGGCGAGGGAACTACCGTCGACCTATGGTTACCCTCAAGCGAGAGCTCATAAAAAGCGGCCCCATAGACAATCCAACACTGATAGCAGATACGAGGGCACATTTCCCAAGAGGAGCCACTCACTCGTCGTCTTTTAGTGCCTTATCGTCAAAAGTGGTGGTCACACTGCCATTTAACTGGAACAACCAGAAGTAAATAGGCTAAGGTGCCCCCTCATAGAAACCTCTCATCACACCTCATGATCGCTGTCGCTCGCGCACAACAACGCCTGAAAATCAGCCTTTTGATCATCGGCTTTTTCCTCGCCTCCTTGCGTGGAGTATTCGCCTACGCATCCTGTGAAGACAAAGACGCGGAAGCTTTGAAGCGGATTGATGAGGACGCAGTCTGTGAACTCATCACCGTGCCGCTCGATCACAATGCCCCCGATGCCGCGACGATCGACTTAAGACTCATCACGTTGCCTGCAACGTCGAGAAATCCAGCAGCTGACCCTATGGTGTTTCTGGCGGGTGGGCCAGGACAATCCGCCATCCAAGCCGCTCCATTCTGGTTACGATCACACCGAGCGCTGCGTTCAGACAGAGCCTTCATTTTTCTCGACCAACGCGGAACTGGTGGCTCGGCTTCGCTCGCTTGTGCAGATGATCTCGAGCCGTTATTTGCCAAAGATTTTGAATGGTGGATGACCCAAGAAGCAGCGATTGAAGCGCAACAAGAGGGGCTGCAAGCCTGTCTCGAAAAGCTGCCTTACTCGCCCTCCCACTTCACCACTGCGGCGGCCGTTCGCGATCTCGCCGCAGTGCTCGATCATCTCGGCGTGGCGAAGGCCAACCTGTTTGGTGTGTCGTACGGCACGCGCATGGCGCTCGCATTTCTTCGTGAGCACGAGGACCGTGTTCGCTCCGTTCTCCTAGATGCGGTGGCTCCACACAGCATGGTGATTCCCGCTCGAGTGGTTGAAGACGCAAGAGCGGCGCTCGATCATGTCTTCACTGCTTGCGATAAGAGCACCGCCTGCAGTGCGCGCTTCCCGGATCTAAGGGCAACCCTAGAAATCGCACGGCAACAGCTTGAAGCGGCCGATGGACCGATCAGCGTGGTCGACCCCCTGACGGGCGAGACCGTTGAATTTGTGACGTGGCCAGACATGCTCAGCAATATCCTGAGAGCAGGGCTCTATAGCCGCGAACTCATCCGACTATTTCCTCTCGCAATCGAACGCGGCAGCCAAGGTCAATTCGATTCACTCATTACGGTTGCGTCCATGCTGGCGCAGGAATCGCTTCGAGATTTGTCTTTGGGGATGATGGCATCGGTGCTCTGCGCCGAGGATATGAGGCGACTTCCCCCGATGAATGAGTTTGCAAAGCGCAATCCACTCGTTGATAGCATGGCACCCATCTGTGAGTTTTGGCCCAGTGAACCCGCACCCGAGCGTCTTTTTGAGCCAGTTACGAGCGACGTACCTGCGCTACTCCTTTCCGGTCAGTTCGACCCCATCACCCCACCTCGGTACGCGATCGAAATCGAACCGAACCTTTCGCACTCCCATCATGTGATTATTCCAGGCGGGGCTCACGGCGTATCAGGACTGGGCTGCATCCCTGAGGTCATTGAGTCCTTTATTGAAGATCCAGTTAGTCGGGATTTAGACCTTGACTGCACGGACGATATTCAAATCGCCCCTTTCTTCTTGTCGCCCTCGGGCGCCTTTGGAGGTGCTTATGATTGAGGCAAACGGCCTTAAGAAATCCTTCGGCGAGATCGAGGCGGTATCCGATGTGAGCTTTACAGCGCAAGACGGGCGCGTGACGGGCCTGCTCGGCCCGAATGGCGCAGGCAAGTCAACGACACTACGAATGATTTATGGCCTTCTGAAGCCCGATGCGGGTGCCATTAGGATCAATGGTACGGATGTCCATTCAGACCCGTTGCCAGCCAAGTCTCAGCTCGGAGTGCTCCCCGACGGGCACGGTCTCTATGCAAGACTGACTGCTCGAGAGCACCTCCTGTATTTTGGCGAGCTCCATGGGCTTGATCAAGCAAGCCGTGAGGCGCGCGCGCAATCTTTGATCGATCAACTCGACATGTCCGGTATCGCTGATCGCAAAGTCGAAGGGTTCTCCCAAGGCGAGCGTATGAAAGTGTGTCTAGGGCGCGCACTCATTCATTCGCCCCGAAATGTCGTTTTGGATGAACCCACTAACGGGCTCGATGTTGCCAGCACGAGAAAAGTTCGTGAGATGATCAACCGACTGCGTGACGAGGGCCTTACGGTCTTGTTCTCTAGTCATCTAATGCACGAGGTCAGTCGACTGTGCGATGACATCGTCATTATCAATCAAGGCAAGGTCATCGCGAGTGGCACGCCAGATGAAATCCGATCCCAGGGCGGCAATGATCAGCTAGAAGACGCGTTTCTCAATCTGCTTGAGGCATCGATATGAGCATTATGAGCATCGTTGCTAAAAAAGAATTTCGCGATGGCGTGAGAGATAAAAGGGCGCTGCTTTCTGCGTTTTTCTTCCCCTTGAGTGCACCACTTTTCATTTATTTTCTTCTGAACGCTGTCATAGAAATGAGCCAGGTAGACGAGACGGTCAGTGTCCCTATCTATGGCGCTGACGCAGCACCTGGGCTTATTGCTTACCTCACTGAGGCAGGTATCGAAGTTGATGATCGCGACTCCCAAACGCTCGACCCTCAAACACTAGACGACGTTAAATCCCAAGTCGCAAACCAAACGTTAGATTTCGCGCTAATGATTCCCGAGGACTTTCAAGACACCATGACGTCATACCGACCACCTGATTTGCTAATTGTGTCTGACTCCTCACGGAATGATGTAGCAGCCCAGGTTGGGCAACTGCGGCGAGTTTTAAATCAATACAACCAAGAGCTCATTAGTCTGCGCCTCATCGCAAGAGGGGTATCCCCTAAGGTCACCATTGGCGCGCGACCGATCTCCATTGATGTCGCGTCCGACCAGAAGAGGACGGCGAACGTACTCAATTTCATTCCCATTTACGTACTGATGGCGGCCTTTGTCGCCGGCCTTGGCATCGCCATTGACGGCACCGCAGGTGAGCGGGAACGAAAAAGCTTGGAGCCGCTGCTCATCAATCCAATTCGGCCCATCGACATTATCTTTGGCAAGTGGTTCGCGTCAGGCACTTTTGCACTCCTGGGAATGCTAGCGACCCTTGTCTTGTGCGTGGTCGCGATGTTCGCACTCCCGATAGAAGAAATAGGGTTATCGTTCGAAATTAGTACAAAGCAGGCCCTCGCGCTCTTGATGGTCAGCCTACCCGTTCCCTATATCGCGGCTAGCCTGCAAATCCTTCTAGGGCTATTCGCTAAGAGTTTCAAAGACGCGCAGTCTTATATCGGCATTTTAGTCATCTTGCCGATGGTCCCAGTCATCATTCGCCAGTTCATGCCTTTCGTCACCGAACCATGGATGGCAGGCATTCCCATCTTCGCGCAAAGTGTGTTGATGATGGATGTGCTAGCCGGCTCGGGGTACTCGTTTCTAAGCCTTGGCGTGGCGCTTATCTCTGGCTTTGTTGCGAGCGCCCTTCTTTGCCTCGTGGCCGCCCGATTACTAACGACCGAGCGGATGATTCAAAGCTAACCATCCCATCCCCCAGTGGCACATAGCGCCAGACAGGTTTTACCTGTTAGGGACAGCTGGATCGTAGATTAATCACCGGACGTTTCTGGGAGATTAGGGGGAACCTCGGCAGTCTTTTTCTCGACCGCTCCGATCCCGCTTTCGCCCAGCTTCTCAGCTAGCACTGGCGCTGACATCGAATCGTCTGGTTTCCCTAACGACACGCTTTGCTGCCCAGAATCAGGATCGCTTTTTGGCTTGGTGTCGATAGTGGATTGATCATCAAAAGGGGTCGTTTCGAGGGAGAAGGCTTCGGCCCCCACATCCGGTCGCGAATCGGTCTCTACCGGCGCTACAACGCTTGACTCACGTTCTTCGCCCGGATCTGACCGAGGTGAGCTAAACGCCAAATAAAGCAGGACCATCCCAAGGGATATCCCCGCGCCTATCCAATATTGCAATCGATCCGACACGTTGATGATTCTTCAGTTGTTTATCAACTAGAGATTTAACCACAGCGGCTTCGGTTGAAACGAGACTCAGCCTTGTATCGCCAAATGAAGGAAGCCGCCAACAGCCAAGTATTCAACGCATAGCAGCCGCGTTTCTTCGGGCGCAGGAGCAAACAACTTATCCTTCGACATCAATATCGACCGGTTGATCGTGCCGCTATTTGGCTCGGTTTGATACAAAGTCCTTCTTCGCTTCGAAACCGTCACCCGTCCTCCACTCAAAATCTCGCGCAACAGAACCTAGAAACACAATGATTTTGAAGAGATCAGAGCGTGTCGCACTCTGCGAGTCAGGCCTCGTTCCTCGAGCGAGTAGAAACTCCTTTTTGCCCTACTCTTATTCTGCAGTTCATCACGACACTGAGGCATAATAGTCGGTCAAATTTACCGCCCACCGAACAAGCATCATGCGAATCGATACTGCTGTTTCTTTCTGGAAAAAGGATGCCCCCTCACCGGCAGACGAACCTCTGATTCTGCATCAAGATTATCTGCCCCAACACCTGGGATTCGTCTTGATGGAGCATGGCCTGACCGGCGTGATCGCGATCCAACACGCTGAGCGCAATCCTTCGACTCCGGAGTGGCTGACTTGGATGGAGGAATGTACCGAGGTGATTGCCGTGGTCGCCCTGGTTACCAGCGACTCTCTGACTTTCGTCCCAGAGTGGGTTACCCGATTCCCGAAACTCAAAGCCGTAAGGACCTCGCTTTCAGCGCTAGCCAATGATGGTCAATACAGGCAAAAACTCATTGCCACACTCAATTCGCTTGATATCACGCTCGAGATTGCCGTCGATCAAGCATTACCCGAGTCATGTACTGGATGGTTTGAAAACGCGCCCAATCAGCGCATTGTTCTGGCACCCAAGCTGACAAAAGATGAAGATAACGGATGGCTGGACATAGCCTTCATCCGTGCATGGACAAACCAGCGCCCCAACCTTTGGATCAAGCTCGACGGGCTCCCCAATCTGACGTCGACCGACACAGCCGAGTCATCATGGGATGACCCCGAAGATGCCATGCTCGATGCCAGCAAAGCCGTGACGTTCGTGAATCAGCTGCTCGAGTCCCAATTGACTGAACGGTTGGTGTGGGGGTCTGCATGGCCCGCCCTGACCGCCCAGTTCACCTTTGATGAGGCCATAGATATTTTGGATACCTGCCTTCAGGGCAAGCCCGAAGTGACAAAAACCAAGCTGTTGGGCGCCAATGTGGTGGACGCCTACGGGTTATCTGAATGAGTCGTATCGGTCTCTTGCATCCAGGCGCTATGGGCGCGTCGATCGGCGCCCAGCTCACTTCGAAGACTCACACCGTACTTTGGTGGCCTGAGGGGCGAAGCGGGCGCAGTGCCAGGCGAGCCGAACAAGCCGGGTTGACCCCTTCCTCGCAGATCGATGACTGGCTCACGGCGGACTACGTCATTAGCATTTGTCCTCCTGACGCGGCCGAATCGGTTGCCCAGTCCGTGATCGACTGGGATTACCAAGGGACGTTTGTTGAGGCCAACGCCATCTCGCCGATGCGTCTGCGCGATATCGCCAAAAAGCTTGAGGCGTCTGGCGTCCAGGTGATTGATGGCAGCGTCATTGGGGGGCCTGTCTGGCCAGGTAAGGGGGCCCTCTCCTCCGTTCTCGCGTGTTCGGGGAAAGGCGCCGACGCATTCGCCGCGTTGTTTGAAGAAACAGGGTTTGAAGGAAGGGTCGTCTCAACCGAACTTGGCGATGCCTCTTCGCTAAAAATGGTGTTTGCCGCACTGACCAAAGGGAGCGTCGCATTAATTGCGGAGATCCTAAACGTCGCTGAACAATTAGGCGTTCGACCTGAGCTAGAAAAGCTATGGGGCGATCAGGCCACCCAGCAGCGCCACAACCAGATCTCAACCAACGCCGCTAAGGCTTGGCGTTTCGCGGGGGAGATGAGAGAGATTAGCCAAACATTCAGTGAGGTTGACGCCGCCTCTGGTTTCCATGAGGCCGCTGCCCAGGTTTTTGAGCGCCTTGAGAGCCACAAGGATTGGGTCGAAAAGCCCAGTCTCGATGCATTGCTTGCCAGCCTTTCAAGCCAGGACATCGAGGAGAAGTAAAAGGGCGATCGTGATTGATCGCCCCGAATTGCTCAGCCTTTAGCCACAGCCACCATATCGGCAACCTGCGTGAACTTCACTCTTGGCTTACCTTGGGCTTCACCGCGGGCCACTTCCTCGGCGTCGATCTTCTTCCACTCCGAGAAACTCACGGCATCTGGCTGGCGGTTTGCAATCAGCTCGGCCAGCGCATCGGCGCTTTCTGTCGGCTCAAAGTGACGTCCCGCTGCGATGTCTTCCACCATCAACGTAACGGTTTCTTGAGCGCAGGTTTTGTTGGTGCCAATGACGCCGCTTGGCCCTCGCTTAATCCAGCCCGCCGTGTAAAGGCCGACGGCTTGCTCGCCAGTGCTGTCCACTACCCGACCGCCTTCGTTAGCAATCGTGCCCCAGCTTTCGTTAAAAGGGACATCAGGCAGTGGTTTACCCCGATAACCAACCGAACGGAACACGAGACCCGCTGGGATCGTCTCCACCTCATCTGTAGCCACTGCTTTGATTGCGCCGCCGTCTTCAACCAACTTGTTCTTAACGAGCTTACAGGCTTCAACTCGGTCACCGCTGCCTTCGAGTTCCGATGGCGAGACCAAAAAGCGAATATGGAGCTGCCGCTTCTTACCCGCAGGAACTCGCGCAGCGTACGCTTGGACGGTATCAACGTTCTTCTGTGCGTTCTTATCCCCGCCCTCCGCTAGCGCCCGCTGGCTGGCGTCGTCCAGGGCTGCCTCATCACCAAGAACGATCACATCCGCATCCTCGAACTCACCCATTTCCTTGATTTCGGGCGGAGTAAAAGCGGCCTGGGCAGGTCCTCGACGCCCTAGGATGTACACATTTTTCACTTGGCTAGCTTTCAATGCCTCCAACGCGTGCTCCGCAATGTCTGTTGTCGCCAGCTCATCGGTGGTTTTGCAGAGAATGCGAGCGACGTCCATCGCCACATTACCCATGCCAACAACCGCAACGTTTTCCTGACTGAGGTCGAACTCCAGATCAGCAAAATCCGGATGACCGTTGTACCAAGCGACAAATTCCGTCGCTGAGTGACTGCCAAGCAGGTCTTCACCAGGAATACCTAAATTTCGGTCAAACGGGCTGCCAGTGGTAAACATCACCTGATGGTAGTGGGCCTTTAAGTCCGCCATGTGGATGTGCGTGCCATATTCCACATTGCCAAAAAAGCGGAAACCAGGGTGCGCAGCGCTTTTTTCGTAAGCACGCGTAACGCTCTTGTCTTTTTGATGGTCGGGAGCAACGCCAGCGCGGACCAACCCATAAGGAGTGGGCAACCGATCAAACATATCCATCTCGACCACGAGGTCGGACTGCTTCAGTAAATTACTGACCGTGTAAAACCCGGACGGACCAGAGCCAATGATTGCCACTCGCAACGGATTCTCTTGAGTACCGACTGCCGCCATTTGTCACCTCTTTCCTCATTTGTGCCAAGACGATAGCAGAATCAATGGTCCCGATACAGACGACTGCAAGGTGAGTTTCAGCTCATCACTCATTCGCTTACTCCCTTTCCATTCAGGGCTATAATTTGACCATCACCAGCGACCTATCGAGGAAAGCGCGCATGCTTAAGTGGGCACTTGGAGCCATCATCATCCTTATCCTGCTGAGCGGTGTCGGGCTCTCAATACTCCTTGACCAGCCCGAGCGGTTTCGCCCTCAGATCGAAGCGCTCGCCGCAGAGCAAGTCGGTGCACCCATCCGGTTAGGCCAACTCTCTTGGCAATGGCAGCCAAATTTCGCGTTATCCGTCTCAGAGGTAGAGATCAATCCGAACGATGGCCCTATCGTGCAAGTGCAGTTGGTTGACGTTGATTTCAAAGCGTCCCTACTTGCGCTCCTGACCGAGCAATCACTAGTCGTGCTAGAGATAGAGGTGGAGCGAATGTCGGTGGTGCAAAGGGAAGCGTCTAGCGCTTCATCGACCCCAGAGGCGCGAGCGCAATCACAACCCTCAGAGACTCAAGAAGACACAGCTAATGAGGCCTGGCAAGCATCGCTCCAAGAACTGCCCGCGCTGCTCCTAACTACGTTCGAGCAAGTAGAGGTCAACCAACTGAAAGTGAATACTTTGACGTTGGAGACCGAGGGACGCTCTGAGCCAGATGTCATCCTCTCTGCTATCCGATTAACCATGCAAGGAAGCCAGCTTACCGCGCGGTTGGAAGGCAAGGGCAGTCAACTCGGGGCAACAGGCATCGCGTCATGGAGCGGAGGACTGTCGATCGAATTGTCCGTCACGAATGATGCCGCACCTTCGGTTAGTTTCGCTGGCGACATTGAGGGCAAGACCACTCTCGCTGATTCCACGGTCATTCCTTTATCCGCTCGCGTCAGCACTGCCTGGACGCCGGCTGACAATTTGCTTCGCCTTAATGCGCTCACCGGCATCGTAGGCGGCCTTGAATTTAGTGGTGAAGGAACCATCAATCCGCTTACTCGCCTATCACCCGATAGGACACCATTTGACTTCAGAGCCAACCTAGCGCTGTTAAAGGAATCCGCCATTGCCGAGCAGTTGCAAAGGGCGGGTGCCCTCTTTCCTCTTACCAGTGCCACCCTCTCTTTGGAAGCGAGCGGCACGGGTGAGCAAATTGACCTCTCCATTCCCGCTGCCTCGGTGAACGAAATGGCTTGGACTGGCAAGGTCACTTTCAACCTGCCTGATCAACGTCTAGTCGGCTTTTTTGAGGCGCCATTCGTCAATGTTGATGCGCTCGCTGCAACCGATGATGCTGAAGAGGGAGATGCGTCGTCGACGAGCGACTTAAACGATCCGCTTTGGCCAGACGCGTTGTTCGAGGGACCATGCGCCGAGTTTACCGTGACAGCTGACGAGGTGCTATACGACGGGTTAGTGTTCCAGGGAGCCGTATTCACTGCCTCACTGGACGGAAACCGAGCGCTCGTCACAGCCAACGCCGATCTAGCCGGTGGTGCACTGTCATCAAAGGCGACTATCTTTAACGATCCAGCGCAAACCCACACGGTTCACTGGCAGGCTAATCAAGTGGACCTCAACCGTTTGGCCGCGCCTCTTACCCCGGGGTTATTGAAAGGTGATGGCGATTATCAATTCACTGGCGCAACCCTCAATGCCATCGGTCAATCTCTTAAAGGGTCCTCTAACGTTGAGCTGAGCGATGGCGTGTTGGAACTTGCGGCCATCAAGTCAATGCTTGGCACCCTTGATGGCTTAATCGGCACGCAAAGCGGCGCCAAGACGTGGCCTGACCGTGTCTCTTTTGACAAAGCACTCGGTACCCACGAGGTAAAAAACGGTATTCGTGAGGGGCAACTGTTAACCGCAGACCTCGCCAATCTTCATTTCAAGTCGGTAGGCGGCCTTGATCTCCAAACCAATCAAATGAAAGCGTTGATCGATTTTAAAGTCGATGCGAGCACCGATCCTCCACTACCAATTAAAGGTCCGATCACTGCCGTGACTTGGCCACTCACTTGCGAGGGGCCTATCGATGCAGCGCTCACTGAACTCTGCGGCCCAGACACAGAGAGGGCTAAACGCATCGCAACCGATCTTTTAAAAGCTAAAGTCAAGGACAAAGGCAAAGAACTCTTGGAAGGCCTTCTCAACAAAGACGGCAAATCCTCAATAAAAAAACTCTTTGACTGGTAATGACTTCGTTTAATTTCGCGGAAGCGCTGCTTGCGTGGTTCGACCAACACGGCAGGCATGATCTGCCCTGGCAGACGCCGGATGATCCTTATCGAGTTTGGCTCTCTGAGATCATGCTCCAGCAGACCCAAGTGAAAACGGTCATCCCCTACTTTGAACGCTTTTTGCAGGCCTTCCCAACACTCGAGTCTCTGGCCGAGGCCAAGATCGATCAGGTGCTGGCCGCGTGGACGGGCCTCGGTTACTACGCGCGCGCTCGAAACCTGCACCGCACGGCGGTGATGATTCATCAAGATCTTGGCGGGAAGTTCCCCGATAACCAGATCGCGTGGGCTGAACTGCCAGGTGTGGGCCCCTCAACGGCTGCGGCAATTACTTCCATCTGTTTCAACGAACGCGTTGCCATTCTCGACGGCAATGTGAAGCGGGTACTCACTCGGTTTTTTGCTGAACCCGGTTGGCCTGGCGCCAGTCGTGTCGCGAATAAACTCTGGGGACAAGCAGAATCGTTACTGCCTAAAACGCGGTTCGGTGATTACACACAAGCCATCATGGATCTCGGTGCGACAGTTTGCTCACGCAAGCAACCACAATGTCATCGCTGCCCGGTGAGCGAGGCGTGCATTGCTCACCGCACGGGTGAGCAAGATGCTTTTCCTGCCGCCAAGCCTAAAAAACACAGACCATCCAAATCCATCTGGATGCTGATCGCGGCCACAGAGGAAGGTGATTATTTCGTGGAAAAGCGCCCAGACCAAGGCATTTGGGGCGGCCTGCATAGTTTCCCTGAATTCGCGTCGCTCGACGCATTACTCCAGTGGATACAAGCGGGTGCTAACCGGGTGGAACTCACACCGTTTAAACACCAGTTCACGCACTATGAGCTTGTCATCCACCCTGTGCTGGTAAGGAAGGCAACCTGGCCCGCGCTCACATCGGCGTATGAGGGTCAGTGGATCAATGACCTTGAGCGTCTAAACATTGGGTTAAGCAAGCCCGCCGTCACCCTTCTCGAGCAATTGGTTGGGGCACCCGATTGAGACATAGCGCCGCTCAGTAGAGTTGCGTCATACTATGCGTTTTACTAGCAACGAACCCCTATGACTCGCACTGTCTTCTGCAAACGACATCAACAAGAATTGCCGGGGCTTGCTGCACCGCCCTTCCCTGGCCCGAAGGGGCAGGAGATCTTTGAAACCATTTCACAAGCGGCCTGGGACGACTGGCAGGCCCATCAAACGATGCTAATTAATGAGAAGCATCTAAACATGATGGATAAAGCCGCCAGAAAGTATTTAACGGAGCAACGCGATCGATTTTTCGAAGGCGATCAGGTCGATGAGGCGGAGGGGTATCTCGCGCCAGAGGACGAGCGCTAATTGCGCAGCACGCTCGCACTGAGCGGTTTAGTCGATAACTGAAACGAAGTAAGCCACTTAGCGCTTACCGATGCGAAGAGACCAAAGCCCACTCGTACGAATAAAAACATAACCTCAGAACCTCACAACCTCACAACCTCACAACCTCACAACCTCACAACCTAACAACCTCACTATTGTCAGGCTCGGTTCTTCGTCACGGCTCAGCGAGAACACGCGAATCGTCCTAGTGATCAAGCGCAGCTAGCCAATCGCTCATCGGCCCAACGTGCAACCCGGGCGGAAAGAGGAATTAAAACCCTCAGGAGGATACGAACTAGCTGCCACTGTGGCAGCCCTATAAACGGTTACCTACAAGACGTATCGATCATTTGCGGCGCGCACCGTTAAGTCACTGATCACCACTCCCCAAGGCTGGTCGATCGCATAAAGGATTTGGTCGACCAGATGCTCTGGCGCGAGGCCCCAATACTTGATCGAGTCGACACTCATTTCATCCTGTGACAGCTGGCCTGATTGCGCCCCTTCCATGGTGTTGAGATAACTCTCGAAGTGCTCGCCAAGTATTCCTTTAATCGCCAATGGGTTTAAAACCCCTTGCCCTAATCCTGTTCCGGGAACTCCTGTTGGCCGCACGACCGTGACTTTAATTTTTCCCTGAGATTCCAGTCTTAGCGAATTGGATAACTCATTTACCGCGGCCTTTGTTGCACTATATACCGCACTACCGGCGACTCCTGCGTTGCCGTAGATCGAGGAGAGATTCACGACATGGCCTTGTCCCTGGCCAATCATCGTGTCGTAAACGGCCATGATGCCATTCAGCACCCCTTTTATGTTCACATCGATACAGCGATCCCAGGCCTCACTCGCGATGGCGTGATCCTCATAAAAAGCGAGCGGCATAGTGCCGGCGTTGTTCACCAAGATGTCGACCCCACCAAACGTATCCATCGCAGAACGCACGGCATCATCCAAGTCGGAGCGGCGACGAACATCCGCCTCGTGTAGTAAGAGGTTGGGCTGTTCTCCTAATCGCCGAACCATACCCTCTTTGCTCAAATCCAGCGCCACGACTTTGGCACCCCGGGCGAGGCTTCCCTCAGCGAGCAATGCACCAAACCCACTACCCGCTCCCGTGATCATGATTACTCGATCTTTCAGGTGACTCATCGGTTCCCTCTCCTTACTCGACAGGCTCACTGCCCCATCTCACATCTTGGACTCAGCGCAATGTCAGTCTTCTGAGCCTTGTTTCGGCTCAACGAATATCGAACTGAGGCACACCTCGCCACCATAGATTGGGCGCCGGACTTGACCCTTGCCCCTCCTCAGCCAGCGTCGCTGCATCATAGAGTCGGCCATTCAGCATGACTTTGTCGATCTGATCCGTGCGCCGCACATCCTCAAGCGGATTACCGTCGATAATCACGAGGTCCGCTAACTTCCCCGGTTCCAGAGAACCCAAATCCTTTTCCATCCCGAGATGTCGCGCTGGACTAATGGTTGCCGTCTCTAGCGCCTGCATAGGGGTCATGCCGCCTCTGGCAAAACTCCACATCTCCCAGTGAACCGCCAACCCTTCTCTTTGCCCATGCGCACCAACATTCACCATCACCCCTAGCGCCTGAAGTTGCCGTGCAACTGCCGCTGCGTCGTCATCCCGGTAATCACTCTCGGGAGCAGTCACTCGCCGAACCGCTCGCGCCTGCAGGCGATTAGGGGGCACGAACTGAGACAAAATCGGATGCTTCCAAACATCAGACTCCTGGTAGAAGTAATCCTCAGAAGTGAGGCCCCCATAGGTCACCGTCAGTGTTGGTGTGTATGCGGTCGAGGACGCGCCCCAAAACTGGAGCACATCATCATAGATAGCGAGCGTTGGAATGTTGTGTTCGATGCCGCTTGAGCCATCAGCCACTAAATTCATATCCATGTGGTAGAGCGATCCGCCCTCTGCCACCACCAGCAAGTTCTCTTGCCACGCCGCCTCGTTCACCTGCTGCCGCTGCTCTCGCCTGGGCTGATTGTAGTTTTTAATGCTGATGGCACCTTGTGCTTTGAGTCTCTTAACATGACGCAAGGCGTCGTCTAGCCCATTGACGTCGGCAAAGCCCACGCTTTTCGCGCCATACACGATTTCCCCAGTCGAGTAGATCCTGGGCCCAAGGATCTTTCCCGCTTTTTGGTATTCGGCAGCGGCAAACACCTGGTTCGCTCGGCTCGATGGGTTATGGATCGTGGTGACGCCAAGCGCGAGATGGGCAAGCAGCGACCAATTGGCTTGAGGAATGATTTCATCGCGCCCATAAGGGCCGTGGGCGTGTGCATCAATAAATCCTGGCAGTATCGTTTTGCCGGCTAGATCAATCGACTGATAGGAAGCTGGCACCTCGATATCAGAGGCGGCGCCAACGCTTATGATCCGATCATTTTCAATGAGCACAGTTGCTTGCGGGATGACCTCCCGCTCCGGATTCATCGTTACGGCGCGTGCATTGACTAGTGCCAGTCGCTGACTCGGTTGATCAACCGGGATTGACTGTGCAAGCGAGACGGTTTGAATCCCCTCAGTCAGCGGGAATTCGCTCACGTCGTAGGTGAAATGTGTCGCACCCATGGACCAGGAAATTCGGCTGCCATCTGACGACCACGCGACGTAGTCAGCACCATACTCACTTAATTGTACTTGCGGAATTGCGCTTTGTTTTGGCCCAACCTTAAAAGACACACCCAGCGCAGGTACTCGCGTCACATAGAGCTCATAGCCTTCAACAAAGGCAAGGAAGCGACCATCCGGCGACAGATGCATTGACCGAGCAAGGCTACTGGTTGCATGGGTTCGCTCATCTTCTCCTGATGAGCTCACTGACTTAAGGGCAGTGGATCCGCCATCAGGGCCACCCCACGAGCGCTGGGTGTAATACACTCGACCATCTGCCCCTTCCATCGGCATACCGCCGTCGTCAGCCACTCGCTCCCAACTGTCATCCTTCAACCCATACCGGTAAAGCCCGGGTGCTTTACCCCAGGCAGGATGAGTCAAGTCGCTGCCAGACAGCTTGCGTATCAGTAATGCGTCTCCTTCCGGCGCGACTGCCAAATTCACGTAGTGGCCCTGCTCAACAGACCATGTTTTCTCGCCTCGGCCACGCGCCGATATGCGATGAACTTCACTACCAGCCCCGTCAGTCCACGAAAGAAAATAGATGGACTTGCCATCGGGTGCCCACACAGGCGAGTACTCGTGTCGCGCGCTGTCATGGTTAGTCAGCGGCTTAGGAGAGGTATCAGCCCGTTTTAGCCACAACTTTCCTAACGATTCAAAGACCACGGCCTCACCCGACGGCGAGGTTCGAGCAAATCGGACCATTCGTGTGGTGAAGGTGGGCTCCCCTAATGCCACCTGCGGTCTCGGAGCGTCGAAGATGGTGCGCTCATCCTCAACATGGAAGGGTATTTCGGTGATTTCTCCTGAAGGAAAGGCCACTCGCCACAACTTACCTTTGGCCCAGTACACCAATCCTGCGTCAGCGGGTAACCACTCGAAATTCGGGTAAAGACCATAAACGCCCCAAGTCTCCTGCATATCAGGGTCGAGCTCAGACACGAGCATTCGTTCGGTATCCCGTTCGAGATCCTTTACAAACAATCTTGATTCGGCGCGAACCCGCTTCACATACGCCAGGTAATTACCACTTGGTGAAGGGACCGCGCGAACCGCGCCGCCATACCCCCCGGCAACCGTGTCGGTCTCACCATCCACGAGAGAGAGCGAGCGAATCTCAAAGAGCTCGCCGTGACTGTCTTCATGATAGATAAATGTGCTGCCACTCGATGCCGCATGGGTGTAATACAAATGCTCGCCTGAGGGCGTGATGACGGGCTCACCCAATTCCTTTTGATAGTTAGGACTTTGCCGCGCAACGAGTTGCACTCCTTGCGACGGCTTGTCACCTGCCAAATCGTACATCCAGATCTCACCAGTGCCGAGTGAGCGAGACGTAGTGAAGTGTTTCTTGGCAACAAGACGCTTACCGTCGGGATGCCAGGCTGGGTTGTTCATCAACCTAAAAGATTCGTCCGTAACCTGCCGCAGCACGCCATCACTGACGCCTATGGTCCAGATGTTGTCGCCCCCGGCACGATCGGACGTGAACGCAATGTGCGATCCATCCGGGCTAAAAGTCGGCTGCATATCCCAAGCCAGGCCATTCGTTATGGAGGTCGCTTGCCCGCCTTCAATCGGCAGCAAGTAGAGATCGCCTAACAGATCGAAGACGATCTGGTCGCCTGAGGGTGAAACGTCCAAATTCATCCAAGTTCCAGAACGCACATTAATCGGGACAGTTTTCGATTCTGCGGAAAAGGCCGGCGCATCTACGTCCCAAGCCGGCTGTTCATCACCCGTGCTTGGCTCAAGGCCGTCCTCGGATGACGGCAGCGATGCGTCCGCAATCGAAGCGCCGATAAAACACGTCGTCAGCAGCAGCGCCATCCATCCGGCACCTCGCCTAGGCCCGAGACTCATCGCTTCGCCCGCTATCTCTCCTAATTCGTTTGATGCCTTGGTAATCCCGGCCATATCGGTCCCCTCCTGTCGTCGCGACATAGTATCCCAAACTGACCGCTACGCCTCGTCGCCTTGCTTGCTTCATGGAACAAGCAGCCCGGGGGATGACTGCGCACTGGGGCACGTGACAATCGTGCTAGCGCAACGACCAGCACGGCTTGACCAGGCCCGCACACGCGAAGAACAAGGCAACACCGCGCCAATTGGATCTCAATGAAACAGGCGATCAAGTGGTGTAGCGGTTACACTCACCGTTTTTGTGAAGCATTTGCGGCCATGACACCTGCCATTGAACTGCTCAACCAATTAGGTCATCCGTATGACTTGCGCACGTTTGATCACCCTGCGAACGAAAGAAACTACGCCCAAGCCGCAGCTACTGCACTCAATATTCCCGCCGATCAAATCTTCAAGACCTTACTCTGGCGGCTGAATACTGGCGTGCAAATCGTTGTCATTGCCGCGGCGAGCGAGGCGATCAATCCCAAAGCACTCGCAAAACTTGCCGGCGCAAAAAAAGCTGAACTCCTGGAAGCGAAGAAAGCGGAGTCAACCACCGGCTATCTCATCGGTGGCATCAGCCCCCTCGCTCAAAAACAGCGCTTACCCACCTTTGTTAGCGAGACCGTAGTGCGGCACTCTATGGTCTACGTTAGCGCAGGGCGCAGAGGCATTGAGATCGGAATCAAACCCAATCTACTCATTGAACTGACCGAAGCCACACTGGGGGCGTTCACAAACCCCGCTTGAACAAGGTCAATCAGGATTGTCTTCGCTGCTTCGCGACCCAACCAAAATGTCTGCTGAGCGATTCATCCGCTAAGAGGGCAGATAGCGAAGCGAATTGTTTAGCCAGGGTCATCTCATCAAACAACCGATGGATCCCGTCGTGACAAGGCCTGCAGACATAGACTCCCTGTGACAGCGCTTCTTTGCTGTAGCTTCGCTTGAAGTGGTTCCTACGGTGAAGCTTTTTAGGAATCAGGTGATGAAAGGTGAGCGAGCGCTCTTGCTGACACGTGGCGCACACGCCTTTTTTGGGCCGACGTCTTGTCCTGCTTTGCCGCTGCTCATTGGTTTCTTCCGGCATCATCTGCACTTCCCGATTTCATCACCGTTAATAGCGGAGCCGCTGCTTTGTCAACCGACAGCGGCGGGGCCGCTGTTGGCGTGTCAGGTATGCCCAGCCAAATCAGCGTTTCTACTTCATCTAGTTAATTCACATACGCATCTGACCAACGCTTCGTCTCATGGTTTGGAATGCATCTGTTGCGAAGGGTGACCCCATGCTTCATGATCCGCGCTCAAACCCAGGGAGGCAGCATGCGCACCGAAAAGTTTGAACGCCTCGATCGATCCAATCGAACCCCTTCAGACTGGCTTGCGGGCTGGTTTCAGGTTTTGCATCTCAAACAAACCTACCGCAAAGGATGGCTTGAGCGAGGACTCAGCGATCGCCATTGCGAATCAGTTGCAGAACACAGCTTTGGCGTTGCTATGCTAGCGCTTCTCATTGGGCGCGACGTCCCATCACTTAATCTCGAGAAAGTCCTACGGCTTGCCCTCATTCACGATTTAGGAGAGGCCCACGTCGGAGATCTAACCCCGCTTGACAACGTGCCGAAGCCAGAAAAAGTGGCGCGAGAGGAGAAAGCAGTCGATGCCATCCTCGCGCTCTTCCCGGATTCCACAGCCCTCAAGGCAGACTGGCTGGAATACGAGGCCCAAGAGACAATGGAAGCGCGCTTTGTTAAACAACTCGACCGATTAGAATTTGCGCTTCAAGGCGCGCTCTACCAAGAGTCGAGTGACCTTGATACTGAAGCATTGATCAAAAAAGTCGGGGCTGGCCTTACCGATGACTTGGTCAAGGCCCTATTCGCTGAAACGCTTAGCCCTTAATCAGCGAGCTCGGGAGACAGCCTGCCGCATCGCCCACTCGACAGCCAACACCCCGGCAATGAGTGTTCCAGCGATCGCCCAAATCTGTGAGGGCTCAAGGCCGAGCCGACCAACCATAAGGTCAGGCATCATGATCAAAAGGCCTACTGAAAAAACCGCCACCGCACTTGGCCAACTGATGACGCCCATGATGGGCAAAACTCGCTGGCTTGCGTAGGCAACGAGAGCAATGGCAAATCCTGTGCGCAGAACCTCCTTCGCCATCACATCAAGGGCTCCAGAGCCAATCAAGCTAGGGTTCAACACAAAAAGAAAAGGGACCAGATAGATCGCAACCCCTAGCCGCATCGCTTCGAATCCCGTGGCGATAGGACTGGATTGGGCAATCGAGGCAGCAGAGAAAGCGCCCAACGCAACAGGTGGCGTAATGAACGACAACATCCCCCAATAGAGAATGAACAAATGCACCGCGAGCGGCATCAAGCCTCCTCCAATCAGTGCTGGTGCCAGGACTATGGCTAAAAATACATAGGCTGCGGTCACAGTGAGGCCAATGCCCAAGACGAAGCTCGTGAGCGCCCCCATCAAGAGCAAAATCAACACATCGGAACCCGCCACAAAGAGCAGGTCGTTGACCAATGTTCCAGACAGCCCCGTCACCGAAAGTGCGCCGACAATGAGACCCACGGCGCATAAAATGGTGAGCAACTCCATGAGTAGCTGCCCAATAGACCGTGACCAGTTCAACCAGCCCGCCCGGTCCAAACGGTGTTCAGGAAGCACTTGGTTGATTAGCAGCAACACCGCGCTAGCGAGCCACGGCGCCAGCGTCTCTCGTTGGAGCACCAATAAGAAAAAGACCAATAGTCCGAACGACAGCAAAAACGGCCAACCCGATTTCAAGACATCCCGCAGTCTTGGCACGTCGGACTCGGGGAGCCCAACCAATCCATGCCTCGCGGCATGGGCATCGAGTTGTAAAAACAGTGCAAAGAAATAGAGCAGCGCCGGAATCAACGCCGCAAAGGCAACCTGGGCATACGGCAGTTCTAAAAAGGTCGCCATAATAAAAGCGGTGGAGCCCATGATCGGCGGCAGTAACACACCACCCGTTGACGCACACGCTTCGACGGCAGCTGCCGTTTTCGGGGCATATCCCTGACCCCGCATGGTCGGAATCGTGAGTTGTCCCGTGGTCATCACATTCGTGACCACGCTACCGCTCATCGATCCCATCAGCCCGCTCGCAAAGATTGCGACTTTGGCTGATCCACCCCGCACCCGTCCAAGGGTCGCGAAAGCAAGATCGATAAAAAAACGACCTCCGCCGGAGCTTTGAAGGGTCGCGCCAAAAACGAGAAAACCAATGACAATTTGGGCAAACGCTTGAAACGGCAGACCAATCAGGCTCTCACTACTCATGGCATGATAAGCCGCCGTTTCTCTTAGGCCAATCGACATGCCTGATATCAGTGTTGGCATCCAGTCTGCGACAAGCGGGTAAAACGAGATCAATCCCGTAATGGCCAGCAGGCCCATGCCCGCGACCCGCCTGACCCCCTCTAGGACCGCAAGCCACAGGATCAAGCTCGCGACAATCGCATGATCAGGCGCGATGAACTCCCACCCCTCTTCAAGAATCAGCTCCCCATGCGCGAGCAGCCAAAGACAGGCTCCAAAACTACTGACCGCAAGCGTTTGATCCACCAGCCGATATCGCGACGGCTTCGATAGAAAAACGAGGGGCAAGAGCAGCGCGACCAGCGCGTAGAAATATTGCGTTTCAACATTCAAGAAAAAACTGGTGATTGGCCTACCAAACAGTCGCAGCTGATCAATCACAAGCAACATCACTAATCCGCCCGACAACGGGAGCAGTGTCTTCTCAGACCATCGCATGGTCATTCCTTATTGCCGCCACACAGGGTTCAGTCCCCTGCCTTCCAAGTATTCACTACGATGCCGCATCCATGCGTCCTCGAATGCAGGCTTATCCATCTCATCAAAATCGGGCCGCTGTGCGAACAGGCGCCAAGCCTCAGCTAGCGCCTCTTGACGCTCGACCAGCGCTACTTGATGTGCATCAGCAAGCGCACTCCACGCCCCTACGGCTTTGAAGTATTCAATTGCACCTGAGTGAAACGGAACCACCCACTGAAACCGCTGCCGGTCCAGCGCCCAACCCACCGATCCTGGATCAGCCTCCTTGTAATCATCATATCCTTGGTGGATTGCCGCCGTAATCGCGTAAACCAACGCCGAATCTTGATCTTTTAAGGTGGTGAGCACGGGATAAGGGTAGGTGCCGCCCTCGTGCGGGGCTGATTCAGTAATGGCAGCCCCTCGCGTTGCAATATGCGGTTCAAGGTAGGGCGCCACAGCATGCGCGCGCTCCCAGCACGCCTTGTCCTCATGAGGCATCGTAAGCCAGCGAATACCTTGCGGCGATGCCTCGAGCCTTCGCGTCGGCCCCGAAACGGTGGTCGCATAAGCCGTATCAATCTGGCCATCAATCATCGCATTCCACATGGCTGAGTAACCGGGGAACTCAACCCGCTCAACATCCGCCCAGGTCAGACCGCCACACGCCATAATCGCTTCAGTTGAGATATTGAGCGCTGGCGCACCAAACACCCAGGGCACACGACGACCTTTTAAATCATTGATCGTTTGAACCGGGCCATCATCGGCAACGGCGACGGCCTGGTTCGAAAGCCCGACAGACATCATCACCACTCGAACCGGCATCGGCCCCCAACTCTTTGATGCAAACTGAAAGACGCCCTCTTGCGCAAAGTAGGTCGCAACCCCGTTGGCGGAAAATTGCACGCGATTAACGCGGAGCGGGAGCAGCCTCGAGACATCGTTTTTACCCGGGATAATGCGGAGCGTCACCCGGTGCCGGTCCTTCATCATCTTGGCAATGCCAACAGCCTGGTTGTACCCAGTCGTGCCAAGATTGTATGCACTCCAAGCCATGGACCTCGGCAATTCTGGGATCGGGGGTAGACTCACACCGGCATCGCTTGCTTCAGGAGCGTCAGCGGATACCCACATTGTGGACACAACAAGGATGACGACCGCCATTAAACCGACCAGGTGGCGAAGTGGTGACAAGTAGACGTAGCATTCAGTCGTGCTCGTAGTCATTCTCAAACCATGTCTCATACCAGTGATTTGCCTATTTCCATCCAGGCGGATTCATATTGCTATAGGGCTTTACCCAGCTTCCAGTCAGAGCGCTAACCAAGGTGATCACCCGTTAACTTGGCGAGCTTCTCATTTGGTCGCGTCGAGGGAGTCAGACGGCTCGACGCAATGACTCCGACATCTTCTTGAGCCACACAAGGACTTTAGGGAAAGCGCCTATCATGGCAATCGGAACGCCCATGCCGCTCAGAACTCGTTGACGCTCTCCATGCTACCTCAAGCGGTGCTTCTGACCCAGCAGGCGATCTGTTAGGCTTTTGATTGCGTAACCACTCTCAGTAACAACAGAGGACACCATCATGGCCAAAGGGGTCGCTTGGTATTATTTCCGTAAGGGATGAACCACCTGTGTTAAAGCATCCAAGTTCTTGGAAGCCAATAATATAGAGATCAAGGAAACTGTTCCTGCTAGCAGAAAACTTCAGGCAGGAGATTGTGCAGACGTTGTGGGATCCGCAAAAAAACTGATTGCCATGAAGGGCAAGAAGATCGCTGAGTTTGACCTCAAAGGCGGGCTATCTGACGAGGCCGTAGCGAATATGCTGGGCCCCACCGGCAACCTCCGGGCGCCTACGATTAAAACCGGACAAACGGTTTTGGTTGGGTTCAATGATGAGGTGTTTGCCCAACAGTTTTAGTCGCTAGTGTTTATCGAGCGAGGAATTTCAATCCCAAGCGGTGCTCGATAAGCATGGTGCGCCTGCCACCCAGGCGCACAGCGACCATGATCTGCCCACCACAGCGCTCACTCATGGTGGGCCAATCTCGTCAGCTAGACTGTGTCTCGGCCAAAACAGAACAAAAGCTCAGCCAAACTCAAATCAAATAAAGGGGGCCGCTAATGCGAGGACCCCTGCTTTAATTGCTTTATCTCCGTAACGTTGATTGATAAGCGCGGTAGTCAGCCGTTATCCAAAATCATAAACGTACCCATCGCCCGAGCCAGCAGTCGCTCCTGATCATCAAAAACATCACTTTCAAGGACCGCGGTGCGCTTACCTTGGCTCACGATGCGCGTCTGACAGCGGAGTTTGCCTTTGATACCCGGGCGCAGGTAATTGATTTTTATTTCGATGGTCGAGCAGATCTGCCCCTCTCTGAGGGTGGACGTCAGTGCTCCACCCATGCCGGTGTCGGCTAGGGCATAAATCACAGCGCCGTGGACCACACCATGAGGGTTTCGATGGTTGTCTTCAATTTCAAGCACCGTCTCGCACTGACCGTTATGACGCTCAGACACCTGAAAGCCGATCAGATCCGCAAATGGGTGTTCTACTTCTTCCATTCGCCTACCTCCCTCAAAACTCATCCTTCGAAATTTAACCGGATTTAACTGAGTCTAACTGCATTTAACGGGACCTCGCTGGGTCCAACTGAATCGAATACCGCCCTTCTGCGCTGATCCCTCTTGCTCTCGAGCCACTTACACCCAATCCCTGCCGGCATTCGGTGATACCGGCTAGCAAGCAGAAAAAAAGGGGATCACCTTCATTGGAGCAACCACCATGATGCTACCAATCACACGGCCTGGCTGAGAGGAGAGTCAGAGATAGGCTCCGAGCGGTCACTCAACGGGCTGGCGAATGCCGATGACTTAATGCCAACCAAGCATGCCAAGGCGGCGCTAATCCAGATTCTCACCTGAACACCGATCCTGGTAGCGAACTTTCAATTGGCGGATATTCCGATAGTTGAAATTGATCATCTGATTGAACACTTGCAGCTGATCGCTCCAGTCCCACTGGAGCGCCTCATCGTCCATTCCGAGTGTTCGACCTAACGCTTGGGTCTCCCGCCACGCTTTAACAGCGCGCACCTCAGCATCATCGAAGAGCACCCCGGCGTCACTCGCCTTCAGCGCACCCGCGATCATCCGGTGATACACCGCGCAAATCAGCGCGGCATCGTATTGAGCTTGAACATCCAGCTCATTGGCCGATGAGACTTGAGGAAAGCTGAGGCACCACACAACCAGCCCGATTCGCCGCCAAGCGAGCAGCGTTACAAGGCAGCGGGTCATGGAGACGTCCCGAGGCTCAGGAGCGCTTGGCTGATACTGCCGGCGACCGAAGTTGTCCTTCCTGACCTGGGTTGTTCCCGACCCACACGCACAGCTGGGGATCTGCCTGGCGGATTTCGCCACTCAAATGGACACCTTCTTTTGTGAAGACGCCCCACTGATTGCCGTTGGTGACTCGAATGTTGTCATCTTCATCGACTTGGTACAGGGAGTCGGGGTCAAAGGGGTGCTTGATACTCGGCATTACTCACCTACCCATTCTGTTAGCTTGTGATGCAACCATCTCACTTTGCTTTCTTGATAACCGGACAAGACGATTCCGGTCTGGTACGTCGTTTCCAATCCTGCCTGAACTTTCGGCATATTAAACGCGTCTTGATCAAACACTTTGCCCAGGAAACCAAGCACGGTTGAGAACTTTTCATCCTCTTTTAACCAATGCACTTTCGCTGCCGGCGGACGCTCTCCCTCGAAGGGGGCAAGCATAATGCACTCCATGATTGCAGATCGGTGATCGTCCCCGTTGGGTCGGAAGCGGTAAACGATGCCGTTAAACGCGCCCCAGGGATGAAAATTCGGGAACAGCGTGTAATCGATGGAGTCCATCAATTCCGCATCGGTATAAATGTCAACGCGATCGCCAGCGATGGGCCGCAAATTCTCGCGAGTTCGATCGGCCATGAAGTGACGCAGACCAAAGCCATCTGGCACCTGTGGAACAGGCGCATCATGGTCCAGATCCATCATTGCCCGCATCAGATCATCGTTGCTTACCGAATCCAAAAGTGGGCTATGCGTCGCGCCGGGTGTAATCACTCGCGCGCAGTTTTCCCAAATATCCACTTGGCTATTCACATCGCCAATGCTGCGCATCACTTGTGGGTGCGTCGCATTGACGTGATAAGCCTCGCAAAACGCTTCCTGCGCAATCTTCCAGTTACACGGCATGACTTTGGCCACATGGCATTGCTTGTATAGGCCGCCTAGGTTCCAGCGTTCGAATTGGGAAGCTAGATCTTTAATAAAGTCATCAAAGGGCGCACAGTCCTGATCAGGATTGATGAAAATAAACCCTGCCCAAGTGGCAAGGGGTATTTCGGGCAACGAGAATGTGTCCTGGTCAATGTGCGGGAAATCCCAATCTGCTGGGATATCTTGCAGCTGGCCATCAAGCTTCCAGCAGAAGCCGTGAAACGGGCAACGCAGTTCTTTCGCATTACCGTCAAACTCCTTCAACATGCGCCCACGGTGGAGACAAGCGTTGGGGTAGCACTTCAGTTCTCCCGTCTCGGTCCGAACCACCAGAAACGACATGCCCGTAATGTCGTAACGATAATGATCGCCTGGATCAGGAATGTCCTCTTCTCGGCAAGCGAACTGCCATACCTTTTTCCAGAGTGATGCTTTCTCACGCTCATGCCACTCTCGAGAGGTGTAGCGCGTCACGGGGTATTCCCGATACCCCATGTGCATAGGCGATTCGAGCCGCAGGACCTCGGGCACTGGTTTGGAATCTTGGTCCAGGAGCTCTTGATAAGTTAGTCCAGGAGATCGAGTCATGGTCTCTGGGTCTAAAGGTTTATAGGCTTCTGACATAACGTCCTCCCGTACGTGCCCCTACTTTTTCCACTATGATGGTGCCTCCAATCGTCATCGAGAGCAACTCTGAGTCGGGCGCAGTAGCATTCGATCATCGCCAGCTATTGATGGGCTGAATAATGCGCGCTGCTATGTCTTTCAGCACGTCAAAGCGGGTATCAAAATTTGGCAGATTCATCACTTGATTAAGGCCGGCTTGATGCAGCTCGTGCAGGCGATCTAACACTTGATCCTGGGTACCAATCAAGCAAGTTCGCTGCATGATCGCTGGCGTTAGAAATTTCAATTCGTCGGGCACTACCCAGCAATTGTGTCCCATATGAACGCGCTGGTGGACACGATCGCTTGGGTAATCCGCAAGAAGCGCCGTGTAGTCCTCCCAGATATCAGCAAATGCATGCGGGGGCTGGTGACCAAAGTTCCTGAACTGGTCATAGGCATAGTGGATAGACGCCATAGCCATCGCGCCGCATTGATCGATCATGCGCGGCGAGCTTGGCGACTCGCCGGGCTCCAACACCCCGATGGCAGTCAGCGCAGTTGTATAGAACGACTCTCGATCGAGTTTGTCGTTCTCTGATGAAAGCTTCGACCAAGTATTCTCCATCATGGCACCCGACGCCGGTAAGCCGAGCACGGCCCCATCTCCCTGGCGACCAGCCACCGCAAGAGACTTCGGCCCAAAACCAGACACGTACATCGGGATCGTCGTCTCGAACGAAACAAACCCATGATCCGGCATAATGTGCTGAATAGGCCGGTCCCCGGCGCTTGTTCGATATAGCGCCTCGTCTCCTCGGAGCAGCGGCTTTAATGTCCCCACATACTCATCGAATGCTTTGATCCGCTGAGGTGGCAGTCCCATGACGCGCATCGCCGTGTTCCCTGAACCTACACCCAAAAATGTCCGGCCCGGGGCAAGCGCGTTGATCGTTGCGATGCTTGATGCCGTGACAGGAGCGGGCCTTGTGCCAGAGACAGCGACCCCTGTGCCTAAGCGAATGGTTGAGGTGTTCTTGGCGGCGAACGCCAACGTTGCGTAGCAATCCGACCACAGCATTTGGCTATCAGCGAACCACGCGTGGGAGTAGCCAAGCGCCTCGGCGCTGATGACGTATTGCTCGTCAAGAATGTTACTCGCGATACACAGCCCAATATCCATCGACACCTCCATCTGTATTCAATAACACCCTGGTTAAAGACTAACGAGATGCGGACGCGCCTTGCAACGCATCGAAAAATGCGCCCATCTTGGCGTCGTCAAGCAGGCCTTCAACGCGAATACCTGAACATAAATCGAAACCAGCGGGTGCCACATCGGATAAAGCACTCGCTATGTTGATTGGTCGTAAACCGCCAGCTAAGACCACAGGGATAGGCATCGCATCGACGATCGCTTTCGAAATGGTCCAATCATGGGTCTGCCCTGTGCCGCCCAAAGTTGGCGTTTTCGCTTGTGGCTGTCCGCTATCAAGCAAAATAGCATCCGCGATATCACTCACCGTTTTGGCCCGCTCCAGCGCCGCGCTTGAATCCACGTGCACCACCTGCATCCACGCGACATCGGGTCGCGCATCTTTTAGTCGCTGCAACGCGCCGCTACCAATATCGCGAACCACTTGAACGACCTCGGCTGGGCAACGCTCAAGATGACCCAGTATGCCATCGACACCCGTTTCGCTCGTCAGCAATACGGTGCAGAGGCCCTCTGGCAGTTGACTCAGAATCTCACCAATCAGCGGATCAGAAATAGGACCCGGCCCCGATGGCATAGCAGCGACTAATCCTAGGGCGTCGGCACCTGTTTCAATCGCACGGCGCGCCTCCTCCACACTTTGGATACAACAAACTTTAACGAACCGACCCTCACGCGCCGCGATCCGCGCCCTCAGTTCGTTTCCCTGCATTGCGTTCTCCTCGCCACCTTCATGCTAAGCCTACCTACCGGTGCGGGTGAAGCTGGCTTTCTTAAATATACCCTTCAGTGAGCGTTAGACCCACTCGCAACGTGATATCGGCGCTCACCTTCACGCGTTCCGCCTGTCGCGATCAAGCTGTTTGTGCAACAAAAGAGAAAAACCTTGCTAAAGCCGAGCTGGGTAAAAATAAGCCCAGCGCGTAGAAGCCGTTCTGGTCGCGCGACAGGCAATGCCCCGACTTGCTTTTTTTGATGGCGCACGCAGCCCCAACCCGTGATCAAAAGAAACGCTGAACACTCAAATACGCGCAAACCATGGCCGCTAAGAGTGCGACTCCACTTTGCCACGCTCGACTGGTGTGCTGCCCCATGATGCTGGTCCTCGCGGCCAGCACAATCAAAATAAGGGCCAGCAAGGGCAACAGCAGCGCGTTTGTGACCTGCGCAATAAGAATCAGCTCTACAGGCTGGCGACTGGTCACCGCAAACCCAGCGCCACAGAGCAGGACTACTACCCAGGTACTGCGAAACAGCCATCTGGAAGGCTGACTGTCTCTGTGAAAGGCACCCTCGAGGGTAAGCGATGCAGCAAGTGGCGCGGTTAGCGCACTGCTGAGTCCTGCCGCCAGTAGCCCCATGGCAAATGCCATCTCCGCGAACGGGCCAGCGACAGGAGCCAGCTGCGCAGGCAGATCAGATAGTTGGCTTGGCGCTGCCTCCCCTCGGTACAAGTAAGCAGCAGTCACCATGACTGCTATCGTCACGATGCCACCGATCGCGAGCGATATCGCAAGGTCGCGGCGAGCAGCGGTCATCGCTTGGTCAAGCGGCACTCCATCCGTCCACTTACGCTGCACAAGCGATGCATGCAAAAAAAGGTTGTAGGGGACGACGGTCGTACCAATCAGTGCGAGCACAATCCATTCGGACCGGTCACTCGGCGCTGAAGGTAAAAGGCAAATATCCGCCCCCTCTGAATTGAGCACCATGACGATCGCAGACAGACTGAACATTGCCGCCATGAGTGCAACGAGCACCATTAAGATGCGCTCGAAGCTTTGATAGCGTCCCCTCAGCAAGAGCAGCGCACACACGAAGGCCAAGAGAATTAACCAAACGCGCAGATCGCCACCGAAAAGCAGCGCTGCCCCTGCAGCCGCACCAGTTAGGTTTCCGCCCTCATAGGCGCTATTGCCAACCACAATGGCGAGCCCCACGAGCACTAGGAGCCCCCACTTGAATACCGACTGAGTCACCGCATCACGCAAGATGGTGGTCAGCGCCAAACGCCTGACGAGACCAAGTCTCAACGCCATTTCTTGGAGAACGAACGTCATTACGAGCGAGAACAAGAGCGCCCACAGGAGCGACAGTCCAAACTCTGCACCTGCCCGACTGGCAGTTAGGATAGTTCCCGGCCCAATAAACGCTGCCGTGACCAAAAACCCTGGCCCGAGGTTAGCGTGCGCCCTTTCTGACTGATCGCTCATCGCGCGCACAAAAGGCGCCAGCGCATGGCTTCGTAACCCGCCTTCTCTACCATCTAATTTCCTTCGAACCGTAGCGAGAGATGATGGAATCCTCGAAGTAAGTGCGAGGCGACCCGTTCGTTATCGCCATCGCCCCGACCAACGCCCGCAAACCGCTCGGTGAGTGCCTGCATCGCGGCCTTCGCCTCGAGCCGTGCGAGCGGAGCACCAATACAAAAGTGAATACCAAAGCCGAAGGTATGATGCTGAATTTTTTCTCTCCCGAGGTCGAATTGATGTGCATTCGAGTACACCGATTCATCTCGGTTCGCTGACCCCATGATGACATGAACCACATCGCCGGGCTCCAATGCTTTGCCATGAAATGTGCAGGGCGAGGTCAGCGTACGTCTTAAGAATTGGACGGGGCCGTCAAACCGAAGCGTTTCCTCAATGCCCTGCTCGATCAACTTGGGTTGGGTCCGAAGTTGCTGCCAATTTTGTGGGCGATCAGCCAACACATTGAGAAAATTTCCCAAGAGATTGGTCGTGGTTTCGTTACCCGCGATGAGCAGCAACATACAAAAGCCAACGACATCGTGATCCGACAACTGATTACCATCGACACTGGCATTCACCACCGCGCTCACAAGATCTGACCCGTCTTGATTCCGGCGCTCGGGAATCAAGCTCTGAAAGAAGGCGTACATCTCGCCAATCTCGACCTCACGCTCAGCCAGCGATGCACCCGCGAGTGTTCCGGTTAGCGCATCAGACCACCGCTTGAAGTCTTGGGCTCGTTCGGAGGGGATGCCCATCATTTTTGAGATCACTGCGACGGGGAGTGGAATAGTCAGCGCCTCAACCACATCAATCGATTCCCCTTCAGAAATTCCATCTACCAAAGATCTCGCGATATCAGCGACTTCGTCTTCAATCTCCTTCAACATGCGAGTGGTAAACGCCTTATTGACGATATTGCGAAGCTCCGTGTGGCGCGGCGCGTCATCGGTTAAGAGCGGGAGTGGGCCAGTTTCTCCCCCACCCATCGCTTTCGACGAAAAATCGCTCGAATGTTTGAGCACGTGACGCACATCATCGAATCGGGACAAGATCCATGCGCCGGTCTCTTCATCCTGCCAAATGGGATGATGCGCCCGCCATTGCTCATAGAGAGGATAGGGGTTGTCTAAAATCTCGGGTGTAAAAAACCGCATTAGCGTCGATCCTTGGACGTTGACCGTTCTCACCCTACCTCGGGATGACGCCAAGTACCAAGTGTGAGGCTGAGCGGGCGATACGGATTGAGCCGGTGCACCTAGACGGACTGTTTTAGCGCTGCCGGAATCCCTAAAGGCAAGCTTCCGCTGCGGGTACCGGCTTTTCTCGCAAGCGTCTTGCACGCATCTTGCTGAAGTCAGTCCAGCTGTTATTCTGGCTCGAGAGGCGTGAGCTCGACGGCACCACAAAAAGGATCTGACAAGCGGCGCGGTATGGGATCGAGCGGTAGTGGTCACTGTAACCAAAGACCAGTGACCAATGAGCAATGAGCAATGAGCAGCGACCAATGAAGGGCAGCTTTGATTGCACTCATGAGGTAATGGACTGATAAGGGGCCCTGCAGCTAATTGCCGTGTGCTGACTCAGCGCTTCTGAAGCAACGCCTCACTACAAAGCAAACATTCAAGTCCAATGAGATAAGGGTAAGCCGAGCACGACTATGAACGAGCAAGAAATCACCACACTCAAAGCGTTGATGGAATATGAAGCCGCGCGCAAAGCACCACCTCCCTCTTTTCCTTCTTTGCCGGACTTACCCGGTGGACGCTATGTTGATCCCGATTTTTTTGATCTTGAGATGGCCCACCTCTGGCGTAAATCCTGGCTCTTCGCCGCCCATATGGACGAGATCCCTGATCCTGGTTCATTCATTCTTTGGGAAAACGTAGGCCAGCCCGTCGTCATCGTGCACAGCGAAACCGGCGCTGTTAACGCCTTCTATAACACTTGCAGCCATCGCGGAGCTCCAGTCGTTACTGAACCCAAGGGCCGAAAACTGCGCCTAACCTGCCGTTATCACGGGTGGGTCTACAACCACGAAGGCGAA
>Ga0255776_10001093_pt1 | contig 30937 bp, 22 predicted proteins | sample 071ome_19_FD_179974 | JGI IMG/M metagenome (GOLD analysis project Ga0255776, IMG submission 179974) | Coastal salt marsh microbial communities from the Groves Creek Marsh, Skidaway Island, Georgia - 071413AT metaG (version 2) | ecosystem: Environmental > Aquatic > Marine > Intertidal zone >... | reverse complement strand
AGTATCGTTAATAATCTGCCCAATATCTCGGTCATCAATGTCCAGCAGATTGTGGCACGTATACTGGATATCACGGACCAGATCAGCTGGGCTATCAAGGTGATGGCCTACCTGTCCATTTTTGCCGGACTGATCGTGTTATTTTCAATTGCCCGCTATGAGGTTAAATCACGCTTCTGGGAAATCAATCTGCTGAAAATTCTGGGTGCCAACTTCAGTGATGTAAAACATATCGTGGAAATCGAGTTTGGCATCCTGGGGTTCTTTGCCGCCCTGGCCGGCGTGTCACTAAGCCTGGCCATGTCCTACGCCATTTCATATTTCATCTTTGATGGATTATGGAGTTTCTCGCCGGGAGTAACAGCTTTTACCGTACTGGCTATCTGTGGCTTGAGTGTATTAACAGCTCTGGTGGCCACACTCTCTGTACTGAGACAGAAACCACTGGAATTGCTCAGGACAACATGACCAGTATTTTCCTACGATCAATCAGCCGGATAATCGCCTGGCATACATTGATGCTCCAAGCAGTCCGGGATGATCATGATTAATCAATACGGTCGGCACATCCTCCAATAGATGCCGATGCCTTCCCTTGTTCTCGAAGCTGGCCCTGAATGGACTGTTGATTAATATATCCGGGTAACGCTGCACTATCCCTCCGGCTATATACAATCCATCAAAGGTCCCGGAGGACAGGACAAAGTTTCCTGCCACCTGCCCCAGAATCTCGAAAAAGAGGTTGACCGCTTCAGTAGCAAGCATATCAGTAGCCACCTGCTTGAATATTTCAGACGCTTTAAGAGGATGTCTCGGAATATCATGGATTTCTGAAAGAGCAGTATAGATATTTTCAACACCTTTACCGGAAACGAGTCTCTCATCAGAGACTCGTCCATAGCGATGTCTGAGAACTTCCCACACAGCTCTCTGGATGGCATTCTCCGGCGCAAATCCGACATGACCGGCCTCAGTAATCAACGGAAAGACTGTATCACCTCTTTTCAACAAGGCGGCAGCGCCCAGTCCGGTGCCCGGTCCCACTACTGACACGCTGAAATTATCTTCAGAAAGATTTTTTGCCGTATGTAGCCCAAGCGTTGATACATCCTGTGGTCCCAATGCCGGAAGGCTGTAGGCTATTGCTTCAAAATCATTTAACAGGCATGAGTTCCCAATATCAAAACTATCATTCAGACTTGATTCTCTGATATGCCAGTTATTGTTAGTCAGATCCACGCTGCCGTTTCGCACCGGCCCAGCAGCAGCAAGACAGATAATTGATGGGGGTGGCGCATTGACTGATTCAAGGTATGCACTAATGGCCAACTCAGGGGTCTGGAAATCAGCACATTGCAGGACATGTTCTTCCTCATACCCGGGAACATCTACCCTGGCAAGAGCGAACCTTGCGTTGGTTCCCCCGATATCTCCAATGAGTAGAGTTTGATCAACCATGACAGATCTGCATTGCCTCTTTTGCAAGCCTGGTGATGTCATGAAAACGACGCTCTGCGAGTTTTTCCCTCGGAACAAACCAGCTCCCACCAATACAAGCGACGCAGGAAAGTTCAAGGTATTGCGTGGCAACTTCACCGTTAATGCCACCGGTGGGAAAAAAAGCAACTTCCGGCAATGGGGAGTTCAATGCCTTTAACATGGCAACTCCTCCGGATAACTGGGCAGGAAAAAATTTCTGCAAGCGATACCCTTTTTCCATGAGAGCCAGAACTTCACTGGCAGTCACTGCCCCTGGTACAAAAGGGATTACTGCAGCTTCTGCCGCATCAAGAATGGTAGGTGTTGCACCGGGACTGACCGCAAAAGCTGCACCAGCATTCATTACCTGGCTGATATGCTCAGGATTTCGAATGCTGCCCGCACCAACAGCTAACCCTTGCACCTGACTGGCAATAGCTTCTATTGCAGACAATGCGCCAGAAGTCCGCAGGGTAACTTCTATCGCAGTAATCCCCGCATCACGCAAGGCAAGAGCAAGATCAACTGCGCTGGTTTCGTCTTCAATCACCAGAACAGGCACTATGCCGCAGCCTGAAAGAATCTCCAATGCATCCATGAATCACTCCTGGAATAAAACACTTGCCCCTTTATCTGCGGCTTCAACCTGCTTTCTGAAAACCCCGAAGAGTTCTCGCCCCATACCTTCGACAGCCTGTAATTCAACCTGAATTTCCGCATTCCTGCTTTGAAGATCTGCTTCAACATCAAGGACACCTGCTTCTGCATCAATAGTAATAACATCACCATCCCTGATTGCAGCAATCATCCCTCCAGCCATTGCTTCAGGGGTAACATGAATCGCAGAGAGAACTTTCCCTGATGCCCCTGACATACGCCCGTCTGTAAGCAGGGCGACCTTGAAACCTTTGTTTTGTAAGACACCAAGATAAGGTGTCAGCTTGTGTAATTCTGGCATTCCATTCGCCCTGGGGCCCTGACACCTGACGACAATAACGATATCTTTTTCAAGCTCACCGTTTTCATAGGCCTCTGCAAACGCTTCCTGGGATAGGAAAACACGGGCAGGTGCTGTAACTTTCTGGTGAGACTTGTCCACCGCCGATATTTTAACTATCGCCTTGCCTATATTTCCTTGTAGCAGTTGTAAGCCGCCCTCTGTTTGAAATGGATCGTCTACAGTTCTTATAACACTGCGGTCACCAACAGCTCTACTGACAGGATTCCAATTAAGATTTTCTGCGTCCATTGCTGGTGCCTTGGTAAAATGGTCTAGGCCTTTTCCCATGACAGTCATCACATCTTCATGCAATAAACCCGCATCCAGTAGCTCAGCTATCAGAAATCCGAGTCCTCCGGCATCATGGAAATGATTAACATCCGCCATACCATTCGGATACACCCTTGCTAACAACGGCGTTATAGCTGATAACCTGGCAAAGTCCTGCCAGGTTATCTCTATACCTGCTGCTTTGGCGATTGCCACAAGATGCAGGGTATGGTTTGTCGAGCCTCCTGTAGCAAGCAGGCCAACCATGGCATTAACTATCGTTTTTTCATCGAGAATATGACCCAGTGGAATTCGATCCTTACCCTCTTTGGAGATAAAGAGAATCTGCCTTGTTGCCTGGGCAGTCAGGGCTTCTCTCAGGGATGTACCTGGATTGACAAAAGACCCACCGGGCAACTGCAGACCCATGAACTCCATTAGCATCTGGTTGCTATTGGCTGTGCCATAAAAGGTACACGTTCCCGGACTGTGATAAGAAGCGGACTCTGCAGCCAGCAGTTCATCACGCCCGGCAGTACCTTCAGCATATTGCTCCCGTACCCTGGCCTTGTCTTTGTTTGGCAATCCGGAAGGCATGGGGCCTGCTGGTATAAAAATGACCGGTAAATGACCGAATGCAAGTGAACCCATAAGTAATCCGGGAACAATTTTGTCGCATATACCCAGGCAAATCACGCCATCAAACATATTATGGGATAGAGCCACTGCCGTGGCCATGGCAATTACATCACGGCTGAACAGGGAAAGATCCATTCCTTCCTGCCCCTGGGTAACTCCATCGCACATGGCTGGTACACCGCCGGCAAACTGGACTACGGCATCTTGCTTAGCAGCAATTTTCCGTATCTGATCAGGATATCTCTCATAAGGCTGATGGGCACTCAGCATATCGTTGTATGCAGAAACAATACCGATATTCAAACTGCCTGGTTTCAGAAGCTGGCTTTTATTCTTCGATGAGCAGGCTGCTATACCGTGGGCAAGATTACTGCATGGCAAGCCTGTCCGATCCGGTCCCTGCTCAGCAGCCCGACCGATCTTTTCCAGGTAAGATTTTCTGGAATGATGACTTCTGTCCCGAATGGCATTCGTGACTGATTCAACGTCGTAGTTCATGTGTAACTCCAGTCATACTATTTCAGGGTGCCCAGATTATTTTTACCGGAAACCTAGAAAGCAGTTCCTCAACAGGCAGCCCAGAAGGATTTTCGAGAACCTTGAGTTTATCCTCACCAAACACCAGCAATAAGATTTCATTACTTTTGACTATCAAATTCAGCGTCATACTAACCCTGTCAAATGGGCTGGAAGGAGTACTGACTTCAATTACTTCTTTTTGGGAAACCAGACCTTCCTTTAACTCGGGTGAATCAGGAAATAAAGACGCAAAATGGCCATCATTTCCCATGCCAAGCAGCGAGCAGGCAAACGGGGTTTTGTCACAAAAATTACCTTCTTCCAACGGAAGGAATGCCAGGGTTTGGGCATTTCCCTTGATCAGATTGTCCCTGATGAGCTTTTGGTTACTTTGCTGATGATCAGCAGGTACACAACGTTCGTCGGAGAGCGTTACATATATACGTGACCAATCCAGCTTTTTTTCTGAAAGATAGTGAAAGCAGCGAACTGGACTTTTACCTCCACTAGCTACGAAGGTCGCTGTTGCCTGCAGGCCAATTTGCCCCTGTAGGCAGTCGCTGATTATTTCGGCAGCAGCCTGTGATGCGGCTTCCCTGTCTGGATAACGAATGAGCATATTAGTAACCCGAGCCCCAACGCCTGTCATCACGGTCTAGCATGATCGAAGCCCCGGTTGGGCCCCATGATCCTGCGGTATAGTGCTCTATAGGTTGGCCAGTAATTGACCACCCCTCCAGAATGCCATCTATCCACTGCCAGGCTGTTTCCACTTCATCCCTGCGCATGAACAAGGCCTGATTTCCCCTGAATACTTCCATAAGCAACCGCTCATAGGAGTCCGGATAATGCACGCCGAATGTTTCTTCAAAACTCAGATCAAGGGAAACCGGTTTCAATTTGAAACCTCCCGGCCCAGGTTCTTTCGCCATTATATTCAGTTTTATACCCTCATCCGGCTGCAACATAATGGATAGTCGGTTTGGTTGTGTCGAAAAGTGACTGCTGTCAAAAATTGAATGGGGTACCTGTTTGAACTGGATCAGGATTTCAGAATATTTCTTCTCGAGACGTTTACCGGTTCGAAGGTAAAAAGGAATACCAGACCAGCGCCAATTATCGATTTCAAGCTTTATAGCAACAAAGGTTTCAGTCTCTGAGGACTCGCTGATTTGCTCAGCATAGCTCTTCACTGCATTATTACGAATGGCCCCCGCCGCATATTGTCCTCGCACCGTAGTAGTATTTACTTCGCTGGCATTAATTGCTTTCAGAGCTCTAAGCACCTTGATTTTCTCATCCCTGACAGCATCATCACCCAGACTGCTTGGTGGTTCCATGGCGACAAGACATACGAGCTGTAGCAAGTGGTTCTGGACCATATCTCGTAGAGCACCAATTTTGTTATAAAACTCTATACGATTCTCAACACCTAAATCCTCTGCCACCGTGATCTGCACATGATCAATCACTTCCCTGCGCCAAAGGGGCTCGAAAAGGGAATTACCAAACCTCAGAGCTAATAAATTCTGGACAGTTTCCTTACCAAGATAATGGTCAATACGAAAGATCTGACTTTCCTTAAAACAGGCTCCCACAGCATTATTAATCGCCTGAGCAGAATCATGATCATGACCAACCGGCTTTTCCAGAACAATACGCATATTCTCCAGAATAAGTGCGTTATGGCTCAGCCCTTGTGCAATGGGACCAAAAAGTGATGGATGAGTTGCCAGATAAGCTGCCCTGATTTTATCTTCATGTCCTTCCAGTAGATCGACCAGTGACATCCAGGAATCCGACTTAAGGGCATCCAATTCAATGTATTCTATTATCTCTGCAAAATTCCGGAACGCCTGTTCCTCCAGCTTGGGGTTCACCGAAATCAGGGATTGTCTGGTTTTTTCTATATATTCCTGTCTAGACAGTGATTCCCGACCGACTCCTATTATCCTGCTGTCCCTGGAAATCTGTCCATCGCAGAAACGATGATAAAGGGCTGGAATAAGCTTTCGAGAAGCCAGGTCGCCATTACCGCCAAAAATAATCAAGTCAAAAGGATCTACCGGAATCAGTTCAGCCATCTTGATACCTTTTTCAAGGGCGAAAAAAACACGCCCACCATGGGCAATTTAAAATTAACTGAAGTTGGAAAGGACTGGGAAAGCAGGTAATGGCAGGACTAGGGGGAACCTGCCATTACCTCCTGCAGTTTTACCAGAAATACGCGAATCTTAATCCGTATTGAGTTGGCGCTGAATAGGAGCCGCGTGGCTGCCCTGCTTCTACCTGGCGCCACCAGGCAATTTCTTCATCGGTAATATTGTAACCGTAAGCCTGCAAATACCAGGGTGAATCCTCGGCAGGTTTATAGGTCACAAGCAAATCAGCCATATACCAGCTATCCCTGTGATCACCAAATGTTTCCACATCATCCATGAAATAACCTGGCAGATCTACATAATCACCATTGGGGCTAAAGCCAGTCCCGTAACCACCTGGATCGTTCACATGCTTGTCAGCATTCCAGATAGTCAGGTAATCCTCAGACTGCCAGTGATAATTGAGCGATGGTGTAATTATGCCAAAATCACCCAGGTGGAAGTCATGCTCCCAACGAATAGTAAAGGCAACATCCGGAGAGAAAGGCGCTTCATTGCCTTTCAGGTTTACCGCATTTTCGGGCACGTTCGCTATAGATTGGTCATATCCTGCTCGACCGAACTGTGCATCCATGCCGTAATACCACTGGGTAATGAAATCATCGGTAATTTCCGTATCCATGAAGGTTGCCCAACCGTTAATCCGTCCGCCCTCATATGGAATCCAGTCAAACTCGAGCTCAATACCCTGCATGACTTGCTCACCAAAGTTCTGTGTACCCCAGATGGTAACCACCTGCTGCACCTCTTCTACCTGGCCAGTTTCCCGGTTGAACTCTGTGGCAAAAACGGTATCAACAGGCACATTACCAGTGAACTGCTTGCCGTCATACTTGGTGTAATAATAGTTTGCTGACAAATTCAGGCGCCCATCGAGCAGTCGGGTTTTCACGCCAAATTCTGCCGTAATAGCTTCCTCTTCATCATAGGACGTATCCACTCTGGAACCGGCGCCATCTGGATGAGTGGTATTGTCGCCACGAACATACTGGTCAGCAATACTGCCCGCCTTGAAGCCAGAGGCGATATAACCGTAGGCGAAGGTGGTGTCGTTGACATCCCAGTCCAGACCAATACGCCAGTCAGTGCTGTCAAAAGTAGCGCTGGCATCATTTTCTGATGTCTGCACATAACAGCCGGTACCACCAAAGTAAGGACCACCGCCGTAAGGACCGCCCTGCGCTTCACAGTTAATACCCGCTATCTGGCCGCCGGCCAAATGAAAATCAGGTGTCAGTGCATTCAGGTTTTCAGGGAAAGCAAAACGCTGCCCCCAGATTTCTGTAGAGGGATAGCAGCTGTTCCAGACAGTACAATCGTAGTTTTTGCCGCCTACATCAGATTTTTTATCTTCGGTATAGCGTGCTCCCGCTGTGAAGAAAAGATTATCCCTGAGAGGGTAGGTCACCTGGCCGAAAACGGCTTTTGATTCAACAACACGATTCGGTTGTACGAAAAGGTTATCGCCATTGAGCGTGGCATGGAAAAAGGCTTCCATGTCATTTTCTTCTTTCATATAGAAGGCACCGGCTACCCAGGCGAGATCTCCGGTTACATTCTTGACTTCAATATCCAATACATTGGACTCGGCTTTGTAGTCATTGATTACAAGCGCCATATCATAGGCCGCATTTGCACCACCATCTGTATCCCACTGGGAATACTGCTGCAGCTGCTGATTGCCATATTTTGCCGTTAATGCGATATCACCGAATTGCTTGGTGTAAATTGCCCTGGCAGAGCGAATCTCCATATCCACTTCTCCGGGAACATTCACAAATGATGTGTATCGATTATTGGTACCCTGAATATCATCACAGGTATTGGCCGGGTAAACCGCAGGATCACCCATTGATTTATTATCCCTGAGTGCCATCTGCTCGCAGGAGTAGCTGTTCTGCCATCCAGCCCCATCATCCTGGAAAACCTCATATTGCAGAGTCAGGTCGCTGGTTTCATCAAACATATAGCGACCGCTGATTCGATAGGCATGATTGTTGATATTGTTGTAGAAAGTAGAAGGATCAGCCTCCACTTTTGTTTGTGGCAATCCAATCTGCCAACCCGGATCAGCATAACATCCCTCCTGCCAGCTCTGGCATCCCAGATACCAGGAGTAGTCAGTAGAAGTCATTTTCTGACTTTGATCCGTAATTGGCTGGAATTGATTCCTTACCTCTTGAGGAAGGAAACGCCAGTCTGGCTGGGAGCCGTCATAAAAGCCATCAAGATAGGAATCACGTTCTTCTGTCATAAAAGCAAAACGCAGGGCAAAACGGTCAGATAAAGGAAGATTGAAATGCCCCCTTATTGCTTCTTCGTTAAACCGACCTGCATTCAGTGTCATAGAGGCACTTTGCTCATTGGGATCAGGTTTGGCTGTAATAATGTTCAACGTACCTACAATTGAATTTCTGCCAAACAAGGTACCCTGGGGTCCCCTGGCCAGCTCTGCTCTTTCCAGGTCAAACATGAGTGCATTCGCACCCTGCGGTCTTGGGACATAAATACCGTCAACATGAATCCCAACTGCAGGATCACCGACTTCCGTGACATTGGTTGAACGCACACCACGCAGGGTAATAATCGGCGCACTGCTGTCTGTATTCTGGATTGACAGGGACGGTAAGGCATAGCTGAGATCCTTGACGTTATCCAGCCCAAGATTTTGCAATTGCTCCTGCTCCATGGCGGAGACGGCAATAGGCGTTGTCATGATGTCGGTTTCACGCCTCGTAGCCGTTACAGTAATGGTTTCAATTGTGGAACCACGCTCGGGCAGCTCTTGTGCCAGCAAACTATTTGCTGAAACCGCCGTCAGTGCTGAAATAGCCAGGCTGAGCGCTTTGACTTTATTCATTAGTTTCTCTCCCCCAAACTTTGAGACAAAAGATCAGTCTGAGCATAAATATTGGTCCCGTAATATGACTGAGTGGACCTGTCACTAATTATGCCTCGACCCTGATATTTACGATTGTATTTGCTTTATCTGGTCGCTCTACACTTAAAAAAAATAAAATGACAGCGTTGTCATTAATTGTTTTATATGATAAATTGACAGCGTTGTCAAACTTTAGGCAAAAAAATATCCAGAATACAAAAAACACCTAAACACTTACAAAAATTAGGGCTAAAATGCGACTGGCGCTGTATTCTGGTTCTGGTGCCCAAGAGGTTTCGTGTACAGCTTTGCCTCTGTCCTTGAGTTTTAAATCTTCATTACCAGCAGTAAACGGAATTCGATAGACTATGCAAAGAACCACACTGGAAGATGTAGCGGAACATGCAGGAGTATCCATAAAAACGGTCTCCCGAGTCGTGAACAAGGAGCCCAATGTTCGTCAGGCTACACTGGAGAAAGTCTCAAAAGCGATTGCTGAGCTCAATTATCGTCCCAACCTGTCGGCTCGAAATCTTGCCAGCAAACGATCACATCTCATCTGTCTCATATATGACGACCCCGCCGCTTACGAACTGCCCAGTTCCGGCTACATTATCAAGATGCAGGAAGGGGTCCTGAAAGCCTGCAAAACCAATAACTATGACCTTCTTATTCATCCCTGCAATTATCGTGACAAGCATATTAGTAGTGAAATACGATCGCTTATAGATCATGCCAGACCCGATGGAATCATCGTGGCCGCCCCCTTATCGAATACTCCGAGGATTACCAAGGCCATAGAGGCAACTGGAACACCATTGGTCGGCCTATCACCGGGTATCAAGACAAGGTCGCACAGCACTATCTCAACCAATGACAGTGATGTCAGCGCCCAGATGGTCGAATACCTTGTTTCACTTGGACATAAAGAAATCGCCTTTATCCAGGGGGACTCGGGGCATAAAGCGGTTGCCAGCCGCTTTGACGGATACAAGGCCGGCCTGAAGGCTGCGGGAATTCCCTTGTCTCAATCACTGGTAATCAGCGGTGACAATTCCATTGGTTCAGGTGAATTGGCAGGCATGAAACTGCTGAAAAGAAAGCAGAGGCCCACAGCCATTTTCGCAGCAAACGATGACATGGCACTGGGGGTAATGCGTTCAGCCAAAAAGCTGGGAATAGATATTCCCGGTGAGGTTTCGATAGCCGGTTATGACGATATCACCCTGGCCCGCCTGGTCTACCCTGCCCTGACTACGGTAAGCCAGCCCCTAGCCACCATGGCAGAACGTGCAGCCATGTTCCTCATCGACAGAAACGGGGAGCAGCATGAAGTGATACGCTCTGAGATTATTCCTGGTCATATCCAGGTCAGGGAGTCCACAGGCAAACCCCCTCATTAACTTTTATGGGTGCTTGATGCCTATCCTTGCCAGTTGATGAAAACCTGCACGTCAGCGAACCCTGAATGGAATATTGGCGTGCGCCGCATGATTATGGCCGTCATAGGCATAGACAAATAATCGATAGTTTCCTTTCTGTTCCGGCACTCGAAATTCAATTCTGTCTTTTCTTTCTTCGAGGATTTCGATTGGTATATTTTTTATCAACGCTTCCCGGTCACCGCCAACCTCCTGTGCAGAACTTTCCGGCTTGAGTTCCCAAACCAGTTGTAACGGATCCTTCTCACGGTCCTTCAGCCTAATGCGTGCAGTGACTTTTCTACCCGGAGATAAAGTAATACTGCTGTGGGCAGTTCTTGCATCCAGCGTGAAGGAGCGTACAGCAGGTGATCTGTTCTCGGGCCAGGAACCGTTCCAGAGATAGTGCATGACATCAACAGTCTCTGTTTCCTCACCTGCTTCAGTGAACATACCAAACCAGGTTGGCGTCCTTTCCTGTTTCTGTCCCCACAAAAAAGCAAATGACCCAATGATAGTACCTTCGAAAGGTTCTATATTTTTTCTGTACCCGTCCAGATAAACCTCAGCTTTTTCAGAGCTGTTCATTTCGATAGGAGCCTCCCACTGTGTTTTGGGCATTTCCCAGTGTCCAATAGCTCCCCACTCTGTTATCCAGACTGGACGCTGCAAATCAGCCTCCTTTAGAAAATCCGGCATATCGAATAATTCGCCGTATACCTGAAAACTGAGGATATCCAGATCCGGTGCCAGTGCTTTCAGATCCTCAACCACATTCATGCCCAGACCTGCCACCGTGGAGGTGGTGGGGTGATTTGGATCAAGCTCATGAATCATTCGGGCAATATCATTGACGGCTTCATATACACTTGAGTCGGTATAGTCATAGTTAAGTTCATTGCCAATAATCCATGCCAGCAATGCCGGGTGGTGGCGATACTTCATCACTTCACGGCGGATAAGCGCCTTCTGTTGTGCTACGGATGCTTCATTACTGTAGTCAAAACCCCACCTTTCCGGAGTCACTGGAAGCCCAAGAGCCACCATGACGCCATTGGCATAGGCTGTATCCAGCACTTCCTGCGCATTTTCTGTTGACCAGTTGCGGATAGTGTTGCCGCCATGGGCTGCAAACAAGGCAATATCACCAAATTCCAGACCCGCTCCCCTTATTTCATAGGGTCCCCCATTCAACAGGAGCTGAAAGCTGCTTCCCTGCTTCACCACTTCAACCCTGGCTGGACCAGTTTCAGCACCAAGCGCGAGACCTGATAAAAAGACGGCAACCAGAGATAATAAAAGAGCTTTAGGCATATTCTCCTCCTACCAGTTCCTGTTCAATTTCTTCCAGAGACTTTCCCTTGGTCTCAGGCAGTACCTTCAGCACGATGACAAGTCCCAAGATGGCAAACAGGCAATAGATCAGAAAGGTCATGGCGATGCCCAGATTTTCCAGCTCCCACGGAAAAATCAGGGTCACCAGAAAAGCTATAGCCGAGTTAACCAGGCCAACAAAGGAAATGGCCTTGCCTCGAACCCGATTGGGGAAAAGCTCGGAAAAAAGCACCCACATGACTGGGCCGAGAGAAATGGCAAAACTGGCTACAAAGCCAAGGATCCCAACCAGAATCAGAATGGGCTGCAAATTCACGGCCACTTCAAGCAGTATATTTTTGTATTGCTCATACAACGCAGGATCAAGGGATTGCATCAGTGCGCCCTGAAAAGCCATATCGCTGTCATAGACAATACCAATCAGATCGCTCAGGGCCAGTCCGCGCAGTTCAACAGGCAAGGCAGCGAGATCTCCGGCATCCAGTACATAACTGGCAGAACCAAAACCATAGGCCAGCAATCCCATGAATATACTCACACCGCTTAAACCGATTACCAGCAATTGTTTCCTGCCCAGCCTGTCTATCAATGACATGGCTGCAATCGTAAACAGCACATTGATCAGACCCACCAGAATTGCCTGCATAAAAGCGGCATCATTGCCGACCCCGGATTGGGCAAATATCATGGGAGCATAATAGAACACGGCATTGATTCCGGTTATTTGCTGGAGAACGCCGATACTCAGACCAATGATCAGCACCAGGCGCAATGAGTCGTCTTTCAGCGCCGTCCAGGATACAGTCACTTTTTGTTCTTCAGACCGTATGCTCGCCTTAACGGCAGCAATTTCCCGTTCAGCAACAGCAAATCCGTTGAGTTTTTCCAGAACTTCACGCGCCTCTTCTTCCCTTTCCTGCAAGACGAGCCAACGCGGACTTTCAGGTACCCTGGCCAGAAATATAAAGTAAATTATGGCGGGTAAAAGTTCGATTCCAAGCATCCATCGCCAAGCCACTTCATTAAGTCCCAGGGTATCAATCCAGTCCATGTCTACTTGCGCCAATTTCAGTATCAGGTAATTGGTGAAAAAAGCGACTGAAATACCGATAACGATATTGAACTGGTTGAACGACACCAGTTTTCCCCTTTGTTCGGGAGGTGCCATTTCAGCAATGAGCAGAGGTGCTACGATCAGGGAAGCTCCAACACCGAGACCACCAAGCATTCGCGCCAACACGAGAAAAAGAAATGAAGGTGCCAGGGCTGATGCAATCGCGGAAACGGCAAAAAGCAAGGCTGACACTTTCAGAACAACAAGTCTGCCAAAGCGATCACTCAAGGGGCCGGCACAAAACATAGCCAGCGTGGCACTCAGGGTCAGAGAAGATACCGACCATCCAAGCTCGAGACTACTGAGTTGAAATTCATGCCCAATGAAACCGACAACGCCGGAAATGACAGAAGTATCGAAGCCCATAAGGAATCCACCGAGGGCAATAATTAACGCAATAGCTGCCATTTTTATAAAAATATTCCGGGTTATTGAACAAGCCTGAAGCTGGTCTCGAGATCGGCTTCTGAATCGCTCCCGATCCAGACACGAAACTCTCCAGCCTCAATCACGCGCTTTTGTTTACGTCCATAAAAGGATAGATCATGTGCAGATAATTCAAAGTGGACACGCTGTGTCTGTCCAGGTTCCAGGATGACTCTCTTGAAACCCTTGAGTTCTCTTACGGGCCTGGTCACGCTGCCGACCATATCCCTTACATAGAGCTGGACTATCTCGGTTGCCGTGTGGGTTCCGGTATTTGTGACTTCAGCACTTAGCCTTATCACATCTCCAACCTTGGGCTGTGTGGCACTGCACTCGATATTCGCATAGGCAAAAGTTGTGTAAGTCAAACCGAAACCAAAGGGAAACAGCGGCAGGTAGCCCTCATCGAGATGGAATGTGCACATGCCCAGCGAGGTTTGTGGCGTTTTTGCCTCTATCTCATCAATATGGACAATCATTTCCTGGTTGGGAGGTTTACCTGAATTCTTGTGATTGTAGTAAATAGGTATCTGCCCGCCATGCCTTGGCATTGTCACCGGCAGTTTGCCGCTGGGGGCGGCATCACCAAAAATAATATCGGCCAATGCCTGCCCTCCCATAGTGCCTGGGTGCCAGGCATAAAGCAGGCCATCAACCTGATCAATCACCGAAGTGAGCACCAGGGGTCTGCCTGCCATGATGACTGCAATAACCGGTTTGCCGGTGGACTTGATCTGCCTGACCAATTCCTCCTGACTACCAGGAAGACTGATGTCCGCACGACAATGTGCCTCTCCGGAAAGAATCGATTCCTCTCCAAGAAACAAAATGACCACATCACTGGCCTCGGCCAGGCGAAGAGCCTCCCCGAAGTCTGTCGTCTTGTCCCTGCTTGTTTCCAGCGCCCTGCAATAATTTATTTCAGTCCCTTCAAGAACTGTACGGCAGATACCATCCAGGCCGGTGACACTGAATTCGGGATTTCCATCAAAAATCCATGTGCCTAATTGTTCATAGGAATCGTCTGCTAAGGGCCCTATGACAGCAATCCTCTTCGTGCCATGCCTTGAAATTGGCAGGACGCTGTTGTTCTTCAGCATGACCACACTTTCCAGGGCGGCCTGCCTGGCAATATGCAGGGCTTGCTGATGTTCACTTTCGCCAAAAATACCGGCATCCGTATAAGGGTTATCAAACAGGCCAAGCTGGAACTTCACTGCCAGGATGTGGCTGACCGCCTCATCAATAATGGCAGTACTGACTTCACCGTTTGCCACCAGTTCAGCAAGATGTGAGCTATAGGCATTCCCTGCCATTTCCATAGAGACCCCAGCCACAACCGCTTCATAGGCTGCTTGCGATTTATTCTCGGCAAAGCCATGTGTAGCTAATTCCGCCACAGAATCCCAATCGCTGACCACAAAGCCACCAAAACCCCATTCACCGCGCAGAACATCACGTAACAAAAATTCATTACCGGTGGCTGGAATGCCATCCAGGTCGCAGAATGAGGTCATCACTGTGCAAATACCCGCATCTATGACGGCATGAAAAGGCTTCAGGTATATGTTTCGCAGTTCATTTTCCGGGATATTGGTTGTCGAATAATCAACCCCTCCTTCTACAGCTCCATAACCGACAAAGTGCTTGGCACATGCGGCAATGCTGCCCGTATCTGACAATCTTTCACCCTGGAACCCCATGGTCATGGCTACGCCCAGAATCGATGTCAGGTAAGGGTCTTCACCAAGACTTTCAGCTATTCTTCCCCACCGTGGGTCACGGGAGATATCCAGCATCGGTGCGAATGTCCAGTTGACTCCATGGGCTGCCGCTTCTGAGGCTGCTGACTTAGCACAAGCTTCAACAACTTCCGGGTTCCAACTGGCAGCCTGGCCAAGAGGAATGGGCATTACCACCGAAAAACCGTGTATGACATCACGACCGAAGATCAGGGGAATACCCAGCCGGCTTTCCTCAACAGCAATTTTCTGCAGTTCGTTTACCAGGCTTGTATCCACCTGGTTAATAACAGATCCAATATTGCCTGCCCGTACGTTGTCAGCCAGGCTGGCAGAAATTTCATCCAGCCCGGCATCCACCTGGCACATCTGCCCGATTTTTTCTTCAAGCGTCATTTCCCGAACAAGATCGGCAATACGCGTTTTGATGCTGTCAGGCGTTTCCACTTCTACGACTTTGGTGAGTTCCATGAACTTCCTCTTACTTTAGAAAAACCTGGCGGGGACCCTAGATCTGAACCTGCCTCATACCATTTTTCAAAAAAACTGTGAATATTGTTACTGAGTGTCCGGTTCTTTATCTGGGCTTTCAGGCGTCAACCCGCTGTTATTTTTAGTGATGCATGAATCAGACGGGGCATTTTGTATCAATATTTGACAGCGCTGTCAATTATGGACATTATAAGGTCATGGAACATTATGAAACCAAGCCCGAAGATCGCATCCCGTTTATAGGAAAAGTCATCTATGGACTGGGAGGATTGGTTAACAACCTGCTAGCCTACGCTATAGGCAGTATGGTCATCGTACTTAATCTGGGTCTGGGGATGAATCCCGCCCTGGTTGGTCTTCTGGGTGCCCTGCCCCGTCTGACAGATAGCATCACTGATCCCATCATGGGCTATATTTCAGATAACACACGGACCAAATGGGGAAGGCGCAGGCCCTATATTTTCTGCGGTGCAATTCTGGCCGGCATTACTTTCGCCCTGTTATGGCAACTCCCTCGTGGCGAAAGTGAATCCTACTACTTTTGGTATTTCCTCATAGGCTCACTGATTTTCTACCTTGCTTACACAATGTTTGCTACGCCATGGGTGGCATTTGGGTATGAAATGACCCCTGATTATCACGAACGCACACGGTTGATGGGAACCCAGAATTTTATCAGCCAACTTGCTTACGTTATTGGCCCGTGGTTTCTATTGTTCATACAAAATGAAAATTATTTTGACGACATGGTCGATGGTGCTTCCGGTTTATCCATCATGATTGCTATTACAGTCATTGTCATCGGCATTACACCTGCGATATTTCTCCGAGAAAGATTTCAGGACATAGCCAATACTGAAACCAGTGAGAAGCACCCTCAGGTAAAAACCAACATGGGACAATCCATCGCGACTAACCTGAAAGACTTCTTCAGGGGATTTTGGGAAGCCCTTAAAGTAAAACCATTTCTCAAGCTTTGCCTTGCTACTTTCCTGATTTTTAATGGCTTTATTCTGGTGGCATCGTTACAGGCTTATGTCGTAATTTATTATGTCTTTGCCGGTGATACCGTTGCCGGAGCTGAATTTGTCGGTTATGAGGGATCTCTAAGAGCAGTTTCAACTTTTGGCATAATTGTTTTAATTACCTGGTTGGCGACGCATATCGGAAAGCGGCGGACGTTGATACTGACAACCCTGATTTCAATGATTGGATATGCCTCCAAATGGTTTTTATACAACCCTGAAATGCCCTGGTTGATAATGATACCTGCACCTTTAATTGCTTTTGGATTTGGAGGATTATTTACCCTGGCACCCGCCATGATGGCCGATGTTGTTGATTATGATGAGACCAACAGCCATGAGCGCAGGGAAGGTATGTTTGGTTCTATATTCTGGTGGGTCGTAAAGCTTGGTCAGGCAGTCGCGATAGCTGGTGGTGGTTTGATTCTGAACATGACAGGCTTTGATGTAGCTCTTGCGGAACAGTCTGCAGACGCCATTCAATACATGCGCCTCTTTGACGCCTTCATCCCGGCCATTGCTTCAATCATTGCAATCTGGGTAATAGCCAGTTATTCATTAACCGAGGAAAAAGCTCATCAGATTCGTCAGGATCTGGAGGCCTCACGAGGAACTGTATGATTACGGAATAATTTGCTGTCAGGAATGATCATGAGCGGCTTTGCGGATCCTGTCCATGAGGGCAATGCCAATACCCTCTTCAGGTACTGGCTCAACAATAATGCTGCTTATCTGCACATCCCCTTCCATGTCATGCATCGCGGCGAACAGATTAACGGCAACTTCATTGAGATCCTTCCCTTCACTCATGTGTATTACCCGATGATAACCCTCCGTATCATCTCCCTGATAGGCAAGCAGTGCTGTTGATCCCCGATCGGCAGAAAGAGCCTGGGGCGTGCCGGCAATAAACAGCGGCTTACACGGGCTGTAGTGGGATTTCATCATTCCTGGCGCCATTGGATCTCCGCTGTCGCTGCCAGCGCCACTGGCTACCATAGGCAATACTCCAGACAACTGTTCAGCGGTCACTGCGCCGGGACGGAGAATATCAAAACCCTCCGGGGCCAGCCTGATAATCGTGGACTCAATGCCAACACCTGTTGGCCCGCCATCCAGAACCAGATCCACGTCCGGCAAATGCCTGCTGACATGAACAGCCTGCGTAGGACTGACACGACCAAACTTGTTGGCACTGGGTGCTGCCAGGGGACAACCCGATTCGCGAATGAGTGCCAGTGCCAAAGGGTGATCCGGCATGCGGATTCCTACCGTTTGCAGTCCGGAAGTAACAATGTCCGGCACAATCTCTTTCTTGGGTAAAACCAGCGTTAGAGGGCCTGGCCAGAACTGTCTGGCCAGTGCCTGCACCCGCTCATCATTTGCCATGGGAGTCAGGATTTCAAGAGCATCCAGCGCGGCGATATGCACGATGAGAGGATCGAATGAGGGCCGCTCCTTTGCCGAGAAGATTCTTGCCACGGCATTGGCATCCAGGGCATTGGCACCCAGCCCATAGACCGTCTCGGTTGGGAAGGCAACCAACCGCCCCTGCCGAATCAGTTGGGCAGCTTTATGCAGTTGCTCGGAATCAGCGTACACGTTGGAAGAGTTCGAGTAGGTGAATGAAGTTACTTACCGGCAAACAGGGGATTACCTTCGCTGTTAAGCACGGCCTTGGCCACTGCCGTGGTTGATCCGTTCTTGGCTCTGATCCCCCGGGCAGTGACGGTATCACCCACGGCGAGATCCTTGCGTCGCCATCCCTTGCGCATCAATCCAACCGGACTGGGCAATTCAAAATTCCACTGTTCCACGGAGCCATCTTCAGTAACCACGTCTATATAGAGACGGGCATGAGGACTTGTCCAGGCCAGTTCCGCAACAGTACCCGTGACATCCACCTTATCGTTGGGATCAAAGGCAGCGGCTGAATGGTGAGCCATGGCCGGCATCTCGCCTATGGTAAATGTAATGGACAAGGCCAGTAGTAAGAGTCGTTTGGTCACTGGAAATCTCCCTTTTTCTGATTCAGTATAATATTTGGGTTGTATGTGCTAAAGCTCTTCAAACAGCTGCACATCCTGTTCGTTTTCAAGACAGATCTCTTCAATGAGCTCCGTATCTACAACGGCCTCACTGGCCAGAGTTACTGTCCAGGGACGGGTATAGGCCTTCGGATCATCAATGGTCAGCTCTACTGACAAATCACCAAAAGTGTCCCGTGTAATCCTCTCTGTTACACGGGCGGATTCGGTAATGGGAGTACCCTGCATATCCAGCCAGAGATCATCACGGTAACCCAGTGACTCCACGACGAGGGTATCCCCTTCCCAATGACCAATGGAATAGCCGCTCCAGTAGGGAAAAGGCTCTTCGGGAAGCGGCCGGCCATCCATGAAAATCTGTCTGTAACTGGCATTGAACTCATGCAGAATTACCATCAGCTCCGGTGTCTGGACAATCTTGAAGTACTGGGGAAAGTAATAGGCCCGGGGAAAATTGGGCGGCAGACAACGGGCATGGGGATCATCCATCGACTGACGGGAGGCCCGTTCACTACGAACAGCTTCGCCCCAGGGCGTCAGTGGCAGACCATCGGGCAGTGACCGGGCTATATCCCGCTGGTCAGCAGGTAGTTCCATCTGCATGATGCATTCTTCACCCGGATCACACTGGTCTTCCAGGCGGTCTGCTGCTACCCATATCCCGGAAAGGTCAGGCCGCCCCGTTTCAGTTCTTGGTGCCGGTGCATCCATATCCGGGCTGCCATCAGCATCCCGGGGAATGCCAGGGGTTGGATAATCAAACCACTGCGCCTGGCTGTGTAAGGAAAGCAGCGTGGCAGCTACCCCAAAAAACAGTTTTATATTCATACTTCCCCCTGGTTGAAAGAACAGAAGCATATAGCGATGTTTGCATTTCGTCCATCACTGAAAACCCCATCAACAATTGCCGGGCAAAAAAAAGCGCAGCTTTTGGCTGCGCTTTTCTTGTTTTCCCTGTGGGAAATTACTGCCTGGGATCAGCTCTTGGTACGCCAGCTGTCAGCATAATTTTCACGGGCATCCTGGGCGTAAGGAGTCGGCGCCACTTTCACGCGAACTTCACACTGCTTGTGCGGCTCAATGGATGTTTTCTCTGAGTTGTTAGCCTCACCCCATTTCAGGGTCAGGATGTCACCAACCTCAACGTCAGCATCAACAACGGCCAGGGAAAGCAGACAACGTTCGTTGTAGGAGTAGCCATTGAACATGGACATACCTACACGCTTGCCATCCTTGAGCAGTTCATCAGCGTTGCTTGAGGAGTAGTTGTGGTTCGGGAAGTCGATCCACTTGCAGGCCAGGCCTGGCTCGAAAGCAGACATCATGACTTTCATGACGTCATCGCGGTTCCACTCGATAGTGACTTTCTTGCGCTGGTTGCCTTCTTCCTTCATTTTCTCAAGAGCGGCTTTACCAATGAAGTCATCTTTCTTCCAGCCGATGTAGAAGTCATAGCCGAGCTCAAAAGGAGTCACGTAATAATCTTCAATGTTGTCAGATTCCAGTGAACCACCCAGAGAACCAACAGCTTCATAGTGGTCAGCACCCAGCCAGTCACGGTAATCCTGCATCATGCCGTCACCGGAGTAGATACCTGGCAGCGGTGATGGGATCCAGCCAGATTCCAGCGTATTGGAAGAATAGGCACGGGCACCAACGAAACGCAGGTCAACACCAGCTTCTTCAGCGGCCTTGGCAATAGTGGTCTGGATGTAGTGCTTGTCAGCATAGGGACCCCAGATTTCAAGACCTGGCGCACCAGCCATACCATGACGCAGAGCCTGGACACGACGGTTACCCACATTGACCCAGTCAACATGGAAGAATTTCACTTCAGGGATAGGACCGCCATTCATGGCTTCAAAGATCTTGTTGGCTTCCGGGCCCTGAATCTGGAAACGATAGTGAGTACGGTAGATCGCTTTTCCGTCCGGACGGGAGTCAGAACGTGGGTCATGGAACAGACGGATATTCCACTTGCCGTAGGCAGCCTGGAAGCGGAGCCAGTTGGCAGTAGGTGCACGACCTACCAGAACAAATTTTTCTTCGCTTTCGCGGAAAATGATCATGTCACCAATGACATGACCCGCAGGAGTAACAGGAACAAAGTGCTTGGCTACATTTTCCTTGAAGTTGGCAAAGCTGTTGATGCCGGTGTAGCTCAGGAAGGCTTCAGCATCTGGCCCTTCAACTGTCAGCTCATCCATGTGGTGAGTCTGGTCGAACAGGACGGCAGAGTTACGCCATGCAATCTGTTCTGAACGCCAGTTGGAAAATTCGGGGGCAACTACCGGGTATACGTATATACCTGCCTTATTGTTGCGCAGCAGATTGACCGCACCACCGGCGGCTTCCATCGCTGCTGTGAGACTGTTTTTGCTCATCGGGTTAGCTCCTAGTTTTACTTACAAAAATTTCGGCTTACGAAAAAACGGCGCATTTTGCCAGAAACACCCCCAGACAGGAAGTAAAATTACCCGTAATCACGGTTCAAATTACAGCTCTTTCTGCAGGTAAATTGTAAATTTGTACTGCAACCAATTGTTTTAAAACATTTATTTTTGAATTTTCTTGCCACCTGTAAAAATTTCGATATGCGAAATAATTTTCGAAAATTGTTTTTAACCCTAATTAATTACGGGTAGACGGGAGCTTATAACCTGCTATTCTTCTTCCCCACTTGTCCTGAAGCAAGGGGCAGCGCAACAACAATAATCAACCAGAAATCAGTAAAACGAATACCAGGGGGATAAACAATGCCAAGAAGCACTGACCACTTTTTAACGACTCATGTCGGTAGCCTGCCCAGAGAAGAAGACCTGACGCACATGATGTGGGCGAAAGAGGATGGTGTTCCCGTCGACCAGGGGGCTTTCCAGGACCGCGTTCACCAGGCGGTTATCGATATCGTTAAAAAGCAGAAAGACCTTGGCATTGATGTTGTCAACGATGGCGAACAGTCCAAACCAAGCTATGCCACCTATATCAAGGACCGCCTTGAGGGTTTTGGCGGTAGTGAAAACAGCTATATCTTTGCTGATCTGGTGGAGTTCCCCAACCTGGCCAAACGTGTGGGTGAAGACCCTGCTCGCCAGCATCGTCACGCACCGGGCTGTAAAGGCCCCATCAGCGTCAAAACTACTGACGATGTCCATACCGACGTCAGGAACATGAAAGAAGCGACTGGTGGCAATATGGAATACGCCTTTTTCAGTTCAGCTTCACCAGGGGTCACCTCCATCTTCTTCAAGAATGAATACTACCCGACCCACGAGGAGTATGTCTTTGCCATCGCCGAGGCCATGAGAACCGAATACGAAATCATTGCCGAATCCGGCGCCACGCTGCAGATTGACTGCCCTGACCTGGCCATGGGGCGTCATATGAATTCCGATGGTGTCAGCCTGGATGATTTTCGCAAGGTATCGGAAATTCACGTGGAAGCACTGAACCATGCTGTTCAGAATATTCCTCCCGAACAACTGCGTATGCACCTGTGCTGGGGCAACTACGGTGGTCCTCACCACTGCGACATGAACTTCAGGGACATTATCGATATTGTCATGAAGGCCAAACCCCAGACATTACTGTTTGAAGCCGCCAACCCTCGCCATGCCCATGAATGGGCCCTCTTCGAGGAATTCAAACTGCCGGAAGGCAAGGTACTGTGTCCCGGAGTCATTGAAGTACAGTCCAACTATATTGAGCACCCTGAACTAATTGCCCAGCGCATCAAGCGCTATGCCGACCTGGTCGGCCCTGAGAATGTCATGGCGGGTACGGACTGCGGATTCAGTATTCATGTCGGGCAGGCTTCCATCGACCCGGGTGTTGCCTGGCTGAAACTGAAATCCCTGGCGGAAGGGGCAGCCATCGCGTCAGACTGGTTCTTCAAGAACTGATAGGCTATTTCGATCCGGGATCGGGAAGGATTCTGATCCTGAAGAAATACAGGCTACAGGGCAGGATGGTTCGCCTGGTATTGCCCGTCAAGGGTTTTACCCAGGCAATGCGGGAAGACGGTCCTGCGGCCCCTTTTCTGCCTGCAAAAATATCGGCCCTTATCTTTTACCCTTTATCGATAACCCCTGTCGGCAAACGCTGCTCTTTGCCGACCTTAACAGTTCCAGGGGGATACCCCTTGTATCTTGACTCCTATTCATGCCTTACCTGAACCGCTTGTCTTGACTCCCTGTATCCTTGTATCCATGTATCGATTCGTTACCTGAATCGCCCACACTTTATCTTTTTTTCCCTTTATCCCTTTATCCCTTTCTCCTTTGTATCACCTTTCCTGATTAATCCACTTCCACCCGGAACGCCTTGAAGTTGAAATTCAGCATGCCACTTTCCACCGTGCCGTATCCCAGAAATACCCGGTACAGACCACTTTGCACCTGTCCGGTGAAAACCTCAAAAGATTCCGTGCTGCCCAGGGAATCAATCTCAAAAGCCGGGGCAAGTTTTTGCAGGTTGCCATTCCAGCTCCTGTATACCCCATCAAGGTCCAGGTAAGTCAGGGACGTTTTATCCGTTATCGAATAGAGCACCACAAAGAGCTCTCCTGCCTTGCCGATATCGCTCATCTCGGGAATTACAGAGCCCGCAATAGTGATGGTATCTCCGCTCTGGAATATATTACTGAGCGTGACTCCATCATCCGCTGAAGCGCCTGCACTAAAGACAGCCTGCGATGCTGACCTGTCGGCACGGGTTGGCTGTTTAAGAGCTTCACTGGAGGCAATGGTCTCAATCACCGCCTGCGAAATCGTTTCATTCTCTCCATCCTCGGCTTCATTGTCATCATCTGCCAGAAAGGAGGTACGCACCTGTGCACTTACATTCGAAGGAATAGGCAAACTCACTTCAACGGCAATGAGGTTCTGGAAACCGCTGCCTGCCGTGCTTGAATCGGGAATACCGCCATCGTAGCGCGGCTGATCATCCACAAGTTCTATATAGATAGTGCCGTCATCAGAATCGTTGAAGGATATCACCCGGCCGACAGTGCCTCCCGAACGCACAGCATCCCTGACTTCAGTGTCCAGAAATCCGTCACTGTCCTGATCCCCGAGGTTGCCGAAAGGATGCCAGATAACCTCCACATCATTGTTTTCCGGATCTTCGACAAGCAGCTCTATCACAAGAGATGTGCTGCTGGCCCGGGTCAGCGCCACACTGGCCTTTGGTGCCCGGTTATAGTCAGGGGTCGTATTGACATCGAAAGGCAGTGTCAGAAGTGAAAGACCGGAATCATCGTCTACAATATGAACAGTCCACTCCCCGGGAATGGTCTTTATTGCCAGAGCCGTGCTCAGGCTTACCCAGCCGCCATCACAGGCTGCGCCGGCGCCGCATTCAATTTCCCAGTCGGTCTCCTCGTATAGATAACCGAATGGATCAACGATGTATATTGTTGTCTCCAGATCAATATCCACAGTATTGTCAAAGTTACCAATACCACCAAAATTGAAACGAACAAATCCGGAATCTGTGGTGGACTCATTAATCTCGCTAACCGGTGTATCGGAGTTGACTGAAATGTAGGCGCCATGATCTGCAAACTGGTTGGCAGTAAACAAATATTCAAGGTCACTTTCATTCGCCTGTGCGGGAGCTTCAAAAAGCCACTGTTCCAGGGGTTCTGCAACATCCGTTAAAACCAGGGTGCCATCACCATAAAGGGCCCTGGCTGCCAGAATATCGTCCGCCCTGGGATGCCTCAGGTGATTGTAAGGGTTGGCAAACATCACCGAGTCTGGATTGTCGGAGTGCCCCAGCCCCATGAGATGCCCAAACTCATGCACCAGCACCGGGAGCAGTTCTTCCTTGTAATCCCAGGTATCAGGATTTTCATTAAGTTGAACGCTACCATCGATATAGGGAAAGTAGCCCAGACCATCATCGTAATAATCCCCGTCCGGCCCTGCCCGGCCAGATGCACCACCAATATTCGTCCAGTGCACACGCACAAGGCCATCCTTGTCTTCAGGATCCTCGCCATCATCATTGGGAACAGCACTGTCCGCGGAAGCCACATTGAAACGGATACCGCTAACCAGTTCCCATTCACCTGCCGCCTCTTCCAGGATTGCCAGCATTTCATTCGTATCGGAAAAAAGGGCTGGTGCCCCATCCGGGTCATATACAAGTGTAATGGCGCTGTTCCAGCGACCAAATTGAGACCCGATGCCCAGAGCGCGATCCAGGTCCCTCAGGTAATCGGAGGACTCGCTTTCATAGGCCGTTAGGGACATGGGGATGCAGAGCAAAGCACCTGTCACCATTAAACCAAGCCACGTGAAGATTTTTTTGGAAATGTCGTTACTCATAGCCGTATCCGGTCTATGGGTGCACTCATAAACCAAAGTTCGTTGTAATCTAGGAATTCCAGGAATCAATCAGCACCTTGCACTGTGTCGTGCGCTGTTTCAGCGCCTCAAACGCCTCCGGTGTCTCGTCAATAGTAACGGTATCCGTAATCATACTGTGGGCAGCCACATCACCGGACTCAAAGAGGTCCAGGGTAGTATGGAAATCCCTGGTGGTGTAGAAAGCCGAGGGTTGCAGTCGACATTCCTTGGAAACAAACAGGAATGGATTGAATGTGTCCGGATGCGTACAAAGCCCTACGACAACAACATTGCCTCTGGGAGCCACATACTCAATGCACTTTTGCACCATGCCGACCTTGCCAACACACTCAAAAACGATTTCCGGGGCACCGCCCAGTGCCCGATTAATATCTTCAGATGGATTTTCTCCCGGCATGACAAAGTTGGAGGCACCCATTTCCATGGCCAGTCCTTCGCGACGGTTAGATGATGCTGTCACAGCGATCCTTCCCGCCCCCATGCGACGGGCCCAGTAAGTGACGGCCAGACCAATGGGCCCTGCACCAACCACGAGGACACGTGCCCCTGAATGCATATTGGCAAGATTCACTGCACGCAGTCCCACCGCCATGGGCTCAACCAGGGCGCCATCTTCAATGCTGACACCTTCAGGCATACGCACACACTGATGCTCCCGCACCAGTGAATACTGTCCGTAACCGCCACCACCAACCATCATGCTGGAACACATGGCCAGGTCACCTGCCAGACAATGGACACATTCCCCGCAGGATGTCAGAGGATTGACTGCAACCTTGTCACCAACCTTTACACTTTTTACTCCGGTGCCGACACCGACCACTTCCCCGGAATACTCATGACCAAGCACCACCCCTGCCGGAACACCAAAGATTGGTTCTTCAGAAATATGCAGATCACTGCCACAAATACCGCAACGGCCCACCTGGACCACCACATCATGTGCGCCTTGAGGTTCAGGAGCCGGAATATCTTCAACGACAAGTGGTTTGTTCACGCCCTGGAATACTGCCGCTTTCATACTGTTTCCCCATGATTCAATAAATAATTTTCGTTGATTCTCTCACAACAAACAGGATTAATGCAGACCATTATCAGTCCTTTCCAGCGCTTTTGTCATGACCGGACACAGGCTATGCTTGTCTCATGAAAGCCACCCTATTTCTTTTGATTATCCTGATTGGGATTCAATGCGATCAGTCCGTCGCCCAGAGTGAATGGCGGGAATATCCAAGCATGGAATTCAGCTGGGACAGCCCGCCCTTGCCCGATGACTATACAGAGCCCGGAGAGTTTGTTGTGGGGCGGCTAATGTTTCCACAGTATGAGCGCGGCCCCTTTCCCAGCGGTCCTGGCGACTGGCGTCAGGGCGGTACGGCCTGGACCGTGGACTATCCGGAAGGTGACCGTACATTTGCCCGACTCCTGGAACGCCTCACAACCCTGGATGTGCGCTCGGTCGAGCAACCGGTCAACCTGGATAATGACGATGATGCCTATTACTGGCCCTTCCTGGTGTCCGGTGTTGTGGGCAGCTGGAACCTGACCGAGCCACAGGCCCGGAAACTGCGCGAGCACCTTCTCAAGGGAGGCTTTCTGCTGTGCGACAGCTTTTACGGGGAGTATGAGTGGAGCGGCTTCATGAAAACACTGCAGAGGATTTTTCCTGACCGGCCGGTCGTTGATTTACCCGATGATCATCCCGTCTTTCATATTGCCTTCGACCTTAACGACAAACGCCAGATTCCCACCTGGCAATACCTGCCCCGGGGATACCGGGAAGGTGGCTCAGAACCAAAGTGGCGGGCGGTGTTGGATGATGACGGCAGGATCATGGTGATGATTGCCTTTAACAACGATATAGCCGATGGCTGGCAGCGTGCCAATGACCCGGGCTACCCCCAGTATGAAGCCAATCTTTCCATTCGTATGGGGGTGAACTTTGCCGTCTATGCCCTGACCCACTGAGTCATTTCAGAAACCTTATGACATCCTGAGTACAGGTTTTACCACGCTGCCTTTTTCCATCTCCTCCAGCGCACGGTTTATTTCTTCCAGCGGATAAAAATTCAGCAAGCGATCAAAAGGAAACTGTCCCTGTGAAAAATAATCCAGCAACTGCGGAATGAACACCCGGGGATTACTGTCCCCCTGGATAACACCCGTAACAGTCCGGCCATGGAGCAAATGGGAACCCGGGAAAGTAAAGTCCTTGCCCCCGCCACCAGAATGTATACAGGTCCCCCGGTTACCCAGGCCTTCAAAGGCCTGTCTGATTACTTCCGGCCGGTTGGTCGTATCCAGGGAATAGCGGACACCTTTTCCACCAGAGAGCTGATGGATAGCTTCAACCGGATATTTTTCGATGGACAGGTTAATGGCATCACTGGCTCCAAGCATTTTTGCCAGGGCCAGGCGCTCTTCATTGATATCCAGGGCGATAACCGGTCCCATATCCGCAATGCGCGCAGCCATGATGGCACTCAGGCCTACATTACCAGCCCCAAAAACAGCCAGTGATTCTCCCGGTGACGGTTGCAGCACATTAAGCACAGCGCCTGCACCGGTCTGAAAACCACATCCCAATGGACCCAGCGATGGCAGCGGCAAATCTTTATTCACCTTGACGGCATTGCGTGCAGACACCAGGGCATGAGTAGAAAAAGAGGACTGGCCAAAAAACGCGCCGTGAATCGTCTCACCCTGGCTGCTTCCCAGAGGAGCGCGCTCCGGTCGTCTGCAGGCAAAAGACAGCTCCTGCCCGATATCACAGTATGCCGGATGTTGCTCACGACAGGACGCACAGTAACCACAGGAAGGAAATGTCATGATCACATGATCCCCTTCCTGAAAATCGCCACAATGTGCCCCGGCTGCCAGGACAGTCCCACTGCCTTCATGCCCCAGAACAACCGGTAGAGGCACATTGGCATACCCACGACTGACCTTCACATCGGTATGACAAATGCCGCAGCCAGCCACCTTGACCAGCAACTCATCATCAGACGGTTCAGGCAATACCAGTTCTTCTATGCTGAAAAGCCCGGATACCGCCGGTAATATGGCGGCTTTCGCTGTCACTGTCATGGAAGGCTCCTGAGATTGACCGGCCAACTTGCTGTTTTCCCAGCAACCGGCTCTACACCACGGTAAATTATTCACTAACTGTATTACACTGGCAGCCATGAAACCATTGCTTACCTGCATACTGACAGCTGGGCTCTTCTTTTCCATGAGACTTGCAGGGGCCCAGGAAGCCCTGGACACAAGAACAGTCACTGTCCTTTACACCAATGATGAGCATGGCTGGATGGAAGGCATGAGTCCGGATCAGGGAGCGGCTAATCTGTATCAGCTCTGGCAGGAACAGGAAGCCTATACCGAAGACGGTGCTTTCCTGTTACTCAGTGGCGGCGACAACTGGACCGGCCCTGCCATATCCACCTGGACACAGGGAGAGAGTATGGTGGAGGTCATGAATGCCATGCATTACGATGCCTCAGCGGTTGGCAATCATGAATATGACTTCGGCCTGGACGCCCTGACACAACGCATTGCCCAGGCAGACTTTCCCTACCTCAGTGCCAATACGCGCTGGAAGGACAATGGCAAGGTCCCCCGGGATCTGGGCATACTCCCTTACACAATCATAAACGTAAACGGTCTGGAAATCGGCATCATTGGCCTGACCACTACCAGCACCCCCTATGTCACCAACCCGACCTATGTAAGCAAGCTGGATTTCATAGACTACGAAAAAGCCGTACGGGAAACCATGCCTGCCCTGGTTGGGACAGACCTGCAGTTCATCATTGCCCACGTCTGCATGGATGCACTGGAGCCACTGGTCAGAAATATCAGCGATCTGGGTATTGACCTGGCCGGCGGTGGGCACTGTAACGAACTGGTGGCAAAAACTCTTGGCTCCACCGTGGTTCTCGGGGGAGGTTTTCATTTTACAACCTATGCCAGGGCTGATTTTACGATTGATATGACCAGCAAGACCGTGAGCCATTCGAACCTTGGTACTACCCGCAACAGGGGAGCCAACCCTGACACCGGCATCGCGGGGATTGTCCAGGAATGGGCCGCAAAATCTGCCGACAGCCTTAACGAAGTCATCGGCTGGAGCGCACGTTCGGTGCCCCGGGGGGAGGTCCTGGATCAGGCCATCATCAACAGCTGGCTAAAGGCTTATCCTGACGCCGATATTGCCATCACCAATCGCGGAGGTATTCGCACTGCCCTGCCTGAAGGTAAAATCACCCTGTCGGATATCGTCAATATCCTGCCTTTCGACAACACCATCATTTCTGTAAACCTCAGTGGTCTGGATATCGCAAAAGCAATGGAGGAAGGTGGTAGACCTGTGGCTGCCGGGTTAGAACAGCAAAACAACCGCTGGGTACTGACAGAAACTGGCACCCCAATGAAGCCGGAGGAAATCTATACAGTATTACTCAATAGCTTCATGTATGCCGGGGGAGACAATTTCAGCGCCATTGCAGATGCAGCACCCAATGGTTTTGATACGAGGGTGAATTACCGACAGCCATTTGTTGACTGGATAAAATCCAGGGAGTCTGCGCGGAATACACCTTTCACGCTGGATAAGTGACTGCGATCGTGCTGAAAAATAACTGCTGGTCAGAGCTTCAGGTTTGCCTTCACCGTCTTACGAATGACCCCGACAATTTCCCGCACTGATTCTACCCGCGTGTAATTCTGGCGTATAAGCAGCACGATGCGCCGGGATGGGGAAGGCTTCTGAAAAGGAATATACACAATATCCTTGCTTTCCCGGTGGTCAATGATGGACAGTTTCGGCAACAGGGTAATACCAATTCCCGAGGCCACCATGTAACGCAGGGTTTCCAGGCTGGTGGCCTGAAAGCGCTTGTCCTCGTCAGCACCGGCACTGAAGCAGTATCCCAGGGCCTGATCGCGTAAACAGTGACCATCCTGCAAGGTCAGGACATGACAGCCTTTCAGGTCTTCCAGTTTCACCCGTTTCTTTTTCGCCAGAGGGTGCCTGCTGTTAACCGCCAGGACAAAAGGCTCATCAAACAGGTCATAGGCATCAAAATCAGTCATGTCATCAAGCCAGGGCAGGATAAGCGCATCCAGCTTGCCCTGGTCCAGATCATTGACCAGGTCAGCGGTCTGTTCTTCATGAAGCAGGAACTCCATGCGGGGCAAACCAGCGATCAGGTCGGGCATGATATGGGGCAACAGGTAAGGTGCCAGGGTGGGAATCAGCCCGACATGCATTTCACCGGACAACGGATCCCCCAGGTTACGCGCGGTGACTTCCAGGTCATGGGCCGCATTGAGGACCTTTCGGGCCTTGGCCAGCAACTGGTTACCGGCCGGGGTAAGCATGATATTACGCCGGTGACGTTCGATCAGTGTCACACCAAGTTGCTCTTCCAGCTTGATGATCTGCCCGCTGAGCGTAGGCTGGCTAACATGACAGGCCTCGGCCGCCTTGCCGAAATGTTTGTGGCGCTCTATGGCGTCCAGATACTCAAGCTCGCGAATCTTTATCATTTAAAGAACCTATCATATATTGATATTTGATATATTCAACCAATCTTTTGAGCAGGAGTAAACACATCACAACATCTGGTGAATCGTCCATACAAACTACTTCTTGGCTTAAACAAATGCTCAGGTATAATACGCGACTTCCCGGTTCCGGGAGAACAGCTATGCGGACGTGGCGGAATTGGTAGACGCGCTGGATTTAGGTTCCAGTATCGCAAGATGTGAGAGTTCAAGTCTCTCCGTCCGCACCAAATCAATATCTAATAACATCCATATCTATCCTCAAATCCGCATTATACCTGCGATATCCCTTATCTTTGAATATCTTCCAGTTGGAGGGGGGGGGTTAGGGCAGATGGCTGTGCGAGGAACCATGCACAAATGGATGAATCTGTTACTACTTTCTATTTCACCCTGGTGCTGGTGATTTTTTTGTCATTTAGGGCAAATTTCAGTACCTGTA
>Ga0255776_10001091_pt1 | contig 30953 bp, 31 predicted proteins | sample 071ome_19_FD_179974 | JGI IMG/M metagenome (GOLD analysis project Ga0255776, IMG submission 179974) | Coastal salt marsh microbial communities from the Groves Creek Marsh, Skidaway Island, Georgia - 071413AT metaG (version 2) | ecosystem: Environmental > Aquatic > Marine > Intertidal zone >... | reverse complement strand
CGGCCATTATGAGGCCTATCCCGGCCAACCGTTCGAGGAGTTTACGCCTGAATCCTGCGCCGATATCCGCGACTGGGTAATCGGCACGCCGGATGACGCAATCGCCTGGATCGAGGACAAGATCGATTATACCGGCGGGTTCGGCGGGGTGATGCTGCACTGCCATGAATGGACGAATTTCGACAAGATCCGCAATTCGCTGGAGATGTTCGCCCGCTATGTCATGCCGCATTTCCAGGGGCGCAACCGCGTCCTCCACGATGAATGGCGAATGATCCAGGAACGCACCGATGGCGGCAAGATCCCCTGGGATAATGGCGGCAAGCCGAACAATCTGGTGATGAAGTAGCGGTATCGAATTTCCGGCCGGGTCGGTATTTCGATACCCCGCGCCAACGCCCCTCCCCTGACCCCTCCCCGGACGGGAGGGGGAGGCAACGCATCGCGTTCAGCAATCCGAATAAAATCAGGGCGGCTCCGTCGCGTCCCAGACACGCACCCAATCAAACAGCTTGCGGTATTTCTTCGGCACCTTTTCAAATTCCGCCGCCGAGATGCGCACCGGCCGGTCGCCGTCGTAATTGACCGCGTCGCGAAACCAGGAGCGGTTATAGATCGCATAGATGATCGGGCGCGGCGCATTGGATTTGTTCGCCGTGCCGTGATGGCGCACGCGGATATCAAACAGGATGACGGAGCCCAGAGGCACCTCCGGATCGACCGGATCGACGGTGGGCTCGTCCTGTTCTGTGGTGATATGGGTGCCGGGATAGAACCGCGTCGTGCCGTTGGTCTCATTCAGATCGACCAGCGGGATCGCCATGGATATGGAATAGACCGGCAGCATCCCGTCGATCTCCTGCTTGCGGAACAGGCCGGGATGATCGGCATGGAGATGCTGCAGCCGCGACTGCGGCATCGACGTCACCACATTGAACGCGCCCATGATCTGGTTGCCGCTGAGCAGCCGGTGGATGATCGGATAGGCGAAGCGGTTGGCGTAAATCCACCGGTCATTGAACGGCCCGTCGATATCCGCCGTCACCATGGAGCGCCGATTGCCCACCTGATAGGCGTCGGGGAAATATTCACCGGACAGATAGCGCGAATAGCGGGTGACGTAATAATCGCGGATGCGTTTCACCACGCGCGGGTCGATCACATCTTCCAGCACCATGCAGCCTTCCTCGCGAAACCGGTCGCAGGCGTGCTTTATCGCGGCGTCCGGGACGCTGCCAATCGCCTTGAGGGCGCGGGAAAAATTAACGCGGGGGACTGACATCGATCCTGTTTTCTCTTTTACCGCTTCATTTTATCATGCCGCATGCGGAAGAGGAGACGCAAATGGCACCGCCCCGGTCAATCGATATCGAACGCGTCGATCATATCGGCATCCGCGTCCGCGACGAAGAACGCGCGATTGCCTTTTACGGCTCGCTTGGCTTCGTGGTAACGCATCGCGCCACCAATGACGCGGTGGTCATCGTCAAAAACCCCCGGGGGGTGAAGATCAATCTGGTGATCAACGCCGACAATCCGGAAGGCGACCACAACATCCTGATGGATGTGGAAACCAAATATCCCGGCCACACCCATATCGCGCTCCGGGTTTCCTCGATAAAGGACACCATCGCCGCGCTCGCCGATCATGGCATCGAGATCACCCAGGGGCCGGTGCAATTCGGCCAGGACGGGCATGTCTCGGTCTTTGTCCGCGACCCCGACCGCAACACGATCGAACTGCGCGGTCGGGCGGAAAACGCGGGTGAGATCGACGGGCTGACCGATTACGATCCCGGGGGATAGCTGCCCCGGGCGTGCCTCACGCCCCGCCCCAGACGTCGGTCGCAACCTCGACGATGCGCTCCAGCTTGGCGAACTCATCGCCTTCTTCCAGCGGATTGCCGACGATGGAGCTCGCGAAACCGCACTGGGTGGTGAGCGACAGCCGCTCCAGCGGCGCGTGTTGCGCGGCTTCTTCTATCCGGCGTTTCAGATGATCGGCGTCTTCCAGCACCGGCGTCTTGGTCGAAACCAGCCCGAGCGCCGCCACCTTGCCTTCCGGCACCAGCCGCAGCGGCTCGAATGAACCCGCCCGTTCGGTGTCGTATTCAAGGAAATAGCCATGTGCGTTGATCTGGTTGAACAGCACATCGGCGACCGGATCGTACCCGCCTTCCGCCGCCCAGAACCCTTCGCGGTTGCCGCGGCACTGATGCATGGTGATGGTCACGTCATCCGGCAGCCCGGCGAGGCAGTCATTGATGCGCCTGGCATATTCGCCGAGCATCCCCTGCACCCCGTGCCCCCAGCTGTCGAACACATGATCGTATTCGGGATCGCACAGGAAGGGCAACGTCACGTCATCGATCTGGATATAGCGCGCGCCGGCCTCGACCAGAGCGGCAAACTCCGCGCGATAGGCGGCCGTCAAATCGGCCCAGAATTCGTCGATATCGCCATAATGCCCGTTGAGAATGCCCGGATCACCGCCCGCGAAACAATGGATCACCGGCGGGGCCGGCATGGTGACCTTGGGCATCAGCGATGTGTTGTCGCGTAAGTATTTGAACGCCTCGACCACGGCGCTCGGCTGCCATTCGATCTTGCCGTTGACGGTAAGATGCGAAAAATCCTGCTGCTTGCCGTCCTCATTCTTCCAGGCGAAAGGCGATGAGGCGTCCTGCCGGTCGGCGGTAAAACCCTTCCAGGTCATCACCATCTCCAGCCACCAGGAACGGCGGCGGAATTCCCCGTCGGTCGCGGCGCGCAGCCCCGCCCGTTCCTGCAGCGCGATCACCTCCTTGACGCATTGATCCTCGACCGCCGCCAGATCGGCATTGCCGTGCGGGCCGAGATGTTCGTTCGCGGTTTGCGCGCCGAGGTACTTCTCGCGCGCTTCCTTCAATGCGGCGGGCCTCAGCAGGCTGCCGACATGATCGCCCCGGAAGGGCGGCCTCTCTGTTTTCATGGGTTATTTCCTTTTCCCGCTTTTTCACTAAATCTCGGTGTAATCTAGGGCAGTTGGGCGTTTGCGAAAAGCGCGCCACGCCCGTAAAACAGGGCTAACCAACAAACGGAGACGGATCAATGACCTTCTATCATGTGCGCGAAGTCAAAAAAGACGAGGAATACTGGTGGTGCGCCTGCGGCAAGAGCGCCGATCAGCCCTTCTGCGACGGCTCCCACAAGGGCACCGGTATTTCGCCGATGCAATATGTCGCGAAGCGCGACCGCGAAATGTATTTCTGCGGCTGCAAACGCACGAAGAACCCGCCTTTCTGCGACGGCTCGCACGAGAGTTGAGAGAGGCGTTTTTTCACCCCCTCCCTGTCCCTCCCCCGCAAGCGGAGGAGGGGACGTGAAAACTGGAACCTTCACAAGACTTCCCGTTACCGTGGAGGGGATTTCCTTTTCTTTCCCCCTCCCCTCCGGGGAGGGGTCAGGGGAGGGGTGACGGTAAGTATGAACGCAAGACTGGCCGCACACCCTTGCCACAAAACAGCTTGTCACCCCGGACTTGATCCGGGGTCCATTTATCCGCCGCTTGATGGATGGATTGCCGGGTCAAGCCCCGCAATGACAGAATGAAGCCCCATGACCTTCCTCGACCATATCCTCTACGCCGCGCTGTGGCTGTCTTTCGGGATCGGCCATTCGGTGCTGGCGAGCGCGACCGTCAAGGACGCGCTAAAGGGGCTTTTCGACGCGTCCTACCGGCTTTCCTATAATATCTTCGCGGTGATCCATATCGCTCTGGTGCTGTGGGCGGGGCGGGTTTTCCTGTCCGACGGCGCGCGGGGGTTCGGTATTCCGGAAAGCGGTATGGTGGCGATGGATATGGCGCGCGTCCTTGGCATCGTCCTCATGGGCGCCGCCGTGCTGCATTACGATCTCGGCCGGTTCGGCGGGCTCACCCAGATCCTTGAGCGCCTGCGCGGCGAGGCGGAACAGACCGAGCCGTTCCGCGCCACCGGGCTGCTGCGCTTTGTCCGCCACCCGATCTATAGCGGCGCACATCTCTTCCTGTGGGCGTCCGCGACCAATGAATTCGCCGCCGCAACCGCCGGCTGGGGCAGTCTCTATCTCCTCATCGGCGCATGGTATGAGGAACAGCGGCTGATCCGGCTTTACGGCGATGACTACCGCGCCTATCGCACCCGTGTCTCCTCCATCATCCCGTGGAAGGGCCGCGCGATATAGAAATTCCCGCTTGCATTCGGCGCATTGGCGGGTGACATGCAGGGTATGACCGATACGCCGCAGGACGAGATCATCGCGTTTCTGGAACGCGCCGAAACACACGGAACCGCTGGTCCGGTGGAGCACATCGACACCCATATCTCCATCATCTTCCTGGCGGGCGATCATGTGTGGAAGCTGAAACGCGCCGTCACCTTCCCCTATCTCGATTACGGCACGGTGGAGGCCCGCCGCCGCTTCTGCGAGGAAGAGCTCCGCATCAACCGCCGCACCGCGCCCGGTCTTTACAAAAGCGTTCGCGCCATCACGCGGGAAGAAGACGGATCGCTCGCCATAGACGGCGCAGGCGAGGCGCTCGACTGGGTGGTGGAGATGGCGCGTTTCGACCAGTCCGCATTGTGGGATGCCATGGCCGCGCGGGACGCGATCACTCCGCAAATGGCGGACCGGCTGGCCGACGCCATTGCCGATTTCCACCAGGCGGCGGCGGTGATCAACGGCGCGGCGGGCGCCGCCCCCTTCGCCTATGTGATCGATGAGGAAAACGACGCCGAAATGCGCCGCTTCGGCCCGGCGATATTCCCCACCGAACAGGTCGCCGCCCTGAAGGAACGCTGCGACGCCGCGCTCGCCCAGAACACCGCCCTGCTGGAGGCACGCGCGACCGACGGTTTCGTCCGCCACTGCCATGGCGACATGCATCTCGGCAATATCTGCCAGCTCGCCACCGGCCCCGCGCCGTTCGACGCCATCGAGTTCAGCCCGCGCTTTTCCGAAATCGACGTGCTCTACGATCTCTCCTTCCTGCTGATGGATATGGCGCATCGCGGGCTCAACGGCCTCGCCAACCGGCTGCTCAACCGCTATCTCAGCGCCACGCGCGATTATGACGCCCTGGCCGCTATGCCGTTATTCCTGAGCCTGCGCGCCGGGATCCGCGCCCATGTCACCGCCAGCCGGGCGGAAAACCTGACCGACGCAACAACGAAGCAGACGGCGCGGGGGGAAGCCGCCTCCTACCTGTCCTTCGCGCTAGACTGTTTTGACACGGGCGGACCGCGCCTGATCGCCATTGGCGGGCTGTCCGGCACCGGCAAGACGCGGCTGGCGCGTGGGCTGGCGCCGCTGCTTTTCCCCCTGCCCGGCGCGGCGCATCTGCCGAGCGACCTGATCCGCAAGCGGCTGGCCGGGATCGCGCCGGAGGAAAGACTGACGGAGGACTGGTACACACCGGCGGTGACCGAACGCGTCCATGCGCGGATGTTCGAGGATGCGGAAAAGGCGCTCCGCGCCGGGTATCCGGCGGTGCTGGACGCGACCTTCATGGAGCCCAAACGCCGCGCCCGGGCCGAGGCGGTGGCAAAAGCCGCAAACGCGCCCTTCACCGGTATCTGGCTGGAGGCCCCGGCGGCGGAGATGGAACGGCGCGTCGCCACCCGCAAGGGCAATATCTCGGACGCCAGCATCGATGTGCTGAACAGCCAGCGGAAAGCCGGTCTCGGCGAGATCGGGTGGGCCCGTATCAATACCGGCGGCGGGCCGGAAGAGACGCTGGAAAAGGCGCGGGGCTTGGTTTTATCGAACCAAGGGACGAGATAGCACCTGAGAGGAAAGCTCGACGCGTACAGGTAAGACCGCTCAGTGTTTCAAATATATGAAGTTTAGGGAGTTATAACCCGTTGACGATATAACTTCTGAGGCTTGCCACAGACCCACCGGAACCGATACCCGAACGGGCCGTCATCCCCCACCATTGCACACAGCCCCAAAAACCCGCGATAATCGGGCCGGCAAGTGCCGCAACCAACCGGAGAGTTCAAAATGGGAAAAAACGTCGGAACAATCGATCGCGTCCTGCGCGTCATCGTGGGCGCCGTGCTGATCGCCTATGCGCTCGGGCTGGTCGCGCCGGACACCGGCTATAATGTCTGGGGCTGGATCGGGGTCGTGCCGATCCTCACCGCCATCGTCAGCTTCTGTCCGCTCTACCGGATCATCGGGCTCAAGACCTGACCGGCCGGGGGTTTTCCCCCGCCAGGGTTCTTGCCCGACGGGTTCTTGCCCGACGGGTTCTTGCCCGCCCCGTTTTTTGCCGCGCCCTAGCGCCCGGCGAAAACGCGCAGGGTGATTTTCTGCCCGCGTGAATAGTTGAAGCCGGGCAGTTCCGCCAGCTGCCGGGGGGTGAGCCCGATCTCGCCCGCGGTTTTGCTGAACGCCTCTATATCCCGGTCGCCGATCATCGCCACCGCGCAGTCCGGACCAGCTTTGAGCGCCTTTGCCGCGTCCGCCGGGTTGGTCAGCACCGTATCGGTCCCCGCCAGGAAAATCAGGCTGGGTTCGCGGTACCCCACCGCATGCAGCTTCGCGTCCTTGCAGGTCTCCGCCTGGTAGGTTTGCACCACTTCCGCCACGCGGGGCGACAGCCAGATCGATTGCAATGACGGCAGGAACCCCTTGAACCCCGCCCCGGTCACGATGACCGCGGCGAGCACCAGCTGCGGTATCAATGTCGCGGCCAATGCGCGGTCGCGCGCGATGCGGAACAGCGACAGTCCCGCCCAGAGCACCCCGGCCAGCGCGACGATTGACCAGAGCGAAAATTCATCCCCGGTGGCGGTGGCGCCCGCGATCACCACGCCGGCGATGGCGATGGTGACGATGGCGGTCAGCGCGATGGCGATCCATTCGAACACGCCGCGCTTGCCCGCATTCCATTTTTCCGCATCCGTGATCATCCCGGCGGCGAGGATCGCCGCGGCCGGGAAAAGCGGCAGCATGTAATGGGGCAGCTTGGTGACGATGAGCTCAAACAATATCCAGGTCGGCAGGATCCAGGCGATGCAGAACGCGACCGCCGGGTTTTTGCGGTGGCGCCAGACCAGCCGCGCCGCCAGACCGGCCAGCAGGGCAAAGGGCCAGAAGCTCGCCCAGAAGGTCAGGAAGTAATAGCCGGGCGGCGCGCCGTGGCTTTCCTGCCCGGAATAGATTTTCTTGAACAGATCATGCCCGACCGATTCCTTGAAAAACGCGCCCTGGCTTTCCAGCGCGATGGCGATAAACCACGGCACGATGATGGCGAGCGCCAGCGGAAACCCGGTGGCGGGGCGCAGCGTTTTGAGCCAGCCCCGGGATTTTTGCCGGAAGCAGAGCAGCAACACCGTGCCGCCGGAGACGATCAGCACGATCGGGCCCTTCACCAAAGCGGCCAGCCCGACCGCCACCCAGAAACCATAGGCCAGCCAGGCGGAGGTTTGCTTGCCGTCCTTCCAGTTCATCCAGGCGAAGGCGAGCCCGGTCTGCGCGCCCAGAATGGTGGCGAGCAGCACCGCATCGGTCTTGGCCTGGCGCGCCTCATACCCCAGCATCAGACACCCGGCCATCATCAGCCCGGCCATCAGACCGGCGCGCGGATTGAACAGGCGCGACCCCGCCGCCCAGGTCAGCAGCACGGCGATGATCCCGCCGATCAGGGACGGGATGCGATAGGCCCAGACACGCGGCGCCTCCGCATCGTCGAACAGATTGGCGGCGGCCGATTGCAGCCAGTAAATCCCGATCGGTTTCTTGTGGCGCGGCTCTTCCTGAAAGCGGATATCGACATAATTGCCGCTTTCCACCATCTGCTTGGAGGCCTGGGCATAGCGCGATTCATCGCGGTCGACCGGCGGCAGGGCGAACAGCCCGGGCAGAAACAGCACAAGGCTCACCAGCACCAGAAAGGCGGCGGCCGCTTTGCCGGTAAGGTCCAGCACCGCCCGCGCCCCTAGCCGTTATTGCCGGCGACCGGCGGCAGATAGTCCGCGCGCTTTTCCCGCCGGATGAAATAGATATTGCGCAGGTAAACAAACAGCCCGACCGACTGGCCGAGGATCAGCACCGGGTCCGTGCGGTAGACGCCATAGGCAAACACCGTCACCGCGCCGATGCAGCTCAGATACCAGAATACCTCCGGCACGGTGGATTTGCGGGCGCGTTCGGTGGAAATCCACTGGATCAGGAAACGCAGGAAGAACATGCTCTGCCCGGCCAGCCCGATAGCCAGCCAGGTGATGTCGAGCGTCGACATCGCGTCCCACCATTGGCCCAGCCCGGCCCACCAGTCAGCTATGAATGACACTTTCACACTCCGCCCGAATTCGAGGACGCGCCGGCGCCACGCCGGTCGCGTGCGCCTGTTCTAAGGATTGTGGCGCGATAGGCAAGCGCAACATGATCTAGCCGTCTGACGGGACCGGCGGTTTGGTCCGCTTGCGCAGCCAGACCACCCCCAGCAGATCGAAAAACCCGACGATGGCGCGCCCCAGATTGGTGTATTTGGACTGGCCCGCCATGCGGGTGCGGTCGGACACCGGCGCATTGGCCGAACAATGGCCGTAAAGCTTTACCAGCGCGGGATAAAACCGGTGCTGCCCGTCAAACAGCGGCAAATCCAGAAACACATCGCGGCGGATATATTTCACCCCGCAGGCCGTGTCCGGACAATCGTCATTCAATGCCGTCCGCCTTATCCAGTTGGCGATTTTGCTGGCCACGCGCCTCGCCCCGGTGGTCTGGCGGCTGGTCCGGATGCCGCACACCAGCGCCGGGGGATTTTCGGCCAATGTCGGCGCGCGCAACCCCTCGAAATCGCGCGGATCATTCTGCCCGTCCGCATCCATGGTGAGCAGCCAGCCACCCTTCGCCGCCTTCGCCGCGCTGCGCAGCGCGCTCGCCTTGCCGCAGGGCCGCGCATGGCGGACGACGGAGAGCCGGCCCGCGAAAAGTTCGTTATCTTTCAGCCGGTTAAGGATTTCCGGGGTGGCGTCCGTGCTGCCGTCATCGGCGACGATCACCTCATAGGGCGTGGCCGTCCCCAGCACCTCGAACAGCTCGCACAGGACCTGTTCGATCGATCCTTCCTCATTCAGCGCCGGGATCATGATGCTGAATTCTGGTACCGGGTTTTCAGGCGCGTCCTGGGGCAATGCGGGTTCCGTCTCGTTTCTTTCGCTCCAATTAACAGGAATCCGCCCGATTCGGACAGTGGGTCAGGCGAATCAGTTGTATTTTGAAAGCGGCGCGGGTCCGCTACACTCCGCCGCGTCATGGCCGAGACCGCCCTTACCGAACAGCCCCGCCGCGCCGGGCGCATAAAACGCGCCGCGCGGTTTCTCTGGACCCTGCTGCCCGAACGGCAGCGGCGGATCTGGATCCGCTATGGCTGGCTGGCCTTTCTGCTGATCGGGATTTCGGTGGCGCTGATCGATCTGCCGCTGGCGAAGGCGATGGCGAAAAAAAGCGAAACCATCCATTCCTTCTTCGCCGGGATCACCGATATCGGCAAATCGACCTTCTGGCTGGTCTCGATCGCGCTCGCCGTGCCGGTGCTGTGGTATCTGGGCGATTCGGCGCCCGCGCGGGGCGTCCGGCGGGTATATCGTTGGGCAATCAACTATCTCATATTCGCCTTTGCCGCGATCGCGATCTCCGGCCTGACGGTCAATCTGGTCAAGCTGCTGATCGGCCGCGCGCGCCCCCGCATGTGGTTCCGGGAGGAGATTTTCGGCTTTCAGCCGCCCGGCCTGAACTCCGATTTTCAGTCCTTCCCGTCCGGCCATGCCAGCACGATGATGGCGGTTTCCGCGGCGTTGGCGCTGTTTCTGCCGCGCTGGCGGACGCCCATTCTCTGCACCGGGCTGTTCATGGCGATGACCCGGGTGATCGTGAACGCGCATTATCTCGGCGATGTCATCGCGGCCTCCTTCCTGACCATTTTCGTCACCACGCTGATCGCCTGGTACTGCGCCGCCAGGGGATGGGTGTTCGAGGCCGGGCCGGGCCAGACCATACGCTGCCGTACGGAAGGGCGGTTTCTGGCCGGAAAACTCCGCCGCAAGCTCACGTCGCGCCGTTAAGCCCTTTTTTGCGCCGCTAACCCCTGTTTTGCCCTTCGAGAAACAATATGCGGTTGATCAGCATGTCGGCGTGTTTCATCTCATCGACCGACTCGTGATATTCGATCTTGTTGAGCGCCTCGAACCCCCAGTTCTGGAACATGCGGGCATGCAGGAAATACTGGTTGATGGCGGTGAGCTCGTTCCTGAGCACCACGTTCAGATGTTTGATGACGGTCTTGTCGCCTTTCATCGCAACTCTCCCCGGGGCAGTTGATCGAATAAGCCCTATTATTCCATAGCCGCGCCCGCTTGTCGTCCGCGGCCAAACCGCGCGGAGGACGGGAAACGAAAAGCCCCCTACCCCAGCGCGGCGGCTTTCTCCAGCGCGCGGATCATCGAGGAATTGAGCAGAAAATCCCGCGCCGCATCGGGGTCCGATGCCGTCCGGCGCAGATCTTCATGGCGTTTCCTGCGGACCTCCGGGTCCTGTTCTTCCAGCATCTGCTTGTTCTGCAGCGTCGCGCGTTGGACATATTCATGGGCGATCGGGCGGCGCTGCGCATCGTAACGCGCGAATTCGGCGCGCCCGTCCCCGGCCTGGCCGCTCCACACCTTGACGATCTTTTCGCAGAGATTGACCGCGTCATGAATGCCGCCATTCATTCCCATGCCGCCCAGCGGGTTGTTGATATGGGCGGAATCGCCGGCCAGGAATATCCGCCCATGAACATAGGTTTCGGCGACGCGCTGATGCACGCTATAGGCGGTGCTGTGCGCGATCTCGTATTTTTCGCCGGTAGGGCAGATCCGCTGCAGCCGCGCCTGCTGATAGTCCTCATCAAGGATGGTTTCGGGCGTATCACCGGGTTTGGTCGGCACCAGCACGCGCCAGAGCCCGGAGACAAAGACGAAGACGAACCAGTCATCCGGCTCCGTCACATAGGCGATGGGGGTGAGCTCTTCGAAATGCTGCGCGAAATCGAACGGGGTGGAGACGATCAGCCACATCTCCGGAAAGGTCAGCCCGTCAAACCCGATGCCCAGCGTCTTGCGGGTCGGGCTTGAGCCGCCCTCCGCCGCGATCAGATAGGTGCCGCGCGCGCTGTCGGTCTTGCCCCTGGTCTCGAATTCCACCGTGACGCCGTTGCCGTCCTGCTTCGCGCCGGTCACGCGGCAACCGAACCGGACCTCCACATTCGACATCTTCTGCAGGCGTTTCATGATGATCTGGGTCAGGCGGAACTGTTCCGCCTGCAGCCGGTAGGGGTGGCGCGTGTGATTGCCGAGCAGCCCGAGATTCCAGTCGGCGATGACGCCTTCCTCTGTGTCACGATATTGCCAGCGCGGGCAGACCAGCCCCTGTTCGATCAGCTCATTGGCGACGCCGAGCTGGTCCAGCATATCGAGGGTCGGCGGATGAAAGGTCGAGGCGCGGAGGTCGAGCTCCAGATCGTCGCCGGCCTCCAGTATAGTCACCGGAATACCGGCCCGGGCGAGAGCCAATGCGGACACACAGCCGACAGGCCCCGCGCCCGCGATAACCACCCTGTTCTGCGCCATGTTTTCCTGTCCCTTCAACCGAAAGCCGGATCATAGCGGCCAGAGCGCGGGCGTCCAGCGGCGGTTTCGCGCGGACGGCATTGCGGGCGCCGCCCCGGCTTGGCAGGATGCGCCGTATCCCGACACACCCTGTGCGCGCCCGCATGACCGCCCGACCCGATCCAGACTTTCCGAGACCCGTCCGATGATCGGCGCCATCGCCCTGATCGCCGCCGCCGCTTTCGCAATATGGTTGCTGCATCCCCGCGTGATGAAGCGCGATTTCTGGCGCGCGCTCTCGACCCCGCTCGCCTCCATCATCGGCAGCGGGTTTCTGGTTTCGGTACCGATCCTGCGCGATCTCTATGGCGGCTGGGCGGCGGCGGCGATGATGGTTCTGCTGGCGGCCGCCTATCTGGTCGGCGCGGCGGTGCGGGAAAATATCCGCTATGTGGAACCGCTGATGGAAAACCATCACGCCGATCTGCCCGTCGCCTCGCTCGAACGGCTGTCACAGCTTGTCCTCGCCTTCGCCTATTTCGTATCCGTCGCCTATTACCTGGTGCTGTTCGGCACCTTTTTGCTGAAACCTTTCGGCATCGCCGATCCGGTCCCGGTCAAATTATTGGTGACCGCACTGCTGGCGGCAATCGGCGGCGTCGGGCTTTGGCGCGGTTTCCGCGCGATCGAAGGGCTGGAGATATACGCGGTCTCGTTCAAGCTCGCCGTGATTGGCGGCGTGATCGCCGGGCTCATCGCCCATGCCGTTATCCAGTCGGTCAACGGGCCGCAACCGCCGATCCCACCCGGCCGGTTCGAGACAGGCAGCCTGCCCATCCTACTCGGTCTGTTCATTCTGGTGCAGGGGTTCGAGACCTCGCGCTTTCTTGGCGACAGCTACGATACCCCGACACGCATCCGCAGCATGAAGGCGGCGCAGATCATCGCGGCGGCGGTCTATCTCGCCTTTTTCCTTGCCATGACGCCGATCCTCGGCAACGCCGCGAACGGGCACGGGGTGGCGGCTATTATCGACATGCTGACGCCGGTTTCCGCGCTGCTGCCTCTCCTGGTCCTCGCCGGCGCACTCGCCAGCCAGTCGAGCGCGGCGATTGCCGACACGCTGGGCGCCGGCGGGCTGGTCCATGATTTTGCGCGGACCCGGATCAAGCTCGTCCACACCTATCCGCTGGTCGCCCTGGTCGCCGCCTTCGTGGTGTGGGAAACCAACGTCTATACGCTGATCGCCTTCGCCTCGCGTTGCTTCGCCGCCTATTACGCGCTGCAATGTCTGGTTGCGACCTTAAGCGCCATTCGCCGGAAAAGCCTGTGGAAGGCGGCGGGGTTCGCGGCGCTGGCCGCGCTCTGCGCGGTGATTGTGGTGATCGGCGCCCCGGCGGAGGGGGAATAGCGCCCTTGCCGGAAACGGCGCCGCTTGGCACCATCGCCGCCAACGGGCCGAACGGATAGAGGAGCGAAAAATGGCGCAACTGGCGGAACTGAAACCGGCGGGATGGCGGGCGCGCATCGGGGTGATCGTGCCGACCAGCAACACCACGAATGAAACCGAATTCAACCGGATGAAGCCGGACGGGGTGTCGTTTCATTTCACCCGTTCGCCCATCCATCGCGACCCCGCGGCGGACGGGTTCAAAGCGCTGCTGTCCGATCTGGAAATCTCGGTCGGGCATCTCACCAACTGCAATGTCGATCTGATGGCCTATGGCTGCACGGCGGGATCGATGGCGTGCCCCGCCGATGTGCTGCTCGGCAATATGGAAAAGATGGGCAAGACCGGCGCGATCTCCACCGCCGGCGCGATCCTGGAGGCGCTGAAGGCGCTCGGCGTCACCCGGATCAGCATGGCGACGCCCTATTCGGATGAAACCAACGAACATGAAAAGGAATATCTGGAAGATCACGGGCTGACGGTGCTGAAAATGGCCGGGCTGCAGCTCAGCGGCCAGATCGCCAAGGTCAGCCGCGTGCCCCCGCAGGAAGTCTATGACCATGCGCTTTCCGTCGATTGCGAAGACGCCGAGGCGATCCTGATCTGCTGCACCGACTTTGGCACGCTCGATGTCATCGAGGCGCTGGAGGAAGAGACCGGCAAGCCGGTGGTGTCCTCCAACACGGCGAGCTTCTGGTACGCGCTGCGCCGCGCCGGGATCGACGACAGGATCGAGGGATATGGAAAATTGCTGCGGGCGTGTTGAGGGGCAGCGAAAAATATAAAGAACTCTGGTTCCCGGATCGCGCTGCGCTTGAGATTTGAAAGGGCCGCTCCGGCCCGCGCTACCTCCGGCAGGTTAGCTGACAACGATGCGGGACGACGACCTTAAGGACTTCTCCGCGTTCCTGCACGAGTTCCAATCTGAGACCGATCATGGAGCTGCGTTGGTCGGCGCAGCGTTGATCGACCAGAAACTCGCGGACACGTTGCGTTCGTTTTTTGTTGTAGGGAAAACTGCCCGGAGTCTATTGGACGGTGGTACCGCTCCGCTAGGCACATTCTCCGCGCGCATTAAGGCCGCTCACGCTTTGGGCCTTATCGATACCTTCGATTTGTCCGAGTGCGATCTAATCCGCAAGGTACGTAATGAATTCGCTCATAGCATTCACGGCACTACGTTTGCGGAGCCGAAAATCACAGCGTTTTGCGACCGGCTGAAATCAGACCTGCCGGGGGGCCGAGAAGCTTTTGACTGTAATCCGCGGGGGGTATTCATCAACGCGGTGATTCTTACCGCGATGCGGCTGACCTATCGAGCAGAGTGGGTGGCGAAGGAAAAGTGGGTGACGAAGACTTGGCCATGAACAATGTCAGACTTGGGCATGTCTCAAGCAGCGGATCAGGGATAGGTATCTCTTTGGTCGTCTATGGATCAGACTCAGACTTAACCAGCTTCGGCAAATCCCGTCTGCTTTGGGAACCTCAGCGGACTGCTTTCGCGCATTGTTCGTTTATGAGTTTATGAACCTGGTGCAAGCGCGTTAACAACATGTGTCACCCCGGCCACCGAGCCGGGCTCCCGAACGGCCACGGGCCGGGAACAAACCCCTCCCCTAACCCCTCCCCGCAAGCGGAGAGGGGGACTATGGAACGGGGGCGCCCTACAACGGCTCCGGCGTTTTTCCTTCGAAATCGGCCATTGAGTGCCGTTCGGCCACCTGGTGTTTTTCATCGCCGCGCGCCCGGTTGACCATGCGGCCGCGCTTTACCGGATCGCGCGCGTAAAGCTGTTCCGCCCAGCGGGTGAGGTTTTTATAGCTCGGCCCGTCGAGGAATTCCTTGGCGTCATATTGCCAGCCGAGAACCGTGCCGCCATACCACGGCCAGATAGCCATATCGGCGATGGTATATTCATCGCCGCAGATGAATTCGTTGTCGGCCAGTTGCTGGTCCAGCACGTCGAGCTGGCGCTTGGCCTCCATCGTGAAGCGGTCGATGGCGTATTGAATCTTGACCGGCGCGTAATTGTAGAAATGGCCGAACCCGCCGCCGAGATAGGGCGCGCTGCCCATCTGCCACATCAGCCAGGACAGCATCTCCGGCCGGTCCGCCGGGTCCTTCGGCATAAAGGCGTTATGTTTCTCGGCGAGATAGAGCAGGATCGCGCCGGATTCGAACACCCGGGTCGGTTTGGGCGTCGAATAATCCATCAGCGCGGGGATCTTGGAATTCGGATTGACCCCGACAAAGCCGGAGCCGAACTGTTCCTGATTGCCGATATCGATCGACCAGGCGTCATATTCCGCGCCGTCATGCCCGGCGGCGAGCAATTCCTCCAGCAGCACCGTCACCTTCACCCCGTTGGGCGTACCGCGCGAATAAAGCTGCAGCGGATGATCCCCCACCGGCAATTCCTTTTCGAACTGCGCGCCGGCGGTCGGGCGGTTGGTGGCGGCGAACGGCCCGCCATGATCGGTTTCCCATGTCCAGACCTTGGGCGGGGTGTAATCGCTATCGGCCATGTTGCTTGTCTCCCTTGTCTTACCGCGGGCAATACGCCCGCCATTCCCGGCTATCATTTAGGACCGTGAGGCGCGCGCGGACAACCCTTTATGATGACGGCGCCGGCCCGCTCCCCCAAAATTCAAAAAGACTTGTCACCCCGGCCCCCGAGCCGGGGTCCGGAAAATCGGAAAAACAAAAGCTCTGGTTCCCGGATCGCGCTGCGCTTGTCCGGGATGACAATCGAGAGGCGGAACGATTTGGGAAAAACCCGAAGACCTAAATCATCCGGCAGATCATCTTGGCCAGCATCGGGCCGGTGACGATGACGACGAACAGCCGCACGGTCTGCAGCGCGAGGATAAAGGAAATATCCGCGTTGCTGCTGACCGCGATGATGGTCACCGCCTCCAGCGCGCCGGGGGTGGTCGCCAGATAGGCGGTCAGCGGATCGGTCCCGACCAGCCAGACCAGCATCGCCGCCGACACCCCGCACAACAGGATCAGCGAGATCGACCCGACCAGCATGATCGGCAATACGCGGAGGGCATAAAGCACGGTTTCGCGTTCGAATTTCAGCCCGACCCAGAGCCCGATCAGGGTAAAGGCGGTGAGCAGCAGCCAGGGCGGCAGGGTGATCGTCAGCAATCCGACGCTCTGCAGGGTGAAGGCGATGGCGAGCGGAATGAACACCCCGCCCGAGGGGATCGAGAGTAATCTCGCGGCGAGCGCCCCGGCGAAAATCGTGCCGATGGTCGCCAGCAGATCGAGCGGCCGGTCGAAGCCCGACAGGAACGGCGTGCCCTCCGACGCCTCCAGCGCGTTGACCCCGAAGACGAGGCGCGAGACCAGCGTCGCGATCACCACCACCATGGTGACCCGCAGGAACTGCATCAGCGCCACCATGCGCGGATCGGCGCCATATTCCTCTGACAGCGCAACCATGCCGGTCGCCGCGCCGGGCGCGCAGCCCCACGCCGCCGTGGTGCCGGGCAGCAACCGCGTCCGCGCCATCAGCCAGCCGGCGAATGTGCTGAACAGCACGGTGGTGGCGACGACCAGCACGATGGAGGGCGCGTTATCGGCAATGACGGTCAGGGTATCCGGGTCGAGCGAGCTTGCCACCAGCACGCCGATTACCGCCTGCGAACAGAGCATAAAGGGCCGCGCCACGGCGAGCCGCGCGCCGCGCGCGCCGAACACCATCGCGACCAGCATCGGCCCGATCAGGAAGGCGGCGGGAAATCCGGTCAGATGCAGCAGATAGGCGAACCCCAGCGAGAGGACGATAAGGGCCAGCCAGATGCGGAGTTTGCGCGGGTCTTTCATACGGGCTCGGTTTTCCGGACGGGTCTTGCGGGCGGTGAAGATAATAATCGCGCGACAGGATTACCCATCCGCCGCGCCGGGGCAATGCGGGGCGAGAGCCGCCGCGACTGTTTTCCTTTCCGTTCCCGGCAGAACCGGCCATAATTTCAGTGACGCTCAATCAACAAAAGCGGGAGGCGCGGATGTCCACAAAACTCGAAACCCCTTTCACCCCGCCGGTGGTGGACCGGCTGTCGGTCCGGGTGCTGGTCGATTCCGCCTATGAACGGTTCCTGCCCAAGGCGGAACATGATTTCTGCGCCATCGATCATGTCGGCAAGATTCCCGGCCGCCAGATGACGACTTTGGCCTGCGAATGGGGGCTGTCGCTGCATCTGGAATCGGAGGCCGACGGCGTCAACGAACAATATCTGCTGGATTTCGGCTACACGCCGGACATCATCTCGCGCAATTTCGAATTGCTCGATATCGACCCGCGCAGAATCAGCGGTCTGATATTGAGCCACGCCCATCGCGACCATTACGGCGGGATGGAAGGGTTCGTCGACAGGTTCCGCTATCAGATGCGGGACGATATGAAATTCTATATCGGCGGCGAGGGCATTTTCCGCGAACGCTGGACCGGCGGCGGCAAGCCCGTCGAGATGGTGAGCTGGGGCGCGCTCGACCGCACCTCGCTGACGGCGCAGAACGTCATCCCCATCGCCTGTGAAACGCCGACCGAGATGGGCGGCGCCTTTACCACCGGCTATATCGAGCGCAACTCCTTCGAACAGGTCACCGGCGGCTCGATGGTGCTGGCCGACGAGGCCGAACAGATGGAGGATCATTTCTCCGACGAGGAACGCAAGGGCAAGCTGGTCAAGGACACCCATCCGGAGGAACACGCGACCTGCTATGTGGTGAAGGGGCGCGGGCTGGTGGTGATTTCCTCCTGCGGCCATACCGGCATCGTCAATACGGTGAACACGGCGAAGGCGGTGACCAATGTCGACAAGGTCCATGCCGTGATCGGCGGGTTCCATCTCGGCACCTCGCCCGACGATTACATCGCCCACACGGTGGACGCGTTCAAGGAATTCAATCCCGACGTGATCCTGCCGATGCATTGTTCCGGCCGGCGCTTTATCGAGGCGATGCGGCGCGAGATGCCGGACAAGCTGGTCACCACCAATGTCGGCACGCGCTTTACCTTCGGGGTGTAGGACAAGCCGGAACCGCGCCGATTTAAAGACTGGCGCGATGCGGCCCGGAATGCCACTATCAGTCGTATAAATGTAAAGAAGCGCGTTTATAAAAGACGACAAGAATCATAGTCCGGTGCGTCTCAACAGGGGGAGAAGACCATGCCGTTTCCATTGATCGCCGCCATCGCGCCCGCGCTGATCCCGTCTCTGGCCAAGCGCGGGATGGATCTGCTCGGCGGTTTTTTCAACAGCGCCGCCGATGAAGGCGTGGAGAAGATCACCAACCTGATCAAGGAAAAGACCGGCATCGAGATCGAGGATGTCGCCGAGGACAAGCTGACCGAGGATCAATAGATCAAGCTCAAGGAATTAGAGCTGCAAAATCAGGAGCTGCTGCTGCAGGAGCTGGAGACCGTCGGCAAGCTGGAGATCGCGCGGATGGAAATCGCCGCGGCGGACCGGGCCGATGCGCGCTCGATGCAGGAATCGGCGCTGCGCAGTAATTCCTGGCTGGCGCAGAATTTCATCTATCTGTTCGCGATCCTGCTCACCCTTCTGACGTTCGGGTTTATCGGCTGGGCGATTTTCTTCGGCGATTCCCTCTATCAGATGACCGACGACAAGAGCCAGCTGACGGCGGCGGCGCGCGGCCCGTTGCCGGATGCGAAAACGCGCGCGAAGATGATCCGATATGTAGAGAGTCTCTAGATATGGTTTGCTCACGCAAACTCGCACCGGCCCGCTCCCCCTCCCAACCACAAATTTATTCCGGCGGTCATCAACCCGCCACGCCAACCCTTGCTGCCCGCCGGGTTGGGGGTCGGCGGTGGGCATCAAGAAGAAGACTCGTGGTTGGGAGGGGGAGCGGGCTGGAACCGCCTCACAGAGCAACGCGATAAAAATGCTGAAATCCGGCCTGCCCTATTCACTTGATGTCTATCGCGAGCTGATGGCCTCCTATCTGGCGGTCTATGGCGCCGTCGCGGCCTCCGGTCTTATCCTCGCCATCGCGCTGGTTTTCGCCGTCTGGCGCAGGCGCTTTCCCTGGCGGCAGCAGCGCTGGCTGGTGGCGGGATCGCTCGCCGGGATGTGGCTCTGGCTCGCCGCCGTGCATCAGGGGCGGTTGATGGCGGAGGTGAATTTCATGGCGTTGCCTTACGCGGCGGGGCTGGCGCTGCAGGCCGGGCTGCTGCTGTTCTGGGCGGCGGCGGGCAAGGGGCGCGATCCCGCCCCGGGGAGAGAGGGGCTGCAAATCGCGCTATTTGCGATTGTGCTCTATCCGCTGATCTCCTACGCCGCCGGCACGCCGTGGCAAGCGCTGGATATTCCCGGCACCGGGCCGAACGCGACCGCGCTCTTCACCGCCGGAATGCTGCTGAGCCTGAACGCGCCGCTCTGGCTTTATCTATTGCCGCTCTGCTGGGGCGCCATCGCCGGGGTAAGCGCGTATTTGCTCGGCTTCCCGGCGGACTATCTGGTCCCGGCGGGGATTGTCATCGCGGCGGCTCTGGCGGTCAGGGCGCGCCGACGGCCTGAATAAAACCTTCAAGAAAATAAGAACACAACACCACTGGAATAAAATAATTAATTTATAAAAAATTGCAATAAATAAATTATTTATTCAAATATTTTATCTAAAATTAATAGTTAAAAAATTATTATTTATTACTATATCATCTCTTCCATTATTTATATAAATATTATTTTCGTTATATAGTCCTATATAATCATCAATTCCTATATATAATAAGTAACCTCTAACTATAAATAAATTATAATATAATCCGTTTCTTTCGTCTACATTAATAATAGTTATATTTTCTTCTTTATATTTATATATAAAACAACCGCTTGATGCTCCTTAATATATATTTTTTATGTTGTTCCAACCATTTATAAGATTTTTCTTTGATTTTTAGAAGTAAAAAAATCATTTCCGCTATTTCCAAATGACGCTGTCCAAAAATTCCATTTATAACAAAAATATTTCCTTTTTTTGTGTCTTGTTTATCAAGAAAGACGATCCTTGTTTTTAACAATCGTGATATGTCTGCGAGTTTTCTTTTTATATAATCATTAAAATAGTTTTCGGGTGAATGAACAGAAATAGGAAAAGCGGTTTTCTTATTTATTTTTCCGATAACCATAGATTCCGGGATTTTTACAAAACGATTATCATCCTCTGCTGATAGATCATTAAGCGAAAATATGATAAATAGCATAGAGAAAAAGGCTGTTTTGATCAAAATCTACCTCTCTGCCCCAAGGGTATGACTGAAATCTTCAACCAACCTAAGCCCACCTTACCCCGCACGCGAAAAACTAGGCGCCTGATCCCTATTTATCCGTCCGGTTGATCGTATCCGCGACGGGGCGGAGCCGCATATCGAGCAGCGCCGCGCGCCCGTCCGCGACGGCGTCGAGCCCGCGCCGGATCGCGCCCGCGACCGCCCCCGGTTCCTCGACCATTTCGCCATAGCCGCCGAACGCCTCGACAATCTTCCAGTATTCCGGCGCCGGGCCGATATGAAGGCCCGAGAAATTGCCGGTCTGGACCGCGTGGCCCTCCGGGTAATATTTCGGCACGCCGGTCTTTTGCGACAGGTAACCGTGATTGTTGAAAATCACCGTCAGGAAGGGCAGGTCATGTTCCTGCACCGCGCCATAGATCGCCGGGACGGGTTCGTAATTGAATGAGCCGTCGCCGATCAGCCCGGCCACCAGCCGGTCCGGATTGGCGGCCTTGACGCCGAGCGCGGTCGATAGCCCGGTGCCGAGCCCGCCCGACGCGCCGCAAAACCAGGAACCCGGTTCGAGCTTCGCCAGATATTGATGCGCGGCGAGCCGGTGGGTGATCAGTTCTTCCACCACCATCGCATCATCCGGCAGGCATTGGCCAAGCTGATAGGCGACCCATTTTGTATCCATCGGCGCGGTATCGGAGAGCGCCTCTGCCTCCGCCATCCATGCGGCGCGCCTGGCGTCGTTCGCTTCCCTGAGCGCCGCCGCCCGGCCGGCGCGGGCGGGATCGTTCGCATCGACCCGCGATTTCAGCTCTTCCAGCAGACAGGCGAGCGAGCTTTCGATATTCCCGTCGAGGATCAGATCGGCCTGAATCCCCATAAAGGGAATTTCGATCTTGTGCGGGTCCTCATCCAGCACCGCGACGGTCGCGCCTTGCGCCGGGGTCTCGGTCTGCGGATGCCACGGGCTGACCGAGGAGGCGAGGAAAATCACATCCGCGTCCTTTACCGCGCCCGCCGGGTTGTATCCGGCATGAAGCGGGTGATTGCGCGGGATATTGATCGAGCCGGTCGCGCGGCTCTCCGACACCGGGCAGCCGAGCAGTTCGGCGATCGCCGTCAGATGGTTGGCGGCGGCCGCCGTGCGGCCCGCGTCTTCGGCCACGATCACCGGGTTTTTCGCCCCGGCCAGCAGATCGGCAAGTTCCGCGATGCCGCCGGGATCGGCCATCGGCAGCGGCGCGTTGGGCAGGCCGGAGGCGGCATTGCGGGTCATCTCCTCGAACAGATGCTCCATCGGCAGGGAGACGAAGACCGGACCGCGTGGCCCCGCCATGGCGAGGCGGCAGGCGCGCTGTATCGTGGTGGGCAGGATGGATTTGGTGTTGTTGCCGAAGCTCCACTTCACATTCTTTTCGACCATCGCCGCCGGGCCGCCCATATCGCCGAGATGCGCGCCCCACTGCCCGCCGGGATCGGGGGTGTCATCCTCGCCGAACCCGATGGATTCACCGGCGAAGATCACCATCGGCACCTGTTCGTGCAAAGCGCCGCGCATCGCCATCGCGCCATGCAGCGCGCCAACCGTGGTGTGGATCATCACCGCGGGCAGCTTGCCGGTCGATTTGGCATAGCCCGCCGCCATGCCGATGGCGGTTTCCTCATGCCTTGTGCTCATATAAAGCGGAATATCGTTGGCGCCGGGATCGGCCAGCGCCTCCCACACCGGGGCCCATTCGGAACCCGGCGAGGCGAAAATCCGCTCAACCCCCATCGCGCCCAGCACGCGCAAAAATGCCTGCGCGCCATTCAGCCCCTTTGTCTCGATCATCGGTAAAGCCTCCCCGGGCGGTTATTTATTCAATCGGCCGAAAGCATGCCGGATTTTTCAGGACCGGGGAATGGTCTGGCGCGCCCCTAATCCCTTATATCCTGCAGGAACCATTCGGTGGGCAGGTCGCGGGCGGTGCCCGCCGCCATCGCTTTTTCGTATAGAAGCCCGCCTACGGAAGCGAATTGCAGCCCCTGATTGCCGAGATTGCGGTAAAAGCTGATCTGATCCGCGCTGGTGCGGCCTTCGGCGCGGCCGGTCACCAGATCGGCGAAATCCGGCAGCTTGATGGCCGATTTCGTGCCGCCGGAATGGGCCTTGGGCGCGGGCAGGCGCTTGCGTTCCTCTTCCGTCCCGGCCACCCACGAAACCGCCGAATGGCCGATGCCGCGTTCCGCCCCCGGCGCGTCCAGCGCGCCCTCCGCGGCCTGCGCGATGCGCACATCGCAGGCTTCCAGCACCGTGTCATCGACCTCCGACGGGCCGAGCATGGTCACGTGCTGCCCCGGTGACAGCCATTCGGGTTTCAGCGTGGGCGTCATGGAGCTGGTGCAGGTGGCGGCGATATCCGCGCCCTTTATCGCGTCTTCCGGCGTGTTCACGGCCGCCACCGGGATGTTGAGCTTTGCAGACATTTCTTCGGCGAACCGTTCGCGGTTGGCTTGCGTCGGGCTGTAGACCCTTGCGCTTTCGATATCGCGGACGCAGCAGAACCCCTCCAGATAGGTGCGCGCCATGCCGCCCGAGCCGAGAATACCGACGGTTTTCGAGTCCCCGCGTGAGAGGTACCGCGTGCCGAGCGCCGCGCTGGCGCCGACCCGCATATGCTGGATGATCCCGTCATTGATAAGCGCGACCGGCTCCCCCGTCGCGGTGGCGTAAAGGAAAACCAGCCCGCACCACGTGCCGGGCTCTATACAGTGCTTGTCCTCGTTCCAGCCGCCATCGGCGTTGCGCGGCCAGGTGATGATGTCGGACTTTATCCGGACGGCGAAATAGCCGTTGGCGTAGCCTTCCACCGTCCCGCCCCGGTAATAGCCGTCGGCCAGATCGCAGGGCGCGTAAATATCGGAACGCGGTTTCTGCGCCGCGGTGCCCGCCGCCTGCGCCTTGAAGGCGACATCCTGAATATCGATACAGTCCCGCATGGACAGCAAGTCGTGGGCGACATCGTTATGAATAAACAGCACGGGGGTTTCCTTTGGTTCGGGTGTTTCGGATCGGGACCGAAACGATCAGCCCCTCGCTTCCGCGATCCGGTCTTTCAGATGATCGAGCACCGCGGCGGGGTCGGGGCGGAGCCGCTGCGCCGTGTTGATGATGCCGTGATCAAGCGCCCCGTCGGGCCCGGTAATGAACAAGGCCGGCTCGACAAATTGCGGCGGATCCTGCGGCCGGGTTCCGTCCGTCACGTAAAGCCCCCAGGCGGGCGCGTCGGCGATGGGAAAGCCGTAGGCCATCTTGAGATTTTTCAGCCCCCATTCGGCGTAGCTCTGTTCGGCCTTTGCCCGCACGTCGACGCTGACCGCGATGACTTCCGCGCCGAGCGCCTCGAATTCCGGCAGCATCGCCTCATAAAGATTTAGATAGGGGTTGCAGCGCAGGCAATGCAGCCCGCGATAAAACACCAGCACGATAAAGCGCGCCCCCGCCGGATCGCCCAGCGCCTTTGTGCCGCCGCCGACCAGCGGCAATTCGAGTTGCGGCAGTTTCTCGCCTGTCTTGATGGTCATGGTGTTTCCTCCGAACGCGTTCCCCTGGTACAGGTCCAGACCATGCCGGATATCGGGGCATCGGGGAACCGGCGCAGCAGCCCGCCCCCTGTTTTTTTGACCGCGCCGCCGGGCGGTGTAGGATGGGCGCGACATGGCAGAAAACCCGGCGGAAACCTCCACCCAGGAAATCTGGTTTGATCGCGTGATGACCCGCATCCGCGCGCGCGACGGCGTGACGGTGGCGGAACGGGACGATGGCGCGGTGACGCTGGAGATCGTCCATGACGGGGCCAGCCGCGAGATCACCCTGCCCGGCGCGGGTGCGGACTATGCCGAACACAAGCAGCAATTCAGCGATCTGCGCGACGCGCTCTCCGCGCTCGGCATCGCCGAAGGGGCGAGCTATACCCCGCCGCCGCCGCCCAAACGCGGCATGACGCCGATGATCCAGCAGGCGCGGGCGAAACAGCGTGAGGAATTCAACAACTGGCAGATCGTCTGGCGCACCATCCGGGCTGCGGAAAAGAACCTCGATGTCGAGTTCGAGCTCAGACAGATGATGGATTATTACTGAGCGCGCCCGGCGTTTCCGTTCGGTAAATCCGGCACTTCACATTGGCGCCGGATCGGCGCATTCTTTCCTCAGATAAACATAAAAATACGGGAGGAATTCATGCCCAACAGTTCTCATGACGTCGTCATCATCGGCGGCGGCACCGCCGGCATCACGGTCGCGGCCAGCCTGCGCCGCCGGGCGGGGCGCGATCTCACCATCGCGATTGTCGAGCCCGCCGAACATCATTATTACCAGCCGGCCTTTACACTGGTCGGGGCCGGCGCCTACCGGCTGTCCGATACAAGGCGCAGCGTGGCGAGCCTGGTGCCCGCCGGGGTTGATCTGATCACCGGCGCGGCGAAGGCGTTTCATCCGGACGATAACGCGGTGGAGCTGGAAAACGGCGACCGCGTTTCCTATGGCCATCTGGTGGTCTGCCCCGGTCTGGTGCTCAACTGGGACAAGGTCGAGGGGCTGACCGGGGCGCTCGGCAAGGGGGGCGTGTGCAGCAATTACGCACCCGATCAGGTGGAATATACGTGGCAGTGCATCCAGGGCCTTGGGGCGGGATCCAAAATCGTCTGCACCCAGCCGCCGATGCCGTTCAAATGCCCGGGCGCACCTCAGAAAATCGCCTATCTGACCGCCGATCATTTGCGCAAGAAAGGCATCCTTGGCGATTGCGACGTGCAGTTCCACACCGCGACGCCGGGCATTTTCGGCGTGCCTTACTATGCCAGGGCGCTGACCAAGGTGGCGGCGAATTACGGCATCACGGTCGGGCTGTCGCATAATCTGGTGGCGGTCGACGGCGCGGCAAAAAAGGCGACATTCGAGGTGGTCGACGGCGACGACAAAGGCCAGAAGATCGAGCTCGACTACGACATGCTGCATGTCACCCCGCCGCAGGGCCCGCCCGGCTTTATCGCCGACAGCCCGCTCGCCAATGAGGGCGGCTGGGTCGATGTCGACGCCAACACGATGCAGAGCACAAAATATCCCAACATCTTCTCACTGGGCGATGTGTGCTCCACCGCCAATTCCAAGACCGCGGCGGCGGTGCGCAAGCAGGCCCCGGTGGTGGTGCGGAATATCCTCAATGCGCGCAAGGGCGCGGCGATGGAGGCGGGCTATGACGGCTATGCCTCCTGCCCGCTGACCACCGCCTATGGCAAGGCAATCATCGCCGAGTTCATCTATGGCGGCAAAGTCACGCCGAGCTTCCCCTGGGATCCGGCGGTCGAACGCTGGACCGGCTGGTGGATCAAGAAAACCGGCCTGCCGATCATGTATTGGCGCTATATGCTGAAAGGCCGGGAATGGTTCCCCAAACACAACACCAACTGGAAGGGGGATGAGGCGTAGGCCCGGCCCTCACCCTGCACAAAAGAAAAGGCGGCCAACCGGCCGCCTTTTTTATTCACTGATCGGGCCGGTCTAGGACGTCTTGCGCCGCCGCCGCATGCCGATGATGCCGAGCGCGCCCGCGCCGAACAACAGCAGCATCGATGGTTCGGGCAATTCGGCGCTTTCCTCCACGACGCTGATCTGCAGCGTATCGCGCGTACTGTCGATCAGCTCGACATGCCAGCCGAGCCCCGCCCCCAGCAACGCGCCGGAGAAATCGAACGTTATCGTATTGAAATCCACGACGCTGATCGAATCGGCGACGAGGATATCGAAACTGTCGCCGAGACCGGCGGTAAACCCGCCGAAGAAATCGACATCAAAAGTGGAACCCGAGGCCAGCGAAGCGGTGCCCGCGCTGACATCGATCTGATCGTACTGCGTGCCGGCGATAAGACCGGCGAGTTCAACCAGCGTCGTCGCGCCCGCGCCGAGATCGAGATCGCCGACAATATTCGCCTGGCCGGGCGAGGCGCCCGCGCTGAGCGTGCCGCCGGCATCGACCGATACCGTATTGACATTAAGGGTACCGTTGAGATTCGCCGTGCCGCCGGCCCCGACGGTAAAGGTCTCGAAATTGACGAACTGGCTGCCCGAAACGGTCGTCGTACCGGCCCCGATGGTCACGGCGTCATTCGCCAAATTGGCGGTAATCGTGGTGACGTTCGACATATCGCCGCCATTGATGACGACATCGTTGGATGCGCCGAACATACGCGCGCTGCCGGTAAACCCGCCGCCCGCATTGACCGTCAGCGTGTTGGCCGAAGACGCGCCGCCGAACAGGATCGCGTCGCCGCCGCCGGAAACATCCGCCCCGGCATCAAGCGTCACGTTGATCGTGCCGCTACCCTGCTTCTGGACCGCGACGCCGTACCCGATGGTGCTGCCCGCGCCGATGGACACCGCGCCGGACACGGTAATGTCCACGTTTGTGTTGCCGTTGGCGTTGTTCACCGCATAGATGCCGCGGCTGTTGGCCCGCTGGTTGGTGACATCACTTGTGCTGATCGTGATGTCCGACGTCGTCGAATAGGCGAAGGCATAAACCGTCCGGTAGCTGCCATTATAGCCGCCGCCGGAACTGACTGCCGCGTTGGTGGTGATCACCGTGTCGCCGGATGAACCGAAGGTATTGGTGTAAATCGCCGAACCCGAATTGGAGTTTACGGCCCCATTCGTCGTGATGGTGACGTCACTGCTGCCAGTGGAGTTAATGGCAACAATACCGTGTGCGGCGTTTCCTGAATAGTTATAGGTACTACTGACCGGTCCACCAGTGTTAATACTGATTGGCCCGCCGCCAGTAGAGACCGCGCGGATCGCTTCATATCCCGATGTGATCGCGGATCCCGCCGGGTTGCCGCTATCATCGAAACTAAGCCCCGCAGCCCCGGTACTGAAAATCGAAAAGCCCAGTTGACCGCCACCAGTGGATAATCCGAAACCTGGCGTCGTCGTGACCGATATGCCGGTGTTGCTGAAACTCTGGGTTACATCCGGCCCGGCCGGCCCGACGCAGCTATAGGTGCCGCCGCCGCCCGGCACGCAGACACCGGCGCGCGCGGTGTTACGCGCGCCATAGGCAAAGGCGAGCGAGACAAGCGCGGTGGTCGTCGCCAACCGCGTACCGAAACGTGAAATATCCGTGGACTTCATCCCATGGCTCCATCTGTCACCGCCCGGGAAATCCGGAAAATACGCTTCCGATCAATCCCGGCGCGATCAGCAATGACGCCAACCCCTGCCTGTCAGATGCTCACGACTCCGTGAAGAAGCAAACCGGTTATTACTGACAACCATTGTTTTTTTGCCGTTTTGCGCCCGGCGGTTGCGCTGGGTCCGGGCAGCGGCAATTTATGCGGGGAAACAGGGTGAAACAATCCACAACCCCGCCCCGCCTTGCCTGTTATCCAGAGGCGGGCGTAGGCTGTAAGAAGTCCGCCGCCGGAATGACCCGGCACGCCGCATCAGGAAAACCATGTCAGACGTCACGGGGCTCGGCGCCATCGGAAAGGTGCTGGGCATTGCCAATTACCGGAATTATACGATCGGCAATTTTGCCTCGCAGCTCGGCATGTGGGTGCAGCGCATCGCCATCGCCTGGCTGACCTGGGAGCTGACCAGATCGCCGGTCTGGCTCGGCGTCATGGCGATGGCCGATTTCATGCCGAATATCTTCCTCGCCCCGCTGGCCGGGGCGCTGGCCGACCGGATCGACCGGCTGCGCGCCATCCGGCTTTATATGTCGATTTCGGCGGCGATTTCGGCGACCGTCGCCGCGCTGGTCATTACCGATCTGATCACCATCGAGATATTGCTGCTGCTGGTGCTCGCCAACGGCATCACCATGTCGTTCAACTTTCCCGTCCGGCTCTCGATCATTCACGCGCTGGTGCGGCACGATTCCCTGACCACGGCGATCAGCATCAACGCCATCGCCTTCAATATCGCGCGCATCGGCGGACCCGCCCTTTCCGGCATGCTGATCAGCCTGCTGGGAATCGGCTTCGCCGTCGGGTTCACCGTCTTTGCCGATCTGGTCTTCGTCGTGATGCTCTATCTGGTGCAGGTCGGGCAAGGCACAGCCGATACCAAAAAGGAAAAACCGGCCACCAATGTCTGGACCGATATCGTCGAGGGCTTCAGATATGTCGGCGGCCATCCGGGGATCGGACCGTTGCTGATCATCCTCGCCTTTTATTCGATCTGCGGCCGGCCCTTTATCGAGCTGTTCCCCGCCTTCGCCGACGAAATTTTCGGCCAGGGGGTGAACGGGCTGGCGACGCTGACCTCGGTCCTCGGCATCGGCTCCATCGTCGGCAGCCTGTTTCTCGCAAGGCGCAGCGGGGTCGGCGGGCTCACCCGGCTGCTGATCATGAACGTGCTGCTGCTCTCCCTCGCCGTGATCGGGTTCGGCGGCACCTCGATCTACGGCTTCGCGCTGGTCTGTACCTTCTTTGGCGGCATCGCCATCGTGATGATCGGGGTAATCGAACAGACGCTGCTGCAATCGGCGGTCGATAACGCCATGCGCGGGCGCATCCTCAGCTTCTATACGCTGATCGCGCGCGGCTGCCCGTCAATCGGCGCGCTGGCCGCCGGAGGCTTTGCCGAGATCGTCGGGCTACAGCTTTCCGTCATCACCGGCGCGGTTCTGTGCATCGCGCTCTGGGTCTGGGCATTCCTCAAGCGCGACACGCTGGCCCGGCATCTGGAGATGACCAGAGATTAAGGTGTCCCTTACAGAACAAACAATATCCCGAGCAGCACCCAGCCGGCGATAAAGACCGTTTCCAGCAGCATCACGGCGAGCGGGGCGATCCCCACCTCCATCAGCGATTTGAGCGAGGTCTTGACGCCCAGCGCGGCGATCGCCGTCACCAGGCACCAGCGCGACGCATCGATAAAGGGCTGTTTTTGCGCGGGCGTGAGGAGATCGGCGCTGTTGAGCGCGACCAGGGCGCAAAACCCGGCGACAAAGAAGGGCAGGATGGCCGGGCGGGTCTCCATGCCCGGCGCGCCGTTTCGGGCAGCACGCGCCCGCGCCCGGTAAATCAGCCCGATCGTCAGCACCACCGGCATCAGCAAGGCGACGCGAAACAGCTTTACGATGGTGGAATTATCGCCGGCCTCATTCGAGATGGAATAGCCCGCCCCGACGACCTGGGCGACATCGTGGATGGTGCCGCCAAGAAACAGGCCGATTTCGGTGGTATTGAGATTGAGCCCGGTCGCGATAATCGGATAGGCCACCATGGCGATGGTCGACATGGTGGTGACCACGACGACGGTAAAGACCGTGTTGCGTTCGCGGTCACGGTCCGGCGGCAGGACCGAGGAAATCGCCAGCGCGGCGGACGCCCCGCAAATCCCGACGGCGCCCCCGCTCAACATGCCGTAACGCCCGCCCCAGCCGGTAATCCGACCGAGTAAATTACCGGCGAGGATGGTCAGCGCGACGCCCCCCGCGATCCACACTATGGGGTATAGCCCGAGCGAGGAGACCTGGTCGAAACTGATGCGCAGACCCAGCAGCGCGACCCCGAAACGCAGCACGGAGGCGGCGCAGAATTCCACCCCGGCCGCGCATTTCGTGTCTTCCATCAGGAAATTAACCGCCATGCCGAGCAGCAGGGCGAACAGCATCTGCGGCGCGCCGTAATGCCCGCTGAGGAACTGCGCCGCCGCCGCGATGATCAGACAGATCAGAATGCCGGGACCCATGGTCCCCAGAAATTGCCTCGGCCGGAACCGGAGTGCGTCTATCACCCTATCACCTGTCTTGCTGGAATTTTGACCGGATGCGCCGAAGCGCGATTGAGCGCCCCAGAAATCAAGTAGAGCGCCGCGGGTCAATCAAATAATTGCTGTTCGGGTGTTTTTCCACCCGGCGCTAACGCTTGGGTGGCCTGCCACCCGACCTGCCCGCCGAAGCGACGCCATGGCTTCGCGCAGGCAGGAGCCCGCAATTTCAGATGGTCCCTCCGGGGGATTTTCGCGACTTACGCCCGCTTCGCGGACGGTTCGCGAAAATGGTGGGCGCGGCTGGGATTGAACCAGCGACCCCTACGATGTCAACGTAGTGCTCTCCCGCTGAGCTACGCGCCCTATACCATTTAGAGGTGAGGCCGGGTTTTTACACTTGAATGGGCCGGTAAGGCAAGAGCGGATTGACGCGGGCACGGCGCCCACGGCCTTACGCCGCCAGCATATTATCGATCTGATCGACCAGCTCGTTCAGATAGAACGGCTTGGACAGCACCCGCGCCTCCGCGCTGGCGGGGCTGGAACGCTGGGCATGCAGCGCCACCGCCGCGAACCCGGTGATAAACAGCACGCGCAAGCCCGGGATCAGCTCCGCCGCGCGGCGGGCGAGCTCTGTCCCGTCGACGCCGGGCATGACGATATCGGCCAGCAGCAGATCGAAATCGGCGCCGCGCGATTCCACCCAGGTCAGCGCCTCCTCACCATCGCCGCACTGCACCACGGAATGTCCCGCGCGCGTCAGCGCCTTGGCGAGGAAGGTTCTGAGCGATTCATCGTCTTCGGCAAGCAGAATTTCGGCCATGTCACAATTATCCCGGTTTGGGCCCCGCAAACGCAGCGGCC
>Ga0255776_10001088_pt1 | contig 31013 bp, 26 predicted proteins | sample 071ome_19_FD_179974 | JGI IMG/M metagenome (GOLD analysis project Ga0255776, IMG submission 179974) | Coastal salt marsh microbial communities from the Groves Creek Marsh, Skidaway Island, Georgia - 071413AT metaG (version 2) | ecosystem: Environmental > Aquatic > Marine > Intertidal zone >... | reverse complement strand
GGGCGCCCCATCATTCGGCAAGTACAGCAGCGCTGGTCGGTGGTGGTCACAAATTGAGCCCCGGTGAAATAACCCTGGCCCATCAGGGCATACTGTTTCTGGATGAGCTGACAAAATTCAATTCCCAGGCCCTGGAGGCTTTGCGTGAGCCGTTGGAAGCGGGCGCTATTACTATTAGCCGAGCTAATTATCGGGAGACTCTGCCGGCACAATTTCAGCTAGTGGCTGCAATGAATCCCTGCCCCTGTGGCCACTGGGGTGATGTGCGCCAGGAATGCCAGTGTGGCACCATGGCAATTCAACGCTATCTCGGAAAACTTTCCGGGCCGCTTCTGGACCGTTTTGACCTGATCATAGAAGTGCCGGCGCTGACTGCACAGGAATTGCTGTTACCTGAAGCCGTGCCAGTTGATGAAACAGCATTGCGCACGGAAATTCAGCGTACGCGCAAACTACAGTTGGATGGTAGAGGCACACTGAATAGCCGGCTCAGTGCCAGGGAGTTCAGCAAGCACTGCAAACTGGGGAAACAACTACAGCAACATCTGGCACAGGTGCTGGATAAACTCGGCATGTCGGCGCGAGCCAGCCATCGCATCATTCGTGTGGCACGGACTATCGCCGATCTTGATTCGTCAGATGTGGTGAGCAAGACTCACCTGGAAGAGGCAGTGTTGCTGCGCCGGTTTCAGCTCAAACGCATCAAATAGAAAGCGTAGGCTAAAGGGTCAGAGTTAGAATACAGTATTTACTCCCCACCAAAGGCTATTGGAACAACGTAGAATACAATTATAATTCAATCGTTCGCGAACGATAGGTACAATTCAAATTGCCACAGCGCTGGCATTGTCGCGGCTACTGGGGAAACAACCTGGTTTGATATTTCGCCGACTATTGAAGTGGCGCTATATTGTAAAAGTTACTGTTGCATAAGCAGAGTCGTAAGTCAGCAAGAGATGCCTTGGAAGAATATGACCAAGTTACTAAGTTATCAGTCTCCCCTTTCCACTTATTTGCCCATGAAACGAATCCGAAATTACAGTTTATGGTTGACGATATTGTGGTCACTGAGTGCCTGCAGCTCCAGTGATGACTCCATTGTTGATACTTCCCTGAACGTTATCACGTTTAACATACGCTACAACAATCCCAATGACGGCGAACACGCCTGGCCCAATCGTAAAGATCACGTAGCCAGTGTTATTCGCTTTCATCAGGCAGACATCATCGGTATGCAGGAAGCATTGCGCGGGCAAATCGATGATCTTCAAAAAATTCTCCACGGTTATGGCTGGCTTGGTGTCGGCCGAGACGATGGTAAAGACGCAGGCGAGTTTTCACCAATTTTTTATAGGCAGGACAAATTCAAGGTGGTAGACAATGGCACATTCTGGCTGTCTGAAACCCCAGATATTGCAGGAAGCAAGAGCTGGGACGCAGCAATTACACGCATTGCGAATTGGGCGGTTCTGGAGACACTAGACACTCAACAACAGCTTTTAGTAATGAATATCCACTTCGATCATCGAGGAGAGCAAGCTCGAACCAAAAGTGCGGAGTTGATTACCCAAAGAGTTCGGCAATTGTCTGGTGGCCGCCCTGTAGTCATTACGGGAGATTTTAACGTGCCACCATCTGCTGATGCCTATAAAACAATGACCGAGACCTATGCTGACAGCTACTTGAAGTCAAAAACTTTACCGCATGGGCCAGAGGGGACATTCGGTGGTTTTACAGTCGGGGAATCAGAAAACAACCGGCGTATTGATTACGTGTTTGTTTCCAATGCCATTGAGGTCCTGCGCTATGCCGCGCTCAGCGACCAGTGGAACGGCACATATCCATCTGATCATCTGCCAGTGATGGTTGAAATAAAAATCAAAGGGCTAAAGGCGAGATAAAGGGTCAGGAATAAAGGGGTCAGAGTAAAAATACAGTAGTTATTATTTTCAGCAGATCGCCTCTCGTCCACAGATGAGTTTAACTAGGTTACTAAATTTTCAATGTCCTTTTTCCAATTCCGCCAGTCGTTGCTCCAGCTCGGCAATGCGTTGTTCCATGCGCGCCACCGCCGCCTCGCTCGCAGCGAACTCCTCCCGCGTCAACAGATGCATTTCCTTGAAACCTTTTTGCAGGGTTTGCTCCATTTTGGTGCGCAGCTCCTGCCCAAGCTGTGCTGATTGGGGCAGGATGGCTGCCAGCCGGTCGACCAGTTCCTTGATATTGTCAGGACTCCGCATAAATCACTTCCGCTCTATAGAATAAGTGGCCCAGTTTAACACTGGTCGTTGCCATTTACCGACGCCATGGTCGGTCGCATATGGCCTGTTATCCCGGCCCTGGCTGATGCAGACTGATTCAATTCAGTGCATTGCACATAAATAGTGCACAAAAATGGCTGAAAACCGCGTGCCCGCACCCGCAAAGCCCCGTCATTCCGGTCACTGTCCGAGTAATCCTACTTCGGCCTGATCTTTCCAATTCTAATCCTCTGATTTTATTCACTAATTTACAATTGGCATGACCCGTGCATATTCGGTCAATGCATAAAGCTGCGTCAGAAGTATGAAATCAAGGGGAAACATCTTAAGGAGCAAACAATGAAGTTAGTCACGGCTATTATCAAGCCATTCAAACTGGACGATGTCCGCGAGGCTTTGTCCGAGATAGGAGTACAGGGTATTACCGTCACCGAAGTTAAAGGATTTGGCAGACAGAAAGGCCATACCGAGTTGTACCGCGGTGCGGAGTATGTAGTGGATTTTTTACCGAAGGTAAAACTGGAAGTCGCTATTGCTGACAGCTTACTCGATCAGACACTGGAAGCCATCACCAAAGCGGCCAACACCGGCAAGATTGGCGACGGCAAAATTTTCGTCACAGATCTGGCTCAGATCATTCGTATCCGTACGGGTGAGACTGGGGAAGAAGCAGTTTAAGCCAACAATATTTAATCGCTTAGGGTCGGTAAAAATAAGACCTATTTCGGAGGTACAAGGTGCAAGACCAAATATTTGAATTGCAATATGCAATGGACACATTTTATTTCTTAGTCTGTGGCGCACTCGTCATGTGGATGGCAGCAGGATTCGCCATGCTCGAGGCGGGACTTGTTCGCAGCAAGAACACCACAGAAATTCTGACGAAGAACGTCGCCCTGTTCGCAATTGCGTGCACGATGTATCTGGTGTGTGGATACCAGATCATGTATGACGGTGGCTATTTTCTGTCTGGCGTAACTACAGTTGCAGGAATGGACGACGCGGCTATCGCAGAAATCCTCGCTGCATCCAATGAAGCAGGCTTTGGTGACATGGGTGAATACTCTGGCGCTTCTGACTTCTTCTTCCAGGTTGTATTCGTAGCAACCGCCATGTCAATCGTATCAGGCGCAGTTGCTGAGCGTATGAAGCTGTGGGCCTTCCTTGGCTTTGCAGTTGTTATGACCGGTTTCATCTATCCTATGGAAGGTAGCTGGACCTGGAATGGCGATTCTGTATTCGGCCTGTTTGAGCTGAGCTACTCTGACTACGCTGGTTCCGGTATTGTTCACCTTGCGGGTGCTGCTGCAGCACTGGCTGGTGTAATCGTGCTTGGCCCACGCAAAGGCAAGTACAAAGCGGACGGCACTATCATGGCCATCCCTGGTGCAAATCTGCCACTGGCTACCCTGGGTACTTTCATCCTCTGGTTGGGCTGGTTTGGATTCAATGGTGGTTCTACATTGAAGCTGGGCGGTATCGGTGTTGCCAACGAAGTCGCGAACGTGTTCCTGAACACTAACGCAGCGGCTGCAGGTGGTTTGATTGCTGCTCTGATCGTCGCGCGCCTCATGTTTGGCAAAGCTGACCTGACCATGGCCCTTAACGGTGCGCTGGCTGGCCTGGTTGCTATTACTGCTGAGCCTGCTGATCCAACTCCATTGCTTGCTACTCTCATCGGCGCTGCCGGTGGTGTGATCGTAGTATTCAGCATCGTGTTCCTGGACAAGATCAAGATAGACGATCCTGTAGGTGCGATCTCTGTACACGGTACTGTGGGCATCTGGGGCATCTTCGCGGTATTGCTGTCCGATGCAGATGCAACATTCGGCGGTCAGCTTGTTGGTATGTTAACCATCTTCATCTGGGTATTTGTCACCAGCATCATCGTCTGGTTTGCGCTGAAGGCCATCATGGGCGTTCGGGTAAGCGAAGAAGAGGAAGCAGAAGGTGTCGACCTATCCGAATGTGGAATGGAAGCTTACCCGGAGTTTGTGACTCAGTAGGGTACAACTCCAATTTATTAACAATAACTCTCCCTTTACGTAGTCTTTACGTAATCGCGCCTCTGGCAACAGAGGCGCTTTTTTTTGCTCACGATTTCTGTGCCAGCAAAATTCTCACAGCCTATTCAGTAGTGAAGTGTTTTCCTCCAAGGAATTAACTGCCGTAAATGATAACCAGTTAACAACGAGTGACACTAATTGACCCATTGCGTCGCTTTTGTGAGCTTACTCACGCTATAGCAATCCTGAATAGAGATACAGTGAGCGCCATGGAACTGACACCGAAAATTGAGAACGCAGGCAACATCCTGAAGCTGGAAAGCAAAGAGCTGGCATTAGGGATGTTTGTCTCAGAACTGGATCGTGCCTGGAAAGACACACCTTTCCCCGTCGGTGGATTTCATTTGCGCAATAGCGATGACATTCAGCTATTGGGCAAGATGTGCAAGTTTGTATACATCGACATCAATCGCGGAGCCGTGCCTCGCAAAGCCAAGAGCAAAGAGAACCTCACTATTCTCAGTAGTGCTCGCCGCGCTGCACCGAACTCTCCGTCTCTCAAAATTGATCGTGATACTCACAAGGTTACTAAATCGATCAAGCAGCAGATCGACAAGGCTTTCAAGCTGTATTCCGGCCTGCAAAAAGATTTCAACCAGATAACCAAGCAAGTACGAGTCGGCAAGCGCGTGAAATTTTCCGACATGGAAAAATCGATTGCCGGGCTTACCAAGGTAATCATCGCCAATCCCCAAACAGCCATTTGGCTAATGAACACAGATCCTTCTGAACAGTACCCCACCAGCTACTGTGTGCGCGCAGCAATTTGGGCGTGCATACTGGGTAGGCAGATTGGTATGAGCGAGCAGGAAATGCAAGTATTGTTCATGGGAACGATGCTGGCTGATATTGGTATGCAACTGTTGCCAGAGAGGCTGGTGAACAAGTCTGGCCCGTTTCGCAAGAAAGAGTTCCTCGCTTATCGTAAACATGTAGACATGGGTATGGAGCTGCTCGATCAACATCGCTATCTGGATGACCGGGTTGCGAGTATTGTGCAATGTCATCATGAGCGTCATGATGGCCTCGGTTTTCCGCGCGGCATCAAAGGTGACCGAATTCCGAAACTCGCCCGCTTCGCCAATCTGGCTCACTGTTTTGAGCGCCTGCTCTGCACAAATCACCCGAAGCGCCGGGTGTCTCCGGCTCGCGCCATGTCGCGCCTTTACAAGCAACGCGTGCTGAAGTTCCCCGAGCAACTGGTGGTCGAGTTTATCGCCGTACTTGGTATGTATCCGGCAGGTAGCATCGTGGAATTGACTAACGGTGAGCAGGCGATTGTGATGGAGCAAAATCCGACGCAGAAGCTGCGGCCGAAAATTGCCATACTCACCGAGAACAATGTACTTGTTGAGGAACCCGAGGTGATCGATCTTTCTGACAAGAAAATTGACACGATCGATTATGCAATCAAGGGCATGGTCAAGCTGGCCTATAGTGTGATTGATCCAAAGGACTACACGTTCAGCTTCTTTGGTAAACGCATCGGTTTTGGTGGCATTGGTATGCGTATTTCCATACCGAAACGCAAGAACAAGGCATAGCCGGCAATCCACCAGGCTTCCTCTGCCAGTTTGCCTCTAAATCTGCCCCTTCAGATATTGCAGAATTGCCAGAGCAGCAACAGGTGCCGTTTCCGTGCGTAGTACGTTATCACCCAGCTTTACCAGCTTATAACCCGCGCTTTTGGCCGTGGCTATTTCCTGATCCGAAAACCCCCCTTCAGGCCCAATCAGAAGATTGAGGTCTCCGTTGCCTTCTATGGCGATGCGCTCGCTGGCTGTCGGCTCAAGCAGCAGAGTAACGCTGTCGGATGCAGGCTGCCACTGGTCGAATTCCAGCGGCTTATTCAGTTGTGGCAAGTCCAGACGCCCACATTGTTCAGCGGCGCCAACTATGATTTTGTGCCAGTGACGCATCTTGTTATCAGTTCGATCGGGCTTGATCCTGACTTCACCGAATTCAGTCAGCAGCGGTGTGATGCTGCATACGCCAAGTTCAGTGGACTTCTGTATGGCGTAATCCATGCGCTCGCTACGTGATAATCCCAATATAAGGTGCAGCTGCCCCCCTTCGACTGCAGTGGCAGGCGGCTTGATCAGTTCCTTGAGTTGCAGTGTGGCGGAGTGACGGGAAAGATCGGCAATCACGGCGCGCATCTCGCCATCGCGCGCATTGAAAACAGCTACTTCATTACCGGGTTTCAGCCGCAACACATGCTGCAGGTAGTGGGTACGTTCTGAATCCAGCGTCACATCCCGATTGAGGGCGAGGGGTTGTTCAATATAGATTCGGGAGATGCGCATACACTAGCGTGAGCTGAGGCCCAGGTCATTCCAGATGCGGGTGACACTCTTCGCCAGGTTCATGGAGTAAAAATGCAAACCGGGCGCTCCACCCTGCAGGAGTGTGTCGCAGAGTTTTGTGACGACATCGATACCAAATTCGCGCAGTGCTTCGCCATCATCATCGAAATCTGTGAGGCGATGGTGCAGCCACTGGGGTATTTCAGCGCCGCAGTTTTTACTGAAACGCGCCAGGTTGTCGTAATTTGTGATGGGCATAATGCCGGGCACAATTGGAATATCGATTCCTTGTGCAGTGCAGTAGTCTACATAGCGGAAGTAAGCATCGGCATTGTAGAAATACTGAGTGATCGCCGAATTGGCACCAGCCTCCACTTTAGCTTTGAAGTAACTGACATCTTCGCTGTAGCTGCGCGATTGTGGATGCATCTCCGGATAACAAGCCACATCAATATGGAAATGTTCACCAGTATGTTTGCGAATGAAAGCGACCAGTTCGCTGGCATAGCGAAACTGACTACTCGCACCCATACCTGAAGGTGAATCACCACGCAGGGCCACAAGGCGGGAAATACCCGCGTCCTTGTAAGTCTGCAACAACGCCAACATATCCTCATCCGTGAGGCCACCAAATGAAAGATGCGGCGCCACTTCGGAGCCCAGCTCCTTGTAGCGCAGCACGATCTGACGGGTTCCCTCGCGCGTGGAACCACCGGCACCATAAGTGACGGAAAAGAAATCCGGCCCCAGACGGGCCAGCTCTTCATGTACTGCATCCAGTTTGGCCTCTCCCTCGGCGCTGCGCGGAGGGAAAAACTCAAAACTGAATTTGGTATCCAAACGACTCGTTGTCATATCTGATACTAGTACTTGTAGCTATCGGTCTTGAATGGACCTTCCGCTTTAACGTGGATGTATTTCGCCTGGGTCGGTGTCAGCTTGGTGAGCACGCCACCGAAACCGCCTACCATAAGCGCAGCTACTTCTTCGTCCAGCTTCTTTGGCAATACCTGTACGTCGATATTTGAAGGCTTGTCCGCGGCCGGTAAATCAGCAAACTTGCGAGTATATAAATGAATCTGTGCCAGCACCTGGTTAGCAAATGAACCATCCATGATGCGCGACGGGTGACCAGTTGCATTACCCAGATTAATAAGGCGCCCTTCCGATAGCAGAATCAGATAGTTGTCCTTGTTATCGCTGCCAGCGCGATAGATTTTGTGTACCTGGGGTTTGATTTCTTCCCAGTCCCAGTTGTCGCGCATGTACTTGGTATCGATCTCGTTATCGAAGTGACCGATGTTACAGATAACCGCGCCTGACTTTACCTGGTCCAGCATGAAGCGATCACACACATTGATATTACCAGTGGTGGTGACGATCAAATCCATCTTGCCCAGCAAGTTACTGTCGATGGCTTCGGCCTGGCCAGTGTTGTTGCCGTTAATGTAGGGCGAAACCACTTCATAGCCATCCATGCAGGCTTGCATGGCACAGATAGGATCGATTTCACTAATCTTTACGATCATGCCTTCCTGACGCAGGCTCTGGGCTGAGCCCTTGCCCACATCACCATAACCGATTACCAGTGCATGTTTGCCGGACAGCAGCATATCCGTGCCTCGCTTGATGCCGTCATTCAGGCTGTGCCGACAACCATACTTGTTGTCATTCTTGGATTTGGTGACCGAGTCATTCACATTGATGCAAGGTACCTTGAGCGTGCCTTCCTCGAGCATCTCCAGCAGGCGATGCACGCCTGTGGTGGTTTCTTCGGTAATACCGTGAATACTTTCAAGCAGCTGTGGATACTTCTCGTGCACCATGGCAGTCAGGTCACCGCCATCGTCGAGAATCATATTGGCATCCCATGGCTCGCCATCTTTGAGAATGGTTTGCTCGATACACCATTCACCTTCTTCTTCGGTCTGACCTTTCCAGGCGTATACCGCGACGCCACTTGCCGCAACACAAGCTGCCGCGTGGTCCTGGGTAGAGAAAATATTACAGGACGACCAGCGTACTTCTGCGCCCAGTGCAACCAGGGTCTCAATCAGCACGGCAGTCTGTACTGTCATGTGAATACAGCCAAGAATCTTGGCGCCAGCAAGTGGCTGCTCATCCGCGTATTTGGTTCGCAGAGACATCAGGGCCGGCATCTCTGCTTCGGCCAGAGTTACTTCCCGACGACCAAAATCTGCCAGGCTGATGTCTGCTACTTTATAATCCTGGCTGGTTTCAGTTTGTTCAGCCACATTTAGATTGTTCATGTTTTACTCCAATAAAAACTGTTATGAATTTCAGATTCCGGCAGCGCTCTTCAGTGCCTCAGCCTTGTCGGTTTGTTCCCAGGACAGGGCAATGTCCTGACGACCGAAGTGGCCGTATGCGGCAGTTGGGAGGTATATGGGTTTGAGCAGATCCAGCATTTTGATCAGGCCTTTCGGGCGCAATTCAAAATGTTCCCTGACAAGCTCGACGATTCGGTCATTGCCGATTTTGCCTGTGCCAAAAGTTTCGACGCTGATAGAAGTCGGTTCTGCTACACCAATGGCATAGGACAATTGAATCTCGCAGCGCTCGGCAATGCCGGCTGCAACGAGGTTCTTGGCAACGTAGCGCGCGGCGTAGGCCGCGGAACGGTCGACTTTGGACGCGTCCTTGCCAGAGAAAGCGCCGCCGCCGTGCCGCGCCATACCACCATAGGTATCCACGATAATTTTGCGACCGGTTAAACCACAGTCACCGTGTGGTCCGCCAATAACGAAGCGACCGGTGGGATTGATAAAATATTTGGTGTCCGCTGTGATCCAGTTTTCAGGCAGGATTGGCTTGATGATTTCTTCCATCACGCCTTCCTTGACCTGGTCCAGGGAAACTGCTTCTGTGTGCTGTGTAGAAAGCACGACCGCATCAATAGCCACTGGCTTGCCATCTTCGTAACGGAAAGTAATCTGGCTCTTGGCATCAGGTTGCAGCCAGTCCAGCTTGCCGCTCTTGCGTACTTCCGATTGGCGCTTGACCAACAGATGGGAATAGGTAATTGGTGCAGGCATGAGCACGTCAGTTTCGTTCGTGGCATAGCCAAACATTAGGCCCTGGTCACCCGCACCCTGCTCATGATCATCAGTCTCATCGACGCCCATGGCGATATCCGCAGACTGTTTGCCAATGGCGTTGAGGACAGCGCAGGTGTTGCCATCAAATCCGCTCTCGGAATTGTCGTAGCCGATGTCATTAACAACACTGCGCACCAGATTTTCAACATCAATGTTGGCGCCAGTGGTAATTTCACCTGCAACTATAACCATGCCGGTTTTGATCATGGTCTCGCAAGCTACACGTGAACCGGGATCCTGTTCCAGCAATGCATCGAGAATGGCATCGGAGATCTGATCCGCCATCTTGTCCGGGTGACCTTCTGAGACGGATTCCGATGTAAACAAGTGTGATTCAGCCATTTATATTTCCTTCGTTATCTGTAATTAAATATTTGCGATCAAGCGTCTTTTTTGAATATTCGTATTAGAATTTGAAAACCATTGCGTAGCCCGAGGTACGAGCTGGGGCCAGCCTGCAGCCCGGCCCTGATGGCCCAGTGTTCGAGTTCGTTGTCATCGAAGCCAAGCCATAAATCTCCACAGGATTCTCTTACCCAGTCCTGGTCATGTGAGCACAGGTCGACGATAAGCAGGATGCCGCCCTCGTTCAGCAAAGTGGCACAGTCCTTGATGGTTTTGGCAGGAGATGAAATGTGGTGCAGCACCATATTGAACACGATAAAATCAGCGCTGTGTTTCTGTTTGCGAGCCACTGCCGTGTCACCCAGGATAAAATCCACATTATCTTTTTGCGCCGTGGCGCATGCCTGCCGCGAAATCTCCAGCATTTCCCTCGAATTATCCAGTGCCGTTACCGCGTCGAACCGCTCTGCCAGTTCTACCAGAAATTCCCCCTCACCCGGTCCGACTTCAAGCACTTTGGCATCGGCAGTGAGGCCGAGGTCGGTTATGACATCGTGCAGATTCTTGCGGTAATCCTCATGGGCAACAATCAGGCCCTGCTTCTCGCGAAACTTGTCGGCATTGCGGTTGAAGAAACTCAGCGATAGTTGTGCCCGTTCCAGCTGGATCTGTTTAATTTTGCGGGTCTGCCAGCCAGGGATCTCAAGCAGATCGACCTGATCAAAACTGGCCTGTTTGATGTGATTGAAGGCACCATCCTCCGACAGAAAAGTGCGCCGATAGAAGATCGAATTACCTTCCCTGCGGGTCGAAACCAGTTCTCCAGTGGCCAGCACTTTCAGGTGGTGACTCAGGGCAGACTGGCGCATGTCCAGGATACGACTCAGTTCCAGTACGCCGAAAGACTCATTGCGAAGCAAGCGCAAAATCTGCAGGCGCAAGGGATCGGCCAGGGCCTTGTACAGCGCAGCAAGGCGCTCCGTAGGCGTCTGTGATTGAGGACTGGGTTTGCGGGCTGCTGCCTGTGCCATTCGGGCTCTCGGGGTGTGCGCGGAGCGCTAAAGTAACAATATGTGGGCGCAATAGCAAATCTATATCAAAATATTTTGATATAGATGTCCGGTCAGTTTAGAGAATCGAAAGCAGGTGGAATTACTGCAAATAACGCCTGCTCTGAGTGGCATATTGGACTGAGGTGCGGGAAAATAGCCGCCTTCGAAGGCAGGGCATCTCTCAACGCAATGCACCTCACCCAATGGGAATTGGGCAGGTTGACGGCGTGTCACAGAAACACCTGAACCTGGATTGAATTTTAAGTGCAGCCCACAGGAGCAAACTAGATGGCGAACAATTCTGTATCCCGAAAGGATTTGGCAAATGCCATTCGTGCGTTGAGCATGGATGCAGTCCAGCAGGCCAATTCGGGGCATCCGGGCGCACCCATGGGTATGGCAGACATTGCCGAAGTGCTCTGGAACGACTATCTCCAGCATAATCCGGTCAATCCTGGCTGGTTTAACCGGGATCGGTTTGTGTTATCCAATGGCCACGGATCGATGCTGATTTATTCCCTGTTACACCTGACAGGATACGATCTGCCGATGTCAGAGATCGAGCAGTTTCGCCAATTGGATTCCAAGACTCCCGGGCATCCCGAATATGGTTACACACCCGGCGTAGAAACCACTACCGGTCCATTGGGGCAAGGGCTAGCCAATGCAGTGGGGATGGCAGTGGCAGAGAAAACCCTGGCTGCACAGTTCAACCGGACCGATTTTGAAGTAGTTGACCACTATACCTATGCCTTCGCCGGTGATGGCTGCCTGATGGAAGGTATTTCCCATGAAGTGTGTTCGCTGGCCGGCACATTACATCTGGGCAAGCTAATCGTCTTCTATGATGACAATGGCATCTCTATCGATGGTGAGGTTGACCAGTGGTTTTCTGATGACACCTCAAAGCGATTCGAAGCCTATGGCTGGCAGGTTTTGTCGGTTGACGGACACGACAGCAAGGCGATAGCAAAAGCCATAGAGAAGGCCCGCAAAACAACGGACAAACCCACGCTGATAAGCTGTAAAACCGTTATCGGATATGGCTCCCCGGCCAAACAGGGCACGGCTGCAACTCACGGGGCGCCACTTGGAGAAGATGAGGTCGCGGCAACGCGCAAAGAGTTGGGTTGGCCGCACGCCCCATTCACAGTGCCTGAAGAAATCAAGACAGCATGGGATGCGACCGAAAAAGGGTTTCAGGCCGAGACTGCCTGGAAAGAATTACTGGTGCGGTATGAGGAAGAATATCCCGAGCTGGCAATGGAACTGGTGCGCCGCATGAAAGGCCAGTTGCCCGGTTACTTCAGCGCCAAGGCCGACGAATTTATCCAGAAGTGCCAGGCCACTGCTGACAACATCGCCAGCCGCAAAGCCTCACAGCAATGCATAGAGGCCTACTCTTGTATCCTGCCGGAGCTTATCGGCGGGTCAGCGGATCTCACCGGATCCAACCTGACTACCTGGTCAGGCAGCGAAGCAATCTCGGAAAAACCTGATGGCAACTACATCTATTACGGTGTCAGGGAATTCGGCATGACAGCTATCGCTTCCGGTATCGCACTGCACGGCGGGTTTATTCCCTATACGGCGACGTTCCTGATCTTTATGGAATATGCACGCAATGCAGTACGCATGGCGGCACTCATGCAACAACGTTCCATACTGGTTTATACCCATGACTCCATTGGGCAAGGCGAGGACGGCCCCACCCACCAACCCGTTGAACAATTAACCATGCTGCGCATCACGCCGAACATGTCAGTTTGGCGCCCGGCTGACAACGTCGAATCTGCTGTCGCCTGGAAAGCCGCCATAGAAAATGGCACTGGCCCGACAGCCCTGGTGTTCTCCCGCCAGTCGTTGCCTCATCTGGAGCGGACACCGGAACAGGTGGAAGGCATAGCGCGCGGCGCTTATGCGTTGCTGGATTGTGCAGGCACTCCGGACGCAATCGTTTTGGCCACAGGTTCAGAAGTCAGCATTTGCCTGGAAGCTGTCGCTGCCTTACAAAAAGACGGCGCAAAGGTGCGTCTGGTCTCCATGCCCAGTGTCGACGTATTCGAGGCCCAGCCTGCCGACTACCGTGAATCCATATTGCCTGCAGACGTCAGGGCGAGAGTTGCAGTGGAAGCCGGAGCAGTAGATTACTGGCGAAAGTATGTCGGCCTCGATGGCAAAGTTATTGGAATGACGAGTTTCGGAGAGTCGGCACCGGGTGGTGTACTGATGGAGCACTTTGGTTTTACTTCGCAGAATGTCATCGACACGGTCAAATCATTATTGTGAACCTCAACCGCCAATTTTCTTAATCAGGCAAGCCCATGGCATTCCGCGTTGCAATCAATGGTTATGGTCGAATAGGACGCTGTGTCCTGCGCGCGTTATATGAGTCCACGAACTATGCCGATTTACGTATCGTGGCCATTAACGATCTGGCCGATGCCAGTAATCTTGCGCACCTGACCCGTTATGACAGCACCCATGGGCGATTTCTGGGTGAAGTAAGCTGGGATGCGGGCAATTTGATAATTAACGGCGACAAAATCGCACTGACGTCCCACGCGTCGATCTCTGAACTTCCGTGGCAGAGTCACGATATCGATTTAGTGATGGAATGCAGTGGCGCATTTACAGATCGGGTTACGGCGGAACAGCACCTTGCGGCCGGGGCGCAGCGGGTCATGTTCTCCCAGCCGGCCGAGCCTGATGTGGATGCAACCGTTGTGTTTGGAATCAATCACACTTCAATCTCTGCAGTCGATCGCATCATCTCCAATGCCTCATGCACAACCAATTGTATCGTCCCGGTACTGCATGTTATGAACCAGGCACTTGGTATCGACAGTGGCGTGATTACTACAATTCATTCAGCCATGAATGATCAGCCCGTCATCGACAGTTTTCATAACAAGGATTTGCGTAAAACCCGCAGTGCCATGCAATCCATTATTCCGGTAGACACTGCATTGGCTGTCGGTATAGAGCGCATCCTGCCAGAGCTGGCGGGCAGACTTGAGGCACAGGCCGTGCGTGTGCCCACGGTCAATGTGTCTGCCATGGACCTGACCTTGCAGGTATCCAGCGCGACATCCGCTGAGGCTGTTAACGAGATTATCAAGGCAGCGAGCCAGAAAATGCCTGTGAACATACTCGGTTATACAGATGAACCATTGGCATCCTGTGATTTTAATCACGACCCACGTTCCGCTATCGTGGATCTGAATCAGACAAGGGTGGCAGGCAAGAATCTTGTCAAGCTGCTGCTGTGGTTTGACAATGAATGGGCCTACGCAAATCGCATGCTCGATGTAGCGGATTACATCCACGCCAATTGCAACTAGTCTGTAATTAGTAAGTCAGTACCAGAAACCGGAGAGTATTTGCCAAGATGTCCTATAAACGCATGAGTGAGCTGGAGCTGAACAACAAAACGCTCCTGATCAGAGAAGACCTTAACGTACCACTTGAAGGCGGGAAGGTGGCCAATGACACGCGTATACGCGCAGCGCTGCCAACGATTCAACAGGCCTTGAAAGCCGGTGCCAGGGTAATTCTCATGTCTCACCTGGGACGACCGGAAGAAGGTGTGCCAATCAGCACGCAGCCTGAAGCCAGCCTGCAGCCAGTTGCTGAGCATCTGGCCAAGCTGCTTGGTATTGAAGTGATACTGGTCACTGACTATCTGCAAGGCGAAGCATTACCTGCGCTAAACAGTCAGCATATTGTGTTATTGGAAAATGTCCGGGTAAATCCTGGCGAAACGGCCAATGCAGACGCACTTGCCAAAACTTACGCAGCACTGTGTGATGTGTTTGTCATGGATGCTTTTGGCACAGCGCACAGGGCCCAGGCCAGCACTCACGGGGTTGCCAAGTTCGCTGCTGCAGCCTGTGCCGGACCCCTGCTGGCCGGTGAGCTGGATGCGCTCGCGCTCGCACTCGAAAAACCCGAGCGGCCCATGATGGCCATTGTCGGAGGAGCCAAGGTTTCCAGCAAGCTCGAAGTCCTGCGGAGCCTGGTAACCAAGGTGGATCAGTTGATTGTTGGCGGCGGCATTGCCAATACTTTCCTGGCGGCAGCCGGCTTGCCCGTGGGCAAGTCATTGTATGAACCTGACCTGGTCGATACCGCCAGGGAGTTGATGCAGCAGACCAATATCCCGCTGCCGACGGACGTAATTGTTGCCGGGGAATTTTCCGCTGATGCGGAAGCCACCACAAGAGCGGTGAAAGACGTAGGCGAAGGCGATATGATTCTCGATATCGGACCGCAAACGGCTGTGCACTTTGCAGAATTAATCGGTAACATGAGTACTATCATCTGGAACGGACCGGTGGGTGTTTTCGAATTCGAACAGTTCGCTTCGGGTACCCGGGCAATCGCTCAGGCTATCGCCGCCAACCCCGGCTTTTCAATTGCCGGTGGTGGTGAAACCATATCCGCCATAGACAAATTTGCGGTTACTGAGAAAATTTCCTATATCTCAACCGGTGGCGGCGCCTTCCTGGAATACGTACAGGGTACTGAGTTGCCAGCGTTGCAGATCTTGCAACAGCGGGCCAGTGAATAAACGATCAAAGAGGTGATGACATGGCGTTAATCAGCTTAAGACAATTACTGGATCACGCGGCCGAACACGGCTATGGCGTGCCCGCATTCAATGTGAATAACCTGGAGCAGGTTAGAGCCATCATGGAAGGTGCCGATGAGGCCAATAGCCCGGTAATTTTGCAAGCATCTGCGGGCGCACGTAAATATGCGGGATCAAATTTCCTCAAACATTTGATACAGGGCGCGATTGAAGAGTTCCCCCATATTCCGATTGTTATGCATCAGGATCATGGTGTGTCTCCTGCGGTATGCCAACGTTCCATTCAGCTCGGCTTTTCTTCCGTGATGATGGACGGCTCGCTTGCAGAAGACGGCAAGACCCCAACAGATTTTGACTACAACGTGCGAGTTACAAAGACTACCGTTGATATGGCTCACGCCTGTGGTGTTTCTGTAGAAGGTGAAATCGGTTGTCTTGGATCACTGGAAACAGGCATGGCTGGTGAAGAAGATGGTATCGGCGCAGAGGGTAAGTTATCGATGGACCAGCTTTTAACCGATCCTCAGGAAGCGTCTGATTTCGTCGATGCTACCGGTGTTGATGCGCTGGCAATTGCAGTGGGCACCAGTCATGGTGCCTATAAATTCAGTCGTCCTCCCACGGGTGACATTCTTGCCATTGACCGAATAAAGGAAATACATGCCAAAATCCCGAATACCCACCTAGTGATGCATGGTTCTTCTTCGGTACCGCAGGAATGGCTCGCTATCATTAATGAATTCGGTGGTGAGATCCCTGAAACCTACGGTGTTCCGGTAGAAGAAATACAGGAAGGCATCAAACACGGCGTCCGTAAAGTTAACATTGACACGGATTTACGCCTGGCATCCACCGGTGCAGTGCGGAAATTCCTCGCTGAAAACAAATCCGAGTTTGATCCTCGCAAGTTTCTGATTCCAACCATCACGGCCATGCGTGACATTGTCAAAGCCAGGCTGGAATCTTTTGGTTGTGCAGGTCAGATTTCCAAGATCGGTAAAGTCTACACTCTGGAAGAAATGTCTCAGCGTTACGCTGATTCTGCCTGAAGATGGCAGGATTTTCCCGTGAGCAGGCCAGGCAGTTGCGAGACAGTCTGGCGCCGCTGGATTTTTCTGCCGGGCCACCGCAATCGGAATTATTTGCTGCTTACTGCGGGCATTACGGGCTGGAATTCTCGGCCGCTGCGAGCTCGATCACCCATACCATGGGTGCCTTTCGCAGCGGTGACTACACCATCGTCGGACAATACTTTGCCCCACCAGTTGCACAGCAACGAGGCACAGCGTTCCTGTTACACGGGTACTTTGATCATTCCGGCATCTTCGGCAAATTAATTCGGTACTGCCTGCAATCCGGTTTTGCTGTTGTAATCGCCGATATGCCCGGGCATGGTCTGTCGAGCGGCAAGCCAGCCAGCATCGCCTCGTTCAGGGACTATCACACCACCTGGCTTGAGCTGATCAAGCACGCCCAATCCCAGAACCTGCAATCCCCCTGGGTAGTCATGGGACAGAGCACCGGCGGTGCGATCATCATAGACTGGTTACTGGATGCAGAACCTTTTGCCGCGGCACAGTTCACGCACAAAATATTGCTTGCCCCACTTGTGCGGCCCAGACGCTGGTGGCGGGGCAGAATCCTGTTCGCTCTGACCAGATGGTTCAGGTCGGAAACTACCAGGCGTTTCTCACAGAACAGTCATGACGCGGAATTTCTGAAGTTCCTGCGCACTCAGGATCAATTGCAAAGTGGTCAATTAAATCGTGACTGGATTATGGCGATGATTGATTACATTGCGCGCTTCTCTGTTGCACCGCCCTCTACAGAATGTATCCAAATTATTCAGGGTACTGGCGATGGTACTGTCGACTGGCGCCACAATATGCAAAAACTGCAGGAGAAGTTTCCCTCAGCGACCATTCATATTATTGAACATGCCAGACATCATCTGGCGAACGAAGCGCCGGAGTACCTCAACAAGGTATTTGCCAGACTGGATGAGGTGTTGGAAGGAATTGAGTGAGGTGCGGAACTCTAGAATAGCACCCGGGTTCTGATGGTGCCGTTTACTTCATTCAGGCGTGCCAGTGCCAGCTCACTGTATTGCACATCGATATCCATCACCACATAACCCACTTCTTCATTGGTCTGCAGATACTGCGAACTGATATTGATTCCAGTCTCGGAAAAAATACTGTTTATCTCACTCAGCACACCTGGCACGTTCTTGTGAATATGTAGCAAGCGGTGCTTGCCGGGATGGGCGGGCAAGGTGACTTCAGGAAAGTTCACCGAGGCAAAGCTGGAGCCATTGTCGCTGTACTTGACCAGCTTTTCGCTGACCTCTACGCCAATATTTTCCTGGGCTTCCATGGTGCTGCCGCCCACGTGTGGCGTAATGATGCAGTTGTCGAACTCCCGCAGTGGCGAGATGAATTCTTCGTCATTGGATTTAGGCTCAACCGGAAACACATCGATGGCGGCGCCAGCCAGGCGCTCACCCTTCAACGCATCGGCCAGTGCCTCGATGTCTACAATCGTACCGCGAGAGGCATTGATCAATATCGCCTCTGCTTTCATCCAGGCGAGCTGTTCTGCGCCAATCATATTTTGCGTCGCAGGTGTTTCAGGTACGTGCAGGCTAATGACATCGCATTCGTTTAATAGCGTTTTGAGGCTGTCTACCTGGACAGCGTTGCCAAGAGGCAATTTGGTGACCACATCATAGAGATAGACTTTCATACCCATGGATTCGGCCAGCACGCTGAGCTGTGAACCGATGTTGCCGTAACCCACTATGCCGAGTTTTTTGCCACGTGTTTCATATGAGCCTTTGGCGGCTTTTTGCCAGATGCCCTGATGTAGTAGTGCATTTTTCTGCGGAATTCCGCGCAACAATAAAATGGCCTGACCTATAACCAGTTCAGCCACGCTGCGGGTATTGGAGTAAGGCGCATTAAAAACCGGAATGCCCCGTATCAGTGCTGCATTCAGGTCGACCTGATTGGTGCCAATACAAAAACAGCCGACGGCCTGCAGTTTGGACGCAGCTGCAAAAATTTCTTCAGTGAGCTGGGTGCGAGAGCGAATCCCCAGAAAATGGGCATCCGCTATTTTTTCCTTGAGCAGCTCGGGGTCCAGCGAGCTGGAAACCCGTTCAATGTTTTCATAGCCGGCGGCGGAAAGCGTATCAACGGCGCTCTGATGAATAGCTTCCAGTAGCAGGAATCGAATCTTGCGTTTTTCAAGGGAGGTGGGTTGCATGGGTCGTCTGGGTTCAACCTGTTCTGTATATAGCAAGCTGGCGCATGGTAACATAATCTTTCCGCATGAGCTGTTCTCTCTTTGTTGTGGCCTTTATTCGGCCAGTATTGTGGCAACCAGTTCGGCCAGCGTTTTTTTATTCTTTATCGAGTAGCTAGAAGATGGACAATGTGGATGAACAATAAAGCACCTGCAGCTCTTGCCGCGCTGGGTGATATCGTAGGGCCGGATTGGGTCAAAACGTCTGTCGATGACAAGGCCACTTACGGCAAAGATTGGACTCGAGCCTGGACGCCAGCACCTTTGGCAATTGTATTGCCCCGAACCACGGAAGAAGTCATCGCAATTGTTAAGCTGGCGCTTAAGGAAAATCTCGCTCTGGTTCCTTCGGGAGGCCGCACGGGCCTGAGCGGAGGCGCTGTTGCTGCGTTCGGAGAGGTCGTCGTGGCATTTGATCGCATGAACAAGATCCTCGAATTCAATCCAGTCGATCGCCAGGTCAGGTGTGAAGCCGGTGTTGTGACCGAACAGCTACAACAGTTTGCACTTGATAATGACCTGCTTTACCCGGTGGATTTTGCCTCGGCAGGCTCCAGCCAGATTGGTGGCAATGTCGCTACCAACGCCGGGGGTATCAAGGTAATACGTTATGGCATGACGCGTAATTGGGTACAGGGCCTTAAGGTTGTCACAGGTAGTGGTGAACTGCTTGATCTGAATCGTGGTCTGATCAAGAACGCAACCGGATATGATCTGCGCCACCTGTTTATCGGTTCTGAAGGTACCCTCGGTTTGATCACTGAAGTGACATTAAGTCTCAGCAGTCTTCCGACTGACCCCACGGTCCTTCTGCTTGGCCTGGAAGAAATGTCTTCGAGTATGGATATCCTGCAGGCTTTTCAGTCCTGCTTGCAGCTCACCGCGTTTGAGTTTTTTTCTGACAAGGCGTTGGGGCATGTCATGGCAGAAAAATCACTGCCGCAGCCATTTGAATCCCGCACAAACTATTATGCGCTGCTGGAGTTTGAAAATCGCTCTGAACAGGATATGGAAAACGCACTAGGCTGTTTTGAATCCTGTATGGAGTCTGGCTGGATCAGTGATGGCACAGTCAGCCAAAACTTGACCCAGGCACAGAATCTGTGGCGACTGCGTGAAGACATATCGGAGACCATTGCAAAATTCACTCCCTACAAAAATGACATTTCTGTCATGGTTTCGAAAATTCCGGCTTTTGTCGCAGAGGTAGATGCGCTTGTTGGACAGAGTTATCCCGATTTCGAGATCATCTGGTTCGGCCACATTGGCGACGGCAATATCCACCTGAACATTCTCAAACCCGATGCAATGGAAACCCCTGACTTTTTTGCGAAATGCGGCGAGGTATCAGAATGGGTGTTCAATCTGGTGCAAAAATTCGGTGGCAGCGTCTCCGCTGAGCACGGAGTGGGCATGCTGAAAAAACCTTATTTGCAATTCTCTCTCGACCCCGGAGAGATCGAAATTATGCAAGCCATGAAACGAGTGTTCGATCCCGCCGGCATCCTCAATCCCGGCAAAATTTTCGATTCTGTCGACCCCTAGGGGCCAGTCCAGCGCCTGTATGTTATGAAATTGTAAGAAGTTTCAGCCACTCAGGTCGAAAGCGTTACAATTTACGACAAATAGTATTTCCAAAAATCTGGGCATAGGCGTACACTGAAAAAGCGGTCGATTTTGGCCGCAGAGCCGAGCTGTAAGAGGTTCGTCTGTTACTTATTTTATTTAGCAAGAGAGCAATATGTCAGAGTCAGTTGAGGGTACTGTAAAGTGGTTTAATGATGAAAAAGGATTTGGATTCATAGAACAGGAAGGAGGCAAGGATGTCTTTGTTCACTTCAGCGCCATAAATGGTTCCGGAAGGAGAACACTCCACGAAGGCCAGAAAGTAACGATGACCGTTACTCAGGGCCAGAAAGGACCCCAGGCGGAAAACGTCACTCCCCTATAAAATTTACAGGCTCGGTGTAACGTCCACCGAGATCAAGAGCTTGCGAAAACCTTTCTGAATCAGGCCTATGGCCAGGTTCAGGAGGTTTTTGCGCCCCTGAAAACCCACACTCTATGATGCAGTCGGCTTATTGGATGCCGGAAGTACGGTCTCAACACCGCGCGCCGTGCCCAGCAGAAGCCGATCCGCGCCACGTTCCGCAAACAACCCGTTGGTAACAACTCCGGTTATCTGGTTGATCTGTTTTTCAACTTCGCGCGGATTCATGATTTCGAAATGGTACATATCAAGGATGTGGTTGCCGTTGTCTGTGACCACCCCTTCCCTGTAGACCGGATCTCCTCCCAGCTTCACCAGTTGTCGCGCGACGTAGCTGCGCGCCATGGGTATGACCTCAACTGGCAGGGGGAATTCACCCAGTATTTTCACCATTTTCGATTCATCAGCGATGCAAATAAATTCCTGGGATGCAGCTGCTATAATTTTCTCTCGAGTCAGGGCAGCGCCCCCACCCTTGATCAGTTGCAGGTGCTTGTTGGCCTCGTCTGCCCCGTCCACATAGAACCGCGCCATGCCGACACTATTCAGGTCATAGACGGGTATGCCCTGCTCCTTCAGTCGCCGGGCTGATTCCTCGGAGCTGGCGACGGTACCGTTTAGTCGTCCCTTGATCGCGCCTAGCTCTTCAATGAAATAATTGGCGGTGGACCCGGTCCCGACACCCAGGATGTCATCGTCTTCCAGTTGGTCTGCGATATATTCAAACGCGGCTTTTGCAACTGCCTTCTTTAATTCATCTTGTGTCATGGCGAACCTCTGGATTTATCTGGCTTAATGTAGTGCTTGTTAGAGCAGACCCTTATTAGCTACTAATTAGAGCGATTTTTTGACCCATTCTTACCTGGGAGTTTGCTCGTAAGTTGCTACTGAATTGCACGGCGCCATGCGGGAATAAAACTATTGCAGTAGAACCGAGATAAAAACGGCCAAGTTCCGCGCCCTTCTCCAGCATAATAGATGGTACATGGTCCTGGTAAGAATGGCTTTGGATAGTCCTGGCGCGAGGGCTGACCCCCATCCGACCACCAAACACTGTCTCGATGCCTGCGACGATCATAGCACCAACAAGCACCACCACCACCGTACCAATATCAGTATCGAACTGGCAAACCAGGCGCTCATTACGCGCAAACAAACTGTCGACACGCTCGGTGGTGGCCTGGTTGACTGAGAAAAGTCTGCCCGGGATATATTTGCTCGCCACGAGCTTGCCTGTAAGTGGCATGTGCACACGGTGATAGTCTCGAGGAGACAAATAAACCGTAATGAACTGGCCATCATTGAAACTGTCAGCCAGTTGATCGTTCTGTCCCAACAATGCCTGTAGAGTAAAGGTATGACCTTTAGCCTGCAATATCGCAGTACCTTTGATCTCACCCAGTTGACTCACCGCGCCATCCGCAGGGCACAGGATGCTGTTTGGTTCGCTGTCCAGAGGTCTGGCATCAGGACGCAGCTCGCGGGTGAAGAAGTCATTGAAATTGTTGAACTCTGCGATGTCCTGAACCAGAGCTTCCGACATGTCGACGTCATAGCGCTTGATAAACCATTTGATCATGGGGTTTTTCCAGCGCCGACTATCGGCGATTCGACCCACTATGCGCGAGAGTAAATGATGAGGCAGGATGTGCTGTAAAAGTACAAACAGGTTTGACATAAAATCAGTTATCGCTCAACGCTCTATTGGGGTATCCGGATGGTTGCCCCACTCGGACCACGAACCATCGTAAGCCTGGATGTCATAACCCAGGGCTTTACCCACCACATAGGTCAAGCCCGAGCGATGATGTGTCTGACAGTGTGTGATAACTGATTTGTCTGGTGTGATGCCCAATGTTTCAAGTCGCTGCCGAATCTCAGACAAGGGTTTGAGTCGCAGGCCGTTATCCCTGTCCATCAGTTCCAGCCAGTCCAGATTGCGTGCGCCCGGTATATGACCGTTGCGCTCGGCAGTCTGCTTATCACCGCGATACTCTTCTGCAGCGCGGGCATCCCACACAACGCTTGCTGGATTATCTAGTTGCGCCATGACATCTGCCAGTTGTGCTCGAGGTGCTGTATTGATCTTCACCTTGTACTCACTGGCAGTATCTTTTGACGCGCCGGATTCGAGTGGCAACCCGTCTGCGATCCATGCAGTTAATCCTCCATTGAGCAGCGCGCAGGACTGATGACCCAACACGTCCAGGGTCCATAGCAGCCGGCCGGCCCAGCCACCGCCTTCATCATCGTAGGCGACAACGTGCGTTTGTGGTTTCAGACCCACACGAGAAAACAGGCGTGCAAGCTGATCTGGTTCGGGCAGTTTGCCAGTAGCAGGTTTAATCCCGCAGGTAAGTTCTGCCGGTTGGATCAGATGTGAGCCCGGTACATGCCCGCTCACAAAAGTCTGTTCGGAAACGACTCCTATAATAAGTAGTCCAGGTTGCCCCAGCTGCTTCTGTAACTCTGTCGTTTCCAGGATATAAGGTAGATTTGAATGGCTCATGATGAAGTCATATTCAGCGAGGCGCTATTGTAGCCCGATCGAGGAGAGCTGTGGTGTTGGAATCATAGCGATTGCAGTATTCGGAAATAGCTCTCGAGCCTGTCCGTACTGATTTCCCCGGCAGCCGCTGCGGCGAGCACCGCGCAATCGGGTTCGTTACGATGCTGGCAGTCCCGAAACCGACAATGAGCGGCGAGGGTCTGCAACTCTCTGAACCCCGCCAATACCCCTGCAGCGGAAATATGTTCCAGATGAAATTCACGTATGCCGGGAGAATCTATCAGGTCACATATACCCAGATGGTGAAGTTGTGCAGAAGTGGTCGTGTGTGTGCCCTTGGCTTTGCCGCGTGACATGTCCCCGGCAGCGGTTACTGTTTGCGGTGCCATCAGGTTGATCAGAGACGACTTGCCTACGCCAGACTGACCCACAACCACCGCGGTCTTGTCCCGCAGCGCATCTTCCAGTTCGACCATACCCTCACCGGCATGTACCGAAGTTTTTAGCACTGGATAGCCTAAAGCGCTATATATTGACAATATACTGTCGAAATACGCCTGATTGGCAGTGTTAATAAGGTCGGCCTTGTTAATTACCAGCAAAAGCGGCAATCCAAGATTCTCTACGGCGACTATATAGCGGTCAATCAGGTTGAAAAACGCTTCTGGTACCGGGGCGATCATGAGCACTACCAGATCGATATTGGCGGCTATTGGTTTGAGTTCTCCGCGAAAATCGGCCCTGCCAAACACTGATTTACGCGGACCCAGGGCTGTCACCACGCCCTCGTCATCGTTGTAGGCTTCCCATACTACATAGTCGCCGGTGACCAGGGGCGGCAAATTGGCACGCTGGAAACAACGAATGATTTGATGTGGTGCAACTGAGTCAGTGGATTCCACATCTACATGCTGGCCAAACTGACCAACAATACGACCATTGCAATTAACTGTTGAGCTCGTATCAAGGTTTCCGGAATCGAGTTCGCGTTGCTGCTTTTTGGCAATGCGTTTCTGTTGCTGCTTGTTGAGCTGTCGTTTGTTCATTTTGTACTGTAGCAGTGGATGGCACCGGGATTATTGCATATTCGAGTTAGGGCAGCTTTGTTACAATCGGACAGGCCAAACACCGCAGCGCAATTAGAGTGAAAAACCATGGATAAAAGCAGCAACCTGATCTGGCTGGATCTGGAAATGACCGGATTGTCCCCGGCGCAAGATCGCATTATTGAAATAGCGACGCTGGTTACTGATGCCAATCTCAATATCCTGGAAGAAGGGCCAGTGCTTGCAGTCAAACAGGATACTGCGCGCCTGGATGCAATGGATGAATGGAACAAAACCACTCATGGTAAATCCGGCCTGATTGAACGCGTCAAGGTGAGCGAAGTTGACGAAGCCGCTGCGGAGAAAGAGACTCTGGCATTTTTGGCGCGCTACTGTGATAAAAACTCTTCACCCATGTGCGGTAATAGTATTTGCCAGGACCGACGCTTTCTTGCCAACTATATGCCCGACCTGGAGGCGTTTTTCCATTACCGTAACCTGGATGTCAGTACGCTCAAGGAGCTTGCGGTGCGCTGGAAGCCTGCAGTACTGGAAGGGTTGGTTAAAAAAGGCACGCATCAGGCGCTAGATGACATTCGTGATTCAGTCAATGAATTAATACACTACCGGGAGCATTTCATTAACTTGTAGATGTGTGTTGCTGCAGGGCCCATTCTACATGTTCTACTACCAGTCTCGATTGAAAATTCAATCTGTTGCGTAACGCAGCTACTATGTCTTCACTTGTTTCAGCATTGCCCAGCGCGACTGCCAGATTACGTAACCAGCACTCATAGCCGATGCGGCGAATCGGAGAACCTGCCGTATTATCCAGAAACTGCTGTTCTGACCAGCCAAACAAATCTACCAAGTCTGCATCGTCCAGGTTATGTCGCGGACTAAAATCTGGTTCGTCAGTAGGTTTATTAAACTTGTTCCATGGGCATACCAACTGGCAATCATCGCAGCCGAATACCCGGTTGCTCATTAGCGGGCGCAGCTCTTCCGGTATTGAGCTGCGCAGTTCAATGGTCAGATAAGAAATACAGCGTCTGGCGTCCATTTCCCCTGGTCCGACGAAGGCTTTGGTCGGGCAGATGTCGAGGCAGGCAGTGCATGTTCCGCAATGGTCACTTACGGCCGGATCAACCGGTAATGGCAGATCAGTGTATAGCTCCCCAAGAAAAAACCACGAGCCAGCAGACTTGTTGAGCAGCATGGTGTTCTTGCCAATCCAGCCTAGCCCGGATTTCTCCGCTAATGCGCGCTCCAGCACTGGCGCACTGTCGACGAACGCACGATAACCGAATTCTCCAACAGCTTCCTGAATCTTGTCTGCGAGCTTCTGTAATCGCTTGCGAATCAACTTGTGATAATCACGCCCTCTTGCATAACGTGCAATATATGCTTTTTTACTACGCTCGAGAGGGGCGAGAGAGTTATCCGGTTCACTCGAGTAATCCAGGCGCGCAGTGATTACCCGCACTGTACCTGGATGCAGGCGTTCCGGGTGAGCGCGCAAGTCCATATTCCGCGCCATGTAATCCATTTCACCGTGATACCCGTTGGAAATCCAGTTTTCCAGATGTTGTCGATAGTGCTTCATATCGACATCAGCTATAGCAATTTGCTGGAAGCCATATTCGGCTCCCCATAGCTTGATATCCGCAGCGAGCTTGCCTAGAGCATCATTATCCATTAAGTCCTCAGAGTGCATTCAGGAGCTTTGCTGCATCCTGCAGAGTCTTGTCATCCTTGCAGAAGCAAAATCGAATGTGCTTGTTCTGTGGTGGATTTGCATAAAAAGGTGCAAGTGGAATTGCTGCAACGCCTTTTTCCTGGGTCAGATAGGTGACGAATTCCATGTCGTCCAGCTCGCTTATTTCGCTGTAGTCCACGAGTTGAAAGTAAGTGCCTTTCGAAGGCTTGAATGTGAAGCGGGAACTCTCAATCAGCTGGCAAAAAGTGTCGCGCTTGACCTGGTAAAAATCTGGCAATTCGCGGGCGTGCTCCGGGCAGTCAGCCATGAATTCGGCAATGGCATATTGCACAAAACTCGATGTAGTAAATGTGACGAACTGATGAACCTTGCGAAATTCGCTGGTTAGTGAAGGGGCTGCCACACAATAGGCCAGCTTCCAGCCCGTCGCATGATAGGTTTTGCCAAAAGAGAAAACCGCGAAACTTTTGTGTTTAAGTTCTTCGTGACCAAGCACACTCAGGTGCTGTGCGCCGTCAAATACCATATGTTCATATACTTCGTCAGACAATATGAGAATGTCCCGGTCGCGGGTTATTGCTGCCAGTTGATCGAGATCTTCGTTATCAAGGATGGTGCCGCAGGGATTATGTGGCGTGTTGATAATTATCAGGCGGGTCTTGTTTGTAATGGCGGCCTGGGCTGCATCCCAGTCAACATGATAATCAGGATAGCTGAGAGGAACATGAATCGCAGTTCCGCCAGCCAGATTAATCGCAGGTTCATAAGAATCGTAGGCGGGATCGAAAACGATGACTTCATCGCCATTTGAAACGACGGCGTGGATCGCATCGAACAGGGCTTCGGTAGCGCCTGAAGTAACAGTGATCTCAGTCTCGGGATCAGCCGTATACTGGTAGTAATCTTGTACCTTGTTGGCAATTTGCTGCCGTAATTCCGGAATCCCCGCCATGGGTGGATACTGGTTCTTGCGGGAATTCAGATATTTGGAAACAAGTTCCTTGAGATGATCGGGGCAGTCGAAATCCGGGAATCCCTGTGACAAATTGATCGCATTATAGTCCTGGGCCATTTTTGACATGACCGTAAAGATAGTTGTACCGATTTCGGGTAATTTACTTTGCAATATCTTTCCCCTATTGTGGGTCTCGTTAATCCAATGCGCCAGACCCCGCGTTAATTTCATTCTAACCGATAGTATTCATAGCATGAACGTTGAATCGGTCAGATTACCCGTTGATCCGCACCATAACAATTTCAGCAAGAGACCCGAACCGGACTGCACATGAATCCTACTGATAACACAGCGCAGAAGCAGCGTGAACAGCAAGTTGCCAGTTTCCCGACAACTTCTATGCGTGCCACCCACTCGCTACCGCAACTGAACTTGAATGGTGGGCGGCAAGCTATCCTGGAATACTTTGAGAATACCTGGAGTCTGACTGAGACCCTGTTCTCGGCTCTGGTAAGTGATGAGGCATATCTGATCCGACCCTGGCATAAAACCCGTCATCCCCTGATTTTCTATTACGCACACCCGGTCTGTTTTTACGTCAATAAATTGTTGGTAAGTGGTTTGATCGATGAGCCGGTTAACCAGGACCTTGAGCTGCTGTTCGAAACCGGTGTAGACGAAATGACCTGGGATGATCTGCACGAAGGCGCGCAGGATGTGTGGCCGGATCTGGATGATGTGAGAGGCTATCGTCAGCAGGTTTTTGAACTGGTCACCAATCTTATAAAGTCCCACCCGATTTTCGAAGAACCAGTTACACAGGATAAGCCGAGCTGGGCGCTGGTTATGGCTTTTGAGCACGAACGCATTCACCTTGAGACTTCAAGCGTGCTGATGCGCGAGTTACCGCTGGAGTTTTTACAAACTCCCGCCGGATGGCCTGAGTTCAAATCCCCAGCGAAGGAAACCACGCGGAATCCTGTGGTGGGTGAGGACTATGCCAAAAATCCCATGCTCGATTGCGAAGGTAGAACGGTCACACTGGGTAAGCCTGAGCAGTGGCCCAGCTTTGGTTGGGATAACGAGTATGGAACAGACAAGCGCAAGCTGTCTGACTTCAAGGCCAGTAAGTTTCTTGTCAGTAATGGTGAGTTCTACAAATTTGTCAGTGCGGGGGGCTATGAAGACCCTCGTTACTGGAGCGAAGCCGGTTGGAGCTGGAGAACTTTCCGTAATACAAAATGGCCAACGTTCTGGCTGCAAGACGGTCCGGCTGGTTCTCACCGCTACCGGCTACGTACAACGTTTACTGAAATTCCCATGCAGTGGGACTGGCCGGCAATCGTCAATTATTTCGAGGCGAAAGCCTACTGCAGCTGGTTGTCAGAAAAAGAATCTACCGCAACACCTTATCGAGTGTTGCATGAAGCTGAGCATATAGCCCTGCGGGAACCGGCGCAGCAGCAGGCGCGTGCACAGTTCGAGATGAGCGGGTCTGTATCTGCTGATAGTGTGATGCAAGCAAATTCAGCGTCTCTTAACCATAATCTCTGCTACGGGGGTGAATCTCCGGTAACCGCCGGCCCGCCGAACTCGCGCGGCTTTCACGATGTATTTGGCAATGTGTGGCAATGGTGTGAGGATACCTTTCACCCACTGCCAGAATTTTCTATTCATCCGTACTACACGGATTTCAGTACGCCGTGTTTTGATAACGAACACCAGATGATACTGGGTGGTTCATTTATAAGTACCGGGGATGAAGCCAGCATCTGGTCGAGGTTCCACTTCAGGCCACATTTTTTCCAGCACGCAGGCTTTCGGCTTGCTCGCGACATCAGCAGTGGTGCAGATCAGGCCACGAAATATGAAACTGACGCTCTTGTAAATCAGTACTTGCTGTTTCACTGGGGATCGCACTCCGAACAGAGGGATGAGGCATTATCGACAAAGTTTGATTTTCCCGATGTGCAAAACCTGATAACTCGAACCGTAGAGCTAATGATAGAAAACAGCAGCTGTTTCAACAAAGCGCTGGATCTGGGTTGTGCCGTTGGCCGCTCCAGTTTTGAACTGGCGCGGCGTTTCAAGGCCGTTACTGGCCTTGACTACAGTCAGGGTTTTATTGATGCCGCAGCGCAGCTCGCGAAAGCAGGATCCCTCGATTACTGGCGCACTGAAACCGGCCGCCACCGCAGCCAATTAACGGCTCGGGTTGCAGAAGACATCGACACGTCAAGACTGCAGTTTATACAAGGTGATGCTATGCACCTGGCGGCGACTGTTGTGCCTGAGGAAGGGCCATTCGATGCCATACTGCTCAGCAACTTGTTGTGCCGGTTATCTGATCCAGCGAGCTGCCTGCGACAGTTTGTTGGTGATAGTCCTTATCTGGACACAGGCGGCATACTGGTCATTGCTTCGCCGAACACCTGGATGAATCAGTTCACGGCGGCAGACAATTTTCTGGATGGCAAGAACAGCGAAGAGACTTTGGCAGCGCTGGGTAGACAACTACCAGGCTTTGAACTCATTCACGACGAAGACTTGCCATTCATGATTCGCGAGCATCGCCGTAAATACGAGTATATTGTGAGTCAGGTTTCGGTCTGGCGTAAAACCTGACTCGTCAACGAACAGATTGCCGACCTTCTAGGCTTCGGTTTGTAACCACTCGTTCAATTCAATGATGTCCTGAGGTGTCAGAGTGCCTGCCACTTGCTTGAGCAACAAACTGTCAATGACATAGTTATAGCGGGCATCTGAATATTGGCGCAGTGCACGATAGAGATTTTCTCGCGCCAACAATACTTCTACGATATTACGCGTACCCACTTCAGCACCCAGTTCGGTGGCGTCCAACCTGCTCTGGGCTGAGGTGATCGACTGTTGGCGCTGTGCGATCACCAATACATCTGTGTTGACTCGACGATAGGCATTACGCAAATCCTGCGTTAGCTGGCGCCGGGCTTGTTCCAGTGATTCTTTCGCTGCGATGACATTATATTCTGCAGCACGACGGCGCGAACTCACGGCGCCTCCGGAGTACAGCGGAATGCTCAGGCTCAGTGCCAGTTGCGTACGGTCGCTAGCACCGCCGCCGATCTGAATGCCCTGGCTTACAATAGGCGCTGTCACGACGTGGCCGAATTGACCCTGTAGATCAATTGTTGGCAGGTGGCCTGATTTGCGGGCTTTCAGGGATTTCCTTGAAGCCTCCAGATTAAATTGTGCAGCGGCTATGGCGAGGCTGTTGGAGTCTGCCTGATCTTCCCATTCATTCAGGCTGCCCTCTACCTCGACGATAGGAAAGTCTTCGCGCAGTACTTCGATATCGGGATGCGGCTGACCGGTGATTGCCTCCAGCGCCTCGTATCGTGATTGCAAAATATCGCGTTGCAGGATGGTGGTATTGCGTGCCAGGTCGTAGGAAGCCTGACTGTCGTACACATCAGTAATTGCCACCAGACCCACTTCTTCGCGCTGGCGTGTTTGTTCCAGGGAACGCAGAGCTGCTTCCTCTTCCTGCAGATTGGTTTCCAGGGTATCCAGTGCACGCAGCACATCGAAATAAGCTGCGGCTACCCGCATGATCAGATTCTGTTCCTGCGCCGCCAAATTGACTGCGCCTGCTTTGTCACTGGCTTGCGCGCTCTGGTAGTTGTACCAGTTGGAAAGATTCAGCACGCTTTGGGTCAGACTGACACCCCAACTGTGGTTGTTAATGCCAGGGCGAAAACTGTG
>Ga0255776_10001087_pt1 | contig 31025 bp, 31 predicted proteins | sample 071ome_19_FD_179974 | JGI IMG/M metagenome (GOLD analysis project Ga0255776, IMG submission 179974) | Coastal salt marsh microbial communities from the Groves Creek Marsh, Skidaway Island, Georgia - 071413AT metaG (version 2) | ecosystem: Environmental > Aquatic > Marine > Intertidal zone >... | reverse complement strand
TTATCATTCATCTCTATACAAGAAAGCCCGTAATAACGGGCTTTCTAAGGGTCTATTGAACCAAGTTATTACATTACACAAGTCGCGTCTACGCAGCCCGCACCAGTAGTAAAGTGGCTCCACCACAATACAAAGAGTACGGTTGCAACGACTAATGTACCTAGCATAACAGGCAATCCTTTTCGAGCCCAGAGGCCTGGTGTAATCGCCATGCTTCTGTCTCCTGTTTCTCTGGCAAGTCGCTCTGAGATCGTGACAATAAATACGTTGGCAGTTGAGCCAATGTGAGTACCGTTACCCCCAAGACCAACTCCCATTGCTAGGCCCCACCATAGTGGTGAAACCGGCACTCCTTGCGCCTCTAGCCCCTGGATAATAGGGATCATCGCAGCGGTGAATGGAATGTTATCGATAGCTGCTGATAGGAATGCCCCGATCCACATCAATACCAAAGTAGCCGTCATCAGATCTGACTGGACAAAGGGAAGGATAAACTGACCGACATACTCTAGGAACTGGCTATGCTCAACGCCACCGATGAGCATGAAGAGTCCCAAGAAGAAGATCAATAGAGGTACCTCAACGCGTGTCATGACCTCTTCCATATGAACCTTTCTAGAGACTAAAGCAAGAGCAGCCATACCTAAGACAGCGACGAACCATGGCTCCCAGTGAAGTGCATTGTGAGCCATAAAGAATCCAGCCATGATGACTAGAATCACGATTGAAGCCTTCCAAAGTCTCGCATCTGGGATCTCTGGGACAGTCGTATTCGAGATATCTGGTGTCTGAGCGAGCTCCTCTTTGAATAAGAACTTACACATGATAACCACGACAATCCAAGCAACAAATGTAATAGGTGCCATTGTCACTGCAAAGTCATTGAATGAAATATTTGCCGCAGATCCAATCATTAGATTTGGTGGGTCACCCACTAATGTTGCGATTCCGCCTGTATCAGAGAGCAATGCCGCTGCTAACAGATAAGGAACCGGCGAGATCTTTTGCTGCTTAGCAATCAAGATAATCAATGGTCCAAAGATAATAACGGTTGTGACGTTATCTAAGAGCAATGAGAGCCCAGTGACTGCAGAACCTAAGAGCACAAGCATTAAATAAAGCCTGCCCTTACTCATGACAGCAATCTTATAAGCCATCCACTGAAAACCGCCGGTCGGTATCATAATAGATACTACAGTCATCATGGCTGCGAGAAGGAATATCACATTCCAGTCAACAACTTCTAAAGCATCTTCAGGGCTATAAAAGCCCATCATTTGCCCGACGACCATCATAGCAACTGCGCCCACGACAGCGACCTTACTTCGCTCGATATGGTGGATACCCTCGGTAAAAATAAATAAAAAGGTAACAAATAGAATGATGCCTGAGACAAGCATGTCATTGTTAAATGTCAGAAGATGTTCCATAGATTCTCCAAAAAATTTTGACTATTTTAGCAACAGGACAAGAAAAACTTAAGAGATTTCGGTAAATTTAGATCTTATAGTGCTCGCGCCACTTTTTATGCTCATTGATCTCAGCCTCATCAAGATGACATGAGACTATGTCAATATTGTCCAAATTTAGAATCGCAAAATCCTGTGCCTCACCCGCGCTTAGCTCTTTTTCGTTTTGATCAAGATTTAACTTTACCTGGCCTCCTGTCATCAGAAGGTAAACGTCTGCCAAGATCCTTGCATCCAAGAGTGCACCGTGCAGTGATCGGTCATAACTATCGACGTTGTAGCGCTTTGCTAGATTATCAAGACTGTTTCTCTGGCCCGGATGAAGCTTCCTTGCAAGCATTAACGAGTCAATGATTTTGTTTTTTCTTAAAGGTTTGCTTTTCGTTTTAGCGTGTGTGAATTCGCTATCGAGAAATGCCATATCAAATCCAGCATTATGGATAACAATGTCTGCCTTATCGATAAAGCTTAGCAAATCAGACTCAATGTCTTTAAAGAGTGGCTTATCTGAAAGAAACTCTCGGCTCAGGCCATGCACCCGAAAGGCTCCCTCCTCGATGTCTCTCTCAGGGTTTAGATAGGTATGGAAGGTTTCACCGGTGAGCTTTCTATTGATAACTTCAACGCATCCAATTTCTACAATCCTATTGCCATCCTCTGGCTTGAGGCCTGTAGTCTCTGTATCTAATATCACTTCTCTCATCATTTATAAACTATCGATTCCTTTGTTTGCCAATTGATCCGCAACTTCATTGCCAGTAATTCCTGCATGACCCTTGACCCACCTCCAATTAATTTCATGCGGGGATGACGACTCAATAAGCTTCATCCAAAGATCCTTATTTTTTACCTCTTTCTTATTGCTCGTTTTCCAATTATTTTGCTGCCAATTTTTAAGCCATTTCGTTATTCCGTCTTTCACATAAACGGAATCAGTATAGAGTTCTACCTGGCATGATCTCTTGAGGCTGTCCAATGCCATTATGGCTGCAAGGAGCTCCATTCTATTATTGGTGGTGTTCTCCTCGCCACCATAGATTTGTTTTTGACCTTTCTCGTGCTGCAATAAGGCCCCCCAGCCACCCTGACCGGGATTTCCTCGACATGCACCATCGGTGTAAATAATGACCTTTTCCATATGTATATGGTTTATCATAATCGATTAATTATTAAATTTATTGTCTATACTTTTATTTATTTAACCAATGGTAAAATCAATATTTGCTAGATTGCTATATTTGCTCATGATCCTTTTGGCTCTCGTTGGTTGCGAAAGTATCAGTCAACTTGCTCTCGATGATGATAATGCTTCTACGAATACGAGCTACGAGAACCTAGCAATCAATGGAGAGATCATCTATCCCGCTCAGGTCGTTGTGGAGCCCGATAGGGATGTGGTCCAAAGAATTCAAGATGGGCTGACTTTTGAGCCTGTCATCAACCCCTTTGTGACAGAGCACATACTCTGGTTTCAGAGGAACCAAAACTATTTAACTCGTGTACTCACCAGAGCCACCCCCTATATTAATCACATACTCAATGAATTAGAACGAAGAGATCTGCCCTTAGAGCTGGCGCTTTTGCCAATCATTGAGAGTGCTTTTGATCCTTTTGCATACTCAAGCAGTCGTGCTTCGGGTCTCTGGCAGATTATTCCGCCCACTGCAGATTACCTTAATCTAAGAATTAACTGGTGGGTGGATGAGAGAAGAGATATATTAAAAAGCACAGACGCTGCTCTTAATTACCTCGAGGAGCTTTACCTTAGGCTGAATGAAGACTGGTTACTTGCTGCCGCTGGCTATAATGCTGGAGGCACGACCATTGAAAATGCCTTGAATCGAAATGCGAGCTATCAAACCTTTTGGGACATAAGGCCTATCATCCCCGAACAAACGCAGAATTATGTACCAAGACTTATTGCACTTAGCATACTATTCCGCTATCCAGAGCTTTTTAGCGTAGACCTACCCATCATTGAGGATAGGCCTCGATTTTATGAGTTAGAGGTAGATGAACAAATTGACATGGCTATGTTAGCCAATGCCTTGGGTGTAGAAATTGAAGAGATCTACTTGCTCAATCCTGGCCTTAATCGTTGGGCAACTGAGCCAGATGCTACTTATGGCCTCTTACTACCCATTGAGCAACGGGGGCTCGTTGAAAACTTATTGGAAGATGATCCTCTAAGTGCAGTCAACTGGATAAGATATGAGGTGGTCTCGGGGGACACTTTAGGTGCACTCGCAAATAGATTTAATACGACAGTCGATGCCATCATGGCAGCCAATCAAAAAACGAACACATTGCTTAGAATCAATGAGGAACTTTTAATACCCACCCCGACCTCAAGCATTTATGCTTACTCGCTGAGCTCTGACTCTAGGAGACTGGCTGAAATAAGGGATTTTCAATCTCAACAACATCAATTACATCATGTAAGTTCTGGGGATACCTTATGGTCTATTAGCAATCAGTATGGCGTTACCATTGAGCAACTCGCTAGCTGGAATGCCATCAATCAGAATGACAGTCTCTCTATAGGCCAAGAAATCATTATCATTTCTGATTTCGCTTATCCTCGCACAACTGGTATGAATGCATCGAGAAGAGTCACCTATACCGTTCGAGAGGGAGATTCTTTGTATGTCATTGCAAGTCGATTTAATTTAGATGTCGAAGATATCGTCAGAAGCAATAACTTAAATCCGAATAACTACCTGCAGCCCGGTCAAGTTTTATCGCTCCAGGTTGAAATTATCGAATAGCACATTGGAGATTTAAATATGAGTATCTTAAAAGGAAAAAAAGCGGTCATTATTGGATTAGCTAGTACTCGTTCCATTGCCTGGGGAATTGCTAACGCACTCAAGAATCAGGGAGCGGATCTTGCCTTTAACTTCCAGAATGAAAAATTAGAGGAGCGTGTAAAAAAAATGGCCCAGGAGCTCGGTAGTTCTGTTTGCTTGCCGATGGACGTTTCTAGCGATGATGAGATTGCAAATTTCTTTTCTAATCTTAAAGATCAATTCGGTACTTTCGATATTCTTATTCACTCGGTAGCTTTTGCACCATCATCCCAACTTGAGGGAAGCTTCACAGAGGTGACAGATCGAGATGGATTCAGAATTGCTCATGATGTCTCAAGTTTCAGCCTCACGGCTGTTACAAAAGCTGCTATGCCACTTTTAAATGATAATGCCTCTATCTTGACGCTTAGTTATTTAGGTGCTGTCAAAGCAATGCCCAGTTATAACGTGATGGGTCTGGCCAAGGCAAGCCTTGAAGCAAATGTTCGCTTTCTAGCCTATGATCTTGGTCCAAAATCTATCAGGGTCAATGGCATTTCAGCTGGACCCATAAAAACACTCGCCGCTTCAGGGATTAAGGGTATTAAAACAATGCTTGACCATATGGAGCAAGCCTCGCCTCTTAGAAGAAATGTCACCATCGAAGAAGTTGGAAATGCTGCAGCATTCTTAGTCTCCGATATGGCATCAGGCATCACAGGACAAGTAGTATACGTCGATAGCGGTTACTCAATCGTAGGAATGAGTCTAAGCTAGTCTAGAAAATCGGTGTGATAACGGTCTGTGAGATATTGATATCCGCATCATTAACCGCTTGTCGCACATAGGCGTCATACTCAATAGACGCATTCAGATCTGTAAGCTGTAGCCCGTATGATTGGCGGGTAAACTCATCAAGCACTTCCGTAGAACCCATCTCAACTGCACTTAAAATCATAACCACAGGATCTCCCGATTGTAGCTGTGTAATATTGGCTATGTAAGAATCAAGATCAGGCTTTTGTAAAGTATAGCTAGCATTAGCAAGCTCAATAGGCGTCTCATTTAGCTCACCGTTTCTTGATACCCACCTAGGCTCATTCCAGGTTGCATTAAATTGGGAGGCGATGTTGGGTATATCCTCTCCGTTTTCTAAGGCAGACTGAAGCCTCTCTAAAAATGCCTCGGCATCGGCAATAGCGATTCTCTCTGCATCTGATCTGGCGAGTTGCCCCCTAATTAAATCAGTTACCTCATCGAGACTTCTTTCTTGGGGCTCAACGTAATCTGAGACCCTTATCACGGCGAGATGGTTCTCAGAAATCTCAATAAGAGGGCTCGTGGATCCAGTGTCGATCAAACCGACGTTAAACGCGTTTGTTAGTATGGTTGAGTTTATTTCAGAGTCGACCGGCGTTACCCCTTCATAACGCATAATGTCAATACCAAGGGAACTAGAAATAAAGTCTAGGTCAGTATTATTTTGATAGATTAAATCTGCGAGCTGGATTGATTTCTCATAAAAAGCCGAGCCTTGTGCCTCAAGCTCAAGCTCAGCAATTAAGATATCCCTTACCTCCTCGATAGGTTGGCTCTGACCCAATTCAAGATCATCGAGCCTGATGATATGAAGACCAAATTGGGTTTCCACAATTTGAGTATAATCTCCCACTGTCTCAAGACCATAAAGTGCTTGATCAAAGCTATCTGGATAAAGGCCTCTGGAGATAAATCCTAGGTCTCCGCCGTTTTGAGCGCTCAACTGGTCTATACTAAACTCAAGAGCTAAATCATTAAACGCTTCGCCATTATTAAGCCTCTCTAGTACCTGCTCTGCTGAGATAAAGTTACCAGGCTCAAAAAGAATATGACTGGCTCGTCTTTGTTCATCTGACACAAAGCGCTCAATGTTAGCTTGGTAATACTCTTCAATAGAGGATTCGGTTGGCATGAAATCATCAGTCATGGTGTCTGACGTAATCTCGAGGACCTCTAGCGTAATGCTAGGCTCTGTCATATAGTTCTGGCTGTTTGCGTTGTAGTATAGTTCTACTGACTCATCTGGGATAGTGTCTTCATTGATATAACTCGCCACATCAAATTGTGCGTAGCTAAATCTGCGTCTTTCGGTGAGCAGACCGAGTGCTAATCTAAACTCATACGGAAGGATAAAAGAAGTGCCGGTAATGGATTGCTGCAGCATACCTAATTGCAAAGCATTCCTTTGCAAGGACTCATAGTAATCAGGGGTAATGCCTTCGTTGATGAGTCTCGATTGATAGATATCAAATGAGAATTCATCTCCAATCCTAAATTCTTGTCTGTTAGCAATTGCTGTGGCAACATCATCATCAGAGACAACAAAACCTCTGTCTTGTGATCGTTGAAGAATGGCTTTATCCGCTACCAATGCATTGATGACCTCTTGTCTAAGTTGATTTCTTGTGTTGACATCAAAATTACCCTGAGCAGCGAGCACTGCTTGTTGCTCCCTAAATCTCAATGCTTGGTCAAATTCATAGAGAGATACATCCTCCCCATTGACTCTTGCCGCAATGGTTCCAGATGTAAGACCAAAATCAACACCCCAAAAGATAAATGAAATAGCTATTAATAATAAGATAACTAAAGCAAAAATCTTTCCTAAGCCTTCTCTAATACTGGTCAACATGATATTAATTATACCTTTCTTTAAAAAAAAAATGGTAGTTGACCAGTGGCCAACTACCTATTTTAGTGGCGGAGTGGACGGGACTCGAACCCGCGACCCCCGGCGTGACAGGCCGATATTCTAACCAGCTGAACTACCACTCCTAATGCTGGTGGGTGCTGAGGGGATCGAACCCCCGACATTCGCCTTGTAAGGGCGACGCTCTACCAGCTGAGCTAAGCACCCTTAGCTCACGAGGCTTAGTTTACAGCGTCTTTAAGTCCTTTCCCAGCTTTAAATGATGGAACCTTACTAGCAGCAATTTGGATGGTTTCGCCTGTTCTAGGGTTCCTTCCAGCACGTGCTGCTCTCTGCTTGACTTGGAATGTACCGAAGCCAACTATGGAGACTGAATTTCCCCCTTTTAATGCACCGGTAATACCAGAAACTACCGCATCGACGGCCTTTCCTGCATCAACTTTGCTTAATCCCGCTTGTGAAGCGACTGCATCGACTAATTCAGCTTTATTCATTAAATTTTCCTCATACTTGATTGATTTATAAAAAACAGTGGCTCATAAAAGAACTACATTTAACTTTTATAACAGCTAGCTTTGAAATAAGTCAATGGAAATGCTTTATTTAGTGGGAAATTGTCTTATCTGGCTGTGATTTTGATTTATCAGCAATTTGTATTTTTTGTTTTGATTTAGGTAAATTCTTTTGCGGTAAGGGCGTTTCCGATAACGCAATCTCGAGGACTTGATCGATCCATTTTACCGGAATAATATCAAGTTTGTCTTTGATTTCATTAGGAATTTCCTCTAAGTCCTTTATATTTTTCTCAGGAATAAGGACGGTGTCGATACCGCCTCTAGCTGCTGCTAAAAGCTTCTCTTTGAGCCCCCCAATGGGTAGTACCTCCCCTCTCAAGGTAATTTCACCCGTCATCGCTACGTTTGATCGAGTGGGTATATTGGTCAATGAGGAAACGATCGATGCGCACATTCCTATTCCGGCTGAGGGCCCGTCTTTAGGGGTTGCGCCTTCTGGAACATGAATATGTACGTCTTTATTTAAGTAAAATTCAGGATCAATGCCTAGGTTTTCTACCCTACTTCGTACAACAGTCAAAGCCGCCTGAATGGATTCTTGCATCACCTCACCAAGGTGCCCTGTATGTATTAATTTACCTTTGCCAGGTACCACGGTAGATTCGATGTGTAGTATATCGCCACCAACTTCTGTCCATGCAAGACCTGTTACCTGACCCACAGCATTCGCTTCATCTTTTTTTCCAAAATCAAATCGTTGAACACCAAGATAATCTTTCAAATTAGTCAAGGTTATTCTGGTCGGCTTCTCATCTTTAGCACTGAGTCTTTGTTTTACTACCTTCCTGCAAATTTTAGCTAATTCTCTTTCCAGTCCCCTAACGCCAGCCTCTCTGGTGTAATGCCTCACAATATTTTTTAGAACGGCATCAGTAATTGAAATCTCAGATCTTGTCAGACCATTATTTTTGATCTGCTTTGATAATAAATGTTCTTTTGCGATATTTATTTTTTCAATTTCTGTGTAGCCAGGCAATCGGATGACCTCCATCCTATCAAGGAGCGCTGGAGGGATATTTAGAGAATTTGCAGTACAAACGAACATAACTTGCGTTAGATCGTAATCCACCTCTAAATAATGATCCCCAAAGGCATTATTTTGCTCAGGATCTAAAGCTTCTAGGAGCGCTGATGCTGGATCTCCCCTAAAGTCCATCGCCATCTTGTCAACCTCATCCAATAAAAATAGAGGGTTATTTGATTTAGCCTTTACGAGATTCTGAATGATCTTTCCTGGCATAGAGCCAATGTAAGTTCTTCGATGACCTCGAATTTCTGCCTCGTCCCTCACTCCACCGAGAGACATTCGAACAAACTTACGATTTGTGGCCCTGGCGATACTCTCACCCAGAGAAGTCTTACCGACGCCCGGGGGTCCGACAAGGCATAGAATAGGTCCCTTCATTTCTGAGACACGTTGTTGCACTGCTAGGTACTCCAAAATTCTCTCTTTGACTTTCTCAAGGCCGTGATGGTCTTTATCAAGTACCAGCTCTGCCTTTTTGATATCTTTAAGAACCTTTGTCTTTTTTGTCCATGGTAATTTAATTAACCAATCAAGATAGTTTCTTACAACGGTTGCTTCTGCCGCCATAGGCGACATTAATTTTAATTTATTTAATTCATTGTTTGCTTTTTCTGAGACACTCTTTGGCATATTTGCGTCTTCAATTTTTTTTGATAGCTCAGCAATTTCATTGGGCGTCTCATCAATATCTTCAAGCTCTTTTTGAATAGCCTTCATTTGCTCATTGAGATAGTACTCTCTTTGCGTTTTCTCCATCTGAGCCTTTACACGTCCCCTTATCTTTTTCTCTATCTCCAGAACCTCAATCTCGCTCTCTATGAAGTTCATCAATAGGCTCATTCTTTCAACTGAATCCGTTTCATCAAGCAAATTTTGTTTATCTGTAATCTTTAAAATAAGATTAGCCGCGATGACGTCTGTTAGCTTATCAGGATTTGAGATATTACTCACAGAGTTCAATATTTCCATGGGTATTCTCTTACCTAGCTTAAGGTATTGCTCAAAGGATCCGAGCAATGAACGTATAAGTGTTTTCTCTTTTTTGTTATCTTGTTCAAACTCAATATGGATATTCTCAATATGGGCTAAGTAGTTGATCGAATCATCCATATCTATGAGCCTTGCTCTTGCAATTCCCTCAACTAAAACTTTAACTGTACCGTCTGGCAACTTTACTAATTGAAGTATTTCGGCCAACGTACCTGTCGAATAGAGATCTTGAAATTTTGGACTTTCATGAGCAGGATCTTTTTGGGTGACCAAAAAAATTCTCTTATCTGAATCCATTGATCTTTGTAAAGCTTCAATAGATTTTTTTCTACCTACAAATAGGGGGACTACCATATGAGGGAAAACTACGATATCCCTCAGGGGTAAAAAATTAGTTTGCATATCTTTTGTCATAATAATTCTCAACTATAACATGAGGACAAAAAAAAGGATTTCAAGAACTAGGAGGTCTTTTTCTTAGAGGCTTTTTTACTTTCGGAGTCATAAACAAGAAAGGGTTTGCTGTCACCCTTAACGGCAGCCTCATCAACAATAACTCGTTTTACATCTTCCATAGATGGGATATCAAACATGCTATCGAGCAAAGTTTTCTCGAGGACTGTTCTTAATCCACGAGCGCCCGTTTTTCTTTTCATGGCAAGCTCTGCGATAGCCTCAATGGCCTCTTCCCTGAATTCCAGCTCAACCTCTTCAATCTCGAAAAGTCTTTGATATTGCTTAATAAGTGCATTCTTTGGCTCCTGGAGAATTTGCACCAAGGCCTCTTTGTCAAGCTCTTCAAGGGTTGCAACAACAGGGAGTCTGCCAACGAATTCAGGTATCAGACCGTATTTGACTAGATCCTCAGGCTCTACATCCTTTAAAAGATCTTTTATAGCTTCTTTCTTTGATTCGTCATTAATTTCAGCGACAAATCCAATTCCAGTTTTTTTTGATCTATTCTGAATAATTCTGTCGAGACCGGCAAAGGCGCCTCCACAAATAAAAAGTATCTTAGAGGTGTCGACTTGCAAAAATTCTTGCTGAGGATGCTTTCTTCCGCCTTGAGGAGGAACCGAGGCAACCGTACCCTCAATTAATTTGAGAAGCGCCTGTTGTACTCCCTCACCTGAAACATCTCTAGTTATGGATGGATTATCGGATTTCTTTGAAATTTTATCTATCTCATCAATATAAACGATACCTGTTTCTGCACGATCAACATCGTAGTCGCATTTTTGTAATAATTTTTGAATAATGTTTTCAACATCTTCACCGACGTAACCGGCTTCAGTTAAAGTAGTTGCATCGGCAATTGCAAAGGGAACATCAAGAAGTCTCGCTAAGGTCTCGGCCAAGAGGGTTTTACCGCAACCCGTGGGCCCGATTAAAAGTATGTTGCTCTTTGAAAGTTCAACTTCATCCTTGACTTTGTTTTTACTGGATTGCTGCGCAAGGCGTTTGTAGTGGTTATAAACGGCAACAGACAAAACTTTCTTTGCTAGATCTTGGCCGATGACAAAATGATCAAGTTCCCCAAGAATTTGTTTTGGCTTTGGTAACGACTTATCCTTAAACTCAACATCTTCAAAGACCTCTTCTTCAATAATGTCATTACATAAGTCAACGCACTCGTCACAAATAAAGACAGACGGGCCTGCTATGAGCTTTTTAACCTCATGCTGGCTCTTACCGCAAAAAGAGCAGTAAAGTACCTTTCCGTTTGTACTGTTATCTTCCATATATTAGTCTCTAATATTAAGTATAGAGTCAATTATTCCATATTCAAGGGCAGCTTGCGGATCCATAAAGTTATCCCTATCACTATCCTTTTCTACTTGCTCGATTGGCTGGCCAGTATGTTTTGACATTATTTCATTAAGCTTTCGTTTTAACTTAATGACTTCATTAGCATGAATTTCAATATCACTAACCTGACCTTGGAAGCCACCACTGGGCTGATGAATCATCACTCTTGAGTGAGGGAGCGAAAATCGCTTACCTTTGGCTCCACTCGCTAATAAAAGAGAGCCCATGCTCGCTGCCTGTCCAATACAAATGGTACTCACATCAGGCTTAATGAATTGCATGGTATCGTAAATTGAAAGACCCGAAGTTACTACTCCTCCTGGGGAGTTTATGTAGAGACAGATATCCTTCTCTGCATTCTCAGACTCAAGAAATAATAACTGTGCAACGACAACATTGGCCATGTAGTCATCAATCGGTCCGACAATAAATATGACCCGCTCTTTAAGGAGGCGTGAATAAATATCAAAAGCCCTCTCACCCCGCGATGTCTGCTCAATCACCATGGGCACTAGATTTAAATTTTTCTCATCAATATGCATTGTTAACCTTCTTTATAATTCATAACTTTATCAAAAGACAATTTTTCCTCAGATGTCTTTGCCTCAGAAAATACATAATCAATGATATTTTCCTCTAAAATTTGCGACTCAAGCTGTCCCATTAATTGATGATTATTACGATAATTTCGTTTCATATCGTCGCTATTTGGGTAAACTGAGACTATTTCTTCCAGTTTCGCCTCAATATCCGACTCCTCAACCTTCATATCCTTATCCTTGACGATCTGTTGCAAAATCAGACTCAGATCTACCCTCTCTTTCGCAACCTCATCAAATTTAACATCTTTAGGTAGACTGTCCTCATCCTTTAAGCCCTGTCGGGATTTGAAATCTTTCTCAAGCGCTTGAATCTCTTCATGTACCAATGTTTGTGGTGTATCAAATTTATTTTTTTCAAGAAGAATATCAAAGACTCTTTTTTTATTTATTTGCGATAAGTTAACCTTGAGCTCCTTTTCAAGATTATCTCTTATTTCATTTTTAAGATCGTCCATTGTTTTATCCTTAAAACCAATCGACTCAAGAAATTCCGCGTCTAGATCAGGTAAGCTTTTTTCTTCGACATAATGACAGGTAACAGAAAATTCTGCATTTTTACCCTTTAACTGATCGGCAGGGTAGTCCTCAGGAAACTTAACTGCGATTGTTTTAGATTCGCCAGACTTTATTCCAATTAATCCTTTTTCAAAATCCTCAATAAGCTGTTTTTTACCCAGCAGCATATCTACTTTTTCAGCTTTTCCTCCTTCAAACACCTCATTATCAATTCGCCCCTCAAAATTGACATTTATCTTATCTTCAAGCTGAGCTTCCCTGTCTACCTTTGTCCAAGTTGCTTTCTGCTCTTGCAATCTATTGAGCATTTCTTGAATATTTTCATCCTCTACTGCTGCATTGACTCTTGCAAGCTTCAACCTATTCATACCTTTAAGCTTTATTACAGGATAATCTTCATAACTAATGGTGTATTCAAACGTATCATTATTTTTATTCATGGAAGCGATCGTTGGCATGCCAGCAGGATTGATATCTTGCTCTTTGAATGCTAAGCCAATGGTCTCCCGTACAAGCTCCTCTTCAGACTCAAATTTTACCTGATCTGCATAGTATTGATCCAAGACACGTCTTGGAACTTTCCCAGGTCTGAACCCTTTTAATTTGACCGTCTTGCTAAGCTTTGCCATCCTACGTTCGATGATTTGATTGACCAAGTCATATCCAAGGGATACGGAGAGAGTTCTCTCAAGAGCTTTCCCTTTTTTTACGGTAACTTTTTTTAGATCGAATTTTTTATCTTTTGTCATTTAACATCCTTAGGAATGGTGCGAGAGGAGAGACTCGAACTCTCACAGGTTGCCCCGCTGGAACCTAAATCCAGTGCGTCTACCAATTCCGCCACTCTCGCGAAAACATGACATTATACCTAAGAATTATCTGATACGCTCGCCTGCTGTAGCATCTCTGATAGCCTTAAATTCATTGCCCTCATACCAATTTGGAAAAACTGTATCATTTGCTAGGACATCGCCCAAGCCATGATAAAGCTCAATATCCAACAATAGGCCAGATAAATCCCACTCTGGGTCATACGCATCTCTGGGTGAGTGATAAATATTAGAATTCCAGGCCTGTTGCATCTGCTCGCCGTATTCTTGACCGTATTCAAAATGATCTTTTACGGATTCAAAGTAGATGGCGGGAATACCAATCCTGGCAAAATTAAAATGATCTGAGCGATAGTAGTAGCCCCTCTCTGGATATGGCTCGGAGGTCACATACCTGCCCTCCTGTAAATCAACTAAATCCGACAAGTAATTCTCGAGCTCACTGCTTCCATCGCCAACCACCACAACATCTCGCATTGGGCCATAGACATTCAGTCCGTCCATATTAATGTTTGCAACGGTAGTTGCTACAGGGTATATGGGATGCTCTGCGTACCACTGTGATCCCAGGAGTCCTGACTCCTCCGCAGTCACCGCGAGAAAAACAATACTGCGCTCTGGAGGCACCCCCTCAGCAAATAATTTGGCAATGGCCATAAGCGCAGCCGTTCCGGTTCCATTATCAATGGCCCCGTTATAGATATTGTCTCCGTCAAGTGCAAGGTCTTGCCCTAAATGATCCCAGTGGGCTGAATATATGATCGTCTCATCAGGCCTTTCTGTTCCCTCTATCAAGGCAATAAAATTATTTGAGGATGATGTTCTAATTGTATTTTCTATGTGGGTCGACGCTTGTAAATCAGAGAGGTAGAGAGGCGCATAGTTACCATTGGCCGCTTTGCTTATCTCATCTTCCATATCAAAACCAGCCTGATCAAAGAGCTCACTGGCCACCTCGTAGCTAAGCCATCCTATGACTTGGCTTTTATCAAGATTCTGATTGTCGTCTGTTAGTGAGATTTGAGGGCCTGACCAGCTATTCTGAACAACATTCCAACCGTAAGCCGCGGCGCCGGTTTCATGGATAATAAGTACGGCATCTGCATTTTGCAGTGCCCCCTCAGCATACTTGTAGGTCCATCTCCCGTAATAAGTCATTCGATTGCCATTAAAGACGGCTGGATCCTGAGTTCTATACCCAGGATCATTAACCATCACAATGACTGTTTTTCCCCCGGCATCAAAATCTTCATAATCATTCCAGTTTCGCTCCGGAGCATTTATCCCATAACCGATAAATACTACTTCGCTGTCAATAAGATCTGAGCTTGTAACTTGTCTCTCCGTGCCCAACATAACCTGATCGCCATAACGATAACTCGCAGCAAAGTTATCGCCTCTTATTTCCAAGGTTGGATTGTTAATGACTGTCGATTCAGTCACCGAAACTTCTTGCAGATAGGAGCCATTGTTTCCTGGCGAAATGTTGAGCCCTGAAAAGTGTCGCTCCAGCAAGCTAAGGGTCAATACCTCTCCCTCGGTAGCAGGCCCCCTCCCCAAAAAAGAATCCTGAGAAAGCTCTGAAATATAACTATGTAGATCATCAATTAATTGAGTCTCATTAACTTGGGCAGTGTTTTGGTTTGAACAAGAAATTAAAACAGTAACAAAAATAAGTTGGATAATTTTTTTCATACGACGTACCTTTTAAAATTTAATCATCGATAGGCTCTAAATCGACATGCAGTGGGTTGGGGACTAATTCATTCAGCGCCCCAGTTGCCATATCAACAGCTATACCCTGAAGACCGGCATACATAAAACTACCAAAGGTCGATCCTCTGTTATCGTCAGATCTTTGAGAGATAACCTAAGTTTCAATAGATTGATATCCATCAAGCTCAATTAAAACAGTATAGTCATCTCCTCTTCTGAGCTCGAGGGTGCATGGGGTGAGGCATTCTTCACCCGTGCTAAGCGTTACATTGGCTCCAGAGGGTGACGATGTGATGGTAAGGGCTTGATTCACCCCTCTTGTGACTGTGGCACAACTAAAACAAAAAGAGATAAAAATGGATAGTAAAAAAATCTTCATCTATTTCTTGAGCCTCCTTAAAATTTGCTTTACCAGTCTAGAAATCAAGCCCATAAAAACAATCAGGGCAAAAAGCCAAAAGAGGCTGGCAAAGATGACTTCAACATAAATTCCAATCTGTTCTGCACTCATAATTTAAATGGGGTGGACGATGGGGCTCGAACCCACGACCACCGGAATCACAATCCGGGGCTCTACCAACTGAGCTACGCCCACCATATAGAAGCTAATATAGCATAATGGCGCGCTCGGCAGGACTCGAACCTGCAACCCCCGGCTTAGCTTACCACTACTGCTTTCGCAGCCACTCACGTGTTTGTGGTCTGGACTATCTCTTCGTCATCTCAGACGTCGCACGTATAGTCTCTACGGATCCTCTCGATGAGAGTTTCCACGGGATTGCCATCAGCGTTACCTGTTAAGGTTTCCCCGTTACAGTGCGATCCACCTTATAAGTTTAATTCCCTATAAGGGCTCCTATTTGAAGGCCGGTGCTCTATCCTGTTGAGCTACGAGCGCATTGTCATGGTCGGGGTAGACGGATTCGAACCGCCGACCCACTGCTCCCAAAGCAGTTGCGCTACCAGGCTGCGCTATACCCCGAAACCATTGAAGCTCAACATATTACTGCTATCCAATCGTTATCGTCAATGTTTAATATCTGTTCCTTGAGTTAACGGCTCATGGCATGAGAAAATATTAAAAAGGATCTATAACATGTCAGCGATAATCATTGATGGAAAAAAAATAGCCGGTGAGGTGCTCGAGGTACTCAGGGCTGAAGTATCTTATTTGAAGGAGAGGCATAATCTGACCCCATCTCTGGCTGTCATTATGGTTGGTGATAGCAACGCCTCAAAAGTCTATGTTAAAAATAAAAGGAGTGCCTGTGAGAAAATTGGTATTGCATCGAGGGACTTTGACCTTAAAAGTGACACATCCGAGACCGAGCTTCTTAAATTAATTGAAGAGCTTAACGATGATCCAAAGTTAGATGGAATTCTTGTGCAACTTCCCCTCCCCTCCCATATCAATGAAACTAAAATCATTGAAGCGATTTCACCGTTGAAGGATGTTGACGGCTTTCATCCCTATACCATTGGGAGACTGAGTCAACGAATCCCAACACTGAGGCCATGCACGCCTCTGGGTATTGTGACTCTATTAAAGAAATACGATATTGAATTAATGGGTATTAATGCCGTCATTGTAGGCGCTTCAAACCACGTGGGAAGACCTTTGTCCTTAGAATTATTACTGGAGGGCGCAACGGTAACGGTATGTCATAAATTTACCAAGAATCTAAAACATTTCGTTCAAGGTGCAGATCTTTTATGTGTTGCTGTTGGAAAGCCAGGTTTGATTCCAGGGTCATGGATCAAGGAAGGATCAATTGTTGTTGATATTGGAATTAACAGACTTGAGTCGGGAGCTTTAGTTGGTGATGTTGAATTTGAGATTGCAGCAAAAAGAGCTAGCATGATTACTCCTGTTCCAGGTGGAATTGGTCCTATGACTGTAAGTATGTTGATGTACAATACGATACAAATAGCAAAAAACAGAATTTCAAAATGAATTTAAAAAATATTCTACTAGCCAGTCTTCTTTTTTCATTTTCTCTCTTTGGGCAGGAGTCCTTTGCTCCACAGGTTAGATTTTCTACTAATCTTGGTGAATTTACGATGGAGCTTGATAGGCTTAGAGCACCGATCACAGTTCAAAATTTTATTGATTATATTGATAATGAATATTATAAGGATGTTCTTTTCCACCGTGTCGTTCATGGCTTTGTGGTTCAGGCAGGTGCAGTCTCATCGGATATGACAACAAAGACCGCTGAACAAAACGTTATTAATGAGTCAGGCAATGGACTCTCTAATGTGAGGGGATCCGTGGGAATGGCAAGAACCCAAGATCCGCATTCAGGCAATGCGCAATTTTATGTTAATCTGTCGGACAATTTTGCTTTAGATCCAAGCCCTACGAGGTGGGGCTACGCTGTTTTTGGCCGAGTCATTAGTGGTATGGATATCATTGATCTTATTGGGGAAAGGCAGACCGGAGCTGGCGGTCCCTTTGCATCAGATGTTCCGATGGATCCTGTTATTATCTTAGAGGCTGAAGTCTTAAGGTATTGATGCACTATTATTTCATCTCGGATCTTCACCTTTCAAAAGAAAATCCTGAGACGCTTAGCGATTTTAAGAATTTCTCTCAGAACTGTATCAAACCAAATTCTCAAGTATATATCCTGGGAGACCTATTCGAAGTTTGGATCGGTGATGATCATGAAGATAACTTCTATGATGAGGTCAAAAAAAATATATCTGCCATTTCAGAAAATGGAAATGAACTATTCTTTTGTCATGGAAATAGAGATTTTCTTATTGGAGAAAAATTTTTAAAAGAAACCCAAATGACACTCATGGCAGATGAGACATGCGTTACGATCAATGATCTTCGTTTATTGATTATGCATGGAGATCAACTTTGCACCCATGATGTCGCTTATCAAGAGTTTAGATCAATGGTGAGGTCCCCTGATTGGAAAAATGCTTTTTTGTCACTTGATATCAAAGAAAGAGAAGAGAAGGCAAGACAGCTTAGGGAGAAAAGTAAACAATCAAATGCTAATAAATCTGATGTTGCCATGGATACAAATTCATTAACCGTCAGAGAGTACTTTGAAAACTATAATCCAGATATTTTGATCCATGGTCATACGCACAAGCCTGCTATACACAATGAGACCTTTTTTATCGATAAAAAAATTTATCCTCAGCCTTCACATGGAATAAGGGTGGTTCTTGGAGACTGGGATAAAAAAGAAAAGGTCCTTTGTATTAAAGACAATCAACTAACGATTAATCATATAGGACCTGATGGCCTTGAAATCATAGAACAGAGGACTGTTTAGCTCGCGGCATCAATCTCGAGTTCATTCTGTAGGGTAATACTATCTCTAAGGGTTCTAATGGCATCAGAACGTTGCGCTTCAAGTTCATCTAAGTATGCTTCTGTGACATCATTTGTAATGTACTCACCTGAAAAGCAAGAGGTATCAAACTCGGTAACCCCTGAAATCTCATAGGCCACCGCATCAATAAGATCCTTCAGATCCTGATAGATCAACCAGTCTGCACCAATATATTCCTGGACCTCCTCTATGGTTCTATTATTAGCCACCAGCTCTGACTTAACGGCCATATCAATTCCATAGACATTAGGAAACCTTACCGGTGGAGCGGCAGATGCGAAATAAACTTTATTTGCCCCAGCACCTCTCGCCATTTTTATAATTTCCCTAGAGGTGGTCCCTCTCACTATAGAATCATCCACTAAGAGTACATTCTTATTTTGAAACTCAAGCTCTATGGGATTGAGCTTCCTTCTCACAGAAGCCCTTCTCTCGCGCTGACCAGGCATTATGAATGTTCGTCCTATGTATCTATTCTTCATAAAACCTTCTCGATACTTAACATTTAATTGGTGTGCAACCTGTAGGGCCGCCGATCGAGATGTATCAGGAATAGGTATCACAACATCAATGTCATGATTTGGATTTTCTCTAATTATTTTTTTACCAAGGGCATCGCCCATTCGTAATCTTGCCTTATAGACAGAGCGTCCATCGATCATCGAATCAGGTCTGGCAAAATAGACAAACTCAAAGATACATGGAGTGTGTCTTTTCTTTACTGACTCCATTGAGACAAGTTCACCACTAGTAGTGATGAAAAGACTTTCTCCCGGCTTAATGTCTCTAATACGATTGAACCCTAAAGCGGTCAAAGAGACGCTTTCAGATGCCACCATGTAATCCTTCTTACCCTCAGTACTTCTCTCTCCAAGAACAAGTGGACGTATTCCATTGGGGTCCCTCATCGCCAAAATTCCTAATCCTGAGAATAGTGCGACGATCGCATAACCCCCTGAACAATGCCTATGAATTTCCTGGCTTGCCCTGAGAAGCTTATTAATGTCAGTGATATCACCGATCTTTTCCAGCTCATCTGATAATAGATTCAAAATAAGCTCAGAGTCTGATTTTGTAAGTACCTTTCGGCCAAGGTCTTTTGTTATGTATTGATAGAGGGTTTTGTAGTTAACAAGATTACCATTATGAGCCAAACTAAATCCTTTTGGCTTTGTCGTAAAGAGAGGTTGCGCCTCATTTGAGCTCGCTGTACCGGCAGTGGGGTATCTCACGTGCCCAATTCCCATATGTCCTAAGAGCTTTAACATTTGGGTTTCCTGGAATACATCCTTGACTAGGCCGTTTGATTTTATAAGCTCAATTGAGTCGCCATTTTGTGTCGCGATGCCTGCTGCATCCTGTCCTCGATGCTGCAAAGTTGTCAGTGCATCGTAAATCTCTTGGACTACATGGTCAGTGCTAACAATGCCTACAAGACCACACATAACTAGAGCTCAGAACCCATAATCTGTTCGGTAACATCTTGACTTGTGTCAATAAGTAAATCCATATCGTTAAATATTGGGAGTTCAGAATAAATGCTTACGGTCAAACTATCACGCCACCAGTCTCCGAGGTCACTAGTAAAGCTATCTACTAGGTAGTAAAAGACCCCAATAATCACACATGCCTTGAGCATTCCAAATATTCCACCCAAGAACCTATCGACTCCACCTAAACCAAGATTTTTAATAATGCTTTGGATCGCCTTGATAATCAAATTCCCTATAAATAATGCAATTAAGAAAAGTACGATCTGTGCAATAAATAATAAAACCTCTCTGTCCTCAAAAAAGTCAATACTCAAAAACTCAAGTATCCTATTAATATTTCTGGTAATAATAATTGCTGCAATCCAATTAAATAATGACAGTATCTCCTTGACCGCCCCCCTTAAAAGTCCAAAAACTAACGATATCACTATGGCCGCGAGTGTGAGGTAGTCGATCATAAGTATTTCGCTCATCAGTTTTCCTGAATAAAAATGGGATAACCGTATGAGCTTAAAAGGACCGACACTTCATCGGCTTCATCTCTCTGACCAAATGGTCCGATCCAAACACGGAAATTATTCTGATCCTCAATGACCTCAACACTTAACCCAAGCTCAGAAATTCCAGATGCTTGAAGTTGTGCATTACTAAGGCTTGTAAATATTCCTGTTTGAATAATCCATCCCTCAGAGAGAGATTCATTCATAGGGAATAAATTGATATCTTGAGTGTTTGCTATAGATTGGACAATCTCATCGTTCAAAGAAATACGGATAACATTTTGATAGGTGCCGGTTAAAGAATTAAATACCAAATTTGAATTTTCATTCATTCCTTGCGGCAGTCCGTAGCGTTCAATCAGCAAAGGAAAAACTCCGACAAGCATAATAGAAAAAAACAATAGTCCAGTCAGTCTTTGAAGGATCATGATACTAGTTTAGATTATATCCCAATTGCTTCATCAATGGTCCGATTAAATAAAATGAGCCAAATACAATGATACGATCCTCAGCGGTTGTGTTTTTTAATGCGAGTTCAATACAATCTTGTAGTGAATTTGCTATATGAAATTGAGCTTTATGATGACTAAAAAAATTATTAAGCTCATGGATTTTCATTGATCTCTCATTATCAACTTGGTAGAGAATCCATTGGTCAATTTGACTTAAAAATAATTCTGTTACCCTTTCAATATTTTTATCTCCCATGAGTGAGAAAATAGCTATGGTTTTACCGTCCTTATTTTCATTATTTTCATTAAATACATTATTAAATAAGTTGACGGCGGACTCTTCGTTATGTGCAACATCAAAATACCAATTTCGATTATGATGTTTGTTTTTAGTGAATCTTCCTAGAATGTCTGAATCATCAATGGCTTTAATAAAAATAAACTCATTGAATGGTATTTCATCTGTGATAAGTCTTGCTAAGGTTAGGCAACTCGCAACGTTTAATGCCTGTTCTTTGCCTCCAAAATTTGGCAATTTAAATGATAATTTATAGCCGTCAATATGCTTGTAGTGATAGAACCCGTCTGGCTGTTTTGATACTGAATATTCAGTGCCGTAACTATTAAAATATAATGAATTTTTTTTTGCGAGCTCCATTACTGAATGAGGCAAATGTTTTCCACCAAATACAGCAGGGATATGATCTCTAAATATCCCAGCCTTCTCGCGTCCAATAGAATCTAAATCTTTACCCAGCCATTGGGTATGATCGATTGAAATTCCGGTGATAAGACATGCGAATGGGTCAAGAGCATTCGTGGCATCGAGTCGACCCCCAAGGCCCACTTCTAAGATCGCATATTCTATATCCGATTCATGAAATATCTTAAAGCAGCTAAGAGTCGTGAATTCAAAAAAAGTTAGGGGCATATCTCTTCTTAATGCCTCTATTGATTTAAATGCATCAAGTAACTCTTCGTCAGTTACAAAGTTATCCTTAATTCTTATTCTTTCGTGGAAACGAAATAAATGAGGCGAAGTATACGCACCTACCTTGTAGCCCTGTTCTTTAAAATAATTTCTTAAAAACTCTACACAAGACCCCTTGCCATTGGTGCCGGCAACTAAGATTGTTTTGAAGGAAGGTTCCTGGAGAGACATTCTCTCCAGCATCAACCTCATATTCTTGAGTCCGAGGTCAATCTCAACAGGAGCCAGCGTCTCAATATAACTTAACCACTGATCGATTCGATCTTCTGGCAGGCTCATAAGGCCTTAAGTTAGCTTACTTTTTAAAAGAATCGATAGAATGCTTGCAACCTTATCGCGCATCTCATTCCTATTCACAATAAGATCGATAGCCCCTTTCTCAAGAAGGAATTCCGCAGACTGAAATCCTTCTGGGAGCGTCTGTCTCACTGTCTGTTCAATCACTCTTGGTCCAGCAAAACCAATCATTGCCCTGGGCTCTGCAATATTAATATCCCCAAGCATTGCAAGGCTTGCTGATACTCCACCAGTCGTTGGGTATGTCATTATTGAAATATAGGGTATCTTTGCTTTGGCTAGTCTGGCGAGTGCATTACTCGTCTTTGTCATCTGGAATAAGGAAAATAGCGACTCTTGCATTCTTGCTCCACCGCTTGAGGAAAAACAAATGTAAGGTATTTTTTTATCAATAGAATACTCAACACCTCTAACAAATCGTTCCCCAACAGCTGATCCCATTGACCCGGCCATAAAGGAAAACTCAAATGCTGATGCAACAACCTTTATACCCTTAATGGCGCCTGAAAAAGTAATCAGCGCCTCTTTTTCTCCAGAAGACTTGATAGATTTTGAAATTCTGTCGGTATATTTCTTATCATCTCTAAAATTAAGCGGGTCGGTAGCGCTAATGCTTGAGCCAATCTCATGTTGAGGGCCTTGATCGAGAAACGACTCAAGTCTTTTTCTAGCACTGATATACATGTGATGATCGCACTTTGGACATACACGTAAATTTCTCTCAAGCTCATTACGATATAATTGAGCTGAGCAAGCATCACACTTGACCCAAACACCTTCAGGAATGTTCTTCTCCCGCTGGATCGTGCTGATCTTTGAAGGTACTAATTTTTCAAACCAACTCATAAGTCATGCCATTTTTTTGATTAATCTATCAGACATTCCATGCATTGGGAAATTTTATAGATTCTAGGCATAGCCCTTGTGGGGGTGCGGTAGGCCCAGCAAGCTTTCTATCTCTAAGCTCTAGAAGGTTCCGCATCCAGCTAGGATCATATTTTCCCACGCCAATTTCAATTGCGGTTCCAACAATATTTCTTACCATATGATACAAAAAAGCATTGGCCTCAAGTTTAATACTAATCATGTTTCTATTTTCAGCCACGGACACCTCAAACATCTCTCTAAAGGGTGACTTCGACTGGCAACCAGAGGCTCTAAAGCTCGAAAAATCATGCTCTCCCACTAGACAAATCAATGACTCTTTGAGGGCATCGATATTAATTTTCTGCATCACATGCCAACTGTAACGGTGGTGCAGTGAAGACCTTGTAGAAGCATTGTAAATTGTGTAGGAGTAGCATCTAGCCATAGCAGAGTTTTTTGCATGAAAGCTTGTGTCCACACTTTTAATCCATTTCACTGAGATGGATTTAGGGAGCTCGGAGTTAATTCCTGATAGCCATTGAAATTCAGATCTGTTGCTTGAGCTATCAAAGTGCGCGATTTGTCCTTTTGCATGAACCCCGGCATCTGTCCTTCCTGACCCAATTGGCATGACATTTTCATCTGCTACCTTTGAAATTGCAGAGGCCAATTCTGATTGGATGCTGTTATGCACTAACTGAATCTGCCAACCTGAGTAATCGGTTCCATCATACTCAACACAAATTGCATATCTTTGCATCGCTAACTTATGACCTTAGGGCTGACAGATGATATCTGGCTTTCAGTGAGGCGATCTTTAATCGATAAATATTTTTTCTTGGCCTCTTCAATCTCATTCATTCGAACAAGTGTATCGATCAGGTCCAAACTCATCTGGACTTCAAAATCACTACTTTCAAATTTATGGGTTTTTTGTTTATTGTCTGATAACTTCTGACTTCTGGATGATTTAATAAAATAAAAAATAATAATAGAAATTAGAATGATGGCGAAGGTTATTGGGATTGGGGCAATAGAGATAAGCCATTTGAGATCTTGGACAAGCGCATTGATTGAGATCTGGAAATTCTCGAGGATGCGTAGGGTTGTAAATTGATCTTGATTCAATCTTTTTTAGTTTAAGAGTAGTTCTGCAATCTGAATACTGTTAAGGGCCGCCCCTTTTCTTATGTTGTCCGATACTACCCAAAGATTGAGACCATTTTTACATGAGACGTCTTGACGTACTCTTCCAACATAGACCGCATCATTTCCAGCGCCATGGAATTTTGGTGTTGGGTATTGACCATTTTGCAAGCCATTGATTAATTTAATACCTGGTGCAGAGTCGAGCATTTTAATTACTTGTTCTATGTTAGGTGTGATCTCAGTCTCAATATGAAGTGCTTCAGAATGACCATAAAAAACTGGAACTCTTACACAAGTTGGATTTACCAAAATACTATTATCATGAAGGATTTTCTTTGTCTCGTTAACCATCTTCATTTCTTCTTTGGTGTACCCATTATCTTGAAAAACGTCTATCTTGGGGACAACATTGAAGGCAACTGGATGATCCTGATCTCCCAGCTCAGTATCAACACCCGATAGCATTTCCCTGGAGGAGCTCTCGAGGAGTTCCATAAAACTTCTTCCTGCTCCAGAGGTTGCCTGGTAAGTAGCAACGTTCACTCTTTTGACCCTATAGGCATCATGGATGGGCTTCAGGGCAACGACCATCTGAATCGTTGAGCAGTTCGGATTTGCAATAATTTTTGTCTCGCTGGCAAGGTGTACGTCACCTGGATTGCATTCTGGCACTACCAGGGGAACAGAGTCTTGCATACGGAATTCAGAGGTATTATCTATGACCATTGACCCCTGGGATGCCGCCCTTACCGCGTGTATTCGTGAAACTGAAGCGCCAGCAGAGAAAAATGCAAAGTCTACCTCTTCAAAATTGAATGAATCAAGCTCAAGCACTGCATACTCTTGACCTTTAAAACTTACTGTTTTCCCTAGGGATCTAGAGCTCGCTAAGGGGTATAAGTTATCTACAGGAAAATCTCTTTCCTCAAGAATTTCCAGGAGATGCTCCCCAACCAACCCTGTCGCACCTACAATCGCAACATTATATTTTTCCTTCTTCTGCATTAGGTATTTTGGCCCCGATGTCTAATAACATGATCGATCAGAACTAATGCGACCATTGCTTCGGCGATAGGTGTAGCTCTGAGCCCTACGCATGGGTCATGTCTACCAGTAGTCACGATCTCGGTTTCTTGGCCTTTTGTATCAATAGTCTTTCCGGGTACTTGGATGCTTGACGTCGGCTTTAAAGCAATCGACATTAGTAAGTCCTGTCCACTTGAGATGCCACCTAGAGTCCCGCCGGATGAATTTTTTTCAAATCCTTTTCCAGAGATTTCATCACGATGCTGACTTCCTCTTTGATTGACCACTGAGAAACCATCGCCAATCTCAAAGCCCTTTACAGCATTGATGCTCATCAATCCTTTTGCAAGATCAGCCTCAAGCTTATCAAATACTGGTTCGCCTAAGCCTACTGGCATGTTTGTAGCACAGATTGTTATCTTTGCCCCAATACTATCGCCCTCTCTTCTCAGGGAGGTCATAAAATTCTCTATTTCCTGATTTCTACTTGGATCTGGACTAAAGAAGGGGTTGGAAGTGATTGCATCCTTATCTTTAAGAGCAATACTGATCTCACCAATTTGTGATAGATAACCAAAAATTTCAATGCCAAGATGTTCTTTTAAGAATTTTCTAGCTATGGCGCCAGAGGCAACGCGCATTGCGGTCTCTCTTGCTGATGCACGACCTCCCCCACGATAATCTCTAATCCCATATTTTTTAAGGTAGGTAAAATCGGCATGTCCGGGTCTAATTTTATCTTTTATTTTGTCGTAATCTCGGCTACGTTGATCTTCATTATAAATAACTAGACCAATGGGGGTTCCGGTGGTCTTTCCCTCAAAAACTCCAGAGAGTATTTTTACGGTATCTGACTCTTTTCTTTGTGTAACAAATTTTGATTGCCCAGGTTTTCTCTGATCTAGATAGATTTGTATATCTTCCTCATTTAGCTCAAGGCCTGGGGGGCAGCCATCCACAATTGCACCTAGTGCGACGCCATGACTTTCGCCAAAGGTGGTGACGGTAAAATTTTTTCCGAAAGTGTTTCCTGACATGTCAGGTATTATCTAACAAATAGAATGAAGAATTAAGAAAAATAATCTTTAAGTGCCTGTGCAGTGATCAGGCATACACCCTCGCCACCGTTACTAAAATCGAGCCAAATTGCCTCAAGCCTTTTATAATAATTTTCGAAGGCTACCTGAGATTCTCCAGCCTCAAGAATAAGAATACCATCATCCTGGAGGCGTTCGGAAGCGCCCTTGATGAGCCTATGAATAATATCCAGCCCATCAGCACCACCATCAAATGCCATATCAGGTTCCCATCTGTATTCCTTTGGCAAGTCTTCAATATGTGCTGAAGGAACATAGGGCGGATTTGAAATAATTAATTTAAATCTTGCATCATTGGGTGGATAAAGATCGCAATGAATAAAGTTGGTTTGCTCACTCACGCCATGCGCAATTGCATTCATTTCTGCTTGACGGATGGCTTCCTCAGAGATATCCGTCCCTATGACTTGCACATCTTTGTAGTACTTTGCAATGGCAATAGCGATACAACCTGATCCGGTACATAAATCAATTACCTGATCATTCTTCTCTAAGTTTAGCCATGGCTGAAAGTCATCCTCAATTAACTCGCCTATCGGTGACCTTGGAATGATTGTATCTGGACTTATCGGAAAGATAAGAGAAGCAAATTCAATTTCACCTAAGATATACGCGAGTGGCTTTCTAGAAATAACTCGCTCATTGCAAACATTAGCGATAGCTTGGTAGTTTTTTGAATGCTCGCTAGCCCAATTCAAAATAATACTAGCCTCATGATCAGCATTGATCGTGCCATGTCCATAATACAGCTCGTGACAATTAAAATAATCAATGATCAAGTCATACCAATCCTCGGGTCGCTCTTCTGTTAAAATAATGTTTTGTTGTTCCATACTGCTGTCTACTGCGCCCTATGAAGAAAATAGCTATAACATTGTTAACTTTTATTTTATCTCTTTTAATTGCCTGTAGTAATCAGCAAGAGGATTTTGATATTCAACAAGCATTAACAGATGCGACTTACCTAGGGCAAGGCCTTGAAATTCCAGATTTCAATCTTACTGATCAGAATGCTCAGCTTGCTACCAAAGATCTTTTGCGAGATAGCTATAACCTATTATTCTTTGGTTTTACAAATTGTCCTGATATCTGCCCTATCACTCTTGGAATAATCTCTATGATCGAGTTGATCGTTAATGATACGGTTAATCTGATTTTTGTAAGCGTCGATCCACTTAGAGACTCACCAGAAATGATCAAAAATTACCTCAATAATTTTAATGCTCGTTTCATTGGATTAACCGGCGATGAGGAAGAGCTTGCGAAACTTTGGAGTGCTCTTGGAATTACGGTTCATAGAATGGATGATCCAGATGGTTCGAGCTATAACGTGACGCATAATGGAACGGTTTTTTTACTAAATCCTGAGGGTCGAATGATTGGTCTAACGAACCATCCAGCTGACCCCGTGTCACTTAATCAGGATATCGCTCTCATGATTTCACAAGATTAGTCTGATGTTTGCCTATCTGCAATACTTTATCCCGAAGCAATGGATTTCTGGTTTTTTTTATGTTCTTTCAAGATCACAAATCGTTTGGCTAAAAGACTTCCTCATATCAAATTACATTAAAATTTATAAAATTCCTCTCAAGGAGGCTAAGAAAAAAAAGGTCTCTGAGTATTTATCTTTTAATGACTTTTTTGCAAGGGAGCTTGAGGAGGGTGCAAGATCTATCGACCAACACCCTAGCACAATCATCTCACCTTGTGATGGGAGGATTATTGAAGCTGGTGAGATTAATATGGGAAAACTCTTACAAGCAAAGGGGCGACTCTATGACAGGGAGGATCTATTAAGGGGATCTAACCAGGGATTGGTTGATCACCTTTCTTATTATTTGACAATCTATCTATCACCCACCGATTATCATCGTGTGCATGCACCCATAGATGGAGAAATTCAATCAATCCATTATATACCTGGCGCCAAGTACAGCGTGAATCCAAATTCTTTAGCAAGAATTAGTGGAATTTTTACAAGAAATGAGAGGCTCATACTTTGGCTGGAAAGTGGCCTTGGATTGATCCCCTTGGTCATGGTTGGGGCATTAAATGTCTCAAGCTTTGTAACCAAATACACAGGAGAAATAAAATCAGGGCCAGAGAGGGATATCCCCTTGCGTGATATGAGCAATCGATTCCAAAAAGGGGAAGAGATCGGTCAGTTTAATCTTGGCTCCACTGTCATCATGCTCTTGCCTAAAGATTCATTCAGTCAGAAGCTAAGCCCCTCCAGTAAGGTTTTAATGGGTCAGGCGATCGGACAAATTCAGGGAGTATGAGCTCCAGTCACCTCAAAGCATGGGAATCATTTATTGATGGAATAAGACGCTACTTTAAGAGCAATGGCTTCACTGAAGTTTTTACAAATCATCTCAATGTTAAAGAGATTCCCAACAAACACATTAAGCCCTTTAGGGTCGATTCAAATCTTAGCAAACAAAATTACTTTTTACACACCTCTCCAGAGTTAGAAATGAAAAAATTACTAGCGAATGGATCAGGTAATATTTTTCAAATCTGTAAAGTTTTTCGAGATGATGAGATAGGCCCCTGGCATAAACCAGAATTTAATCTGCTCGAGTGGTACCAAGTTGATATCACAATCAATGACTTTATAAAATCGGTTACAGATTTTATGATCAATATTTCTGGAAACCGCATCACTCAAATTCAGGAACTTTACTTTAATGATATTTTCAATTCAAAGATTGGAAACGATTATCCGAGTAGTGTATCGAACCTTATTGGGCACCTTAGCCATAAAAATGATGGCATGGAGTTTGATCATCTTAATTTAGATGAGCTCATCGACTTATTCCTCATTCAAGAAATTGAGGAACATAGTAATGTCTGCGACCTTTTAATAATTAAAGGCTTTCCGTCTGACTTGGGCTCTATGGCAAGCCTCGACAAGGATGATCCAGGTACATCAACAAGGTTTGAGATTATCCTCAATGGCTCTGAGATCGCTAATGGCTACGAGGAGTGTACTGATCCAGAAGTGCTTATGGGGCGATTAGATATGCACCTAGGATCTAATACCTATAAAAGTTTTAGCCTTAAGGAGATTGAAAAAATCACTAAAGATCTCCCAAGTTGTTGCGGAGTTGCTATTGGTCTGGATAGGTTTTTTGCAAAGTTAACAGACAAGAATTTTATTTAGTTTTCAAAAAAAATCTCAATAAGTATTATCCTCTGGCAACATACTCTTTTGTTCGAGTATCGACTTTAACCATTTCTCCTTGAGAAATAAAAAGTGGAACTCTAACAGTCGCACCTGTCTCCAGTTTTGCAGGCTTAACACCCCCTTGAGCAGTATCGCCTTTTAGCCCAGGATCGGTCTCGGTTACTTTTAAAACAAGGAAGTTTGGTGGCAAGATTTGGATAGGGTTTCCATTCCATAAGGTCACGGTATAGTCTACCTCCTCCTTCATCCAAAGGATTGACTCACCAACAACATCTGCATTAGCGCCAAACTGTTCAAAAGTCTCTGAATTCATAAAATGCCACTCAGTACCATCTGAGTATAGGTATTGCATCTCAATTTCAATAACGTCTGCAGCCTCGACGCTATCACCGGATTTAAAAGTTTTATCGACTACCCGCCCAGTCTTAAGGTTTCTGAGTCTGACCCTATTAAATGCCTGCCCTTTGCCAGGCTTAACAAATTCATTCTCAATGATTGAGAAAGGATCACCATCGAGCATGATTTTTAGCCCTGACTTAAACTCATTAGTGCTATAACTTGCCATATATTTATGCAGAGAAGATTATTGTTATCACATTATAATAGTATTGCTTTGGATCGAGAAATAATGTCACACAATATAAAGAAAAAAACAATTAACTCGGTTACCGAGCTTGAGAAAAATCTTGGTAATAAATTAAATCTTGAAGAAATTACATCATTCAAGACTAAAATACCTAAAAGATTTATCGAATTAGCTAACGCCATTCATTTGGATGACCCGCTCATGAAACAAGTGCTCCCCGATGCGAGGGAACTCTCAGGTGGCGATGACCTGGATCCGGTAAATGAGCATGGGCTAGTAAATCAAGGCCTGATAAAAAAATATAATGGGAGGGCTTTGCTCATTGTCACAGAAGCCTGTCCCATGCACTGCCGCTATTGCTTTAGAAGAGAATTTCCCTACAAGGGAAACCAAATGAGCACGGACAATTTAAATGGAGCTATCAGGGCTATCAATGCAGATAAAAGTTTAATTGAAATTATACTCTCTGGGGGTGACCCACTATCCCTAAGTGACGATAGGCTTGATGATCTCATCACCCGCATCAATGCCTTGCATCATATTCAGACTTTAAGAATACATAGCAGATATCCCATCGCTGACCCTCAGAGGGTGAACAGTTCGCTTTTAGCAGCCTTGAAAAAATTTACAAGAAAAACGGTCTTTGTATTTCACATCAATCATCCAAATGAGATTGATGGTGAATTCATTGATGCTGCAGTAAAACTAAAAAATAATGAAATTCGTCTTTTGAATCAATCTGTGCTCTTAAAAGGAGTTAACGATAATCCGAATACCCTCAAAGAATTAAGTTTAATGCTTTTTGATATTGGCATTACTCCTTATTACCTCCACTTACTGGATGAGGTAAAGGGCGCCTCTCACTTCAAAATTGAGACCAAGGAGGCAGTTAAAATTCATGAGCGCCTTAAGGGCTTGGTTTCGGGGTACCTGGTTCCCAAATTAGTTAAAGAGATAGCCGGTGAGAGCTCTAAAGTAACTATCTCTTAGCAATAATATTAACGCT
>Ga0255776_10001081_pt1 | contig 31115 bp, 29 predicted proteins | sample 071ome_19_FD_179974 | JGI IMG/M metagenome (GOLD analysis project Ga0255776, IMG submission 179974) | Coastal salt marsh microbial communities from the Groves Creek Marsh, Skidaway Island, Georgia - 071413AT metaG (version 2) | ecosystem: Environmental > Aquatic > Marine > Intertidal zone >... | reverse complement strand
AGGCTCTTAACTTTACCAATGCGGTTGGAGGCATCGCCGAAGAAGAAGGGCATCACCCTGATCTATTAACAGAATGGGGGAAAGTGACGGTGACATGGTGGAGCCATAAAATTAAGGGGTTGCACCGGAACGACTTCATTATGGCGGCGCGTACAGATTTGGTTTATCGAAATCAGACGTGAAAAGGCTAACGGTGAATTCTTATGGCATCTACTCTTAGCGCTTTTTCGTAACACCCTTTCGTGCTAACGCTGACCGTGAATTGCTGAGTGAACGCCAGTTGCAGTAAAAGTGTCCTTTGTTGGGAGACTTGAGAGTGTTCACTAAAAACAATGAAACGATTCGACGGTTTGCCTCCACATTTGTGGGTTTTATTGCTAGCCCAAAAGACGATGGGGGCTTCTTCGTCGTCGTGTTCTTGTGCAATAGATGAAATCAAAATATCGGTCACTTCATAGGACGCAGCCAGACCTTTTGCTTGTAAACCACACAGCAACAAAACAAGGCATACTTGGCAGCGACGATTCAGCATTAACTTTCTCCAATCCCTAATCAGCTTAGCGGCTATTTTAGTTCGTGCTTGAGCGACCTTAATTGAAAAGCATGAAATTAGACATAGCTCGTCATTTCTTGTTCGCGCGGCTTTCCTCACTAGCGGCAGTGTGCACGTGAACTATGCTTACTGGTAGACATGTACAGGTATTACGGATGATGCCAAGCCAATCTAGTCAATCGAGAGAAATCAAACACTTAAGTGCTGTTTTTCAGTCGCTTATGCTCGCTGTTTGCGTCATTTTTTCGACCTTATCCTATGCAGAAACGCGAGTGGTGAAATCGGGTTTGCCGGAATTAAGTGCACCACCGACCCTGTACGCCGGATTCGCCAGACTATTAGACGACGAAAGCATTCTAATCCCAGAAGAGTTATTAGATGTGAATAAAGACGTGAAGCGAATTGCGTTTTATCACAATGGTGATCGCCTACATCGGGATATTCCAAAGCAAGTGCATTTGATGGTTGAAAATAAACTGCTCGGTAAGTTTATGGGGCTAGGCCGATTCGAAGTGATTGATTGCATTGAGTGTCGTACAACACGAGTGAACTTTGAAGACAACCGAATGCACGTCAGTCAAAGTGCACAAAGCAATCAGGATCTTAGAAGCTTATCCAAAGATGTTAGGGTTGATGCGTTCGTATTATGGAGCGCGAGTCACCATGAAAATAAGTTTACAGTGAACTTAAGAATGGTAGGAGCTAAAAGTAACGAGCTTATTTGGCTAAAAGAGTATGCGAAAAAAACGACCCGAGAAGAAGAAAACTTAGAATTCGAAACAGTGGAGCTAGAACTCACTGTGAGTTCATTTGGTTTAGGGTCTGAGCGAGATGGCGTAGGCGCAACGCCAGACGCTGAGTTAGAAAGAGTGACTGGATTTGGTATTCGCCGGCGAGAATCTACATCGCTGAATAAAGATATCGAGTACACATTGGGCGTGGAGTATTTCAAAAACTACTCGGCTACTGATACGTTCAGCGTGAGCGGAATAAATCTCGAAGGGCGTATTTTTGTCAATATCGAAGCGCTGAAAGACTGGGTGAATACCAAGGCTTATTTGGGAGTTGGGCAAGCATTCTTCAGTGGCAGTCATGGCTTAATGATGAAGTTTGGATTGGAATTTCCGTTTGTTACCAATGGATTTATGGCATTGGGTGGTGTGTATTTGGTGGAAGAATCAGTTGATTGGGATGCGGATGCAAACTATGCCGGTAGCTCCGACTTTGGCGGTGCAGGCTTAGATCTTACCTTGGGATATAGGTTTTAGGAGGGGTCATGAAAATATTGTTCCCCATTTTTATGTTGGGGCTATTAAGTGCATGCTCTATTGAACAACTAACAATGGAGAAGGATCCGTTTTCTGAGTCCGTGCCGACTCAAATTGAAACTCTAGACAGTGAGCTGGATGCGGAATATGCAAAGCGCAATCATGGCATTGTGAATATTCATCGCCATGGCCCTGGGTATGACGTCATGATGATGCTCAATGCGGGTGAAAGTGACATCATCTTTAGTATGGATTTACCACCTGGAGGGAATACGCAGTTTTCGCCGCCGGGGCAATCGATGTCCGCCATTAAGGAATCTAAAGGCACAGCGTCCAATGCAGATACTGTCAGCCCAGAAGGAGAGAAAGAGTTCTTTAATCAAGAAGCGCTGGCGATGTTTTCTGATGCAACAAAACATATGTTGAGTGCACAAGCTCTGTTCTATCGTAAATCTTATTGGAAAGCGCTAGAAGAAACCAATAAGGCGATGGCTCTGGTACCCTCTTCGGCTCAAGCTTATGCTTTAAAAGGCAGTATCTATTATAAAATGGGGCGAAAGAAGGATGCGCGAGCGTCTTGGCGAAAAGCCCTTGCACTCGATCCGTCACTGAGTGACGTTAAAGAAAGCTTAAAGTTGGTGAACTAGGAGATGATTGAATGAAGTATCTTCTGGTTTGTGCGATTAGCTTTTTTACTCTTGCTGTGTTTTCTTGGTCTCAAGAAAATAGCTCAATCGAAGTGCCTACCAATAAAGATGACTTGGAAGAGATTCAGTTAAAGTCACGTTTGGAGGATCGGCTAGCTAGAGACATCCAAGCCTATCTTGGTCATACCCGCTTCATTGTCAATGTGGATGTGACACTGCAAAAAATCCGCAAAGTGGTCAAAGAGCCGAAAGCGCCTGTATCTTCAAATCAAACCATACCTGTCAGTCCAAATGCTTATCCGACATTGCGTTTCCCCAGAGTGAACGCAGATGATGACGGCGAAGTAGAAAGTTTACCGGGTTTGCCGTTCGTAGATATTCCAACCGATAAGGAAAAAGACGCCGAATTGCAGTTTATGCGTGAGCAAATTGAACGACTTCAGCGCGCTCAGCGCCAACCGCAGTGGGATGTCGATGGTCAAAATGGCAGGTCTGCATCGACGGAAAAAACGATAGCAGTGTTTAACCGAATCAAGAAATTGTACGTTTCGCTTCTTGTGGAAAATGATATTACGGCAGAGCAAGAACTATTTTTGAGGAATTTGGTGTATCAGAAAGCAGCACTAAATGACCTTCGTGGCGATGAATTTAAACTCATGAAAACGGCGTTTAATAAGTTGCCCGGAAGCCCAGCGGAGAAAGGTGAACGAGGCGAGGTAAAAGATTGGTTTATTGAAAACTTTGATTACATTGTGCTGGGACTTTTAGCATTGTTAGCAGGCTTGCTGTTAGCCACATTAATTATGTTGCTTAAGCGTAAAGATGCGCCCGTTGCCTCTAGTCCTCTTAGCAATGATGCGCCCATATTAAAATCGCCGGGCCAAGCTTTTGGTCCGGATGACATTTCAACGTCGGATCAGGCCGACAATAAGCAAACGCTGTTGAGAACACGGCAGGATATCATCTCGTTGGGGCTGGGCCAGCCACAAGGGGTTCAAAATGCGATGGAAGAGCTGCTGAATCAAGAGGATAAAATTCCCATGGTGGCCTCTATATATAAAATTCTGGGGCGCAGCTTGTTTCGTTCTATTTTTCCTAATGTGGAACAAATGCAACTTCAGAGCATCATGGCTCAGCTCGCAGATCAGCCACCTGATGAGCAGCAGCAATCTCAAGATGTGCGGGATTTCTATCAGCTGTTGCAGCAGAAGTTAGCACAGGTCTCTCCTGCCCATGCCCATCCATTTGAATTTTTGAATAAGCTGAATGACAGTCAGGTCTTGTACCTGATTCAACACGAGGAGCCGAGAATTCAGGCATTGGTTATTAGTCAGTTGGATGCGGAGCAGGCGGCTAGAGTGCTTAACCGGATTCCCGATAACCGGCAGGCGATGGTTATGGCAGAGTTGGGTCAGTTTGAAACCTTTCCGCTAGATACATTTAAAGATGTGGCCGACCGTTTAGCAAAATCTGCTCAACATGTTCCTAGTTTCGAGAACGTCAATGCCAATGGACTGGCTATGTTGATGACGATGCTGGATAACATGTCCTCAGGCGAAGAAGCGAAAGTATTAAAACGACTTCGACACGACAAACCCGATACGTTTTACCGTCTACGTCAGATGTATTTTACGTTTTCAGATATTTCTCGTACGCCCAAAGGCATTCTTAGTAACGCCCTAAGGGAAGTGGATAGGGGGCTGATCGGAAGAGCGCTGTGCAATACGCCAGATGAATTTAAAGTGCATGTACTCACCGCGCTAACGCCTAAATTAAAAGCGCTGGTTCGCGAAGACCTTAAGCGCTTAGAGGGGCGACTTGAGCCCAAAGAGATCGATAAAGGACGTAAAGCGATTGTCCATAAGATGCGTGAATACATTAATACCGGTAAGTTTTCCATGGACCAACTGCAATCACAGAGAGCTGGCTGATGATTAGTGTGAGTACCGTCGTTGGTATTACGGCAGGCGTTAGCCTGTTTGTGATGGCGATTGTGAGCAGTACGGATAATCATGCGATGTTTGTGAGCTCGGCGAGTGCAATGATGGTGGTGGGTTCCACCTTTGCAGCCTCGCTCATTAGTTTTAGTTTTGCCGAAGTGATGCATGCGTTTAGGGCTATGATGCAAACCGTACTGGCGAGTAATACCACCCAGTCACACCTGCGCGATATCGTATCCCGCTTCATGGAATACAGTCGGATTTATCATGATGGTGGAATCAGTGCGCTGGAAGACTGCCTAACGAAAAAAGAACATAGAGATCCCTTTTTATCGATGGGTATTGATCTCATGGGGTCTGGGTATAAGCCTCAAGAAATTCGCATCATCATGGGTGATGCCATGGATAGCCACTGGCAGCGTCAAACTCTTGAAGCAAAAATCCTCAATACCATGGGCGTCTATGCACCAGGATTTGGCATGGTGGGGACGATCGTTGGCCTGATCATCATGCTGGATAATATGGGGGACGACATGGCCAACTTAGGGAAAGGTCTCGCACTGGCCCTCATCACCACCTTGTATGGGGTCTTATTGGCCAATCTTTTGTTTAAACCAACGGCTGCGCAAGTAACAGAAAAACAAGAGCAAGAATTCTTTCGTCACCAGATGATTATTGATGGGTTTGTGCTCCTAGCAGAAAAACGGGACGCGTTGTTCATTCAAGATCGTCTTAATGCCTATGTTTCTCCTTCTAAACGTTTTGTGCCTGCTGAATTGCAGGAGGACTAAAGGGAGGGCGTATGAGTAATAATGCCGCGAAACGAGGCCTTCGCCGGCGTCGTCAAACCTTTGATGCCGATGGCGAAGGCTGGATTGTCACCTATGCGGATGCCATTACTCTGTTGTTGGCATTTTTTGTCATGATTCTTTCCGTTTCTGATTTGAACCAAGGAAAGATTGAAGCCTTAAAAGAGGGGCTTGCTGGTGTCTTGTCCGGGGATAAGGTGGTCACGCCATTTAACGATATTAAGAATGACCTTGACCAAATCATTCAGCAGCACCAAATGAATGATAATGTAAAAGTGGACATTGACCTAAAAGGGGTTCGAGTTGAGTTCAGTAACTTTGCTCTATATGACTCCGGAAGTGCAGCCTTAAGGGCTCAGGCCTTGCCCATGCTGAATGAGGTGAGCAGTGTCATTAAGACTTCGAGTCATGAAACTCATCTGATCGAAGTGGAGGGGCATACGGACGATGTGCCGATCAGTACCGAGCGTTTTCCTTCCAATTGGGAGCTAAGTTCGGCTCGCGCGAGCAATGTGGTGAAATATCTAATCGGTAAAGGAATCGACAAGGGTCGCTTGAAAGCCGCTGGATACGCGGACTCGCGCCCAAAAATCGAACCTGAAGCCGGTCAAATTATGTCCGAATCCATGCGGGCCACGAATCGACGGGTTGTCATCTATGTGCGCCGTTTCTAAGGCCTCTAGTGGCCAAATATCTCCCTTTTTAGTCATTCCCGGTCTAGTCTTAAGAAGAATCTGACAAGTAACGCCATCATCGATTTACCCGAGGGGGCCTCTCTGGTAAACTGTAGCGCCATCTTGTTACACACAAATCCAACTTTAAAATCGGATCCATCTATTTATGTCGACTCGCTTTATTTTCGTGACAGGCGGTGTTGTGTCCTCATTGGGTAAGGGCATCGCTTCAGCCTCTCTTGGTGCCATCTTGGAGGCCCGTGGTTTGAAGGTCACCATGCTAAAACTGGATCCTTACATCAATGTTGACCCAGGCACCATGAGCCCATTTCAACATGGTGAGGTATTCGTCACGGAAGATGGCGCTGAAACCGACCTAGATCTTGGTCACTATGAGCGCTTTATTCGTACGACCATGGGTCGCCGCAATAACTTCACGACAGGCCGTATCTACCAAGACGTTCTGAAAAAAGAGCGTCGTGGTGACTATTTAGGCGGTACAGTTCAAGTCATTCCCCATATTACAGACGAAATTAAGCGTCGCGTATATGAGGGTGCCGAGGGTGCCGATGTGGCACTGGTTGAAATCGGCGGTACGGTCGGCGACATTGAGTCTCTACCTTTCCTAGAGGCCGTTCGTCAGCTAAAGGTGGAATTGGGTAGCAAACGTGCTTTATCGATGCACCTTACCTTAGTGCCTTACATTGCCACTGCCGGTGAAACCAAAACCAAGCCAACTCAGCACAGTGTAAAAGAATTGCGCTCAATCGGCTTACAGCCAGATATCCTTGTGTGTCGCTCTGATCACCGCATCGACTCAGGCTCTTTACGCAAAATTGCGCTATTTACCAACGTAGAAGAACGCGCGGTTGTTCCTTTAGAGGATGCAGATACCATTTACCGTATTCCTGCCATGCTTCAAAAGACGGGTCTTGATGACTATGTGGTTGAGAAGTTCGGCCTTGAGTGCGACGAAGCGGACTTGGGCGAGTGGGATCAGGTCATTGAGGCTAAGCTCCACCCTGAGCGTGAAGTTAATATTGCCATGGTTGGTAAGTATATGGAGCTCCTTGACGCCTATAAATCCCTCATCGAAGCCATTGATCATGCGGGCATTAAGAATCGTACAAAGGTCAATATTCAATACATCGACTCTGAAATCATCGAGCGAGATGGTTGTGGCATTCTAGAAGGTAAAGATGCGATCTTGGTACCGGGTGGGTTCGGTAATCGTGGCGTTGAAGGTAAGATCCGCACTGTTCAATTTGCTCGCGAAAACAAAATTCCTTACTTGGGCATTTGCTTGGGTATGCAAAGTGCAGTAATTGAGTTTGCCCGTAACGTGTGTGGATTAGAAGATGCTCATAGTACGGAATTCTCCACCATCACACAAAACCCTGTGGTCGGTCTAATCACGGAGTGGACCACCTCTGAAGGTGAAACCGAACAGCGTACAGAAGAGTCAGATTTAGGCGGTACTATGCGTCTTGGTGGCCAGGAATGTCGCCTCGAAGACGGTACTTTGTCTGCAAGTGCTTATGGTGAAGACGTCATTGTTGAGCGTCACCGTCATCGCTACGAAGTGAACAATAACTACATCGAAACCCTTGAAAAGCATGGTATGCGCATCGCGGGTCGTTCCATTGACGGTAATTTAGTGGAAGTTGTAGAAGTGGCAGATCACCCATGGTTTGTGGCGTGTCAGTTCCACCCTGAGTTTACCTCGACACCACGAGATGGTCATGGCTTGTTTAGCGCATTCATTGCGGCTGCCATCACTCAATCTGGAAAGTAACCCAAATACAACAACGAACTTTTGATATTTCTTTGGAGAAGAACGCAACATGGCGAAGATTGTTGATATTAAAGCCCGCGAAGTAATGGACAGCCGCGGCAACCCAACCGTTGAAGCGGACGTATTGTTGGAAGGGGGCTTTTTCGGTACTGCATGTGCTCCTTCAGGTGCGTCAACGGGTTCTCGTGAAGCACTAGAATTACGTGATGGCGACAAGGCTCGCTATTTAGGCAAGGGCGTTCTTAAGGCCGTTGCAAATGTAAACGGCGCCATTAAAGAAGCATTAGTGGGTATGGACGCAACGGATCAGCGTGCCCTAGATAACAAAATGCTTGAGTTAGATGGCACCGATAATAAGGCGACGCTGGGCGCGAACGCGATTCTTGCCGTTTCCTTGGCGGCCGCAAAAGCGGCGGCTACAGCCAAAGGTATTGAATTGTATGAACACATCGCTGAGCTTAACGGTACAGCGGGTCAGTTCAGCATGCCACTGCCTATGATGAACATCCTAAACGGTGGCGAGCACGCCGACAATAACGTTGATATTCAAGAGTTTATGGTTCAGCCTGTTGGTTTTACCTCTTTCTCTGAAGGCCTACGTGCCGGTGCTGAGATTTTCCATAGTTTGAAGAAAGTTCTTCAATCAAAAGGTTTGAACACAGCAGTGGGCGATGAAGGTGGCTTTGCACCTAACCTAGCGTCTAACGCGGATGCCTTGGCCGTTATTAAGGAAGCTGTGAGTGCAGCCGGTTACGAATTAGGCAAAGACATTACTTTAGCGTTAGATTGTGCGTCATCTGAATTCTACAAAGATGGTAAGTACGATCTAGCGGGCGAAGGTAAAGTGTTCTCAGCTTCTGAGTTCTCTGATTACCTAGCAGAGCTATGCGAGCAATATCCAATCGTATCCATTGAAGATGGCCAAGATGAGTCTGATTGGGATGGTTGGAAGTATCAAACTGAGAAGCTTGGCAGCAAAGTTCAACTGGTTGGTGACGACCTGTTTGTAACGAATACTCGTATTCTTAAAGAAGGTATCGAAAAAGATATTGCCAACTCTATCCTAATCAAATTTAACCAAATTGGTTCTTTGTCAGAAACCCTAGATGCCATCCAAATGGCTAAAGACGCAGGCTATACAGCGGTGATCTCTCACCGTTCAGGCGAAACCGAAGACACGACCATTGCTGATCTAGCGGTTGGCACCTGTGCAGGCCAGATTAAGACCGGTTCGCTATGTCGTTCTGACCGTGTTGCTAAGTACAACCGCTTGTTGCGCATTCAAGAGCAATTAGGTGATAAAGCGGTTTATAATGGTCTTTCAGAAGTGAAAGGTCAGTAATCGGCTCTATTCGCTGTAACGAACAGCGATGAGCAAGATTGCACCATGAAAGGGAAACTTCGGTTTCCCTTTCGTGTTTTATGCGTGACTAAACGGTCATCTCAATAATGGACAAAAATATGACTAGCTTGGCCCTTTTCAAACAACATGCGTGGAAGGTGATCGCGGTGCTGCTGTTTTTGTGGCTTCAGTACCAGTTGTGGTTTGATGAGACTGGTGTCATGGCCAATTTGAGGATGGATGACCGGATTGAGCAGCAGCTTGAGGTAAATGAAGCGCTACAGGCTCGAAACCAAGTTCTCACCGAAGAGATTCTGTCGATCAAATCAGGGCCCACTGCGATCGAAGCCAAGGCTCGAAAAGAATTGGGTATGATTAAAGACGGAGAAACGTATTTTATCGTGGTGAAGCCAAAACTCCACTCTGGAGCAGAGCAATGACAAAGTTGTATGCGGTTGTGCCAGCTGCAGGAGTAGGAGCACGCATGCAGGCAGATCGTCCAAAACAGTACCTTTCCATTTTAGGGAAAACGATTTTGGAACATACGCTAGAGCGCCTCCTTCGTTTTGAAGATATTCAGCACATGGTGTTACCCGTTTCGGCCCATGATACCTTTTTCTCGTCATTAGGGGTCGCTTCCCACGAAAAGGTGACCACTTGTAATGGCGGGGCAGAGCGCTTTGAATCGGTTTTAAATGGTTTAAATGCATTATTAGATCTAGGGGCTCAATTGGAAGATCGTGTGTTGGTCCACGATGTGGCGAGACCGTGTATTAGCCTTAAAGATTTAACCACTCTAACACGCAGTGATTGTTCTCAAGGGGTCATTCTGGGTGCACCCGTGCGTGATACGATGAAACGAACGCTAGACAGCGGTAAAATTGATCATACCGTGTCTCGAGAAAACTTGTGGCATGCCCTGACGCCACAAATGGCCCCCCTAGGGAAATTGAAAGCCGCAATTGAACAAGCTCTGGTGGACGGTGCGGTTGTGACCGATGAAGCCAGCGCACTTGAACATATGGGGTATCAGCCAATGATGTTGGAAGGTTCCCCAAGCAATATCAAAGTGACGCGCCCAGAAGATTTGTTTTTGGCGACCGCATATTTAAGTTACGAGAATCAACAATGTTCCGAATAGGCCATGGATATGATGTCCATAAATTTTCAGATGCCATGGAGGACGCTTTCATCGTTCTTGGTGGTGTGCGCATCCCCTATGACGCTGAGTTAATCGCTCATAGCGACGGAGATGTGGCCTTACATGCGCTGAGCGATGCTCTATTGGGTGCAGCAGCATTGGGAGACATTGGCCATCATTTTCCTGATACAGATCCTGCCTATGCAGATGCCGACAGCCGTGATTTATTAAGACAGGTGATGGCAGCGGTAAGCGAAAAAGGTTACCGAGTGGGTAATGTTGATATCACAATCATGGCGCAAGCACCTAAAATGGCACCTCATATTTTGTCCATGAGAGAAAACATTGCAGACGATTTAAGTGTCGATTTAGACCAGGTTAATGTTAAAGCCACGACCACCGAAAAATTGGGCTTTGTGGGCAGGAAGGAGGGCATTGCAGTGGAGGCAGTCGCATTGCTACTGAGCCAGTCATGACCGCGTTTTCATTAAATTGGCCGAAAGCCTACCGACCTCTAATGTGCGAAGGGCACCCTGTGTCTGCGGATTACCGTGAGTTCGCGCAAGACTTTCAGGTGACAGAATTAACCAACCGACGCTTACATGACGAAGGGCCTCACTGGTATCTCTACATAGAAAAAACGGGGATGAACACCCATTGGCTCGCACGACAGCTGGCGAATCATGCTCAGGTCCCCCTCAATGATGTGGGTTATGCCGGCCTGAAAGATCGTCATGCGGTAACCCGTCAGTGGTTTAGCTTACCCCTTAAGGGGAATAAACTGCCGGACTTGAGTGCGCTTTGGGCAAAGGAAGATTGTCGTCTTATACGCAGTGGTTTCTATGGTGTGAAGTTAAAGCGCGGCAACCTCGGGGGAAATCGATTTAAAATTACGCTTAGGCAAGTACGCGGTGATCAAGATGTCATCGATCAGCGGCTAAATATTATCAAAGCAAACGGTGTTCCTAACTATTTTGGCGAACAACGATTTGGACGTGACGGTGAAAACCTTATTCAAGCGACCAAGTTGTTTGAAACTGGAAAGCGTCCACGAAATCGACAGAAGGCATCCATGTATGTGTCTGCGGCTAGATCCTATTTGTTTAATCAGATGCTTGCTCGTCGTGTTGAATCTCAGACCTGGGATAAACCAATTGTGGGCGAGGTATTTGGTTTCGAAGGCAGCTTAAGAGGCTTCAAGCAGGAATGCACCTCAGAAGAGCAGCAGCGCTGGCGTTTGCAAAAGATCCACCCGACTTGCGCCATGTGGGGACGTGGTGAAGCCTTGAGTGTCGATGAATTACTGGGTTTAGAACAAAATATTGCGGAACAACACTCCGTCTTTCGAGATGGCATCGAAAAGATGGGAATCAAACAAGAAAGGCGAGTCACTCGATTACTGATTCCAGACCTTTGGTGGCGGTGGACCGATCAAACTACGTTAGTGCTGGAATTTTCGTTACCAAGCGGATATTTTGCCACTTCATTATTACGAGAAATTGGCGAAATTCGGGATTCATCCCAATCTGGTCCACAGGAAGATTGAGAAGGTAAACGTGAAACTGTTGTTATCCAACGATGACGGTGTACAGGCAAAAGGTTTAAATACCTTGGCGAGAGCACTCAGTGAGCAAGGTTACGATATTCAAGTTGTGGCCCCTGATCGCGACCGTAGCGGTGCTAGCAATTCTTTAACATTGGATCGCCCACTGCATGTTACTACGCTCGAAAACGGCGCCATGAGTATTGATGGTACACCAACGGATTGTGTTCACCTTGGTATGTACTCTTTATGTCAGCCGCCTCCTAACCGCGTGATCTCAGGAATAAACGCGGGGGCTAATTTGGGTGATGATGTGCTGTATTCAGGGACGGTCGCCGCGGCAATGGAAGGTCGGTTTTTAGATGACTTTCCCATTGCGATTTCTTTGGCTGGCAAGCAGCATTTTGAAACAGCAGCGCAAGTATTATTGGCATTGTTGTTAAAGCTTAAAGCTCTGTCGTTGCCAGCTAGGACCCTTCTTAATATTAACGTACCTGACCTTCCTTACGATCAAATCAAAGGCTATCAAATTACACGACTGGGTCATCGTCATCGAAGCGACCATCCCGTAAAAACCACCAATCCGAGAGGCAAAGAAAGCTTTTGGATTAGTGTGGCAGGCCACGGCGCGGATGCAGGGGAGGGAACCGACTTTTATGCGGTTGAACAAGGTTATGTTTCGATCACTCCAATTCAAATGGATATGACGGCGCCGGACCTTATGGGGTTACTGTCGGAGGCATTAACATGACGCCCTTACAGTTACAGGGAATAGGTATGACCAGCCAACGCACGCGTGATCGACTGGTGCAGAGGTTGACCCAGCAAGGTATAAAAAACACAGATGTGCTAGAGGTCATGGCCAATACTCCACGCCATCTCTTTGTGGATGAGGCCTTAAGCCATCGTGCCTATGAAGATACCGCGCTACCGATTGGCTTTGGTCAAACCATCAGCCAACCTTATATCGTCGCTAAAATGACGGAAATCCTGTTGAGGCAAGGCCCCCTTGAGAGTGTCTTAGAAATTGGAACCGGATGCGGTTATCAATGCATCGTATTAGCTCAGTTGGTAGGACGCGTTTATAGCGTTGAGCGCATTGCCCCGTTACAAGAGAAAGCAAAGCAAAGAGCCCAATTATTGAGAGTGAATAACGTCAAGTTTAAGCACGCCGATGGAAATTGGGGGTGGCCAGATGAAGGGCCCTATGACGCCATTTTATCTGCTGCAGCGCCGGACCATATTCCAGTTGAGTTAGCGCAACAACTTAAAGTCGGCGGAACGCTAATTCTTCCCGTTGGCGATCAACATAAACAGGACCTAACCATGGTGACCCGTACTGAAGACGGATTTAAGAAGCAAATCTTAGAACCGGTGATGTTTGTACCCATGTTGTCAGGAACCCAATAAGCGAACTAGGACGTTACCGTGTTAAGAACATTTTTTAAGGGCATGGCCATGGGGGCAGCGGATATCGTTCCCGGTGTATCAGGGGGAACGATTGCCTTATTAACGGGAATATATGAGCGCCTAGTCAATGCGATAAAAAGTATAGGCCTGGACACACTTAAAACGCTGCGTCACGAAGGGCTTGCCTCAGCTTGGAAGCAAATAGATGGATCGTTTTTATTCGCCCTAGTCTTGGGGATTGGAGCGTCCATCCTCGTTTTTTCTCGGGTCATTCATTACCTACTAGAGACCTTTCCTGTTTTGATTTGGGCTGGTTTCTTTGGGCTCGTACTCGCCAGTGTTTGGTTTGTGACTCAACAAATGTCGGGTTGGAATGGAAAAAGGGTTTTGAGCTTCCTTTTAGGGTTGGTCGTCGCAGCTGGCGTATCGCTCTCTAGCACCGCTCAATTAGAGGTAAATAGCCTCACTTTGTTTTTGTGCGGTGCGCTCGCTATTTGCGCTATGATACTGCCCGGGATCTCAGGTAGCTTTATTATGCTCTTGCTGGGCATGTACAGCACCATCATTGGTGCCATTAAGGGGTTCGATTTTGCCGTTTTAAGCATTTTTGCGGCAGGCTGTGTGGTAGGCATCATGACCTTCTCACGCCTGCTATCTTGGGTGTTGGCTCGCTATCATGACGCGACCATGGCGCTACTGGCAGGTTTTATGGCCGGGGCGCTCATTAAGGTATGGCCATGGAAAGAGGTGATTTCTTATCGTGTGAATAGTAAGGGGGAATCCATTCCTCTATTGGACGCCCCCGTCTTGCCTTGGTCTCACCCTGAACCGTATACCGTTTGGGCTTTTATCTTGATGTTTCTGTCTTGCGCAGGTGTCGTTTATTTGGAACGCAAGGCCAAGCTGGGTGAAAAATAACCAAAAGTTAACCGATTAGAACGACGGGTTACGACGTAAGAGAATTCGAAAAATTGGCAATGATTGAAATAGAAAGAGAAGGAATGTGAACTTTCTCTTTTTTTTAGATATCTTTTTTATGAGGTATCGTTTGCTAAGCCTCGATAATTATAAAAAACCGGAAAGCGATCATGAACGCGAAATTTCCCTCACTGGGGTGTCAAAAAATCCACCAATTAAAGTATTCGCTCTACTTAAGATCGGCGATCGCGGCGGTAATGGTCTGTTTTATGCTCTCAGGCTGCACGGGATTCGTGGCGGTGGACCAAAAATTTGGAGCGAGTGTTCCAGATGCTGCTGTGCATGAAGTCCAAAAAGGTGAAACCTTGTTCTCCATTGCTTGGCGATATGGTTGGGATTACAAGACGTTAGCGAGCGCTAACTCAATTGCTCCTCCTTATACCATTCACCCTGGCCAAAAGATCAATGTGGGTCAGTCGGACATCGTAATGACCAAGAGGCCCGCTAAGGCCAACAAAACTTTGACGAAATGGAAACCGGCGTCTACCGCCAATACCCCCAGTGCCTATAAAAGTGAGCCGAATACGACAAAATCGACCATTTCGACCCCTGTCGGTCAGTGGAATTGGCCAGCGTCAGGAAAGGTGATCGCCAAATTTTCATCCAAAGCACCCATCAATAAGGGGATTGATATCGCCGGTAGACTGGGGGAATCTGTCACTGCAGCAGCGGCCGGAACGGTTGTGTATGCAGGCAGCGGATTACTTGGATATGGAAACTTGGTGATTATCAAACATGACGAAACGTTCTTAAGCGCTTACGCTCATAACAGAACGCTATTAGTCAAAGAGAATCAACAAGTTAAAGCTGGGGAAGCCATTGCCGAGATAGGTTCAAGTGGCACGGATTCAGTGAAATTACACTTTGAAATCCGCCGTCACGGAAAGCCGGTGGACCCATTGATATATTTGCCGAAAAAGTGAGGAAAGAATAAATCGCTAAAGCAGGTAGGGTCCTGAATTCATTCTTGTCGTTATAATTGGAACAGCTTTTGAATAGTGATAAGCGGGTGACAATATAACAACAAAAACATTGGTGGGGCTATAACATGGCAGCTAAGAAGGAATTGAAGAAAAACGACGCTATCGAAGACGCTGAAGTCGCTGTAGCGGAAGACGATACTCAAACCGTTGATGTTGACGAGTCTGAAGACACGAGCTCAGAAGTGGAGGAATTTGCCGCTGAGCCAGAGGTACAAAAAAACCTAGACGCCACTCAATTGTATTTAAATGAGATCGGTTTCTCTCCTTTATTGACCCCAGAAGAAGAAGTACATTTCGCTCGACTCGCGCGAAAAGGCGATGAAAAAGGCCGTAAGCGTATGATCGAAAGTAACTTACGCTTGGTGGTTAAAATTGCACGCCGTTATGTTAACCGTGGACTTACTCTTCTTGATCTGATTGAAGAGGGCAATTTGGGCCTGATTCGCGCGGTCGAAAAATTCGATCCAGAGCGCGGCTTCCGCTTTTCGACCTATGCTACCTGGTGGATTCGTCAAACCATCGAACGAGCCATCATGAATCAGACGCGCACGATTCGTTTACCCATCCATGTTGTAAAAGAATTAAATGTATACCTAAGAGCCGCACGTGAGTTAACCCAAAAGCTAGATCACGAGCCAAGCGCAGAAGAAATAGCGACTCTTTTAGAAAAGCCAGTGGATGACGTTAAGCGCATGTTGGGACTAAATGAGCGCGTGACCTCGGTGGACTCTCCGCTAGGTTATGACAGCGATAAATCTATCTTGGACACCATCGCCGATGAGACGGTTAATGACCCTTGCCAAATGCTGCAAGATGATGACATTAGCACCAGCCTTGATTGTTGGTTAGATGAGCTGACCGAGAAACAGCGCGAAGTGATCGCACGACGCTTTGGTTTACGAGGGTATGAAACCAGCACGTTGGAAGAAGTGGGTCATGAAATCGGCCTGACCCGAGAGCGGGTTCGCCAGATTCAAGTGGAAGCATTAAAGCGCATGCGTGAGATCATGGAAAAACAAGGGCTAAATGCCAGCGCCATATTTGGCGTGCAAGAGATGTAAAAGAATTTTTGAATACTCTTTCGATTCGAGAGCTGAACCCGCCTATGGCGGGTTTTTTTATGGCATTTTATTTTGAGCGATTGTTTTGCCGCCAATAGCTCGGGGTAACATAGCAATTGTTGGTTTCACACATGTTGATGGATTGCTCACAGTTGCCATTGCTGTCACATTTTTCATCATTTGGAGACACGTTAAAACGAGAATCATCCATCACTTCTGTTCCGATTGCGACGCTCTTGCCTCCATCTTTTCGATAGATGATCACAGGGCGGGGGGAGATACCGCTATGACTGAGGACTTTGCTTGTATCGTTTTCGTCTACATCTCCGTCCCCATCTAGGTCCAAGACAGATGTTCCCCATCGTTGGTCGATAACGTAGAGCCTAGCTGTACCTAAATCGGGTCCGCAGGCGCTAGTGGCTGAACCTGAGGGGGAAAAGGTGGTGAAAATAATGGCACCAGCAAAGGTGGTGGATTCAGCCAGTACTTTTTCGCCTTCAATGTCGAGCGAAACGTACCACCCACCGCCTTTTTGCATGAGTGCTTTTAGATCGTCTGTCAGCCCACTGGCGCCATTCTTTAATATGGATGTTGCATTGTAGACGAGCTGCTTATTAGGTTCTTCCCCACTTCCTAGACTGGTTTTGGATGCCGGAGCCTCCGTTTTAACGACATAGCTATTAGGCGGGTAATAAGGGCTATCATCCCGTATCACGTACATTCTGTTTTCCACATTTTTGGTCATGATCGGATGCGCTCTGTGGCCTGAACCAACGGCAATTGAGAGATAGTCGCCATACTGTTTGTCTTTTACCATGGCTACATTGGGCTTGTTGTAAAAGCGTCGATTGCCATTTTCTGTTCCGTCATTGAAGTTGGCAATCACCCCACCAATGGCGAGGGTGCTGGTGCCTTTGTTGCGTGGATTGAAATCCACTCTGATGAGCTTTCCACCGGTATCGGCGGCAAAAAGATAGTCTGTGAAGCCATCGCCATTTATGTCGATTAAGGATAGCGGCGCCGCAATACCATTTTTCATTCCAGCAATGTTTAAGTCGGCACCACTGTTGCTAGCCCACCAAAGGCGCTCACCGGTGGTGGCGTCAACCATGTAAATGGCGTTGCCTATATCATCGGATTCGTACAGGTCATTACTATCTTGTTTGGTATCATAGCCACCGCCAAAAAACGCAACGAATCTAGGCTTGCCATTTAAGTACACTTTGGTCACGGTCATCTTTGACCATGTTTGCCCGAGCTTTTGAAACTCTCCCTTGCCACCTTCTATTTTGAACAAAAGTTTGGGGCGGTTTGGAATGGAGACATCCATAGCGTAGTAGTTTCGACCTCCGCGACGCATTCCAGCATAAATGTAGACATGGTCTCGTCCCTCCACTGCATTGGTAGAAACAACTGTTTTTCCGTTTTGGTTTTCATCGTATATCCAAGTACTGATGAGTCCATCCATCCCGTAGGGTTTGTCTTTTGCGCCTAAAGCGTTGTCGTAATAGTGCTTTTGCAATTTATGTAGGGCTGTTGGCAAATACGCCCAGCGCTCATTACCAGATTCGGTATCAATTGAATGGATAAAACCTTGGTTTGTACCAAAAAATATAGATGCAATAGGGTTAGCTTCTGTTCCACCATAGTTGATCACAAGGGGTTCGCTATGCAAGGGATCACCAATGGCATAGCGTGCGTCAGATGTATCGCCGTCACCATCTTGATCATCAACATCAAAGCCCATTGTCCAATCTCGGATTTTAGTGAAGCGCGTCCAACCTTCGCCCACCACATCAAAACTGGTTTCATTGGCAAAGCTGGTAAAGTTACCTAAATAGTTGACAGAGTCTTCGCTGTAAATAACACGCTTATGGGGCTCAAGTAGATTAGCGATGCCGCCTTCACTGACTTTCTTACCGTCAGGTTCAGCCGAGTTATTCCAAAAATCAAAAACACCATCGTTAAAAAAGCCGGTGCTTTCGCTGATCGCGGGTGTCGCACTGTTTGCACCATAAACGATACCCTCATCCGAGAGTTTGTATTTTTTCAAGTTGCCAGCCCAGTTTATATTATCGTCGGGACGAAATAAGGCGTAAAACAATTCATCACGGTGCTCCGTGGCATTGAAAGCGTTAACCGAGACGGCTGGCGCGGTAAAGGTGGAATCCGTCGCTAATATATCCAAAAAGATGGACTCAAGGGCTGCGTTTAAACCTTGAGTGTCGTTCGCTTCGAAATAGCGGCCACCGCCCCAATTTGCGGTACGTTTTAACAACTCAACGCCGTCTTTTAATTCAAAACCCCCAATGGTGTAGGTGGTAATGTCTTGATTGCCAATTTCGTTAGTACTGTGATCCGAATTTTTCATCCAGTAGGCGAGTTCATCTAAACAGTCCCCATCACCACTGCATTGGCGAGAGAGGCCTGAAGGTAAGGACAACCCAGCCACCTTGCTTTTAACTAACCCATTTGCATTGGTATCGCTGGTGGGTTCACCGTCCGTTAGCAGAATGACGTGATTTTTTTGGCAGCTGGTGGAAATCGGAGTTTGGTATTGAGAGCCGTTGCGAGAAGCGGCCACACTAGGATTGGGTTGACTGTCGTTGCCGAAACGCCAGTTTTCACCACGATAATACAGCGCCGCCTCATACAGGGTTTCTTCTAACGGGGTACCGCCTTTGGGATAATAACCCGCAAGCTTACTTCGTATCTGTGACGCGGAATTTTCAATAGGTGATACAGGCACATCAATCATACCGCCATCAGAGCTTTGGTCGAATCTCATTAAGCCAAGGTTTATATTTTTCAACGTGTAGGTGAGTTCATTTACGACATCAACCACCACTTCCATACGGGTGCTGGTCGTTACGTTCGAAGGGTTGTGGTACCAGTTTAGATAGTTGCCGCTGTAGACCCAGGCGTTTTTACCTCGGTCACACCGAATGGGGCTGTCTGAGCCATCTCTTAAGCTTCGCCAGCCATTACGATACTGTTGAAATTCGCCCAACACCTTCCCTTGCTGTGCCAAGTCATTCAGGACCGAGCTGCACTGATAGGAGCTGCTGGATTGGAAGGCCGATCGGGCATGCCCGGAGCTTGGTGAGTCGTTAAGGCCATTATAGATATCACTATAGTAGTAACTGCCAGAATAACTGACGCTCGGATCGTAGGGTGTGAGCGTGTTTGAGACTTCGCCCTGCATTGAGCCAGAGGTATCCATGATAAATAACACGTTGGAGCGCACGCGGGAGTCGCTACTGATCTCGGTAGCGCCGTAAATCTCTGTATCGTCAGCCAAGGCTAGCTCAGCACCTAAAAGTAAAAAGAAAGCGAGATAGATCATAGGGTAGGCTCTCAGTAAACGACGCTTAATACGGCTTGGGTATCAGGGTCTAAGATGAGGGTCGGGTATTTCTCGCGCCAGTAATCCGTTAAGAACGCCTTAAACGGATATGCTTTGCCCTGCTTGTGAATACGAGGAGGGATACTGAAAGAGTAGCGGCTTGATGAGCACTGTGGACAACCATATACATAGATGATGCCGCGGTTGGTGCTTTCGATGTATTCCACTCGAATGCTGGTGGGCTCAACCGCTAGGGATAGTGCTTTGACCGCTCCCTGAGAGTGGGCTGAAAACAGCAGAATGAATAGGAATAATAGTTTCATGACGCATGCTCTACACGATATGGAGCAAGCTTAGCGCCGGTAAGAAAATAGCCTATCTGTCTTAAGTTAGATCTCTCTAAACCCTAGGCATAAAAAAGGGGCTTTCAAGCCCCTTGTATTACTTCAGCCAGCCGTTCTGGCCTCGATGTGTCTTGTTGCCACGGCTATCTAAGGTGAGGTCGCCATCATCCTCTTGTCCGTTCTGAGCTGAAGCGACCAGCTTGACGCACTCCGTAATGTCCGAGCCATCGTCGCACAGTTCCGCAACAATCGAATAGCGATCAGTTGAGGTATTGTGGGCCGCGTTGTAATTCAACTTTGTGAGGTCCGTCGTGTAGGTAAATCGGTTTGCAAAGTAATTTTCTTGCGCTCGCATCATGTCGAGTAATTCAGTCATACCATCACTTCGAGCCCCTTTACGAACATTTGCCTGGTAGGACGGTAGAGCGATGCTGGCAATAATGCCAGCGATCGCAACAGCTACTAAGAGTTCGGTTAATGTGAAGCCTTTATTTTTCATGATTTACTCGTTCTTGTGATTTTGACGCCAGTATGTGGGCACGACATAGCAGTTGTTCGATTCACATTTTTTAATCTCATCGTCACAGGTGCCTTTCTGTTCACAGTCTGGGTCTTGGTTTTCTTCAAAGCGGTCATCATCAATGGTTTCTGTACCGATTGCAATGGATTTGCCGCCACCTTTACGATAGATCACAACAGGACGCGGTGCGATACCTGAGTGTGATAACACTTTGCTAGCATCGTCGTCGTCCGTCTTACCATCGTTGTCTAAATCAATGGCTGCATTAGCAAACCTTTGATCCAGTGCATAGATCCGAGAAGACCCAGTGTCAGGACCACAAGCGGAAGAGGTGCTTCCCGTGGGCGAGAACGTGGTGAAGATGACAACGCCTGCAAACGTGGTCGCTTCTGCCAATACTTTTTCACCCTCTGTATCAAAGGTGACGTACCAGCCACCACCGTTGTCCATAATCGCTCTATAGTCGGTTTCGGAGGCCGTTCCTTTCATGAGTGGCGTCGCATTGTAGACAAGGCCACGGTCTGCTTTTTCGCCAGCAGAAAGGGATGTCTTGCCTTCCGGTGCTTCAGTCAATAGACGATAGGTTGTCGGCTTACCATAAGGGCTCTGATCTTTGAGCACATACATTCTGTTTTCCACTTCGGTTGTGAAAATAGGGTGTGCACGATGACCTGAGCCGATGGCGATGGTTAGGAAGTCGCCATATTGTTTGTCTTTAACCAAAGACACATTGGGTTTGTTGTAAAAGCGACGGTTACCGTTTTTATTTGCGGTCGATAGGTCTGCGATCATAGCCCCTTCTGCAAAGTTGTTGGCGCCACTATTCTCAGGGTTAATGTCTAGGCGGAATACGCGACCACCCGTATCTGCCGCAAAGAAATAGTCCACTAGGCCGTCGCCATCGATATCCACCGCTGAAATGCTAGCAGGCATACTGTTTTTCATATCGGAAATATTTGTGTTAGCGCCTGAATTACTGGCCCACCATAGGCGTCTTCCTGTTTCCGCATCCACCATGTAAATGGCGTTGCCCATGGTGTCGTCTTCGCGAACGTCGTTACCGTCTTGGTTGGTGTCGTAACCGCCCGTGAAGAAGGCTACAAATCTTGCTTGGCCATTGTATTTTACTTTGGCAACCGTCATACGGGACCAAGTCTGACCCAGTTTGGCAAAATCACCGGTGCCGCCTTCGATCTTAAAGAGCATACGAGGGCTGTTGCGGTTGGTGACGTCTAATGCATAGTAGTTACGACCACCGCGGCGCATACCTGCGTAGAGGTACACATGCTCGCCGGCTTCAACGCTGCCACCACTCAACACCAAGTTGTTCTTATTAACATCCTTCATCCAGGTTGTGATCGGGCCATCCATACCGTATGGACGATCACCGGCTGACCCGGTGTTTTCGTAGAAAATACGCTGTGTTGAGTGCAGTTCTTTTGGAATGAACGCAAACTGCTCTCGGCCAGTTTCGGTACTGATTGCGTGAATAAAGCCTTCATTGGTACCAAAGTAGATCGTACTGTCTGGATTTTCATCGGTACCACCGTAGGTCACTACGACGGGCTCACTGTGAAGAGGGTCACCGACGGAAACACGGCTGTCGGTTACCGAGCGGTCGCCGTCGGTATCATCCACGTCGTACCCGCGAATCCAGTTTTTCAATTTTGTTACGTTATCGGCCGTCTCACCTGTCATGTCTAAGGTTTCAGCCGTCGCGCCATTTTCAAAGGTCAGCAAAAAGTTAGCGGAGTCTTCTGTGTACAATTTTCTCGACGCAGGGTCTATTAGGTTCGCCATGCCGCCCATGGTGACGTTCTTACCGTCGCTTAGGTTGGTTTCGTTCCAATAATCTTTTGCCGAGTCGTTAAAGAAACCGGTGGCCTCGCTGATGGCGGGCGTATTGTTTTTGTCATACACGAACCCATCTTGTGTCAGGCGGTATTTCTTAAGGTTGCCTGCCCATTTACTGTTGTCGTCTGGACGGAAGAGTGCGTAGAACAACTCGTCTCTATGCTCGGACGCATTAAAGGCATTTACCGAAACAGCTGGTGCGGTAAAGGTAGAGTCGGTCGCTAAAATGTCTAGGAATATCGATTCAAGTGCATTGGTTAACCCCGTGGTGTCGTTGGCCTCATAATACTGACCGCCACCCCAATTGGCCGTGCGTTTCAAAAGCTCCACACCGTTAGCCAGATCAAAACCACCGATGGTATAGGTCGTAATCGCTTGGTCGCCAACCAGTGAGGTACTGTGATCGGTGTTTCTTAACCAATATGCGAGTTCATCAAGACACTCACCGTTACCGGAACAGCCACTATTAAGGCCTTGAGGCAAGGTCATACCGCTGACAGCACTGCGAATGTCATCGTTGGCTGACGTGTCGTTGGTTGGCTCACCGTCGGTCAACAGGATGATGTGATTCTTTTGACAGGTGGCGGTGATCGGCGTCTCATATTGAGCAGAAGAACTGTCCGTTCTCGAGCTCGCAATACTGGAGTTCGGTTTCGAGTCATTACCAAACATCCAGTTTTGTCCACGGTAATAGCGCGCCGCTTCATACATGGTCTCTTCTAGCGGTGTACCACCCTGAGCGTAATAGTCATCCAACTTATCACGGATTGCGGCACCGGATGTGCTGATATCGGAAACCGGCACATCGATCATACCGCCGTCACTGTTTTGGTCGAATCGCATCAAACCTAGATTGATATTGCTTAACGAGCGAGTAAGCTTTTTCACCACATCCACAGTGACTTCCATTCGGGTGCTATTGGTCACGTTGGTCGGATCGCTATACCAATTCATATAGTTACCGGAATACAACCAATACGAGTTACCACGGTCACAGCGCACATAGCTATTTAGACCCGCTTGTAGGTTTTGCCACTTACCTCGACGCCATTGTCGAAAGTTACCTAACACCTTACCCTCGTCTCTTAAGGTTTCTGCCTCGTCACTACAGCCAGAACTATAGGCCGATTCAAGCTGGCTTTTAGGGATGCCATCGTTGGGTGAGTGGTAGGTCTTATAGTAAAAATCATTGGGGTCGTAAGAACCGGGATAGGTCACATCATTATCGTAGGGTACATTGGTGATGAGAACCTGGCCTCCCATGGAGCCCGAAGTATCCATGATAAACAGCACGTTTGAATTAACGCGGCTATCTAAATCAATTTCAGATGCGCCATAGATTTCGGTGTCGTCGGCTAAGGCGCTATGACCAATTAGTATGGCGGTGGTCGCGGCTAATATTTTTTTCATGTTGACCTCCCTTAGTACGACACGCGAATGACGTTTTCAGTGGCTTTATCAAGAAAGATGGTGGGAGACTTAATGTTCCAGTACTCGCCTAAAAACTCATCAAACTCAATTTCTTTTCCCTTCTTAAGTACGGTGATCTCTCCTTGATACTCGTATTGACCTTTTTCACAAAGAGAGCAACCGATCAAGGTGATGATGCCTCGATCTGTTTGCTCAATGTGTTCTACTTTGAGTGATTGTGCTTCTAGGGCAATGTCCAGTGTTGTGACTGAAAATGCCTCTAATGAAAATGCAATGCTGAGTAACAATAGTAAATGTTTCATAGCCACCTCTAATTAATATTTCCCGCTTGCTCTAAACCTTCCACCACGGCACCGAGGGTCTGGCTGTTTTTTGCAAAGCGAAATTCAGATTCACAATTGTTTTCGTAAAGATACGCGCGGCTTTGGCTTTCAATATCAATGTTGTAGCCAGCACGCGATGCAGGTGCTTCCTGTATGTAGCTCCAAGAAACGGTGATTGAGTCAGATTTTGGTGTATAAGCGCCTCGCCCCATGGTGATTGAATCGACCTTTTTGGTTGGAGGCAAGGTTACATTCGTTATTGGATCTACCGTTTCTGGTAGCTGGCGAATATCAATCAACTCATTGCGATTGGCGCCACCATCGACGTTATAAAATCGAATGTTCGCTTCCTGTTCATTTCGGCACTCCTGATAGGTCAACGTGCTAAATAAACTGTTCGCCACCATTTTCGACTGAATATTGCTGCCTTCTAGGGAATAGACAGCCACCAAGGTAATAATGGTAAGTAATACCAAGGATACAACGAGAGTTGAGCCGTTTTGATGCTTCATATCGTTCTCCTAGTTTGACTGTGCTGTTTCAATGGCGTTAGGCAGTTCGATGGTGTTGGTAAAAATGTTGCGAATGCTGCCATCTTCCAACTCCAAAAGTGGGCCATCGAGGACCGCATAACGTCTCATTTCTTTATTAGATTGTAATTTTTGATCATTCGAATCATCAGAGCTTGTGGTGAGAATTGAGATTCGAATGCTTCGCACTAACGCCTGAGTAATGGTATTGCCTTGATCTGCTAATTGATCCACGCTCACATAAGCAGAGGAGCGCTTATCAGTAGGGTCGGCAGGATCCGCAATGCCGATTTGAAATTGCATGTTTTCCACGTGGTCGACGATGGACACAGGTGCATCCAGCCAATCACCGTTGTCTCGACTATAGGTTCGACAACGCAGCTCTTTATCGGTATCTGGCTCAGCGCTTACCCAAAATACATTCACGAGACTTTGTTGTCCGTTGAGGGGGCCGCCGACCAATGTGCCTGTGCAGGTTCTGATTTCAGAGCCGGCATCGGCACTGGCTACGAATGCGATGGCTAAGCGATCACCGCGAATGTCCACTAGATCATTTTGCGCGCAGGCTTCCGCTTCTGTTCCCGCGCAGGTCACCACGCCACTGGTGGTGAAGATGGGAGGTACGTAAACGGTAAAATCTTCCGAATAACCTGCTAAGCGAATGAATTTCGTCATGTAATCCATCGCAAAGCGACCCGTTTCTTGGTTCTGCGAAATACCATCCGACAGAGTAATACTCTTGTTGGTGGTGATAAAAAGATTCATTAATCCCAGCATAAGGAAGGTACCGATCAAACCGGCCACCATGAGTTCAATGAGTGAGAAGCCTTTGTTGTATTTCATTAGTTCAGCTCCACCACCATGCTGTAGGTATTCACGTAGTCGCGCTCTTCATCCAAGTCGCCACCCTGTTGGATCTTGGTTGTCCACTCCAGTTCAAGGTTGTATTGAACGCAGTCTTGAAGACCCGAACTGGTACTAACGCGATTTTCAGTCAAGGTGCAGGTAGACGTTAAGATGGGTTTAATGATGAAATCTGCTGGGCTGTCGTAAACGTCAGGGCTCACACCGCAAACGGTGACCCAACGATCGAACACGGCCATTTCGTCGGCGGAGCAATACGCTGCTGCCATTTCAGCTCCATTGTCGGTGTACTCTGCGCACATGGCTGGGAGTTGGCCTGCGCAGTCGATCTCACCCGCAAGTTCATAGGCGTGAGCACGAGCACCGTCGGGGTTAGCCCTAATTCTGCCTGCATAGTCTTGCACCATCCACATGGCTTGAGATTGTTGTGAGCTGTCTTGCGTACCTTTAATAGCCTTTAGTAAAAGTACGCCCATACCTGAAACACCGATGGCAATGATGACCGCGGTCACCAGCACCTCCATCATGGCAAAGCCTCTTTGATTTTGAAAACTCATCGCGCTCAGACCTCTATGGTTGGCAAGGGTTAACTGTTTTCTTTAATAGACCAGACAACAAAATCTGGTAGTCCAGACGGTCAGGGCTATTGGCACAGTCGTTATAAAAAAGTTCGAATGTCCCCAGTAGCGTCACTTGGCCATTGGGCAAAATGGTCAACGGGGCGTCGGTGGTGAAATCATCGCTTCTAAACGTGGCATTGCCTGAGACCGCCGAAAAGTTGCGAATGGTTTGAATGCTGCCGTCAACTGGGTCGGTGTACTCGATTTCCCATCCTTCAGACCAGTTGTCACCGTCGATCGCAGGAAGCACTCTAACGGTCGTTGATCGTTGAATCGCTTCAGCCCGGGCTAACTGAATGCTTTGTTCAAAAATTTTACCCACAGCATGCACGTTCTTCCGGCCAAAAAGGCTTTGCATGGCGGGTATGGCAGCAGAAGCGACGATGGCCAACAGCATGATGGTTATCATCAGTTCTACTAGGGTTAAACCTTTTTGTGAACGGTATCTCATAACAGGCTCGGTCTTACACATTTTCATGAGTGTATTAAAAACCAGATAAGGCAAAAGACCTAGCCCGTGCTGATTAACGGTCAATATACGGGTGTTAAGCGCTGGATCCCGCTAGAAATGTGATGTGGCTCACTTTGGACACAGCATATTACCCAGGTCTGAGTACGGGGTTCCGTTCCTAGATAGGTAGTTCGCAACTCGGATTCTTCCCTGTAGATTGATGATAATACGACGTGCGTACTGTTCAATTTTGGACTCAGGGCAGTACAGAAGGGTGGAAGCGTGGCCATACGCATGGCCAAAGGGGGAAAATGTGAGACCAGTTTCCACATTCTTGCGCGTAAACCACTTGCCTCGATTGGATAGGGGGTCGCTAACCTGATGCAGTGATTCGCCATCATCTAGGGCTTGGTTCTGGTTGAGGTCGGAAAATATGGCTAATAAGCCATTCCAATCATCAGAGCATTGTCCATCGACGAGTGGGCACAGCGTGACAGGTTCATGGGTATTTAATGCGAGTAGTCGCGCGTTATTGAGCATCTTGGTGGTTCGGTTGACTGCGGTCTGGCTTTGGTATTTGTCTTTCAGCTCATAAAACGACGGCAGAGCCATGTTTACGATAATCAGGAATAACGACAGTGTGATGAGAAGCTCAATCAAGGTGAGCCCGGATTGCCGCGTTGAACGGGTTGGGTTTGGGGTCGTCATCGTTAGCACTTTTCCACCTCCTTGTAGAAAAGCACATTATTGTCTGTGATCAGATGGTCTTGTCCATCAGCTAATAGCGTGATGAAGCGGGTTTTATTCTATGCCTAATTTCTTAAGTCGATAGCGAATGGAGCGAAAGCTCATGCCCAATTTTTCGGCTGCGGCGGTTTTATTCCAACGGCATTCTTCTAGGGTCTTTTGCAAAATGTCCTTTTCAACTTCTTCTAGAAAGGTCTCTAGGGCCTGGCCCGGTTGTAGGCTGTAGGAGCCAGAGGGTGGGGCACTAGTCGTCGTGGCAGTCGATGCAGGTGACGATAGCTCGTTAGTGGGAATCTCACTACCTAAGGGTAATGATTTCAAATTGAGATCGAGACATTCAATCGCTTCACCTTCTGCTAGTGTCACGGCACGCTGCAAAATGTTTTCTAGCTCGCGGACGTTGCCAGGGAAGGCATAGCCAGAGAGGGCTTCTTTCGCTGCCTCAGAAAGGCTTTTCGGGCCAGATTGAAATGTTTCCCCCAGTTTCGAGAGTATGTGATCAGCGAGCAACAAAATATCGTCTTGACGCTCCCTAAGTGCTGGCACGGCGAGATTGATGACATCCAGTCGGTAAAACAAGTCTTCGCGAAAATTCTTTTTCTGCACCTCATTTTGTAGGTTTTTGTGGCTCGCCGAGAGAATCCGCACATCTACCGATATTTCGTTTTCGCTGCCCACCGGTCGAATGCTGTTTTCTTGAATGGCTCTTAGTAGCTTCACCTGCATGACAAGGGGAAGGTCTGCCACTTCATCTAGGAATAAGGTGCCGCCATGGGCCGCTTGGAAGAAACCTTCCTTTTGGCTATGAGCACCGGTAAAGGCGCCTTTCTTGTGACCAAAGAATTCGCTTTCCATGAGTTCAGAGGGGATCGCTCCGCAGTTTACAGCGATAAATGGTCCATCTCGCCTAGGGCTCAATTGATGAATGGCTCGAGCCACTAATTCTTTACCTGAGCCCGATTCACCATTAATAAACACGGGCGCATGACTTCTGGCCACTTTATCGATCTGTGATTTTAAGCGTCGAATGGCTTTAGATTGCCCTAAAATATTCGGGGCTGGATCTGAGTCGACTAGCTGATTCGTTCCGTGTTCCAACTTAGTAGCGCTTTGGATAATCGCTCTAAGCTTCTCCAGATCGACAGGTTTGGATAAAAAGTCGAAAGCGCCGTGCTTCATGGCTTCAATGGCCACGTCAATGCTGCCATAGGCCGTGATCATAACGGTCGGCACGTCTGCGTGATGCTCTTGGACGTATTGAATCAGTTCCATCCCCGTGCCATCTGGTAGGCGCATATCGGTGAGGCAAAGCTGGCAAGGGTGTTCTGCAAGCATTGCTTTTGCTTCGGCAACACTGCCCGCCGTGATTGGGCTGAGTTTTAATCGCCTTACCGTTATGGACAATAGATCCAAGATATCGGGTTCATCATCGACGATGAGAATATGACTCATTGGGAAACCTTATTATTTTGAAAATCTGGAGCGAACACGATTTCGAAGCAGGCCCCATATTGCAGGGTATTATGATAGCGAATCTCAGCGTTGTTTGCTTCACATAGCTCTTTAATCAAATACAGTCCTAGCCCTGTACCCTTGGGTGAGGTGGTATGAAAGGGCTCGAAAAGGAAAGGAAGTTCGGCTTCCGGTACCCCATCGCCGTGGTCTATGACTTTCAGGCTGATACGCTGGCCTAAGGATTGGACTTGAAACAAGATAGGGTGCTCCTCGTCCACCCGCCCATATTGCATGGCGTTAGAACACAGGTTCCATAGCACTTGTTGGAACTGTGATGGGTCAAATCGAATGAAGTGTGACTCCCCCTCGATCTGAATGGGAAGTTTATGGCGCTGCTCAAATTCCTCTTTAAATTGGTTTAACCATGGAGATAGGTCCAATCTTTGCGGGTCAGAGGAATTTCGGCGACTGATTTGCAAAACGTTTTGGATGATGGTGTCCATGCGCTTACAGTGTTCCACAATAATGTGGCATAGATGTTCGTCGTCAGCGTCTAGGTTTGGACTTTCCACTAAGAGCTGCGATGCGTGGCTGATTGCGCTTAGTGGGTTGCGGATTTCATGGGCGATGCTGGCGGCCATGCGAGCCAGTGAGGCCATCTTAAATTGGTTTGCTCTGCGCGCAACAGTGTCTTTGTCTTCAACGAAAATGAGCGTAGTACGCTCATCGATTTGAGCAAAGGACACCAGTATATTCACTCGGCCCCCATCAAGAAACGCCATTTGCAGCGTGTTGTCGTTCTGTACCCCGAACTCATGCCATTCCTGTAAGCGTTCGAACACTTCCGGGGGCAGATGACTCACCGATCCCAATCGCTCTTTTGCTGCGCGGTTTATGCTGATAATCACGCCAGAATTACTGGCTACGCAAACACCCGTTTGCATACGTTCAATAATCAGGTCGTTTATTTTAGAGGCACTGGTCAGCAGGCTTTGAGTGGTTTCCACATGGGTTTTTGCTTCTGATAGACGGTCACGAATGGTTTGAACAATGAAGGCCTCACCAAAATAAAGAACACTTAGAAACGTGCCAGAAAATATGGCGTCGGTGGAATAGTGGGGAAACAAAAACCAATTGCTAAGTACCATGATCGTAGCCATGGCAGCCAAGAGATAACCGTAGCGTTTGGTCACCAAAAAATTACCCAGCCCGACCGTGATCAGTAATAGGATACTCAGGTCATCTTGAAACGGAGCGAGGTAGAGCAGCAGGTATCCAAAGAACAGAATATCCGCCATGACGCTGGGAAGAAACTGATCCAGCATCACCTGATAATGGCGATACAGGTTGTAAATATTGCGTAGAGCTAGAGCAAAATACCCGCTGAGCGCTAATGGCAGAATCTTGGGCGACGTGGGGCTCCACCAGTGAATTTGGTCCTCAAACAGGTAAAAACCTAAGAATAGGGCCGCAATCGCAAGGGTGAAGTAGGCGTAAAACTTTGCGACCGGTTGATATTCAACAGCAGAATACATGGATTAACATTGCTCAAATTCAGGAATTTAAGGAGAATACGGGCCTTTCTAGGTAATAATCAAGGTTGGGGTCGTGTCAGAGCAGTATCTTTCCCTATGTATGGCGCAAGTGAATCTCTTAGTGGGAGACATTGAGGGCAACACACACCGCGTGCTGAAGGAAGCCGAAGCAGCACTTGAACAAGGTCATGATGTTATCGTTTTTCCTGAGTTGACCCTGACGGGCTACCCACCAGAAGATCTATTGTTACGCCCTAGTCTCGATGTTCGCATTCAAGATGCCCTGAGCCAAATTCAACAAAAGTCATTGCCGATTTTTATTGTTTTAGGTTTGCCACTTCGAGAGGCGGGGCAATTATTCAACAGCGTGGTTGTAATCCATAAAGGCGAGCGAGTCGCGACCTATCACAAACAGCAACTACCCAACTTCCAAGTATTTGACGAAAAACGCTACTTTAGCCCTGGTTCCGACATGGTGACCTTTGATTTAAACGGGGTTAAAACCGCGCTAAGTGTGTGCGAAGACATATGGCACCCAGGTGTGATGACCCAAGCCAAGGGGCAGGGTGCCCAACTCATGTTGAACCTGAACGCGTCTCCATTCCATATTGATAAACCGCTTCATCGTGAAGATGTCTTAAAAGATCGCGCGCTCGAAGGCGGCATGCCCATCGTGTATGTCAATTTAGTGGGCGGTCAGGATGAGCTGGTGTTTGATGGGGGCTCCATGGTTGTGGATCAAACGGGTTCGCTGGTAGCAAGAAGTCAAACCTATATGGAGTGTGCGGATGGCGTGTCATTGGCATTTGATCGCAATGGGGTGGTGACTTGTAAGGGGAATGTGACAGCAGAACGAACTCGCCTCGATAGTATCTATCAAGCACTCGTCCTCGGAGTGAGAGATTATGTCAACAAGAACGGCTTCAAAGGTGTCTTGCTTGGTTTGTCCGG
>Ga0255776_10001078_pt1 | contig 31144 bp, 22 predicted proteins | sample 071ome_19_FD_179974 | JGI IMG/M metagenome (GOLD analysis project Ga0255776, IMG submission 179974) | Coastal salt marsh microbial communities from the Groves Creek Marsh, Skidaway Island, Georgia - 071413AT metaG (version 2) | ecosystem: Environmental > Aquatic > Marine > Intertidal zone >... | reverse complement strand
CCTTCCTGAGCGGTTCCAAAATCGTGGAAATGGACTCGGCAGGGTGGGAGCGGGATGGCTCTGATCTGGTTCGAGTGTTGGAGGAAAAATCAGTCACGCTGACTTCGATGACTCCGACGCATCTTCATGATCTGGTTTCACATAAAGCACAATGCCCGGAAGCTTTGCGGCTCGTTTTCCTCGGTGGTGGTCGGATGGATGCTGCCCTGATTGAGAAGGCCCGCGAGCTGGGCTGGCCGATTCGGGTCAGCTACGGAATGACTGAAGCTGGATCGCAGATTGCGACAGCTCGGGATGATTCTGTCGATCTGCTGCCAGTGCTTCCTCATTGGGAAACAAAAGTCGATATCGATGGGCGTCTTGTAATTCGCGGGGAGGCTCTGTTTTCCGGCTATGCGATTCGGGAAGGGGCGCAGTGGAAATTTGAAGATGCGAGAGACGGGGGGGGATGGTTCGTGACGGGAGACCGCTGTGAACTGCAGGACGGAATGCTCCGATTTTCTGGAAGGGCGGATGACCTGGTGAAGATCTCGGGTGAGTTGGTTTCCCTTTCGGAAGTCAATCGACTGGCCGAATCCGTAGCTCGTGAGATGGGATCTGACGCGGCTGCTATTGCTCTGCCGGATGATCGCCGTGAAAACGAATTGGTTGTCGTGATGAAAGCCTGTGAGCGGGATGCCTCGGATCTTTTATGTGACCTCAATTCTCAGCTCGATGGAATTGAGGCTGTTCGGCGAGTGGTATTCGTCGATCAACTACCGAGAACGGAGATCGGAAAGCTCGACCGCGTCCGACTCGAACAAATGGCTACCGAAGGCTAGATATCTATTTTTTCCACCCAACCGGCTGCACCCAGGCCTGCTCTTTCTGACCTTGAAAGGATGGGTTGGGGTGTTTGCGCGAAGAGTTGATCGTCGCCCTCAAATAAAGCGCTTCGTCTGGGATTTTGAAGGCAGCATTATTTCCTTCCACGCTGGCAAAAACTTCACCGATACCTGTGTTTTCGGCGGATGCATCGTAGCCCTTTCTCGTTCCGATAAACTCGGTGGTGTAGGTGACTCCTTCGATGGGCTTCATTTCTACGGACAGCTTTCCCTTGTTGTTGTCAAAATGAATCGATTTAATCTCCACCCCACTGCTGGCATAGAATTTCCCGGCCTTCATCGCATTGATGAGCGCATCTCCACCCAGCTCATCGGCTCCTACGACAACCCATCCGCGACCGGGCGAAACATCACCTCCGTGGTAGGTGTGAGAGTCATCTGTCGCGACCCCGTAGAGGGGTGCCTCCTTCATTTCAGCGATGCGGATGGTGTTGGCGATATCCCAGATTTTGACATCTCCGGGACGCGTCTCGTCGCCGAGATGATTGATCCCGGGATGGCCATTGTAAATTTCCATGTATCCGCCGAGAGCGACCTTGACGAGATCGTCAGCGGTGACCGCCCACTGAAAATTTGGGTGATTCAGGTGGGCGAGGATAGGCTTGCCGGATTTCTTGCCGTGGTCTTCGATCAATTGAAAGCTTTGTTGCATGACATCAGCCACCGTCGCCTCGTCGTCTTTTACCGCGGGGACGACACCAGAGATGTTCAGCGCATTGATATGAACGGGCTTCTTGCTGGCACTGTTGGAGACTTCCTCGGCAGGGAGGAGATAGAATTTCCCCAGCTCTTCAAACTCAGCTCGGCATTGCTCGAGCGTCTTCATGACGATTCCTTTTTTGTCCTTGCGAGTTTCCCACTGAATCCAGTCTTTCCCGAAGCGGGCAACGCACTTGGAAACCGCGTCGCGTCCGAGAGCTCGCTGGCGCTTTTTGATCGCTTCGAGGTCCATCCATTTGTCGCCTTCCTGGAGGATGTTGTGATCCGTCAGAGCGAGGAAGTCATAGCCGCGGCTCTTGTACCAATCGATGATCATCTCGGGGAAATCATTCCCGTCGCTCCAGAGCGAGTGAGTATGTGTGTTGCCTTTGAACCAAGTGGTCGTGTCGTAGTCGAAAGCTTGTGACTGAGTCAGTGAAATCAACAGAGTAAGAAAAATGGCGTGTTTCATGGTAGGGAAAAAGGAGGCCGACGTCTCGGAAGTTTATGCAGAATAACCGGCGAGACGCTGATCTCACAATGTTTTTTACTCCGGATTCTCTTTCTCAAAATCACCCGGATTCACCCAGCCGGCCCGAGTCGGCTCGCCCTTGGTGAAGCGCTTGTGAAAATCTTTCGAATCAGTCGAGATGATGTAGTTGTCGAACACAGAGCCTTTTCCTTCCATACGAGGATCTTCCTGCTGGTGGAGTTTTTCCTCCATGCGTTCGCGAAGCTGCTGCTTCGTTTTCTGCATCGCTTCGCTTTCGGCGAGGTTGTTTACGCAATCGATGTCATCCTTTAATTCATACAATTCCTCGGGCGGAAGCTTGCCGAAATTCAGGTTCCAGTAGTGGGTGTTTTCGCCGCTGCGGCGAGCGTCGAGAATCCATGTTTTCGTGGGGCTGCCGTCCGTGTTGAGGTATCCGGTAATGGGGTCTCCCGCGGGCCAGCGTTCAGGCTCGTAGTTGTGGAGGTAAAGGTGCTCTGCGGTGACGATCCCGCGGATCGGATATCCCCAGTCGTTGGGGCGCCCGGCATCGTGACGCTCTTTTCCAATGAGAACGTGGTCGCGCTCGGGAATGACGCGGCCCGCTTTTTCGGATTGGAAAATCGGGACAAGGCTTGCTCCTGCCAGGGCAGCCATGGTTGAATTTTCGGGCGCGAGCTCAGCTACTTCGAGAAAAGTGGGGGCGAAGTCGATGAAGCTCACGAAATCATCGATTTCGCGGCCTGGTTTCTGGATCCCGTCCCTCCACATGATCGCAAGAGGGAGGTGATTCGAGTGAATGTATTCATTTCCTTTCACGCGCGGAAAAGGCATCCCGTTGTCGGAAGTGACGACGATGAGGGTGTTGTCGAGCAGCCCTTTTTCCTCCAGGTGCTCGATGATGCGGAGCAGGTGCATGTCAAAATGCTCAATCTCAAACGCGTAGTCGAGCATGTCAGTTCGGACGATCTCATTGTCCGGCCAGTAATTGGGGACGCGGTCGACGTCCTCCGGTGACTTGCCGCCTTTTTCGATGCCAGCCCGGTATTCGTAGGCACGATGCGGCTCCGTTGAGCCATACCAGAATGCCCAGGGCTTTTCGCTGGCTGTGGCGTCTGTTAGGAAATCTTCGAAATTGCGGGCGTAGTCGTTGCTCGAGATTTTCGCTGCCGGTGGTTTGGTCTTGTGCTTGAAATATGGCTTTCCAGCGAGAAGGCGCTTGTTTCCCTGCGCGTCCTCCGCCACTCCCGGTGCCCAGGTCTTTCCGGTGCTGCCGACGAAGTATCCGGCTTTTCGCTCCAGAGCCTCCGCGTAGCTGATGAATTTCGCGGGAAAATAGGGCATGTGGTTGGCAGCCTCTTCCAATTGCCAAGAATTGCGTCCCGTCAGAATGCAGGCACGGCTTGGCGCGCACTTTGCATTGGGTGTGTAGGCCTGGTGAAACAGGAGGCCTTCGCGGGCAACACGATCAAAGCCGGGCGTCTTCACCCATTCCGTCCCGTAGGCCGAAGCATGCGGCCAGGACTGGTCGTCCGAGATGGCGAAGAGAATGTTGGGTCGTTCGTCGGAGTGGCTGACGCCAACCGCGAAGGCGAGCAGAATTGTGGCGATGAAAGATTTCATAGGATTGATGTAGCCCTATTAGGTCAGGGACTCAACCCCATTAGGTTGTTGATGCAACAGGGTATGATCCGAGGTATTTCAATCTAATTCGTTCTTCTAAACAACCGGAGCACGCACTTCTCCGCGCGATCCTACCGGACTGCGGCGATAGCGATGCGGAGTGACTCCGAATTGATTGCGAAAGGCTTTCGTGAAAGAGCTCTGATCGTAGAATCCACATTCCATCGCGATTTCGACGATAGGTTTCTCGTCGCTGCGCAGTAACCGAGAGGCGCGGGCGAGTCGCAGACGCATGAGAAACTCGACGGGTTTCATGTGAAAGAGGGTTCGAAAAACGCGAGTGAACTGGTTCATGGAGTAGCCACTTGCGGAAGCGAGTTCGCTAACCCGGACCGCAACTCCGTCGTTCCGATTGGCGAGAACGAGGGCCGGTTTCACTCGGTCGTATTCGGGCGGAACGGGGCCGGGACCTTCGTAAGGGAGCATGGTCCCCGCAACTCCAATGACTTTTCCGCGTTGCCCCGATCTGGTCGACGCAAATACCGGCAACTTGTGGATTCGATACCAACTCAGCGTGTTGTGGGAGGGGACGAGCCAGACGTCGTTTAGGATTGCTTTTCGGGAGTGGATGACTTGCAGGTCGTGTTCGTAATAGGCTTTCGCCACGGAAGGAGGAAAGTAGTCGGTATCAGTTTTTCCCAGCATGCCTTGCTCCGAGGAATGTCCAAAATCCCGCCACAAGGGTTCGTTGCATCGACAATAGCGATGGTTCAGATCTTTGGCGAAAAGATAGCATCCTTCCATGAGATCAAAGAGCTGTCCGAGCGCTTCTGCTTCCGCTCTGACTAGTTGAGAGTAGGGAGATGCTTCCTGTTCTGGCATGGTGAAAAGTTACCAAAAATCCCGGTGGTTTCATACTAGAATATCAGGGGGCATGCGGGAAAATTTGATCATGCTCGACTTAATGGGAACTCGTCTTGGGAAAAGGTATTCCAGATTTTCTGAGGCGACGCCTTTTCTCCTTACCGTCGTGATTCTTCTCAGCTGTGTTTCGCCTGTGCTTCGAGCTGATGAATCAAAGAATCCGATCGGCACGGAATCTGGGGATCGGATTGTGATACTGGGAGGAGGCTTTGCTGAGCGCCTTCAGTATTTTGGTTATTTCGAGACGCTGGTTTTTCACCATTCCAGTTCTCGTGCGCCGGTGATTCGGAACATGGCCTGGAGCGGGGATGAAGTTTCGATGATGCCGCGGCCCTACAATTTCATTCGCTCAGCAGGTGTTGGCGAGCCGGATGATCCAAATCCCGGATACGGATTTGGGTTTGAGCCCGATGCGGATCACCGCATTCTCTCCGCCCATCTCAAAGCGCGAAATGCGGATACGATCCTGCTTTGCTTCGGCGCACCGGAGTCATTCCAAGGGGAAACGGGACTCCCGAAATTTGCAGCCAAATACCAGGGGCTGATCGACAAATTGCAGTCGCAAAAATTCAACGGTGAATCGTCGCCGCGCTTGATTCTGGTTTCGCCCATTGCACAGGAAAACCCTGGTGGAGCGCACTCCGATCCATCCGGGCGCAACGAGCATCTGGAGTTGTATTCCGGAAAGATCGAAGAGATTGCGAAACAGAACGCGCTGCATTTTGTCGACCTTTTCGGCCCGACTCTGGCTGCGATGGAGGGCGGGGTGAGCGAGAGATTGACAATCGATGGTCTTCAATTGAACGACAGAGGTCACCGGGTCGTAGCAGAGGAGTTGGCACGAGGATTGGGGATTACTGATCCATGGTCTGGTAAGATGGAGAATTTGAGGCAGTTGGTGGTCGAAAAGAACAAGCAGTTCTTCTTCCGCTGGCGTCCGATCAACGGGGAGTATGTCTACGGCCGAAGGCGAGAGCCCTTTGGGGTAGTCAGCTATCCTCCGGAGATGGAGCAACTCGACAAGATGATTGCAGAATTGGATCAGAGCATCCATTCCGAAGCCAAAAAATTAAATCCTCTTCCATGAAATTTTTCCTTTCGATTTTTGCCATTTTCACCCTCGGGCCTGTGGGATCGGTGCGGGCGACTGACTTAGTCGGTGGCGAAGCTCCGAAGTTGTTGCCTCCCGAAGAGGCGATCAAACATTTCACGCTTCATCCTGACTACCAGATCAATCTGTATGCCTCGGAGGTCGACTTTCCTCTGCATAGTCCTGCAGCGATGACTTTTGATTCGCAGGGGCGCCTATGGGTGGGAAATATTCCTACGCAGCCACATGCGAAACCCGGTGTTCCGATCAAGGATTCGGTTATCATTCTGGAAGACACTGACAAGGATGGCGCGGCTGATAAGCATACCGTTTTTTACGAGGGGCTGTATCTTCCGCTTGGGTTGGCAGTGGAGGATGGTGGACGAACCGCCTACGTCACGGACGAGCCCAATTTGGTGAAGCTTCAGGATACGGATGGTGATGGAAAAGCAGACAAGAAAGAAATTATTCTCCAGGGATTCGGCACGGAAGATAACCACCATTTCATCTCGGCATTTCAGTGGGGACCGGACGGACGTTTGTATTACGGTCAGGGTTTGTTCCTGAATTCCCAGGTCGAGACACCAGGCGGCCCGGTGCGCGCTCATCAGGCAGCGGTTTTTCGCCATGATCCCCGAATCAATAAGCTGGAGGTCTTTGCGAGCTTCGGATGGTCTAACGTCTGGGGAATCATTTTCGACAACCAGGGGCAGCCTTTTCTCGCAGATGCTTCACCTGGTTTGAACTACTACATGTCCCATACGGCGAGCAATTTCACTTTCCCGAAAAAGACGAAATACGACAATCATCGTGGCCGTCGAGACAAGGTTTCGTTCACGCCATCGGGACGCCGCCCGACCTGCGGAAACGAATTTCTGCAGTCGAATCATTTTCCGGAGGAAGTCAGGGGCTGGTATGTCACGAACCAGATGAAAGGGTGGCATGGCGTGCGTTGGTACAAGCTCGACGAGAGTGGGTCAGGTGTCGCTGCGAGTCAGCCTTATGGAGAAGAGAATGAAATGCTGACGGCGACCGACATCATGTTTCGCCCGGTGGCGATGCAGATTGGTCCCGATGGCGCGCTCTACGTGCTCGATTACTACAATCCCATCGTTGGTCACACGACCTACAATTTCCGCGATCCCCGGCATATCAAAACCTATGGCCGTGTCTGGCGGATCACTCACAAGACGCGCCCACTCGACTGGCAGCCCGAGATTCTCGGTGAGCCCGTTTCTTCACTTCTCGCCACGCTTGGACATAGCAATTACCGGGCGCGATATCATGCCCGTCACGAGTTGCAGCAGCGCGAAGCCGAGGATGTTCTGCCGGTGCTCAAGGACTGGATGGCCGAGCCTGGGGGCGAAGGCTTGAACAAGAAGATGGAAGCACTCTGGCTCCACCAGAATTTCAATCAGCCCAATCTCGAATTGCTTCGTGAGTTGCTTGATTCCTCAGATCATCACGAGCGAACGGCGGCCCTTCGAGTGCTGCGATATTGGCAGACGGAAATGGATCAAGGCGAGGTGCTTGCCTTGCTGAAAAAGGCGATCACCGACGAGTCGCAGCGGGTGAGGTTGGAAGCCTTGATTGACCTGAGCTACTACTCCGATCCTGACAAAGCTCTTCATGTAACGGCTCTGGCACTGAGTCTGGAGATGGATGAAGGATTCAAAAACGCGGCCTACGACGTATTCACGCATCTGACCAGCGAAAGCGATGAGGTCGTCGAGGCCGTGAATGCGTTCATGCTTCCTTACCTGAATGACGAAATGATTCTGACGAGGGCGCTGAACGGGTCAGTCGCCGAAGAGCTACTGAGCCGGCCCGCTCTCGCAATTGAGCATCATCGCGGAGCGCTGAATTTCCTCTCCGGTGATCGCGACCCGCTCGGGTATCTGGTGGAGCGAATCTCCAACGCTTCGGATGACAGCCCGGCGGCGTTGGAAAAGCTTCTGCTTGCCTGGCCGACCGCGGAATTGAAAGATCATATGGATGGAATTGCAGCTCTTACCGCTTCGGGCAATCGGGGCAGCATTCGGACAACGGCCCAGGCAATTCTCTGGCGAGCGGGTGGAGAAAAAAAATTGGAGAATGACTCACTACTCGCCCAGGCCGTTGCCAAATCAGGACGGGGGAACGCTCCTGAAGAACTGCACGCACATTTTTCAGAATTGCTGGCGAGCGAGACCGTCACACCTTCGATGGTGAATTTGCTCATGCCCGCCGTGGCTAGCTTTCCTTCCAAAGACAGCGAAAGCCTTGATCTGCTCGCGGCGACGGCTGAGCGTTACGAAGATAAAAACATCACGCTATCTTTCTCTGCGCTTCAGGCAATGAAGCGTGTTCCGGCCGCAAACTGGCCGCCGAAATACAGCAACCGGGTTCTCAACAGCGTGACAGTTTCGGCGACGCCGGATCTCAAATTCATACCCAAGGAATTTTCGGTAATGGCGGGTAGCGCGGTAAATCTCGTGTTCCGAAATCCGGATAGCCTCTATCACAACCTCGTCATCGTGAATGCCGGTTCTCTGGTGGAGGTGGGATTGAAGGCTGACCTTATGGCGGGAGATCCAGCCGGCCTCGACAAAAACTACGTACCAGATGATCCTAATGTTCTTCACTGGACTCCGCAGATTACCTTGGGTATCGCCCGCTCCCACACACTTCGCTTTTTCGCCCCAGACGAACCGGGTGACTATCCCTACATCTGCACTTTTCCTGGCCACTGGCGCGTCATGAAAGGCGTGATGAAAGTAACCAAATGATTTCAACTAACAGATACAGAATATATGAGTGATACTATCAGAGTCCTGAACGTAGGCGCCGGTTTCATGGCGTCTCTGCATGCGAAAGCATACGAGAAATTGGACGGCGTCGAGAACGTGGGAATCGTGACGAGAAGTATCGGCAGTTCCGAGAAACTGGCGAGCGAACTCAGCGGCGATATTCCGCGTTTCACCGATTTCGACGAGGCGCTAGAGAAAACCTCGCCCACCGCTGTGGCGATAAGTACCTACACAGATTCGCACTATCACTATGTGTCGACGGCTCTGAACAAGGGGCTTGATGTCTTTGTTGAGAAGCCTCTCGCCGAGACGATGGAGGAGTCGCAGGAACTCTTCGATCTCGCCAATAGAGTGGGAAAAAAACTCTACGTCGGATACATTCTCATGACGCATCCGTCTTGGAACAAATTCACTGAGATTGCTCACGATCTCGGCAAGCCGCTTGCGATGCGGATGAACCTGAATCAGCAGGCCAAGGGCGAGTTCTACGACACGCTTCACAATATCATGCAGGTGCAATCGCCTATCGTCGATTGCGGCGTTCACTACGTGGATATCATGTATCAGATGGCACAGTGTCGTCCTGTCAGAGTTCACGCGATCGGTTGTCGTAACTGGGACAAGGTCCCCGAGCACATCTGCAACTACGGCCAGCTCCAGGTCGAGTTCGAGGATGGATCCGTCGGCTGGTATGAGGCCGGTTGGGGGCCGAACATGAGTGAGACCGCTTATTTCATCAAAGACATCGTCGGGCCGGATGGTTCCGCGAGCATCACGGTGGAATCGGACCGTTCTGATGACAAGGATCACCACGTTGAAGCGAATACGATCGTCCGACACTTCGCTGAGCAGAAAGACAAGGAATTCGTCAAAGAGGATGAGATCATCAAAATCGACGAGCCTGATCACGAGGGTCTCGCTTTTCTTGAGCAGGAAGAATTCATCAACTGCATCAAGAACGACACCGATATGTCCGCGCATCAGGACCGCGTCATGACCAGTTTGCAGATCGTCTTCGCGGCCGACGAGTCGCAAAAGAAGAAGCAAGTCATCGAGCTCTGATCGTTCTAAATCTGGAAAACGAATGAAAACCATCGATCTCACAGGCAAAACTGCCGTCGTCTCTGGCGGCGGAGGAGAAATCGGCTACGCGCTGTGCGTGGGTCTGGCTGATGCTGGCGCAAAGGTCGTAGCGCTCGACATCAATACGGACCGCGTCGATGGAAGCAATGATCGCATAACTGCTGTTCGTTCCGACCTTACCGACCTCGCCGGAATTTCCTCTGAAGTCGAAGACATCGGCGAGATCGATATTCTTGTTCACGCCGCCGGGGTCAACATCGCTGCACCCGTCACGGAATTTGAAGAGAAGGCTTGGGACACGGTTTTTGATGTGAACCTGAAGAGCGCTTTCTTTCTGACAAAGGAACTCGTTCCTCGCTTTCGCGTGGGCTGCACTGGGAAGATCGTTTTCATTTCTTCCATTTCGGCACGACTCGGATATCCAGGACTACATGCCTACACTGCATCGAAAGGCGGACTCGACGCGCTGATTCGAAATCTCTCGACGGAGTTGGCTGCGAAAAATATCTGCGTCAACGGTATTGCGCCGGGCACAACAAAGACCAGCATGACGAAGGGGCTCTGGGAGGACGAGAAAAAGTGTAGCGCCCACGAGGCGACGATCCCGATGGGGCGAATGGCGAACTGCAAAGATCACGTCGGTCCGTTGCTTTTTCTCTGCTCGGATATGTCTGACTACGTCACTGGTCAGGTTGTTTGTTGCGACGGCGGACTTACCTCCGTTCAGGCCGATTTTATCAATCTGAATTTACGCGAAGGAAATGAGTAAGATTCTCGAAAACCAGGTCGCCATCATAACAGGCAGTACCAGTGGAATGGGTGAAGCAATCGCCCGGCGATTCGCGAAAGAAGGGGCCGCTGTCGTCATCAATGGAACGAACGAAGAGCGAGGGAAAAAGATTGAGGAGGAAATAGTCGAGGAGGGAGGAAAGGCGGTGTTCTACCAGGCCGACGTTTCCTCTGCCTCTGAAGTCGAGGCGATGGTCGATTTCGCTGTGGAACAGTTTTCTGAAGTGACAATCCTCGTTCCCAACGCCGGCATTCTCGGTAACGGGCTCGCTACGGAGATCAGTCTGGAAACATGGGACAAAACGCTGGGTGTGAATCTCAATGGCGTCTACTATCTCTGTCGCTACGGCTTGCCGAAATTGATCGAGGCAGGAGGTGGCACCGTGGTCATCAATGCCTCCATCGCAAGCTTCAAGAGCTTTCCTCAGCACCCGGCTTACTGCGCGTCGAAAGGTGCGCTCATTCCCTTGATGAAAAATATTGCGCAGGACTATGCCGAGCACAACATCCGGGCGAACGCGATTTGCCCGGGGCCCGTCGACACGCCGCTGATATGGGATTCGGTCAAGGCATTTCCCAATGCCGACAGTATTATCGACGAAACCATCGGAATGACTTGCGTAGGGCGACTTGGAACGCCCGAAGACGTCGCCGAGGCAGCGCTCTTTTTCGCCAGCGACCGGTCGAGCTTTGTTACCGGAGCCTCACTGACCGTCGATGGGGGGATCATGACCTGAACAACGTTTGTTTCAAATGCGGAAAAAGACCACGAATGAGTTTCGCTCGTACGAATGAAACTCGAATTGTCGCGAATCCAGAACAGCATTCGAGTAAATTCGCGTTCCATTCTTTTCCATTCGAGCCAAATCTAATTTAGTCACCTCTCCCAAAATCTCATCATGAAGACTAAAGCTCTCTCACTACTCTCTGTTGCACTCTTTTTTGATACCATTTCTCACGCCGAGCCAATCAAGGCTGGTATCATCGGAATTGATGCTCACGCCAATAGCTGGACAAAGATTATTAACAATCCGGAAGCCACAGGCGAACTGGCCGACATCACTATCGTCGCCGCCTATCCCGGAGGCAGCCCCGATATTCCGCAAAGCATGGAGCTTTTGGAAAAAGCAAGAGAGCCAATGATTGCTGCTGGAGTGGAAATGGTGGACTCGATTGCGACACTCATCCAGAAAGTCGACGTCGTCATGGTTCTGAGTCTCGACGGGAGGCCTCACTTAGAGCAAGCAAAGCCGGTTTTTGAAGCAGGCAAAACGCTGTTTATTGATAAGCCCATCGCCGGAACGCTCGCTGACGCAATCCGCATTTTTCGTTTGGGGAAAAAGCATGAGGTGCCCGTTTTTACGAGTTCCTCACTGCGCTTTGCTGAGGGAGCTCTGAATATTCACAAAGATCCCAGACTTGGCGAGATCGTTGGTGCCGAAGTTTACAGCCCCTGCAAAACCGAGCCGCATCACCCCGATTTTTTCTGGTATGGCATCCACGGCGTTGAGCCGCTCTTTACGATCATGGGTACTGGCTGTGAATCCGTCACTCGCATACAGACCGAAGGAACCGACGTCGCGGTAGGCGTCTGGAAAGGCGGCCGAGTCGGCTCGTTTCGCGGAATTCGCGAAGGACAGCGTGGCTACGGAGCGACGGTGTTCGGCACAAAAGGTGTTGTTCAGGGGGGAGGCTTTGATGGCTACGAACCTCTCATTGTTGAGATTGTGAAATTTTTCAAAACCGGCAAGCCGCCCGTGAGTGAAGCAGATACCCTCGAGATATTCGCCTTCATGGAAGCTGCCGATGAGAGCAAGCGGCAAGATGGAAAGCCGGTGACGCTGGAGAGCGTGATGGAGAAGGCGCTGGCCGAGGTGGATGCCGATTGATTCCGATCTTTTTCTTTAGTCAATCACGACCGAGGCCGGATCGTAGTCGATGTCCGGATACTTCATATTCAAGCCCTCGAGGGTCTTAATAATGATGTCGGCTACGATGAGATTGCGGTACCATTTTCGATCTGCAGGGATGACATACCACGGAGCATCATCCGTGCTCGTTTTCTCGAAAACATCGGAGTAGGCCTCCATGAACTTGGGCCAGAGGGCACGGTCGTCGAGGTCTCCAAGATTGAATTTCCAATTCTTCTCTGGTTGGTCGAGGCGAGCCTGGAGACGTTCTTTCTGCTCATCGAATGAGATGTGTAGGAAGATCTTCACAATCGTGACGCCCTCGTCGGCCAGCATCTGCTCAAAACCGCGAATGTGATCGTAGCGCTTTGACCAGCGCTCTTCTGGAAAGATATCGCGAACTCGAACAGCAACGATGTCCTCGTAGTGGCTGCGATTGAAGATTGTCGTCTGTCCGTTTCCCGGAATGTGAGGATGAATCCGCCAGAGGTAGTCATGAGTAAGTTCGAGGGAGCTGGGGCGTTTGAAAGATGCGACGCGAATTCCCTGCGGATCCATCGGATTAAAAACGCTTCGGATCGTCCCGTCCTTACCTCCGGTATCCATCGCCTGGAAAACAACGAGAAAGCGGTTTTTGTCCTCTGCATAGAGACAGGTCTGAAGTTCGTCTATTTTTCCGATAAGCTCCTCGAAGTGCTTTTTCCCTTCCGATTTGCTCATCGGGAAAAGATCTTCGTCGCGTGTGGGAAAGGAATTCAGGTTGATCTTTTGACCACGCTTGATGCGAAAGGGGTTCTCTGAAAGAGTGGGGACTTCAGACATGTTCCTATACTAGCGCAGCCGCAATCGGGTCGGCAAGTGCTTTACCGGCTCGGGTAAGGCGAGTAAACCCTGTTTGCTCGATGACTAAACCCTGTTGGGTCAAAGACTCAACAGGGTTGGGTGTGGAAAGTAAGCTTGTTGGAAAGCCCTCGCGAGTGCGGAGGAGCAGGGCGATGCGCTCAAGCCTGAGATCTTCCTCGGTGAGGATTTCAATATTGGTTCGGGTGTCGAGACCTCCTTTTGCGGCGCGAACGTAGGCTGCGGTGTCGGCGAGAGTGGTCCATCGCTCCTTTCCGATTGTGCTGACGGCACCTGGGCCAAGACCGAGGTAGCTGGCCCCGTTCCAATAGGCTTGGTTGTGTTTCGACTCGAAACCGGGTTGCGCGTAGTTAGATATTTCGTAGTGAGAAAATCCGTTTTCTTCCAGAAAATCGAGCGCAGTGTAGAAGAGATCGGCGTCGCGGTCTTCGTCGTTGTCGAGTTCTCCGGATTGATGTCGGGTCAGGAACTCGGTGTCCTCTTCATAGGTGAGGTTGTAAGCTGAGATGTGGTTTGGATGAAGCGTGGCAGCCTGATCGAGATCCTTTTGCCAGCTCTCTAAGGTCTGACCTGGAATGGAGAACATTAGGTCGATACTGACGTTTTCGAAACCAGCTGCACGAAGCGTTTCGTAAGCCTCAATCGCATCGGCGGGAGAATGATCGCGGCCAAGAGTGGAGAGAGTGTCGGGGTCGAAAGACTGAGTGCCGAGGCTGATGCGTGTGACCCCTAATTCGAGCATGAGCTTTGCTTTTGCCAGGTCGAAGGTGGCCGGGTTGGCTTCGAGAGTCCACTCCTCGACCTGGCTCAGGTCCAAGGTGTCAAATAGGCCACGGCAAAGGGATCCGAGATGAGTGGGGGACAGCAGGCTTGGCGTGCCACCGCCGAAGTAGACGGTTTGGATGGGATCGGTGGCGTAATCCTGATGGCGCTTCGCTTCCGTCAGGATGGCTTCGATGAACTCCGCGTTGGCGAGCTTTCCGGGGGTGTGCTTGTAGAATCCGCAGTAGGGGCAGATGTGGTGGCAGAAGGGGATGTGGGCGTAGAGATGCACGTGCAGGAAATCTCACGCCAAGGCGCAGAGGCGCAAAGAAGAATTATGCGGTCGATCGCACAATCACACTCGGCCCTTTCACCGCGACTACTGAGATCTCAGTATCGGCCTTGATGGAGCCTGCCTCGGCGATGACGTCGATCTTTTTGCCGTCGATTTTTGCTCGTCCGGAGGGCATCAGGTCAGTCAGGGTGGTTCCGGTTCTGCCGACGAAGCTGTGTCGTTCTTCCTTTTTCTCCGTTTCTTCCCCGGATTCGTTTTGAAGAATCAGTTTTCGGGTGAGTGGGAGGCGGTGAAAGTATTTCATCCACCAGCCGAGGACAACAAAGCAAAAGACAAGCAATGCCACGGAGGCGATGATGCCCGCGCTGGCACCAAATTTGGCAAAGGTGACGACCACGGTGGCGACGAGCAGGCCAATGCCAATGACTCCAAGAATACCGCCGGGCAACACCAGCTCAGCGAGGATCGCGGCAATCCCGATGATGCTGAGAAGGATGATGAGTGTCATGGGTCAGTGGGATCGGATTTGAACGTTTGCGCGCAGTGTGCTTGATCAGGCTTTCCCGCAGCATTGTTTGAATTTCTTGCCGCTTCCGCAAGGGCAGGGGTCGTTTCGGCCGACCTTAGGCTCCTCGCGTTTCACGGTCTTGGGAATCTGAATCTGTGGGCGATCGTCTTCCGGGAGATCACCACCTCCGCCGGCTGCCATGTCGGAAATGACATCAGGACGGCTCATCTGGATGCCGCGGAGGACGCGGTTGTAGCTATCGGGGCGAGTTGTGGTGCGGAAGAGATTTCCAAGGACTTCGATCTTGATGCGATCCATGAGGCCGACGAAAAGCTCGTAGGCAGCGTGCTTGTATTCAACGAGCGGATCTTTCTGCGCGTAGCGATAGTTGCTGATGGAATCACGCAAGCTGTCCATCTCAAAGAGATGCTCCTGCCAGAGTTGGTCGATGCTATGGAGGATGACAAAGCGTTCGAGCCCCTCGACCTGCTCGGGATCTTCGTGATTGGTTTTGACCTCGTAAGCGGCCTTTGCCTGGTCGATGAGGAAGTCGAGGTTTTCTTCAGCATTGCGTGTCTTGAGCTGCGCTTTGCCCTCGTCGAGAGCGAGCGGGAAGTGCGTGTTGAACGCGAGTAGCGCGGCATCGGTATCCATCTCGCCAGTCTCGGGATCTACGCTGTCACGAAGAACAGCAGGCATGGCGTCTTCGATAATTTCGACGACTAGCGAATGCGGATCTTCGGTGTTGAGAACATCGTTGCGATAGCCGTAGACGACGCTTCGCTGGCTGTTCATAACATCGTCGTATTCGAGGATGTGTTTACGAGAAAGGTAGTCGCGTTGTTCGACTTTCTTCTGTGCGTTTTCAACGGACTTGTTGAGCCATGGGTGCTCCAGCTCCTGGCCTTCTTCGAGGCCGAAACGCTCCATCATTTTCGTCATCCGTTCGGCGGCACCGAACTGCATCATGAGCTCATCCTCGAAGCTGACGTAGAAAACGGAGGCACCAGGGTCGCCCTGACGAGAACAACGTCCGCGCAGCTGGCGATCAACACGGCGGCTGCGGTGGCGTTCGGTTCCTATGACCATGAGTCCGCCTTTGTCGCCGACTCCTTTGCCCAGCTTGATGTCGGTTCCTCGACCGGCCATGTTGGTTGCAACGGTAACGGAGCCAGGCTGACCGGCTCGGGCGACGATCTCGGCCTCCTGCATGTGGAATTTCGCGTTGAGAACGGAGTGGGGGATTTTCTCGCGTTTGAGCATTCGCGCCAATACCTCGGAAGATTCGACGCTCGCCGTTCCGAGCAGAATGGGCTGCTCTTTGGCGTTCGTTTCCTTCACCAGATCGATAACGGCCTTGTACTTCTCGCGCTGGGTTTTGAAAATTTTGTCGTTGAGGTCGATCCGCGCGATGGGGCGGTTCGTTGGTACGATTAGAACTTCCAGCTTGTAGATGTCGTGGAATTCTGCCGCTTCTGTTTCGGCAGTTCCGGTCATTCCGCCGAGCTTCTCGTAGAGTCGGAAGTAGTTCTGAATCGTAATTGTGGCGTAGGTCTGCGTTTCTCCTTCGATGGTGACGCTCTCTTTGGCCTCGACTGCCTGGTGGAGGCCATCGGACCAGCGGCGTCCGGCCATTTTACGACCGGTGTTTTCGTCGACGATCATGACACGGTTGTCTTCGACGACGTAGTGCACATCTTTCTCGTAGAGCGTGTAGGCCTTCATTAGCTGAGAGATGGTGTGCATCTTCTCGGCCTGGGCTGCCATCTGCTGCTGGAGATCAGTTTTTGCTTTTGCCTTTTGTGAATCCGAAAGATTTTCATCTCCATCGATAGCGGAGAAAGCATGGGACAAGTCGGGAAGCACGAATGCTTCGGGATCGTCTGGGCTGAGAAACTGGCGGCCTTTTTCCGTCAGCTCGGCTTCGTGTGCTTTCGGGTCGAGGGTGAAAAAGAGTTCTTCTTTGAGTTCGAAGAGCGCGGTTTTCTGCGGGTCGCGGAAAAAGTCTAACTCGGCCTTTTCCATGGCTCTTCGAATTTCGGCATCCTCCATGGCGCGGAGTAGGGCGCGGTTTCGAGGCATGCCAAGTTTGAGCTTGTAGTACATTGTTCCGGATGCCTCGACATTGCCGCCTTCGAATTCTTTTTTCGCATCGCGTGCGAGATCGTTACAGAGGTTGGTCTGTTTACGATAGAGATTTTGGATCTGTGCCTTGTAGCGATCGAATTGTTGGTCCTGGCGAACTGTAACGGGACCGGAAATGATGAGCGGGGTTCGAGCTTCATCGATTAGCACGGAGTCAACCTCATCGATGAGGGCGAAGTAGTGATTTCGCTGCACCTGCATCGCGGCGTCCTGCGCCATGCCGTTGTCGCGCAGGTAGTCGAAGCCAAATTCGCTGGCGGTTCCGTAGGTGATGTCCTTTTCATACATCTCCCTGCGGAGTTCGCTCGATTGGTCGTTCTGAATACAACCAACGGTGAGGCCGAGCCAGTCAAAGAGGTATCCCATCCATTCGGAGTCGCGTCGAGCGAGGTAATCGTTCACAGTGATGACGTGGACTCCCATGCCGGTGAGAGCGTTGAGAAAAACAGGAAGAGTAGCGACGAGGGTTTTACCCTCACCGGTGGCCATCTCAGCGATCATGCCACGGTGCAGACCGATGCCACCGATGAGCTGGACGTCGAAGTGCACCATCTGCCACTCGACAGGGTGATCGCAGACGTTCCACTCCTGACCGCAGAGCCGGCGGGCGGTATTTTTCACGACGGCGTATGCCTCTGGGAGAATCTCATCCAGATAGGCAGCACGCGCCTTGGGGAATTGCTCCTTCAGGTCTGCGAATGTTTGCTGGGCTTTAAGAATATTTTCGATCAGCGCATCATTGTCGAGTCCTGCAAACGTATCGGGCGCGAACCCTTCTGCCTCTCGATACTCGTCAGCCAGTTTTTCAAATCGCTTTGCCCAGGCAGTCAGCGTTTCGCGGTTTTCGTCAGCGGTACGACTCCTCAGAATCCGGTCGCTGAATGATTCGACACGAATGTCATATCTGGCGAGGTGATCCTTCCACCCGGCAGTCATTGCGCGGAGATCATCGTCCGTCTTCGACTGAAGATCCTTTTCGATCTTGTTGATCTTCTCGACGATAGGAGCGACCTTTCGGATTACCCGCTGGTTACGGCTTCCGACGATAAGTTTCAGGATCCACTTGAGCATGTTAAAAAAGGGGAATTTAGGAAAAGTAAAATATAGGGCATGTGCGGTGATTTTCAGTCACTTTTACTTATAAGCACGAAAGGCATGAACTCGTTCAAAATTGGGCAGGGGAATGTAATTAGGAATGCCGGGCAATAAACTCGTCGGCGAGGGCACGGTAGGCAACTGCGCCGGCGCAGGTTGGTGCGTAGTCAATAACGGTTTGCCCATAACTGGGTGCTTCTCCGAGCCGGATGTTGCGCGGAATTACCGTGTCGTAGGTCACTTCGGGGAAATATTCGCGAACGTCATTGATGACCATGGCAGAGAGATTGGTGCGGCTGTCGGCCATTGTCATGACGATGCCTTCGAGAACGACTTCTGAGTTTGCTCCCGAGTCGCGGATCTGCTGGTGGACGCCTACGATCTTCGATAGTCCTTCAAGGCCAAAATATTCGCACTGCAGCGGCACGATGAGCTCGTCCGCTGCTGCGAGCGCGGAAGTCATGAGGACGCCCAGTGATGGCGGGCAATCAATGAGAATGTAGTCGGCAATTTCGGTTGCCTTGAATGGCTCGAAGAGATTGCGAAGTCGGACAAGGTGGTCATCTTCCTTGGCCATCTCGATTTCGCAGCCCGCGAGATCCATGTCACAGGGGATAATTGAAAGATTATCGTATTTCGTGGGCACCACGAGATCAGCAACTTCCCCGCCGCCGATCAGCGATTGATAGATGCTGGGATGTTCGCCCGGTGTGAAATCGAGAGCACTGGTCGAGTTGGCCTGCGGATCGAGGTCGAGCACGATGACTTTCTGCCCTTTCTCGGCGAGACAGGCTCCAAGATTCACAGAAGTAGTCGTCTTTCCGACGCCGCCCTTCTGGTTCGCGATAGCAATGATTTTCATACGGGGAACGGGGTTCGGTCTCTATCACAAGCTTACATCGTAGCGCATGTCGAGACCGGCTCAGAATCTTGCCCGAGTCTGGTGAAGTTGAAAGGGGAAAGTTCGACCTAGCTTGATAATCATACTGCCGGGGAATCGGACAATTGCGCCCCTGGCTCCTCTTCGAGATGCAGATCCTCCAACATGCTACCGGAGAGTTGATCCGCGAAACGAGTCGTCTTAATGGAGAAGTCGTTCGCCAGGGGACTGGTCTCAGCGGTCGCCTCGTTATTACTAGGTGAAGCCAAATCTCAAGCACGCGCCAGCCGCAGCCATGAAAAGGCTGCCGCAGAGCAATGAAAATGCCAATGACGGTTTTCGGGGAAACATCGATTGAATATCGAGTCATAATTAAAACAAGTATATGTAATTTAAATAACGAAATATTTAAGGAAGTTTGGATGGTCTGGCCCAGGAAATCCTTGCTGCCGTCACAGGAGTGATCTAGTTTCACGCTCATTCGGCAAAGGGAACAGGCGCGGTTAGCTCAGGGGTAGAGCACATCGTTCACACCGATGGGGTCACTGGTTCAAATCCAGTATCGCGCACCATTTTTCGAAACCCCGCTTCACCCTGTCCAGTGGAGGTTTTAACCCTGTCAGGTGCGCGACCTGCCCCTGTTGGATTCGAATGGCTTCCCACCTTCGTGTTTTTCGGTAAGGTTCTTTTATGTCTGGTTTTCAAATTTGGGCCACTATTTTTCTGGTGACATGTCTTTTGGCTAATACTCTTGGGCAGGAAGAGAAGAGAGCGAAAACCTCTCAGGTAGTTTTCGTGGTCTCAGATAATTGGGACAGTGACTCTGGTAAGCTTTTTGCGTTTGAGTATCAAAAAGAAGGCTGGGTTTCCGTGTTCCGTGGTCTATCCGTGACTCTTGGTAGCGCTGGAACCGGAATCGGGCTTGGCATGCATCCGGCGGGACTGCAGGGGCCTGAAAAGCGGGAAGGGGATAAGCGCGCACCTGCCGGAATTTTTCCGCTGGAATTCAGCTTTGGAACGAAGCCCGTCGAGGAATTTGGGAAAACGGGCCTACACTATAAAATTACCTCGTCAGCGGATTACTGGGTCGACGATGCAAAATCGACTTTTTACAACCGATTGGTAAATACAGATGCTTCCAAGATTCGCAAAGACTGGAGCAGTGCGGAGACTCTTCGGAGGAGTGATGGGCTCTACGATCTTGTGATTGTTGTCGGCCACAATCGATCCCCGAGAATCATACCGGGCCGGGGAAGTGCCATTTTCCTGCACCGCTGGTCAGCGCCGGGGAAACCAACGATTGGTTGCACCGCTATGGCCCCGGACAATCTTCAGAAGCTCTGGAGTTGGCTCGATGCGAAGAAAATACCCCTATTGGTTCAAGGGCCTCGGGATTTTGTGAAAAAGCTGTCGCCTCCACCAATTGCATCAGACCAGTTGGAGGCAATTCTTCGTCCTTGATCTTTGTTAACTTTAGCGAGACGCTTACTTCGTCTCCGGGCGGTTAAATGATCAGCCTCGATATTGGGATGAGTCGATTGCTCACAGTTTTTGCTCTTACTTTTGCAGCGGTTCTGACCTCATGTCAGGTGCCGTCATCGATCTCTCTCGACAGCGGAGGAATGGCGGATCCGATTCTTGCCGCGGCAATTCGCATTCCGGTAGGGCTGGAGGCTCCGACTTGGGAATCGGTGAAGCCCAAGTCGAATATTCCGGGGTGGGATCGTCAGATCGATGCGACCTATTTCAGCATTCAAACGAGCAAAAAAGTGATCGCCATCACCTTTGATGATGGGCCTCATGGAGTGAACACGCCTCGCCTTCTCGACATGCTCAAGAAGCGCAAGATCAAGGCAACATTTTACGTCGTTGGTGACATGATGAAGAACACTTACGCCCCGCCTATCATGCGTCGCATGGTCGCGGAGGGACACGAGGTTGGTAATCACACCGTGACGCACGCTAACCTCTCTCGCCAGTCCGATGTGGGGCTGAGAAAGGAGTTACAGGTGGCACACGATATGATTCTCGAAATGACGGGGGTCGCACCGCGAACGATGCGTCCTCCCGGCGGAGCCATTAAAAACGATCAGAAAAAGCTGATGCTCAAAGAGTTCGGCTACCCGACGATCATGTGGTCCGTTGATCCGGAGGACTGGAAAAAGCCGGGCGTATCTGTGGTGACGAGCCGACTCCTAAACGGGGTAAAGCCCGGAGGTATCCTTCTCGTGCACGACCTGCATAAGTCTAGCGTGGACGCAATGCCAGCGACTCTCGATGCACTACTGTCTAGAGGCTACAAGTTCGTGACGGTTACCGAACTTATCATGATGGATGAGAGTGGGGCCGATTAAACCGGCGAAAGGTAGATCCGTGGATGATCAACCAATCCTCTAAAGCGCGGAAAAAAAGGTTTGTCCTACAGAAAGTTCTCTCTAAGATCACCCCAGAGGCAAAACCGGCTTTTAGTTATGAAACGTGCTATTGTATTTCTTACCGCAACTTTTCTCCTTAGTTCGCTCGCTCAGGCAGGGTGGGGATGGAACAAGGAGAAATTTCACAGCGCTAAACCTCCACAAGTTGAGCAGACCGCCAGCAGTCCAAGCTACTGCTTCGATCAGGGATGGGAGTTCAGCGGTTACCTCTCCGGTTACTGGCCTGAGAGTTCTCTCGTGAAAAGCGAAGAGGTCGGTGGCGGCATCGGAATTTCCTATTTCTTCGGGCACAACTTCGGTTTCGAAGGTTCTTACGCTCTTCACGGTGGAACTCAGTCGGAGCAGGTTGGGAAAATCAACGCGGTCTATCGTTTGCCTCTCGGTGGCGAGTGCTGCAGCACTATTGCTCCCTATTTCTTCGGTGGTCCCGGTGTGATTTCCTCCGGTCCAACTGAGTTCATGTGGAACCTTGGTGGCGGTATCGACGTTCGCCTCGAGTCTTGGGGCTGCATCGGACTTTTCGCTGACTTTTCCTACAACTGGGTCAACCAGGGACTTCCGGATTTCACGCAGTGGCGTGCCGGATTCAAGGTGCCATTTTAGTAAGGGCAAATTGATCTGAGGTCTTGATTCCTCGCTGCAAGCCCGGCGCTCCCTTAAACGCGCCGGGTTTTTTTGTGTTCGAATCGTCGTGATTTGGCACCTTGGTCACGATGAAAATCGCGATTTGTTTTCTCTCCGTCGCCGCTTTCTTTGGAAGCTGCACCCTGTTTGCCCAAGACTCGGAAGTAGCCGGGAACGAGAAGGTCGCGGATATCATTAAAAACTACGAAGGGCGAGGCACGCTCTCCGATGGTTCTGATCCGACGCCTCCGGAAGAAGCACTGAAGGGCTTTCGTATTCGGGAGGGCTTTGAAATTGAACTCGTGGCAAGCGAGCCGGTCATTGGGCAACCGCTTCATATTAGCTGGGATTCCAAAGGGCGGATGTGGGTGACGCAGTATCTCCAGTATCAGTTTCCTGCCGGATTGAAAATCGTAGAATACGACAATCACCTTCGTGCTCAGTTCGACAAAATGCCCGAGCCTCCGCCTCATGGGGCGAAAGGGACAGACAAGATCACGGTCTTTGAAGATTCCGACGGTGACGGGAAATACGACAAGCACCGCGACGTCATCACCGGTTTGAATATCGCGACCTCTGCTGTTGCCGGGGCAGGAGGAATCTGGGTGTCGAATCCACCGTATTTGCTCTTTTATCCAGATGCAGACGGAGACGCGAATCCGGATGGTGATCCGGAAGTAGTTTTGTCAGGGTTTGGGATCGAGGATACCCACTCCGTTATGAACAGTTTGAAATGGGGGGCCGACGGCTGGCTATACGGAGTGAATGGATCTACAACGACAGGATCCGTTACCGATCCGGCGACGGGAAATACCGTCGAGTGGCAAGGACAAATGGTCTGGCGCTATCATCCAACAACGAAGAAGTTTGAAATCTATGCCGAGGGTGGGGGGAATACGTTTTCCCTTGAGATCGATTCAGCTGGGCGGGTTTTTTCGGGAACAAACAATGGCAATACGCGTGGCATGTATTACCCGCAGGGAAGCTACGGCAAAAAGTCGTGGGGCAAACATGGTCCTCTGACCAATCCGTATGCGTTTGGCTACTTTCAGCACATGAAACATGAGGGCGATGATCGCCGCTTCGCTCAGGCCTTCTGCATCTATGAGGGGGGGCTTTATGGGGATGACTGGGAAGGTAAAATCATAGCTCCCAACTCGCTGCACAATATTGTATGGGTCAGCAAACTGCTGCCAGATGGCTCGACATTTAAAACTGTTGATGAAGATCCTCTCGTGGAGACTGATGACCGCTGGTTTCGTCCCGTCTTTTCTGGGGTGGGGCCGGATGGATGTGTTTACATCGCGGATTGGTATGACACGAGGCTCAGCCACGTTCGTCCGGTTGACGATTGGCACAAGAACAGCGGTCGGATTTATCGGATCAAACCGAAGGGGACCAATCCGAAAGTGCCGAAGATGGATTTAGCGTCGGCAAGTGCTGCTGATTTGATCGAGACCTTCGAAGATCCGAATTGGGTCGTGAGAAAGCGGGCTGTTTTGGAATATGAGTGGAACGGACGGTATGATGGGGACTGGGCTGGTGTAATGGCGGGTTTGGTAGTTTCCAAGCAATCACATGACGCACTTTCCATATTGCGATTGGGCGGAGCGATGGAAGATGCATTTCCGGCTGTTGCTGAATCCGAGGAACCTTCGATTCAGGCAGCGGCGATTCGTGCTATATCAGCCGGTACGGGGAAGCCCCTTCCTCGTAAAGTTGCTGCGGCGGTTTCCGAATTGGCGTCCCAATCGCAAAGCTCTTCTGTGATCGCTGAGATCGCCTCAATGGCGCAAAATGTTGTTCCGGAGTCGGCGCTCCGTCTTTTGAAGGTTCTCTCTGGGAGAGATGATTTGCAGGAAGATCCGCATATCCCGCTACTCATCTGGTGGGCCTTCGAAGCACACGCCGAAGACGGTCGCGAAGAAATTCTCGCGATGGCCGCTGACGCGGAAACATGGAAATCAAAAATCTTCCGCGAGGTCGTTGCCGAGCGCCTCGCTCGTCGCTATGCGATGGCCGGGGCAGAGGGAAACTTGCTCTCCGCTGCTAAGTTACTTGAAACCGCTCCTGACGACGATGCCAGACAGCGGCTAATGACGGGAATCCAACTTGCGTTCCAGGGAACAGCGATGCCGGAGTTGCCCGATGCGCTGCAAGCGCATATGGACGAGTTTGCGAATTCTTCCGGTGCCAATGGGCTCGCCATTTCCATTCGCCAGGGGGACAGAGAGGCATTGAAGAAGGCGATCAGTCTTGTGGGCTCATCAAATTCGAATCCTATTGAACGGCTTGAACTCGCAAAAGTTTTCGGCGAGATCAACGAACCGTCAGTAGTTCCCACTTTGCTGAAGATCCTCTCGCTCGATCAGCAGAGTGCACTCAAGCGGGTCGCGCTCCAGTCTCTTGCCAATTACGACGATATCAAGATCGCGAAAACGATTCTTGGACGACTCGGTTCGACCTTGCCTCGTGAACACGAAGTCGCTTCAACCGCTCATCGCGTTCTCGCGGGTCGGGTTGACTGGGCAAAAGAGTTTCTCGGTTACGTCGACCGTGCCATCGTCAAAGCTCGCAATGTTTCCACCGACGTCGTCCAGCTTCTCGCTCAGCACAAAGACCCCGAGGTCAATGCAGAGATCAAAAAGTTTTGGCCCAATTCGGTCGCGGCGAGTTCGGAAGCAAATCAGAAGGAGATCGAGCGGATCAAAGCCATTGTTTCAATAGGCGAGGGCGATCCTGCAGCAGGAAAAACGCACTACACGGCGCGCTGCTCGGCCTGTCATAAGTTGTTCGGCGAGGGATCTGATATCGCTCCTGATCTCACTCCCTACGAGCGAGGCAATCTGGATTTCTGGATTCCAGCGATAGTCGATCCGAGTCTCGAACTTCGGGAGGGCTATCTGCAGTACGTTGCGAATATGAGAGACGGGCGCATCCTTATTGGTATGATGCGTGATCAGACGCCCCAGACAGTAACATTGCAAGATCTCGCTGGACAGGAAACCCTGCTTTCCCGGGCCGACATCGAGAAGCTCGAGGCATCACCCGTTTCCCTCATGCCGCCCGCTTTGCTCACAGGGATGAGCGATGAAGAACTGAGGGATCTGTTCGCGTATCTGATGAAAGTGGCGGAGTAATCACAGCCCTTTCGAGAGTTAGGTGATAACGATCACAAAAGTTTGGCCCATGTAGCTGGCCTCTGTGAGGCCGGAGTGGATGTCCATCGAACAAAGGAAGCACAATCCGAAGCCACTTCGGCGTTTCGATATCAGATCCGAAGCCGCCGATGTTATCAAAGCCTATGTCGTCGGCGAAAATGACGACATTATTCGGTCTTTGCGGTGCAGCATCCCATATTTGGACAATGGCCGGGAAAAAGAAGAGTTTGAATAGAAACATTATGGGACAAAAAGTGATTCCACATCCTTATCCGAACGAATGCGCGGAAAGACCGCGATTTCATCGAGGCGACCGTGAAAGGCATTCGTGCCCTGACAACTGCCGCCAAAGAAGAGCGTGTCAGGTTGATTGGTATCGTCGACATCGAAGCTGCCAACTCGTTTTCCATTGAGGTAAACGTGAGCGGATTCGCGATCGCGAACGAAGACGAGCTGATTCCATGTCCAGCGCTTGATCTCGTGCTCTTCCGAAACGGGAAAGCCATCGAAGCCTTTTCCAAAATAGACAAGGCGACGTTTTTCATCGATATCTTTGAGGCCGACAGCATCGCCGCTTTTCATGGATCCGTAGTCGTGACCGCGCGAGAAAAGCACTTCGGGTTCTTCAAGAATACCATCTGGAGAGCCGCTCCAGAACCAGAGTGAGACCGCATACATCCGACTTTTCAGATTAGGGACGCGAGCAGCAAGCCGATCTCCTGCAAAGTGTGCCGCCCGGTTTAATCCCGCATTGGCAAAGGCTTCGTGGTGCGGTCCCTGGAGGTGAAAGAGCACCTTCGGTTCATAAATCGCGTCGATCCCGTTCGCTGATGCATCGACAGCACGAGGTCCCGCGAATTCGTCGAGCCGCCAGTAAGCAGCCGGCTCCATCGCGAGGATTTTTGCGGCAGCTGAACCTTGTGCCGGGCGCCGATCCGTTCGTGGCTTTTCCGTCACGCTTTCCAGAAGCTGGATTGCAGCTTCGGCGATTTTTGGCTCCGCCTCGACCTCGAGTCCCGCAGATCGGGCCGCCCATGTGTTGTAGCCCCCGAGCAGATGTTGCTCAGGAGGGGGGATATATCCATCGCCGCCATTGGCCAATTCAATGATCATGGTGTGTTTGGTAGGGCTCGCGTTGATGATTTTCAGCCCCGTGAGCGCGTAGGTTTCATTGGGTGTTGTCGCGATAGAGATGTTCTCGCCGAGACGAAGGCCTTGAACGACAATCTCGGTTTCCTGTTTGTCGTTTAACAGAATCTGCTCACGAGCATAAATTTCCTCCTTGGTTTTGGGAAGTCTGTCACCGAGTTCATCGACGATCTTCAGGGACCAGGCGAGTAGCTGCTTATCTGGTGTTCGATACGGTAGCGTCTTGCGAGTTTCGCTCATTGCGATGGATGTGGGTGATTCGTATTCGATTTTCCCATGCGCCTCGATAGCGAGATCGGCCAAGCCGCTCGCGTATTCCTCGATGGTCCACTGCTGCTTGGGATCCTTCCGATCCCAGCTGGCTTCGTAATCGTGTCGCCAGATGTCGCCGCTGCACCCGTGGGACATGGCCGCGACAAAACTGTCATCATCCGGAGCGATCTTGTTCTCGAGCGCCTTGCAGAAAAGGCCAAAGTAATCGGCGCTGATATCGCGATCTCCGAAGTAATGCATCGAGAAATTCGCAAGAATGCCGAGTGGTTTTCCGTCATCCGTCTGGATCGAGATGAGACGTAGCATCGGATCTTCCGGCCCAGTCTTTCCGGTAACATTGTCCCAGTTCGATCCGGCATGCATATTGGCGAGGCCAGTAAGGTTGCCGAAGGGGTCCTCAGTCACCTTGTTGGGATGCATCGCCCAACGACGCAGGGCTGTGTATTTGTCGGCATCGATTTCGCCCCAGCCGATTTTCGCGGGCTGCATGTTTTTCAGGGGGGCGAGAATGGCTTCGACCAGTTTCTTCTTCAAAAAGAGCGAGTAGATCGGATCCGCATCTGTTCCCAGCGCTCCCATGCAAGAACCTGCAGTATGGGTGTGGGTTGCCGAGATCAGAATCCGATCCATTCCGATGTTGGCCTTTTCCGCCGCCATCTTTTTCGCCTCATCGAGAAGGGGGCGAGGCATCATGCAACTGTCGACCACCACAATCACGAGTTTTTCTTTTCCATCGGAAAACCCGAACGAGCGCGCGCTGAGCGGTGTCTTGATCTTGTCGACGGAGCGACTCGTCATGCTTCCGTTTACAATGACAGGAAGGGTCTTTGGAGTGACGTCGGTATGGGCAGTGCCGGCGAGAAATTCCGCGGAGGCAGTGCCCGAAGTCAGGTAGGCAAGGAGGCAAATGAGAAACAAGCGCATCCACTGAGCGTAGGTTGCCAGTCGGCTCTGTGGCAAGATCGCTCAGTCAGCATGGTTGGCGTATTTGTGTTAAAGGGCGTCGGCACAGCGCATCCCATCAAGGGCGGCGCTGACGATTCCTCCGGCGAAACCTGCTCCTTCGCCGCAGGGGAACAGGCCCGGCAACTCGGGGTGCTGGAGGCTGTCTGAGTCCCGGGGAATGCGAACTGGAGAACTGGTTCGGGTTTCGAATCCGATCAAGTTGCACTCGTCACTGATGTAGCCCCGCATTTTATTTCCGAAGAGGCTCAGGCCCTCTGCCATCCGGTCGGAAATGAAGTCGGGTAGCAGTTCGTCGATTCGTGATTCGGCAAGTCCCGGTTTGTAGCTGGTTTTCGCCAGCGTTTTGGAATCGCGTTTTTTCAGGAAATCGATGAGGCGCTGAGCTGGGGCGACCTGACCACTACCTCCGGCGCGCTTTGCGAGTTGTTCCAATTGCTTTTGAAAAACGATTCCGCCGAGAACGCCATATTGATTGGTCAGATCCACGATGTCCTCCGGTTCGACTGTGACAACCATACCGCTGTTGGCGAAGGGCGAGTCGCGCTTGGAAAGGCTCATGCCGTTAACGACGACTTCATCATTCTCGGTGGCAGCCGGGACGATGAATCCACCCGGGCACATGCAAAAGGAGTGCACTCCGCGATTCCGAATCTTCGTAGCGAGGCTGTAGCGTGCTGCGGGAAGGAGGAGTGGTCGTTCCTTTCCTCGTTCGTAGTGATATTGCAGGCTGTCGATGAGAGGTTGAGGATGCTCGATGCGGACTCCGACGGCGAAGGGCTTTTGCTCCAGCGAAATTTCGTGCCGATCAAGCAGGCGGTAGATATCCCGGGCGGAATGCCCCGTCGCAAGAATGACAGCGTCGCCCGTGATTTCTTCGGCATCATTGATGACGAGCCCCTGCATTTTTCCATTCTCGATGAGAAAGGCAGTGACTTTCGCTTCAAAGCGAACCTCGCCCCCGGCATCAGTGATGGATTGCCGGATTGCTTTGACGACGTTGGGGAGGAGGTTTGACCCGATGTGCGGGTGAGCGTCGATGAGGATACGGGGCGGTGCGCCATGTGCGACAAAGGTTTCGTAAACTTTTCGGACCGGGCCGCGTTTGGTGGCACGAGTGTAGAGCTTGCCATCGGAAAATGTTCCAGCTCCTCCTTCACCAAAGCAGTAGTTGGAATCTTCGACAACGCGGCCTTCACGGAGCAGGGGCGCTAGGTCAAAGCGTCGGGCCGAGGCATCTTTTCCCCGCTCTAGAACGATCGGCTTCCATCCGCGTTCGATTGCGGTGAGGGCTGCAAAAAGTCCCGCTGGTCCGCTCCCGACAATGAGGACGGTTTTAGCTTTGTCAGGGACAGAAGGAAGAGAAACGGTTGTCTCGGGTTCAGCTGGAAGCTCGGCATCGAGACCGACTTCGAATCGCAGATTCACTTTGATCTGTGGTTTGCGGGCGTCGATCGAGTGCTTTCTAAGTCGCAACTCGCGGATTCGGGACGGAGGAATGCGAAGCTTGCGGGCTACGGCATCTCGCTGCGTGCCCTCGTCCTCGGACTGTTCGATTCTGAGGACGACGTCGACGAGGGTCGGTTCGGATGCTTCTTGCTTAGTCATCGCCGCTCGACTTGTCTTCCTCGTTGGAAAAAAGAAAGCCGGTGAGGGGACTCGTAGCCGACGCGGAGTTAGATGCTTCGGTGATTCCGCCTGATTCGTAGGCGATGCGCCCGGCTTCGACCGCGAGTTTGAAAGCGCGTCCGGCTTCGGAGGGATCGTCTGCAATCGCAATGGCGGTGTTTACGAGAACGGCATCGGCACCCATTTCGAGCGCATCGGCAGCGTGACTGGGGCGTCCAAGTCCGGCATCGACAACAACGGGCACGGTTGCCTGATTCAAAATGATCTCGATTTGGCGGCGGGTTTCGATTCCACGGTTAGAACCGATTGGCGCACCGAGAGGCATTACTGTGGCAGTGCCAACGTCCTGAAGACGTTTCGCGAGGACGGGATCGGCATTGATGTAGGGAAGCACGGTGAATCCCTCCGTAACGAGAATCTCAGCAGCAGCGAGAGTTTCAATTGGGTCGGGGAGCAGGTAGGTGGGATCGGGGTGAATTTCGAGCTTCACCCATTTCGGCAGTCCCGCTGATACTGCAAGTCTCGCGAGTCGAACAGCTTCCTGTGCATTCATTGCCCCGGAGGTGTTGGGCAGGAGTAAGTATTTCTCGGGATCGATAAAATCGAGAATATTCGCATAGGGATCACTTTCCCCGGACAAGTCGGCACGACGAAGTGCGACGGTGACGATCTCAGTTCCAGAAGCCACGAGCGCGTCGCGCATCGCTTCGTTAGACGAAAACTTTCCGGTTCCGACCATGAGCCGGGAATCGAAAGTGCGATCAGCAATCTGGAGTTGTTCTGGCACGATTGTAAAAGGGTTGAGTGACGGACTTGGCAGGATTGGGTCGATGACGCAACCCTTTTTGGTCGGGGAACTTTACGTTGTCCCGTCTATTCCTCCACCAAAACTGTCTGGAGGGGCACAAAAAACCTCTTCGTCGTTTCGGAGAGGTCTTTTCGAACTGTGCAAGATGCGAGACGCACATTCCAGAACAACAACCAAGTAATGAGCCTGAAGGCCAACAGCAACCTTTTTCAAATTCAATACATGGAGATTACTCTCAATTTTAGGTTGTTGCCTGTAATTCTTGGATTCTCTGGAAAAATGATTGTGGAAATTCTCAAAAACGATCGGGATTAATTCTTGGGAGCGTTCCGAATATCGGTGAGAAGAACGACTTCTTTGCTTGGAGCGGGCTCTTCTTCCGCTTTCTGTAGGGCTCCCATGAATTTTTTGATCACGAGAAAGAGCACAAAGGCAAGGGTCAGGAAGCTGATGAATGCGGTGATGAAGTTGCCGTAGGTGAGAACGTTCACTTCGTCGATTTTGGACGCATTCTCAAGTAAAGCCCCTTCTGGAAGTTCTTCTTTGAGAACGAAGATCTTATCGCTGAAACTAACACCGTCAGAGATAAGACCGATGATCGGCATCAAGATATTGTCGACGAGGCTTTTCACCACGGTTCCGAAAGGTCCTCTGATAGCAATCCCCACCGTCGTATTGACGAGGTTCCCTTTGAATGCGAATCCCTTAAATCCTATTTAAATAGCGCCGTGAGGATGGGAATTTCTCGCTGCTGGTTCAAGCTGAACCAGTTAAATAATGCCATAAGAAAATGGCTTTCTGTTACTCTTCGGAAAACCCATTGTTCCTGGACTCAGGATAGCTTGCTCTGAAATTCTTCCACGCTTTTCCAGACAGCAAGCACCGCAAGTACTGCGATTGCGATAACGCTGATCCAGAAGCCCGCGTTGTAGGCCCGCGAGGGGGCGAGTGATTCCGGTAGTCGGCGATAACGGAAATGAACGGTCCCGATGACGACGAGGAGCAAAATTGCTGCTGTGATGGCACCTCCAACCAGTACCATCCAAACGGGATCCTCGAATTGAAAAAACAGGACGGCCCAAAGTGCTGGGAAGAAAAATGCGAGTATCGCAATGGTCCGAGCTCTACTCTTGGGATCCCGATAGTTGATCCAGCCAACCGCACCAAAAGCATCGGAGAACTGTCGGCTCCAGGCAGCCAGCGCCGAAAAGAGGGTCGAGAACAGAACGAAAAATGCACCAACTAGGAAGGCAATCTCTGCCCAGCCACCGAGTG
>Ga0255776_10001061_pt1 | contig 31414 bp, 29 predicted proteins | sample 071ome_19_FD_179974 | JGI IMG/M metagenome (GOLD analysis project Ga0255776, IMG submission 179974) | Coastal salt marsh microbial communities from the Groves Creek Marsh, Skidaway Island, Georgia - 071413AT metaG (version 2) | ecosystem: Environmental > Aquatic > Marine > Intertidal zone >... | reverse complement strand
GCGTTCCGCCCGCGCCTCGCCCGACACGACCTTCTGGGTCGGCTCGATCAGCAGTGTCTTCGGGTTCTGCGTCCGGAAGGTATCGACGAGGGTCTGCGCCTCCCCGTCCCGGCCCTGACGCACGAGGAAACGGCCATAGGATTCGACGAGTTGCAGCGAAGGCTGCCCCTGGGCCGATTCCAGCGTGCGTCCGAAGGCCGCGCTCGCCTGTTCCATGTCACCGGCCAGGTCCGCGATCAACCCTTGATGGAACCCGGCAATCGGGGCGAGCCCCTGGTTCGTGGCGAGCGCATCCAGCCCGGCGATCGCTTCGCCGGTCTTGCCGGCACCCGCGAGCGCCCAGGCCCGGAGCAGCGGCTTGGTGATGGAATTGACGCCGATATCCGGCACATCCGCCAGCAGGGCCAGCGCGTCCTCGAAACGCCCGTCGCGAACCGCATCGACATAGAGCGTATAGGCCGGAAGCGGATCGCCGGGGTTGTCCTTGAGGACGTCGCGCGCGATCTCGCTCGCGGTGTCCAGACGCCCCGCGCTGACCATCAGCAGATGGGCCCGGCGCTTAATTTTGCCGTAGTCGGGCATGTGCGTGATGATGTCGGCGGTGATATCCGCAGCAGCGACGAAATTACCCGCAGCCTCGGCATGGAGCGCCGCAAGGAAACGCCCATAAACCGTGGAACCGAGATCGAATCCCGCACCCTCAACATCCGTCTGGTTGCCAGGCGCGCCCTCAGCTCCGGTCGTCACGGCCCCGACCGGATATGCAGCCAACGATAGCGCAAGCACCGCGGCAAATGCCGATGAGAAATTGGTCAGTCTGGACATGAAGCGGCGCGCCAGCCTCTCGGTTACGGAAAAATCCAATCTAGCGGCGGCGCTTCGCCCCGGCCATCACACGTTGTCGTGACGCGGCCCGCCGATATCGTCTCCCTTACATATTGGGATAATTCGGGCCGCCGCCACCCTCCGGCGCCACCCAGACGATATTCTGGGTCGGATCCTTGATGTCGCACGTCTTGCAGTGCACGCAGTTCTGGGCGTTGATCTGCAGGCGCGGGTTGGAGCCGTCGTCGTCGCGCACGATCTCATAGACCTGCGCCGGACAGTATCGCTGCTCGGGCGCATCGTAGCGCGCCAGGTTGACCTCAACCGGAACCGAAGCGTCCTTCAGCGTCAGATGCGCGGGCTGGTTCTCTTCATGGTTGGTGTTCGAGATATAGACCGAGGACAGCCGGTCGAAGGTGATTTCCCCGTCCGGCTTGGGATAGGCGATCGGCTGGTGCTTGTCCTTGCTCTCCAGCGCCTCATGGTCGGCATGGCCGTGGTGCAACGTCCAGGGCGCCTTCCCGCGCAGCACCACCTGGTCAAAGCCCGACAGCAGCGTGCCCATCATCAGGCCGTACTTGAAGGACGGGCGGAAATTGCGCGCCTGCCAGAGCTCGCGATAGGCCCATGAATTCTTGAAAGCCGTGGCAAATCCGTCCAGCGTCGCCGGGGTGTCGCCGTCGCCCGCACCGGCCAGCGCCTGTGCGGCGGCTTCGGCAGCCAGCATTCCCGACTTCATGGCCGTGTGGGTGCCCTTGATCTTCGGGACGTTCAACGTGCCCGCCTCGCAGCCGATCAGCAGTCCACCCGGGAACACCTGCTTCGGCAGGGACTGCACGCCACCCTCGTTCAGCGCCCGCGCGCCATAGGACACACGCTTGCCGCCCTCGAAGGTGGGACGGATCGCCGGATGCGTCTTGAACCGCTGGAATTCCTCGAAGGGCGAAAGATAGGGGTTCTTGTAGTCGAGCCCGACGACGAAGCCGACGGCCACCTGATTGTCTTCCAGATGATAGAGAAACGAGCCGCCATAGGTGTCAGACGGCAGCGGCCAGCCGGCGGTGTGGACCACCAGCCCGGGGCGATGCTTGTCCGGATCGATCTGCCATAACTCCTTGATGCCGATGCCGTAGGTCGGTGCCTCACTTTCCGCGCGCAGAGAGAATTTCTCCATGAGCTGGCGGCCCAGATGTCCCCGGCACCCTTCGGCAAAGAAAGTATAGCGCGCGTGCAGCTCTATCCCCGGCGTGTGGTTGGCCGTCGGCTCGCCATCCGACCCGATGCCCATGTCACCGGTCGCCACGCCATAGACGCGGCCGTCAGCGTCGAACAACACCTCCGCAGCCGCGAATCCCGGATAGATTTCCACGCCCAGCGCCTCGGCCTGCTCGCCCAGCCAGCGGCACAGGTTGCCCAGCGAAATGATGTAGTTGCCATGGTTCTTCAGCGGCGGCGGCAGCATCGCGGTCGGCAGGCCGGTCGCGCCCGATTCGCGCAGGAACATGAAGCGTTCCTCGCTGACCGCCGTCTGCACCGGCGCGTCCATGTCGCGCCAGTCGGGAAACAGTTCGTCCAGCGCCCGGGTTTCCAGCACGGCACCCGACAGGATATGCGCGCCGACCTCGGACCCCTTCTCAAGAACGCAGACGTTGATCTCTCGGTCGGATTCCGCCGCGATCTGCTTCAAGCGGATCGCCGCCGACAGGCCCGACGGGCCGGCGCCCACGATGACGACATCGTATTCCATCGACTCGCGTTCGTTCGCCGCATCGCTCATGCTAGAAATCTCCGTGACGTCACACTGTGCGCCCGCCAAGGAACCATGACCGCAGCCGAATCACAATATGCGCGGCAGTCCCCGGCCCGGATTCCGGGTCGTGCGGGCCGATGAACATGTCCGGCGACCGCGCGGAACTGATGGCCGCACTGCGCTGGCAGATCGAGGCCGGTGCCGACGAGGCGATCCTTGACGAGGCCGCCGACCGCTTTACAGAGGCACCGCCGCCGCGCCCTGCGGCTGCGTCGCCAGCAACACCTGAGCCCGCCTCACCTCCCGCCGCTGTCCGCGAAGCACCGCCCGCCGCCGCAACGCCCTCAACCACAGGGGCCGCCGCGCGCGCCGTGCCACCCATGGAGGCGACGGACAGCGTCAGCCAGAATGCCCGGCACATCGCCGCGACATGCACCGATCTGCCTGCTCTGCGCACGGCGCTGGAGGCGTTCGACGGCTGCGCCCTGAAAACGACGGCCACGAACCTGGTCTTCGGCGCGGGCACCGTGCCCGCCGACGTGATGATCATCGGCGAAGCACCGGGGCGCGACGAAGACCGCCAGGGCGAACCCTTCGTCGGTGCGAGCGGACAACTGCTCGACGCCATGCTCGGCTTCATAGATCTGGACCGTAACCGCAACGTCTATATCAGCAACATCCTGCCCTGGCGGCCGCCCGGCAACCGGCAGCCCACGGGTGCGGAAATCGCAGCCTGCCTGCCCTTCATGGAGCGCCACATTGCGCTGGCCGCGCCGAAGGTCCTGATGTTCCTGGGCGGCACCTCCGCCAAGACACTGCTCAATCGCACCGAGGGCATCACCCGCCTGCGCGGGCGCTGGTACGAGTACCACTCGCCCGCGCTTGAGGGGGCCGGACTCGCGCCGATCCCGGCCATGGCGACACTGCATCCCGCCTATCTGCTGCGCCAGCCCGCACAGAAGCGCGCAGCCTGGGCAGACCTTCTTGCCGTGCGTGATCGGCTCGATTCCGGCGGCGCGGATTAACGAAGCCGCAAGGGACGGCACGGCAACTTGCCGCCCGACGCTCATAGATAGTATCAATGCGCGGCTTATCGGACGGACGCATGAACAAGGCACTTGAGCGGATTCTCGGCGTTTTTCTCGCGCTCACGCTGTTGGGTGGCGCGTCCGTCGCGCATGCACAGGAACCCAAGCCGCGCCCTCTCGAAACCGCGCTTATCGGTCCCGCTTCCATTCTGATTCCCGGTATCGGCACCGTGGACGGCGTGCTGTCGGCCGCCGACGCGGCGCGCTATCAGCGCATCTTCGAGCTTCAGGAAACCGGCGACTGGCGTTCCGCGGAAGCGATCGTCAAACGCCTGCAAGACCCTCGCCTGCTCGGCCATGTGCGCGCCCAGAAATACCTGCACCCCACCAAATACCGCTCGAGGTTCACCGAGCTGCGCGCCTGGCTCGACGACTACGCCGACCACCCGCAGGCACGCCGTATCCATCGGCTCGCCGTGCTGCGCCAGCCCAAGGGCGCGCGCGCACCGGCCGCGCCGATCGTGCACAAGGCGCGCGCGCCGGGCACTTCGGTCCGTAAGGCTTATGAAGGCCGTCCCCTCTATTCCCTGGCGCGAACCAGCGAAGGGCGCCGGGTGCAGAGCGAAATCTTCCGTCGCGTGTCGCGCGGCTGGCCGACGGGTGCGTTTGAAATTCTGCGTTCGTCCAGGGCCAAACGCGTCCTGTCCGGCGAACAAATCTCGCAAGCATGGCGCGCCATTGCCCAGGGATATTTCCGCGCCGGCAAGGACAACGAGGCGCTGGAAGCCGCAATCGCGGCCCATGCCGCCTCGCCCGGCGACGCGCCGCTCGCCTACTGGTGGGGCGGACTGGCCGCCTGGCGTCTCGGACGTCTCGACGATGCCGAGACATTGTTCGGCGAATTGTCCCGGGGCAGCCGCGCGGCGGAATCCCTTGTGGCTGCGGGGTCCTTCTGGGCCGCACGCGCCGCGATTGCGAATTCCAACCCGGCGGACGTGATCCAGTATCTTGAAATCGGTGCCGCGTCACCCCGCACCTTCTACGGCCAGTTGTCGCGCCGCGCGCTCGGCGATGCCGATGGCTTCACCTGGCGCATGCCGAACCTCGAACTCTCGTCCTACCACGGGATCGCGGCCAGCGAGATCGGCGCGCGGGCAATCGCGCTGCTCCAGATCGGGCGCGACCACGACGCCGAACGGGAACTGCTGGCGCTGTCGGCCGCCCGGCCCGCGCTGCGCAACGACATCCTGGCGCTGGCGACCCATGCGGGCTTGCCCGCCGTCGCGCTGAAACTGTCCGGCTTCGCGCCAGAGGATGTGCGGCTGGCCGTCGCCTACCCGGTACCCGCCTGGGAGCCGGAGAGCGGCTATTCCATCGACCGGGCCCTCGTGCTGGCCTTCGTGCGGCAGGAATCGGCCTTCAACCGGCGTGCCGAGAGCCATGCGGGCGCACGTGGCCTGATGCAGCTCATGCCACGCACGGCGAGTTACGTCGGCGGCGAGCGAAACCTGCGCGGGCGCGGCAAGTACCGTCTGTACGAACCGGACCTGAACCTCGAACTGGGTCAGCGCTATATCCAGTACCTTCTGTCCCACAACAGTATTTCCGGCGACCTGCTGCGGCTCGTCGCGGCCTACAATGCGGGCCCGGGCAATCTGAACGCCTGGGAACGGGCCTTCGAGCATGGCGACGATCCGCTGCTGTTCATCGAATCCCTGCCCGCGCGCGAGACCCGGCGCTTCGTCGAGCAGATCCTGACCAATCTCTGGCTCTACCGCAGCCATCTCGGACAGGCCTCGCCGTCACTGGACGATCTCGTCGCCGGGCGCTGGCCGCAGTACCAGCCGCAGGACGGCCTGTCGGAAAGCAGCCATGTCCGGCAATGACGACAACGGGTTCCGTCCGGTCCGCATCGCGGTCCTGACCGTCTCCGACACACGCACCCGCGCCGACGACCGTTCCGGCGACACGCTGGAAGAACGCCTGCTTGCGGCCGGTCACGAACTCGCGGCACGAAATATCGTGCGTGACGACCGCGCCGCCATCGCCGAGCAATTTCGCATCTGGGCGGCAGACGAGAATATCGAGGTCATCATTTCCACAGGCGGCACGGGCGTGACGGGGCGCGATGTGACACCCGAGGCGCTGAGCGACGTCGCAGAGAAACGCATCGACGGCTTCGGGGAGCTGTTCCGCTGGATCAGCTTCCAGAAGATCGGCACCTCGACCGTCCAGTCACGCGCTGACGCCGGGGTCGTGAACGGCACCTATATCTTCGTGCTGCCGGGCTCGCCCGGCGCCTGCCGCGACGGCTGGGATGACATTCTGAAGGATCAGCTCGACATCCGGCACAAGCCCTGCAACTTCGCGGAGCTTTTGCCGCGCCTGCGCGAACACGAAACAGGCGCCTGACATGGTCTGTTCGCCACAGGCCTCCCGATGAGCGACGGGCCCGACCGCGAGGCCGTTGCCGATCTCCTGCGCACACGCAAAATCGCACCCGGCCTGACCGGAGGCGACCTGAGCATCGTTTCGACCAAGGGGATTTCCCACGACCACTGGCGGATCGGCACGACCGGGCTGGTGCTGCGCATCCCCCGCATGAACCAGTGGGGGATGGGGGCCGGAGACGCGCTGCGCTATCAGGAAATCGCCTTCCGGCGCGCATCCGAGAGCGGCTGCACGCCGCGTTTCAGCGCCCGGCTCGAACCGGATGAGCCACTGCCGCTGGGTGCGCTGATTGTCGAGGAAATCCGGGGCCGCGCACCGGAGCTGCCGGGCGACCTGGGCGCCATCGCGGATGCGCTCAGCGCGCTGCACGGCATGGACCCTGTTCCTCAATCAGACATGCCGCCGCTGCACATTCATCACAACCCCGTCGCCTCGACCCTGCAGGCGATCGAGGAACAGGCCGAGCACCTTGCCGCCGCGCAACTCGACCGGCTGACGGAAGAGAGCATCCGCACCGAACTGGACTGGGCGCGCGAATTCGCCGCCCATGGTGAGCCCGACTTCGAACTCAGCTTCGTCGGCACCGATACCCATCCGGGCAACTTCCTGATCGACCGCGAAGGCAAGGCCTGGTTCGTCGATCTGGAAAAGGCGCTCTACGGCGCCGCGCCTATCGACCTCGCCCATGCCTCGCTGGCGACCTCGACCGGCTGGGACCCAGATTGCCGTGGCGCTCTGACCCGCGATGACGTGCAGCGTTTCTATCAACGCTACCTGGACGCGGCCGGGCGCGACCGGGCCGCGACCCTGGGGCCGTGGCTGCTGCCGCTGCGCCGCCTGACATGGCTGCGGACGATCACCTGGTTCGCGCGGTGGAAGGCCTCCTGGTCCACCCAGGACGATCACGCCGCCGCCCGCGACGAACGCATGACCGCGCATATCCGCCGGCATGTCGAGTTCTGCTTCGATCCCGCGAACATCGCCGAGTGCCGCAGGGACTGGCTCGCGCCGCGCGCACTGACGATCTGAATGCGGCCCGCTTCAAACACAAAAGTTCTTGTTTTGTTCCGTTTGTGATTCCATATTCGAACTATGGAACACAAGGACGCGAACACCCCCGAACGACCGGAAACCGGCGTTACCGACGTGGCGCTGCCGGACCGTGCCCGGATCGGCCGGGGCGCGCTCTCCAACCGTGCCGGGCGGTTCGAACGCCTGCGCGGCAACGCCATCGACGACGGCTGGCGCACTCTGCAGGACGACGAACCGCAGCCACGCCTCGATACCACCGTGACCTTCGACCAGAGCCGGACGGTCATTTCCCGCAATGATTCGCCCGATATCGGCTTCGACCGCTCGATCAACCCCTACCGGGGCTGCGAGCACGGCTGCATCTATTGCTTCGCGCGCCCGACCCATGCCTGGCTGGGGCTATCGCCGGGCCTCGATTTCGAGACCAAACTCCTCGCCAAGCCCGACGCCGCGAACCTGCTGGAACGCGAACTTGCGAAGCCCGGCTACACCGCGCGGCCCATCGCCATGGGGACCAACACCGACCCCTACCAGCCGGTCGAGCGGCGCATGAAAGTCACGCGCTCGATCCTCGAGGTGCTGGCGGCCCACGACCATCCCGTCTCCATCGTCACCAAGAGCGCGCTGGTGACCCGCGACCTCGACATCCTGGCGCCGATGGCCGCCAAGGGGCTGGCAAGCGTCGGTGTATCCGTCACCACGCTGGACGCCGACCTCGCCGCGGCGATGGAGCCGCGCGCCTCACGCCCCGAACGTCGGCTGGAGACCATCCGCATGCTGTCGGCCGCGGGCATTCCCGTGACCGTCATGGTCTCGCCCATTATTCCCGCTCTCAACGACCATGAGATGGAAGCGATCCTGATCCGCGCCCGCCAGGCCGGCGCGATCCACGCCAGCTATATTCTGCTGCGGCTGCCGCTTGAGCTGAAGGATTTGTTCGGCGAATGGCTGTCGGAACACCGCCCCCAACGCAAGCAACGCATCCTCAACCGGCTGCGCGAAATGCGCGGCGGTGAGTTGTACGACAGCCGCTTCGGCGCGCGCATGCGCGGACGGGGGCACGACGCCAGGCTTCTGGAAGAACGCTTCCGGATTGCCTGCCGCCAACAGGGCTATACCGAAGACAGCATGCTGCTCGACGCCTCGCGCTTCCGTAAACCGGACCTGCGCGAGACACACGACGGCCAGATGAGTCTGTTCGACGACAGCCGCGACTGATTTGCCGCAAAGGACCGGGGCCGTTGTGATAGCTTGGCCCCGCCATGCTCTCGAATGACGAACTGCTTCCGCTGGCCATCGTGGTCCTTGTCGCGCTGTCGTGCGGCATCCTGCTCACGCGCCTGAAGCAGCCCGCCGTCGTCGGCTACATCCTCGCCGGGCTGGTGCTCGGCCCGTCCGGCTTCGAGCTGGTCGAGAACGAGGCCAGCATCGGCCTGCTCGCCGAGCTGGGCATGCTGCTCCTGCTCTTCGTCATCGGCATGGAGCTCAGCCTGCGCGCCTTCCGGCGCATCTGGAAGATCGCCGTCACCACCGTGCTGCTGCAGACCGGCGGTGCGTTGCTGATGATCTGGCTGATCGGCCAGCAACTGGGCTGGCCCATTTCCGCCGTCATGCTGCTGGCCTTCGTCATGGCGCTCTCGAGCACCGCCGTCGCGGTGAAGATGCTTGAGGACATCGACGAATTGCGCACCCGCACAGGCCGCATCACGGTCGGCATCCTGATCGCACAGGATCTGGCCGTCGTGCCGATGATCCTGCTGGTCGATCTCGCCGCCATCGGGGAATTCGACGTCATCGCCATCGGGCGCATCCTGCTTTCCGTCGGCCTGTTGCTGGCGCTGATCCTGTTCCTCAGCCGCCGCCAGCGGCTCGCCATTCCCATGCTGGATACCGCCCAGGGCCATCGCGACCTGACGCCCCTGCTCGGGCTCGTCTGCTGCTTCGGTGCGGCGACGGTCTCCGCCCTGCTCGGTCTGTCACCCGCTTACGGCGCGTTCCTGGCCGGACTGACCATCGGCAACAGCAACCTGCGTGTCGGCATGCTGGACATGGTGATGCCGATCCAGAGCATCCTGATGATGGTGTTCTTCCTGTCGGTCGGCCTGCTGATCGACCTGTCGCTGATCTGGGACAACCTGGGCGTCATCATCCTGATGATGCTGGTCGTCACGGTCGGCAAGACCGCCATCAACCTGTCGATCTTCGCGGCGCTGCGTCTGCCCTGGGGCCAGACGCTGCTGTCCGCCCTTCTGCTGGCCCAGGTCGGGGAATTCTCCTTCCTGCTCGGCAATGTCGGCCTGCAGCGTGAGATCATCTCCATTGAGGAGTTCCGGATCATCCTGTCGGTGACGGCCCTGTCGCTGGTGATCTCCCCCCTCTATATGAACGCGATCCGCCGCCTGTCGCGCGCGGCCAGTTTCAAGCGCGCCTCGATCCGCTACGTCCTTCTGATTGCCTTCGGACGAGAGGCTGACACATTGGTGCGCGGCGTCAAACGTATCGCCACCATGAAGCCCGCCCTCCCCAGCAAGCTGCGCCGGTCCGGCTCGGAGCCACCGGACGGCACGCCGGTCGAGTAGGCATGGCGTTACCCGCGATGACGGCCGGGGTGGATGAGGCCGGGCGCGGTCCCTGGGCCGGCCCCGTCACGGCTGCCGCGGTGATCCTGACCTCGGACAGCGAGGCCCGCCTGCGCGAGACAGGTGTCGCGGATTCCAAGACACTCAACCGGGCAAAGCGCGAGCGCTGCTTCGATGTCATCATGGACGCGGGCGCGCGCGGCGAACTCTGGTTCGCGATTGCCTCCGCCGATGTGGCCGAAATCGACTCTCTCAACATCTTGAGGGCGAGCCTCACCGCCATGTCGCGCGCCGTGGCGGACCTGTCCGTGCCAGCGGAGCACGCGCTTATCGACGGCAACAGGCTGCCCGATCTGTCCTGCCCGGCCGACGCCATCGTCGGCGGCGACGGCTCCGTATTGTCGATCTCGGCCGCCTCGATCCTCGCCAAGGTCAGCCGCGACCGTGTGATGGCCCAACTGGCCGAGGCGCATCCCGGCTATGGCTGGGAGCGGAACGCGGGCTACGGCACCGCCGAACACCGCAGCGCGCTGGAATCCCTCGGGGTGACGGATCATCACCGCCGCAGCTTCGCACCCATACGCAAACTGCTCGAAGCACACCCCACATCTAGTTAAGCCGCTGACTTCAAACACAGAATCGGCGATCGGGTGCATTTTCCGATTGACGGTGACTCCCCGTTTGGCCATCGTCCGCCGCTATGCGAACCCCTGGCCGAGGTCGCAAGGACGCGAAAGCGCCCGAGCGAAACGTGATTCTTGAAGGCGACTGCATTGAGCAGTTGGCCGCGCTGCCTGACGGCTGCGTTGACGTTGTCTTTGCGGACCCTCCTTATAACCTTCAGCTTGCCGGCGAACTCACCCGCCCCAACAACTCGCGCGTCGATGGCGTCGATGACGATTGGGACAAGTTCGACACCCTGCAGGCCTATGACGAATTCACCCGGGCCTGGCTGACGGAGGCGCACCGCGCGCTTTCCGATGACGGCACGCTTTGGGTGATCGGCAGCTACCATAACATCTTCCGGGTCGGCGCGATCCTGCAGGATCTGGGCTTCTGGATTCTGAACGATGTGGTCTGGCGCAAGTCCAACCCGATGCCGAACTTCCGGGGCCGGCGCTTCACCAACGCCCATGAGACGATGATCTGGGCGTCGAAGAGCCAGGATTCGAAATACACCTTCAATTACGAAGCCATGAAGGCGCTGAACGACGACCTGCAGATGCGCAGCGACTGGCTGCTGCCGATCTGCAACGGCGGTGAGCGCCTGAAGAACGACGACGGCAAGAAGGCCCACCCGACCCAGAAGCCTGAGGCCCTGCTGCACCGCGTGGTGCTGGCATCGTCTCGCGTGGGTGACGTCATTCTTGACCCGTTCTTCGGCAGCGGCACCACCGGCGCGGTCGCCAAGCAGCTCGGCCGCGACTTCATCGGCATCGAGCGCGACCCCGACTACATCGAGCTCGCGAAGAAGCGCATCGCCAAGACGCGGCGCATCGACGAGACCGACCTGCTGGAGACGCCGTCGAAGCGCGAACAGCCGCGAATTCCGTTCGGCTGGCTGGTCGAACGCGGCCTGCTGCGCCCCGGCGAGAAGCTCTACGCGCCCAACCGCCGCCATGCGGCCAAGGTGCGCGCCGACGGCACCATCGTCACCGGCGAGGACCGCGGCTCCATCCACAAGATGGGCGCCGCCGTCCAGGGTGCGCCAGCCTGCAACGGCTGGACGTTCTGGCATGTCGATATCGAGGGCAAGCTCGTCCCAATCGACGTGCTGCGTCAGAAACTGCGCGCCGAACTGAACTAGCCGAACCGGCGTTCAGGCATCGCCCTTGCCGACATGCGCCAGCGCATGCCGCACGATTTTTCGTGTGAGTGTCGGCAGGGCGTGGTCGCCGAAATTCTCGGGCAGCACCCAGACGCCGAACCTTGCCTTGCGGGCATCCACCCGCGCGGCCATCACCTTCAGTTCCAGTCGCAGATGGGTGAACCCGTGCTCCACGAACCCGGGCAGTTCACGCCAATCGGCGTCGAGCGGCGGGGCGTCGTGAAAGTCCGCGCGCTCTTCCCACGGCGTCGAGGGCACTTCCATCATGCCGCCGAGCAACCCTTCCTCCGGGCGCCGTTGCAGCAGCACGGCGCCATCGGTGCGCACCATCCAGTAGGCGACGGCGCGCCGGGTGGGGCGCGCTTTCTTGGGTGCGCGGCGGGGCAGGTCCGCGGCGATGCCACGATCCAGCGCCAGACATGCATCGTTCCAGGGGCAGATCGCGCAGGCCGGTGAGTGCGGGGTGCAGACCGTCGCGCCCAGATCCATCACCGCCTGCGCGTAGTCGCCCGGCCGCGTATCCGGCGTCATCGCGGCGGCGTGTTCACGCAGCACCGGCTTGGCATCGGGCATCAGCGCTTCCACGGCAAACAGCCGCGCCATCACCCGTTCGATATTGCCGTCCACGGGCGAGGCATGGCGGTCGAATGCGATCGCGGCAATCGCCGCGGCTGTGTAAGGACCGATGCCCGGCAATGCGCGCAGGCCGTCCTCGGTGTCGGGGAAGACACCGCTATGTTCTTCAGCCACGACGCGGGCGCATTTGTGCAGGTTTCGCGCACGGGCGTAGTAGCCGAGCCCCGCCCATTCGGTCAGCACCGCGTCTAGTTCAGCCCGCGCCAGGTCTTCCACACTCGGCCAGCGCTCCAGGAAGCGCGCGAAGTACGGCCCCACGGCGGCGACCGTGGTCTGCTGCAGCATCACCTCGCTCAGCCACACATGATAGGGGTCGGCGCGCGCGCCCTTGCGCGACAGGGACGGCGGCACGCGCCACGGCAGGCGGCGGGCGTGGCGGTCATACCAGTCCAGGATGGCGTGCGGGTCGGGCGTGTTCACGGAGGTGAAGGACAGTACGTGTCGTTGTGGCGTAACTCGCGTCCTTCTAACATGAACGCGCACGCATCGACGCGGGCGCTATCGGGCACGAAACGGGTCATGGACAAGAAACGGGCAAGCGGATTGCGCGCCATCGGCGCGGAAAGCAGCCGGGCAACCGGCGCAATCCGGCGCAAGCGCGGCTTCTTCGAGGCCAGCGTCTTCACCGACTGGCCGGCCATCGTCGGCCCGGACCTGTCCGGCCAGTGCGTGCCGCTGCGCCTCGTGCGGGGCCCCGAAGGCGAAGGCGGCACGCTGCATGTGCGCGTCACCGGTCCGCTGGCGCTGGAACTCCAGCACCTGGAGCCCCAGGTGATCGAACGCATCAACAGCTTCTACGGCTTTCGCGCCGTGGCGGGCCTGCGTATGCACCAGGGGCCGATCTCCGCGGCGAAAAAGCCGGCCCGGCCCGAAAAACCCGCCGCCGCGCCCGAAGACCTCGCGACGCTGGACAGCCAACTCAATTCCGTCACCGACCCCGAATTGCGCGACGCCCTGCGCAAGCTCGGCCAGTCGGTGATCGCGCGTGAAACGCGCCGGAAATCGTGATCGGGCGCATCCGCGCGCGGTCTTCCTTCCGTCACAATCGCCTGTCAGGCTGTGAATTCGTTCTGCAAACGGTTGTGAAATAAGGGTTTTTCCGCGCTTGTGCCGCCCGAATGCAGGTTTCATAATCAGCTAGATATTGTGTCTGGAGAGTATCGTGCACCTATATAGACGAATCGGGGCCGCTGTTGCCGGCCTGATGGCGATTGTCTTGTTCGCCGGGACAGCCCCGGCGCAGCCGGCCGTGGACACGGCAACGGCGCTGAGCGAACGCGCCATCGGCAGTCCGGACGCGCCCGTCACGGTGACCGAGTATTTCTCGCTGACCTGCCCGCATTGCGCGAGCTTCCACAACGAGACCTTCCCGGCACTCAAGGAAAAGTACATCGACACCGGCAAGGTGCGCTTCGTCTATCGCGACTTCCCGCTTGATCGGGTGGCGCTGCCCGCCGCGATGATGGCGCGGTGTGTGGATGAAAAGCGCTATCCGGGCGTGATCGCGGTCCTGTTCAAGACCCAGAACAGCTGGGCGACGGCGCGCGATCCGATCGGCGAATTGGGCAAGATTGCCGCGCTTGCGGGACTCGGCAAAGAGGCGTTTGAGTCCTGCCTCCAGTCGGAAGAACTGGCGAATGGCGTGCTCACTTCGCGTCAGGAAGGGTCCGCGGCCGGGGTCAACAGCACACCGGCCTTTATGGTCAACGGCAAGATTTACGCAGGCGTGCATTCGATCGAGGAGTTCTCTGAAGTTCTCGATCCGCTGCTGAAGTAACAAGGAAACCGCCGGACACGGGTTGTGTCCGGTCTTAGTCGGCGCATTCAGGGGGTTACGCACCGGTGCATTTCAACAAGCTGAGACTGACGGGCTTCAAGTCCTTCGTCGATGGAACCGATCTGATGATCGAACCGGGCCTGACAGGCATCGTCGGTCCGAACGGCTGCGGCAAGTCCAACCTTGTCGAGGCGCTGCGCTGGATCATGGGCGAGACTTCGGCCAAGCAGATGCGCGGCGGCGCGATGGATGACGTCATTTTCGGCGGCACCTCCGACCGCCCCGCGCGCAATGCGGCGGAAGTCCTCCTCAGCCTCGACAACACCGACCGCTCCGCCCCCAGCCAGTTCAACGATTCCGATGAGCTGGAAATCTCCCGCCGCATCGAGCGCGAGAAGGGCTCCACCTATCGCGTGAATGGCCGTGATGTGCGCGCGCGCGACGTCCAGATCCTGTTCGCCGACCAGGCCACCGGCCCACGTTCGACGGCGCTGGTCAGTCAGGGCCGCGTCGGCGCGCTGATCAACGCCAAGCCGGGCGACCGCCGCCTGCTGATCGAGGAGGCCGCCGGCATTACCGGCCTGCATTCACGCCGCCACGAGGCCGAACTGCGCCTGCGCGCGGCGGAGAACAACCTCGAGCGGCTGGACGACGTGCTGGTCACGCTGGACGCCCAGTTGCAGGGCCTGAAGAAACAGGTCCGCCAGGCCCGCCGCTACAAGAACATCTCCCAGGACATCCGCAAGACCGAAGCCGCCGTCCTGCATCACCGCTGGGTCGAGTCGCGCGAAGGCGTGGCGAAGTCCGAAGAAGCCCTGCGCATGGCCGAGGGCGTGGTCGCCGAGCAGTCGCGCGTGGTTTCCGAGGCGACACGCAACCGTGAGGACGCCGCCGCTAAGCTGGTCCCGCTGCGCGAGACCGAGGCGTCCGCCGCCGCCGAACTTCAGCGTCTAAACATCGCGCGCGAGGAACTCGACGCCGAGGAACAGCGCGCCCGTGACGCGAGCGAGCAGTGGCAGACCCGCCTCACCCAGATCGAGGCCGACCTGGGCCGCGAGCGCGGACTGGCCGAGGAAGCGCGCGCGGCACTGGAACGACTGGGCGCGGAAAAGTCCGAGATCGAGCGCGCCTGCACCGGTGAAGACGACTTGATCGCCCAAACCGACACGGCCCGCCAGGAACGCGCTGCACGGGTCGAGGCCGTCGAGGCCGAGCTGACCTCCCTCATGGAACGCCTCGCCAATGGCGAAGCGCAGATCGCCGCCCTTGAGCGCGAACTGGGCGAACTGGATGCGCGCCGCCGCCGTCTCGACACCCAGGCCAGCGAAGCACGCGCCGAGCGCGAAGGCATTGAGGAAGCCGGCCTGACCTCCGACGAACTGGTCGAGGCCGAGGCGCGCATGAACGCAGCCGAAGAAAGCCTCAAGGCCGCGCGCGGTGAACTGGAAGGCGCGGACGCACGCCGTGACGAGGCCGAGGCGCGCCGCGACAAGGTGCGAGACGTGCGCTCACAGGCCGCCGAAGCGCTCTCGCGCCTGCGCGCGGAAGCGGGCGCGCTGGAAGACATTCTCGCGAGCGACGCCGAGGAAGCCTCGGACGACTGGACGCCGATGATCGACGAGATCGAGGTAACCCCGGGTTATGAGACCGCGCTGGGCGCGGCGCTGGGCGAAGACCTTGACGCGCCGATGGATGAGCGCGCCCCGCGCCACTGGAAGAACCGCGCGGCGGGCATGGACGACCCGGCCCTGCCGGCTGGCACGCAGCCGCTGACGGGCTTTGTGCGTAACGCGGGCGCCCTGCAGCGCCGTCTGGCTCAGATCGGCTTGGTCTCCGACGCCGAAACCGGTGCACGGCTAGCCGGCGAATTGAAGCCGGGCCAGCGCCTTGTGGACAGCGAAGGCCGCCTGTGGCGCTGGGACGGATACGTCTCCACCGGCGGCACGCGGTCTTCCGCCTCCACCCGTCTGCACCAGCGCAACCGGCTGGCCGAACTGCAGCAGCGCATCACGGCTGCCGAAGCGGCCTTCACCCGCATCGAGGCGGATTTCGCCGGTGCCCGGGAAGCCGCCGACACGGCCATTGAGGCGGCCCGCGCCGCGCGCGCTGCGCTCGACAGCGCCGACGACGCCGCATCGGATGCGCGCCGCACCCACACCAACCTGTCGCGCGAGTTCGCGGCCCGGGTCGCCCGCCACGAGACACTGGGCGAAACGCTGGCGCGCATCGAAGGCGAAGTCGCCGAGATCGAGGCGAAGCTGGCCGATGCCCGCGCGCGCCGTGCCGGGATCGGCGACCTCGACGAAATCCGCTCCGGCACCGATGCCGCCCGCGCACGGCTGGGCGAGGCCCGCAACGCACTGGCCGCCGCCCAGAGCGAACACGACCGTCTGGTCCGCGAGGCCGAGGAGCGTCACCGGCGCATCACTGCGCTGGCCGCCGAGGAGACCTCCTGGCAGGCCCGCCACACCGGCGCGGGCGAACGCATCGGAGAGCTGGAAACCCGCGAGGGCCAGGCGAAGGCAGAACTGACGGCGCTGGCCGCCAAGCCCGCTGAAATCGAGCAGCGTCGCGCCGGGCTGATGGACCATCTGTCAGCCGCCGAGGCAAAGCGTAACGAGGCCGCCGACGCTGTCGCGACCGCCGACCAGAACCTGTCCCAGGCCGAGCGCGCCATGCGCGACGCCGAGGCCCGGCTGGGCGAGCTGCGCGAGGACAAGGTGCGCACCGAATCGGCTGTCGCCCAGGCCGCGCAGATCCTCCAGACCCTGATCGAGCGGATCGAGGAACGCCTCGAGTGCAAGCCGGAAGCCGTCCTGCCGCTGGCCGAGGTGCCCGAAGGCCGGGACCTGCCGGACCTCGAATCCTCTGAGCGCCGGCTGGAGCGCCTGCTGCGCGAACGCGACAACATGGGCCCGGTCAACCTGCGCGCCGAGCAGGAATCCGAGGAACTGGAAGAGAAGATCGAGACGATCAACACCGAGCGCGAGGACCTCGTCTCGGCGATCGACCGCCTGCGCCGGGGCATCGCGAGCCTCAACCGTGAGGCGCGCCAGCGCCTGCTGACGTCCTTCGAACAGGTGGACAAGCACTTCCAGGAATTGTTCGTGCGCCTGTTCGGCGGCGGACGCGCCCATCTGGAACTCACCGACGCGGAAGACCCGCTGGAAGCCGGTATAGAGATCTACGCCAGCCCGCCGGGCAAGAAGCTGCAGATTCTCTCGCTGCTGTCGGGCGGCGAGCAGGCCCTGACGGCGACGGCGCTGCTGTTCGCGGTGTTCCTGACCAATCCGGCTCCCATCTGTGTGCTGGACGAGGTCGATGCGCCGCTGGACGATGCCAATGTGGACCGGTTCTGCAGCCTGCTCGACCATATCTCGCAGATCGGCTCGACCCGCTTCCTGATCGTCACCCACCACCGCATGACCATGGCCCGGATGGACCGTCTTTACGGTGTCACCATGCCCGAGCGCGGCGTCAGCCAGCTCGTCTCGGTGGACCTGCGCGGGGCTGAGGAAATCCGCGCGACGGCGTGATGCCGGACGCGCGGTTTTCACCCGGTTTTCCGCCGTTTTTTATCCACTTCGCAGTGGCGGAATGTCGCCTTGACTTGGGTAGGGGCGCTGAGTACCTTGCGCCCGCCTTACAACGCGGGTTCCGCAGTTTTTCAGGGTTTTGGCACCCGGTTCGGGGTTGAACGATGAGCGAACCGGAAAAACCCACCTCTCTGGAAGACCTGAACCGGCGTTTGAAGGACGTGCGCAGCAAGCATGCGCCGGACGAGCCGGAAAAGGATGGTGCCGGATCGTCGGGGGGACTGGGTCTCGGCTTTCGAGTCGCGATTGACCTGGTTGCCGGGGTCGCCGTGGGGGTATTCGTCGGTTGGCTTCTGGATCGCTGGTTGGGCACGACGCCGTGGTTGATGGTTTTGTTTTTCTTCCTGGGAGCCGGCGCAGGTTTCACCAACGTGTTACGCGCAGAGCGCGCGAGCCGAAACCCGCCTGAATGAGCAGATAAGGAACGTCTGACGTGGCAAGCCCGCTTGAACAGTTCGAGATCAAGCCGATCATTCCGATTGAAATCGGCGGTGTGGATGTCTCCTTCACCAACTCCTCGCTGTGGATGACCATCGCGGTCGTTGTCGCCGGCGGAACCCTGGCGATCGCCGCGGGCCGCGGCGCGATGGTGCCAGGTCGCCTGCAGACCGTCGCGGAGTTGTTCTACGAATTCATCGCCGGGCTCATCAAAGAGACCATCGGCGCACAGGGCCGGAAGTATTTCCCCATCATCTTCACGGTCTTTGCCTTTGTCCTGACGGGCAATCTTCTGGGGATGATCCCCTACAGCTTCACCTTCACCAGCCACATCATCGTGACCTTCGCGATGGCCATCGTGATCTTCATCGCGGTGACGGTGCTGGGCTTCGTGAAGCACGGGATGCACTTCTTCACGTTCTTCGTGCCGCCGGGCACGCCGCTCGTCATGTACCCGCTGATGATCCCGATTGAGATCCTGTCCTATCTCTCGCGGCCCATCAGCCTCGCGGTTCGTCTGTTCGCCAACATGATGGCGGGCCATATCCTTCTCAAGGTGATCGCCGGCTTCGTCGCCGCGATGGGCGTCTTCGGCATCCTGCCGCTGGCCCTCGTCGTCGCGCTGACCGGGCTGGAACTGATCATCGCCTTCCTGCAGGCCTACGTCTTCACGATCCTGACCTGCCTGTACATCAACGACGCGCTCCACCTGCACTAGGCGGGCGGGACGCAAACGGAACCCAAGAAACCAAATCTCTCTCGGAGGCACAGAAAATGGATTTTGATTCAGCAAAGCTGATCGCGGCCGGCCTGGCGGTCATGGGCGTTATCGGTTCTGGTATCGGTATCGGCATGATCTTCTCGTCGTTCATCTCGGCTGTCGGCCGCAACCCGGCTGCCGCGGACGATGTCCGCGCCATGACCTTCATCGGCTTCGCGCTGGTGGAAGCGCTGGCCCTGTTCGCGCTTGTGATCGCGTTCCTGATCCTGTTCGGCATTTCGCCGGGCGCCTGACCTCAAGGACGTAGGACGCCGCAATGCCACAGTTGGAGCAAGTCGGGACCTTCCCTTCGCAGGTCGTCTGGCTGGTGATTACCTTCGTGGTGCTCTACCTCCTGCTGTGGCGGGTGGTGTTGCCACGCATTTCCGCGACCCTTGAGGGCCGCCAGATGCGCATGGACAACGATATCGCCCGCGCCGAGGAACTGGCATCGGAAGCCGAGGGTGTCCTCGCCGCCTATGAGGAAGAACTCGCCAAGGCGCGCTCCGGCGCCCAGGAAGAGCTTCACAAGGCGGCCGAGGAAGCCACCGCGGAGGCCGAGAAGGCCAACGCGGAACTGACCGGAAAACTTGCGGCCAATTCGGCTGCCGCCAACGAGCGCATCGAGGCGGCACGCAAGGAAGCGGTCGCGAACATCACCGGAATGGTCGAGGACATCGCCCGGCAGGCCGTCGAGCGGCTGGTCGAGACCTCGCCGGATGCCGGCACGGTCAGCAGTGCGGTGAACGCCGCCCTGCAGGAGCGCAGCTGATGTTGAACCGTCTGTGGACAGCAGCCGTTGTGTTTGCCATGACCAGCGGTGTCGCCCAGGCTGCGGAATCGCTGGTCGAGAAGGCGGAGCACGCCGAAGGCCACCACGAGCCTTTCCTGCAGTCGGCCGAGACCTGGGTCGCGGCGGCCTTCATCATCTTCGTGGCCGCGGTCGCGCGTCCTCTTTGGAAGACGATGACCGGTTCGCTGGACAGCCGGGCTGACGCCATCAAGGCGGAACTCGACGAGGCCCAGCGCCTGCGCGAGGAAGCCCAGCACACTCTTGCCGAGTACCAGCGCAAGCAGCGTGACGCCTTGGCCGAGGCCGAGGCGATCATCGCCGAGGCCAAGGAAGAGGCCAAGCGGATGCAGCGCGCGTCGGAAGAGCGGACCCAGGCCTCCCTGGAACGCCGTGAGCAGCAGGCGCTCGACATGATCGCCGCCGCCGAAGCGCGCGCCGTGGCCGATGTGCGCGCACTGGCCGCCGACGTGGCCATCGACGCCACCCGCCGTATCCTCACCGATGTCGTCGAGGGTCAGAAGGGCGACGAACTGGTCAACAGCGCCATTGCCGAGGTTCCGGGCAAACTGAACTGACCGTTCGGTCCATACAGAATCAGAAAGGCCCCGCTTCGCGGGGCCTTTTCTTTTGCGCGGACACTGTGGAGGCGGTGCGAGCTACTCCGCCGCCTCAGCCGTTTCGGTCTCCGGCGTCCAGCGCAGGACGGGGCTGCGGGCGGCAGCCGTCTCGTCAAGACGACGGCGCGGGGTCGTCGTCGGCGCGGCCAGGAAGGCCTCCGCATCGCCGTTCTTCGCCCGCGCCACGAGGGCCCGCATCACCGCGACAAACTCGTCCAGCCCGCGTTTCGATTCGGTCTCCGTCGGCTCGATCAGCATCGCGCCATGAACCACCAGCGGGAAATACATGGTCATCGGGTGATAACCCTCGTCGAGCATGGCCTTGGCGAAGTCCAGCGTCGTCACGCCCGTATCCTTCAGGAAACGGTCGTCGAACAGGCATTCGTGCATGCACGGCCCGTCGAAGGCGGGCGTCATCACGTCGGACAGGCTGTGCATCACATAATTGGCGTTCAGCACCGCATCCTCCGCGACCTGCCGCAGCCCGTCCCGGCCATGGCTGAGCATGTAGGCATAGGCGCGGATGAACATGCCCATCTGGCCATGAAAGCCTTTCAGGCGGCCGAAGGGCCTGGCGTCGCCCGCTTCTCCCACGTGCTCCACCAGCGCGAACCCGTCATCCCCGTGAACCACCCAAGGGACCGGCGCGAAGGGTGCCAGCGCATCTGACAGCACCACGGGGCCCGCGCCCGGCCCGCCGCCACCATGGGGCGTCGAGAAGGTCTTGTGCAGGTTGATATGCATGCAGTCGATGCCGAGATCGCCCGGGCGCACCTTGCCGACGATGGCGTTGAAGTTCGCCCCGTCGCAGTAGAAATATCCGCCCGCGTCGTGGATCAGCTTCGCGATTTCCACCATGTCCGGCTCAAAGAGGCCGCAGGTGTTGGGGTTGGTGATCATGATGCCCGCGACGTCGTCGTCGAGCTTGTCGGCGAAGGCCGCCACATCAACGCGCCCGCGCTCATCCGACGGGATGGCATCCACTGCGAACCCGCACACCGCAGCCGTGGCGGGATTGGTCCCGTGGGCCGAATCCGGCACCAGAATGCGCCGGCGCGTGGTCGGCCCGCCCTCCCGGTCGTCCAGCGCGGCACGGATCGCCATTACTCCGCACAATTCGCCGTGCGCCCCTGCTGCGGGCGACATGGCGACGGCCGGCATGCCGGTCAGTTCCTTCAGCCAGTGGGCAACGGAATCGATCAGTTCCAGTGCGCCCTGCACGGTCGAGACCGGCTGCAGCGGGTGCACCGCGGCGAAGCCCGGCAGGCGGGCCATCTTCTCGTTCAGGCGCGGGTTGTGTTTCATGGTGCAGGAACCCAGCGGGTAGGTGCCCATGTCAATGGCGTAGTTCTTCTGGGACAGCCGCGTGAAGTGGCGCACCACCTCCGGCTCGCTCACGCTGGGCAGGCCGATGGCGCCCTTGCGCGCCGTCCCGCCAAGGTGGTCGGTGTAATCCCCCGCCTCCGGCAGATCGACACCGGACGCACCCGGATTGTCGATCTCGAACAGAAGCGGTTCCTCCAGTTGCAGGCCGCGATGGCCGAGAACGGTCTCGCGCTCGATCCCGGCATTGGCCGCAGGACGGGCGCGGCTCAGATCGCTCGAATGTGTCATGCCAGCACCTCCGGGAGGCCGGACACAAGCGCGTCCATCTCCGCCTGCCCCGTCAGTTCGCTGGCGGCCACCAGCAGGATGTCGTCCAGCCCCGATCCGGCCCCGTAGAGCCGCGATGCGGGCACGCCGGCCAGGATGTTGCGCGCCGCCATCGCCTCGACGGCAGCAGCGGCATCGCCGGGCAGGCGGAGCGCAAACTCATTGAAGAACGCATCCGGCAGCACCTCGACCCCGGGCACCTCCGCCAGCCGGTCGGCCAGCTGCGACGCCCGCGCATGGTTCAGCATCGCCAGGTCGCGGAAGCCGTCCTCGCCCAGCAGCGACAGATGGATCGTGAAGGCCAGCGCACACAGGCCGGAATTGGTGCAGATGTTGCTGGTCGCCTTTTCCCGGCGGATATGCTGCTCGCGGGTCGAAAGCGTCAGCACCCAGCCGCGCTTGCCGTCCGCGTCCACCGTTTCCCCCGCCAGGCGGCCCGGCATCTGGCGAACGTATTTCTCGCGCGCGGCGAACAGGCCCACATAGGGCCCGCCGAAACCCTGCGGGTTGCCGAGGCTCTGTCCCTCGGCCACCACGATGTCCGCCCCCATCTCGCCGGGCGAGCGGATCGCGCCGAGCGAGACCGTCTCCGTCACCACAACGATCAGCAGCGCGCCCGCGGCGTGGCATGCCTCGGCCAGCGGGGTCAGGTCGCGCACATGGCCGAACACACCGGGGTTCTGGACCACCACGCAGGCGGTGTCCCCGTCGATCAGGCCCGTCAGGTCCTCATCGCCCGTCAGATCCGGCTCACGGATATCAATGGCGATATCGACGTATTTCGCCTGGGTCTCGGTGACCGCGCTGTAATGCGGGTGAACGCTGCCGGAGATCACCGCCCGGTTGCGCCGGGTGATGCGGCGCGCCATCAGCACGGCCTCCGCACAGGCGGTCGCGCCGTCATACATGGAGGCATTGGCCACATCCATGCCGGTGATCAACGCCACCATCGTCTGGAACTCGAACAGCGCCTGCAGCGTGCCTTGCGAGATTTCAGGCTGATAGGGCGTGTAGGAGGTCAGGAACTCGCCGCGCTGGATCAGGTGATCGACCGTGGCAGGTACATGGTGCCGGTAGGCCCCCGCCCCCAGAAAGCTGGGTGCGCCGGCGGTCGTCAGGTTCTTCGCCGCCATGGCCGACATGGTCTGCTCGACCTCGAACTCGGCCATATGGTCGGACAGGTCGAAGCTGCCGCCGAAGCGCGCGTCCTTCGGTACATCCACGAACAGGTCGTCGATCGACGCGGCCCCGATCTCGGCCAGCATCGCCGACCGGTCGGCGTCGGTCAGAGGCAGGTAACGCATGTCAGCTCAGGCCCTCGACGAATTTCTTGTAGGTGTCCTCGTCCATCAGTTCGTCCAGTTCATCCGGGTCGGAGAGCTTGAGCTTCGCGAACCAGCCGTCGCCGAAGGGGTCGGTGTTCACCAGCGAAGGGTCGCCGTTCAGGTCCTCGTTGACCTCCAGCACCTCGCCGCCCACCGGGGCATAGACTTCCGCCGCTGCCTTCACCGATTCCACGACCGCCACTTCGTCGCCCCGATCGAGCACCTTGCCGACCTCGGGCAGTTCCACGAACACCACATCGCCAAGCTGTTCCTGCGCGTATTCGGAGATCCCGATCACGCCTGAATCCCCATCGACTTCCACCCATTCGTGGTCTTCGGTGTATTTCCGGTCCGCCATGATGCGCACTCCTTCGCTTGGCTAGGCTCGTTTGTAGCCGGGTTCGACGAACGGTATGGCCGCGACTTCGGCGGCGACCGTCCGGTTACGTATCTCGATCTCAACGGATGTGCCGGGCGCGGACAGCGCCGTGGCGACATATCCCATGGCGATGGGCCGCTCGAGGCTTGGTGCAAACCCGCCGCTGGTGACGGCGCCGATACCGTTGCCATTCGCATCGCGGATCACAGCACCCTCGCGCACCGGCGCGCGCCCCTCGGGAAGAAGCCCGACGCGCTTGCGCGGCGCGCCATCCGCCAGTTGCCCCAGAATCAAATCGGCGCCGGGGAATCCGCCTTCCTCGCGCCGCCGCTTGCCGACAGTCCAGGCCAGCCCCGCCTCCACGGGCGTGGTATCCGTGTCGATGTCATGGCCGTAGAGGCACAGACCGGCCTCCAGACGCAGGGAATCGCGCGCGCCGAGCCCGACCGGCGCGACACGTGCATCGGACAGCAGCGTTGCAGCAAAGGCCGATGCCGCGTCGCCGGACATGGAAATCTCGTATCCGTCCTCACCGGTATAGCCTGAGCGCGTGACAAAGGCGTCCGCACCGCCCAGGGTCATGTCGGCCCCGGACAGGAACACCAGATCGCGGCAGGCGGGTGCGTGTTCAGCCAGCACGGCTTCGGCCTGCGGTCCCTGCAGGGCGATCAGCGCGCGGTCCGGCAGAATTTCCAGCTCCGCGCGCCCAGCCAGCGCGCCGGAGATATGGGCGAAATCAGCGTCCTTGCAGGCCGCGTTCACCACCAGGAACAGCGCATCCGCGCCGTCTTCGCTGATTCGCGTGGCCATCAGGTCGTCGCGGATACCGCCCTTGTCGTTGAGCAGAAGGGTGTAGCGCGTGCGGCCCGTCCCGAGCCCGGCGATATCGCCCGGCACCAGCGTCTCGAAGGCCGCCAGAACGTCGTCCCCGCGCAGGAACGCCTGGCCCATATGGGAAACGTCGAATAGCCCGGCGGCGGTGCGGGTGTGCTTGTGTTCGGCGATGATACCGTCAGGGTACTGCACCGGCATCGCATAGCCCGCGAATGGCACTATGCGCGCACCGTGCGCGACGTGAAGGTCGTAGAGGGGGGTCTTGAGAAGTTCCCCGTCAGGTGGCGTGTCACCGGCTGCCGCCATGGCATCCTCCAGGTCCGCATTCGAGCCGCGACGCCCGAAACCGGCGCCGCCTGCCCCACCCTGTCCTCGGACCTGAGAGATTCATCCGGTGTTCCGACGGGAAACCGGACTTACGCCTTCGGTGAGATGCGGAAATACGTTCCCGCACCTGCTTTCCAGAGTGTCATCCCCCTTGCGGTCCTTTTGCCTGAGAGTTTCCGGGGCGGTTGCTCCTTCGGCGCCGGCCGCAAAACGCGGCCAATCTCTCCCGCTGGGGTCTCCTGACGATGTACTTCTGTATGTACTTTCGACTGTTACCACGCGGCGCGACTCGGGCCGCACCGCCCCATCGACACTAGGCGACAGGCCGGGGGAGTCAACCGCGCGGATTGTGGATTATCGGCCTCGCTTGGCGCGGTTGTATTGGAGTTGCTCGTCGGTGATCTGCAGGCCGATGAGAATCTGGAAATCTTCGCCCGCCTGCCCCGCCTTCAGCGGAATGTTCTGACTGAGCTCCTCGATGATGCCGATACGGTTGCGGTTCCCCTCGAACTCGAAGGTGAAGTCGAAGGTCTTGCGCACAAGCACATTGTCCTTCGTATCCGCGATGGCGATGAAATAAGTCAGGCTGCCCTCGCGTTCGGTGCTCGCCGGGCCGCGGGTGGCCTCGAACAGCACCTGCATGTCCACATCGACCTCGCCGGTCCTGTCGTCCTCGTCGATATCCGTGTCGCAGAAGCCGCCGAACTCGACCACCCGTGCCTCCAGCGTGACGTCCGTCAGGTCGCGCCCCGGCCCATCCTTGAACAGGGTCAGTTCGGACAGGTCCTGGACAATCTTGATCACGGGGCATGCCGGCGGCAGCTTTTCCGGGCCCTTCTGGCAGGCCGAGAGCACGATCAGAGCCGAAAGCGCCAGGCCAGCGGCCCGCAATCCGGAGGAGGAAAAGTTCATGTCGGGGCGCGCCGGGGCTAGAGCGTGTTGTGGGTGCCGTCACAGAACGGCTTGTCGCCGGTCTGCTTGCAGCAGCAGAACCAGATGGTCTGTGCCTCATCGGTCTCGAACATGACCGGCTGGAAGTCAGTGCCCTTGTGGGCACTGTCGCAGAACGGCTGCTTCTTGCTGCGCCCGCACACGCACCACCAGTATTTGCGGCCGGGAATCACGTCCACGGCGATCGGTTCCTTCTGGGCGATTTCCGGGTCGGCCATATTGATGTCTCCATCCAGGACAATTGTGCGGGTGGGGCTGTCCTTGCACCGGGCCTCACCCCTACGATATTAGGTGCGTGCGGCAACGAACCGCCCGAAAACATTACGAAAGCGCCCGGTCCAGAACAAGGCCGGTGCGTCCGACACAGCCCGAAACCCGACGCCGCTGGCCCAAGAAACACCCATGACCAAGCCCCTGCTGACCATCCTGCTTGCCCAGCCGCGCGGCTTCTGCGCGGGCGTGGACCGGGCGATCCAGATCGTTGAGATGGCATTGGAGCGCTATGGCCAGCCGATCTACGTCCGCCACGAGATCGTCCACAACCGCTTCGTGGTCGAGAATCTGGAAGCCAAGGGCGCGATCTTCGTCGATGAGCTCGATGAGGTGCCCGAAGGCGCGAAGGTCATCTTCTCCGCCCACGGTGTGCCCAAATCCGTGCCCGCCGAGGCCGAACGGCGCGAGCTGTTCTATCTCGATGCCACCTGCCCTCTGGTCAGCAAGGTCCACAATCAGGCACAGCACCAGCAGCGCAACGGGCGGCATATCCTGCTGATCGGTCATGAGGGCCATCCGGAGGTGATAGGGACCATGGGCCAGCTCCCCGCCGACGCGATGACGCTGGTCGAGACGGTCGAGGATGTGGCCGCGCTCGAGATCCCGGACAACACCCCGCTTGCCTATGTCACCCAGACCACGCTGTCGGTGGACGACACGGCGGCAATCGTGACGGCACTGCGCGCTCGGTTCCCCGACATCGCAGAGTCCGGCTCGGAAGACATCTGCTACGCCACGACCAACCGGCAGGAGGCGGTGAAGGCCATCGCCGAGCGCTGCGACGCGATGATCGTGATCGGGGCACCCAACTCCTCCAATTCGAACCGGCTGGTCGAGGTGGCACTGCGGGCGGGCTGCGCCGACGCCGCGCTGGTCGAACGCGCGAGCGCAATGGACTGGGACCGGTTCGCCGGCTGCCGTACACTCGGACTGTCGGCAGGCGCCTCCGCGCCGGAAGTTCTGGTGGAGGAGTTCGTCAATGCCTGCCGGGAACGCTTCGACGTCTCCATTGAGGAAGTCACGGTGCGCAAGGAAGACGTTCACTTCAACCTGCCGCGCGCGCTGACCGCATAAACCATGGCCGTCTATACCGAAGTCTCCGACGACGATTTGCGCGCCTTTCTCGCCGAATACGATATCGGCGAAGTGGTCTCGTGCAAGGGCATCGCTGAAGGCGTGGAGAACTCCAACTACCTGCTGCAGACGGTACGCAGCGAAGACCAGCCACCGGAAAGCTACATCCTGACGCTGTACGAAAAGCGCGTCGATCCTGGCGATCTGCCTTACTTCCTGGGGCTGATGGACCATCTGGCCGAGAGCGGCCTGTCCTGCCCGACACCCATCCACGGGCGCGACGGGGCGGCCCTGCGTTCGGTCGCGGGACGCCCGGCCGCGATTATCTCCTTCCTGCTGGGCACCTGGCCGCGCAAGGTCACCACCCATCACTGCGCCGAACTTGGCGCGGCCATGGCCCATATGCACGCGGCAGGGCAGGATTTCGAAGGCAACCGCCCCAACACCATGGGGCTGCAAAGTTGGCGGGATCTGGTTGCCGCGACGAAGGACCGTGCCGACGAGGTGGTCCCCGGCCTGTCCGACGCAATCCAGCAGGAGCTGGCTGATATCACCTCGGCCTGGCCCACCGGCCTGCCCGAAGGCGTGATCCATGCCGACCTGTTCCCCGACAATGTGTTCTTCCTGGGTGAACGCCTGTCCGGCCTGATCGACTTCTACTTCGCCTGCAACGACGCGCTGGCCTACGACATCGCCATCTGCCTGAACGCCTGGTGCTTCGAGGCGGATGCCAGCCTGAACGTCACCAAGGCGCGCGCGATGCTGCGTGGCTATGCCGGGGTGCGGGGCCTGACCCGCGCGGAATATGACGCCCTGCCCGCGCTGGCGCGCGGCGCTGCCCTGCGCTTCACCCTGACGCGGCTGTATGACCTTCTGAACCATGACGACGCGGCTTTCGTGCAGCCGAAGGACCCGCGCCAGTTTCTCGATCGCCTGCGATTCCACCAGCAGGTGGATGGCCCGGGCGACTACGGAATCTCCTTCGAAGACGTGAGCGGATAGGCCCATGGCACGCGTGGAAATCTTCACCGACGGGGCCTGCTCGGGAAATCCGGGACCGGGCGGCTGGGGCGCGATCCTGCGCGCGGGCGAACATGAGAAGGAAATGTGGGGCGGCGATTCCGAAACCACAAACAACCGCATGGAACTGATGGCCGCCATCATGGCGCTGGAAGCCCTGAAGGGCCCCACCACCATCGATCTGCACACGGATTCTACCTATGTGAAGGACGGCATCACCAGGTGGATTCACAACTGGCAGCGCAACGGCTGGAAAACCGCCGCTAAGAAGCCTGTCAAGAATGTGGATCTGTGGCAACGCCTGCAGGAGGCCATGGCCCGGCACGAGATCAGCTGGCACTGGGTGAAGGGCCATGCCGGACACCCGGAAAACGAACGCGCCGACGAACTGGCGCGGCGCGGGATCAACGAAGTCCGCTAAACAAAAACGGGGGCCGAGGCCCCCGCTTTCGCATGCGTTTGGTGTGCGCGCCTAGAGGTTCGCGAGCACGCTCTCGGCCGAGCTCACGTCGAAGGCGCCGGCCTCTTCCACCATGATCTTCTCGACGGTGCCGTCGTTGACGATCATCGCGAAGCGCTGGCTGCGCACGCCCAGACCACGATCGACCAGATCAAGCTCCAGCCCGAGGTCCCTGGCGAACTTCGCCGAACCGTCGGCCAGCATCAGCACCTTGTCGCCGACGTTCTGGTCCTTGCCCCAGGCTTCCATGACGAAGGGGTCGTTGACGGCCATGCAGGCAACGGTATCAACGCCCTTGGCCTTGATCTCGTCGGCCTTCTGCACGAAACCCGGCAGATGCTGGGCCGAGCAGGTCGGCGTAAAGGCGCCCGGCACCGAGAACAGCACCACCTTCTTGCCGGCGAACAGGTCGTCGGTCGAAATCTGCTCGATTCCATCTGCCGTCTTGTGCCCCAACGCACCGGCCGGAATCTTGTCACCTGCACTGATAGCCATATCCCTCTCCTCGAACGGGTGTTCTGATTGTCACTCAGGAATGGAAGATAGACGGAATCGGCGAAGATTCCAGTCTGCCGACGCAATTCCGCATCAGCGCGCGGCGACGGCCGCCGTCACCCCCGCCTGGGCCAGCCCGCCGGTCACCGCGTCAGCGGATAGAAGTTCGGGCAAAACCACACCCTGGGGCGCATCAGGACCATAAATCACGTTGAACGGAATGCCGAACCGGCCGAAGGAGGCCAGGTAGCGTGCGATCTCTTCGTTCGGCCTGGTCCAGTCCGCGCGCATGCGCATGACATCACCGCGTTCAAAGGCTGCGGTAACGTCGGCGGTGTCCAGCACGCGTTTCTTGTTCACCTGGCAGGTGATGCACCAGTCTGCGGTCACATCGACGAAGACCACCTTCCCTTCCGCGACCAGCGCCGGGATCGCGGCCAGGTCGAAAGGCCGCCAGTTGTCATCGCGGGCGGCGAAGCTTGCGCCGTCGCGTCCGGCAAGCCCCAGCGCGGACAACGCCGACGGCACGAGGAAGGCCAGCAGCACGGCAACCGCGACGGCAGAGGCGAGACCGGCACCGCGCTCATTCACAGGCTTGCGGGCGCGCAGCGCGAACATCGCGAAGATCGCCGCCATCAGTACCGCCACGACCAACGCCGCGGCAAGCGACACCTGCGCCGCCATGACCGACAACAGCCAGACCGCCGTCGCCAGCAGCGCCAGCGCAAGCACTTTCTTCAGCACGTTCATCCATGGGCCGGGCTTCGGCAGCTTCGTGGCCAGCGCAGGAAACAGCGCCACCAGAATGAACGGTAGCGCCATGCCGACACCCAGCGCGGCGAAGATCGCATAGATTTCGAGCGGACCGCGGCTGAGCGCAAATCCGATGGACGTGCCGAGAAACGGCGCGGTGCACGGCGTCGCGAGCACGGTCACGAAGGCACCCTGGAAGAACTGCCCGGCGACAGAATTTCCATGCCCCGCCGCGACGGCCACATCGGACACGCGGCCCGGCAGGCGCACCTCGAACAGGCCCCACATATTGGCCGCGAACAGGGTCAGGACGACCACCAGCGCCACCACGAACAGGGGCTGCTGGAACTGGATGCCCCATCCGACCGCCAGCCCGGCAGATTTCACGCCCACGGCGAGGCTCGCAAGCACGAGGAAGGACACGACAATGCCCGCCGTCGTCGCCAGGAATCCGAGGCGCACCTGCTTCGGATCGCCGCCGCCATGCCCGACCACGGACAGCAGCTTGATGGAGATCACCGGCAGGACACAGGGCATCAGGTTCAGGATCAGGCCGCCGACCAGCGCCAGCGCCATGACCGAGAGCAGCGTCACGAGCGCCGGAGCGCCCATATCGACACCAGCAAGCCCGTCCGGTTTCGGTGTGGTGCTCGCCTCAATGTTGCGGGGGCCGTCGATCAGCGTAAGCGTGAGCGGCGCGGACTGCAGATCCACCGGCTTGCCCTCGCCGAAGATATCCTCAGCGGTTACGGAGGCCAGAACCAGCCGCCCGCCGTCCCGGTACTCGAACTCCGGATTGGAGAAGATGGCGTCCTCATGTCCCTCAACCAGAAGGTCGGGGGACAGGAACGGCGCATCTGCGCGGAAGGCGGCGCGGATCAGCGGCTTCGCCGGTGCGCCGGATACCTCCGCCCCCTCAAACATCAGGCCCGCCCGGCTGCCGTCGCCCGGCACCTGATTGCGATACTGGTCGATCAGGTTGGCGAAATCACTGGGCATGGCCGGACCGGCCGGCAGGTCCAGCGCGGCCTCGTAGCTGTGGGGAATACAGACGTCGTCGCAGACCAGAAGATCGACCTGCGCGCGCAGGCTGACCGCCTCACCTACACTGGCGACCCGCGCCTCGACCGGGAAGACGACCCGATCCTTGTAGCCGAAGGTTTCCAGGTCGAAATAGTGGAACCGGACCGGCGCGGGCCAGTAGAACTCGGTTCCCGAGAGGTTCGCGCTACCGTCCCACGCCACCTGCGGCGGAATGCCGGCATCGCCCGGCGAGCGCCAGTAGGTCTTCCAGCCCTTGTCGAGGCGAACTTCGACACCCAGGGGGATGCTGTCCATGTCGCCCACGGCCGTCGCCGCGGAGATAAGGCGGATATCGGCCTTCGGCCCGTCAATCCACGCACTCGCCGCATCGGCGATGGCACCCGCGGGCCATAAAATGGCCTGAATGGCCACGACAATCGCAGCCAGACGTTTCACAGCAGGGATTCGCACAATCATCTCAGCGGGGTTCCGGCATGCGCCTGTGGTACGGAAGAAACCTGTAAGGTGGTTGGTATATAGGACGCAACGCAGCGGATGATACCGGCGAAACGCTCAAGGAGCCTCACAATCGCGTGTCGGGGCCGGCATTTCGCGGACGATGAAACACCCGCTAGTCTGTCGCGGGTATGTACGACACCAGAGCCGGGAGTACGGCATGAACGACAGCACACACAAACAGGACGGCAGCCTGACCCGACAGGTGCTGCTGGCCATGC
>Ga0255776_10001055_pt1 | contig 31492 bp, 31 predicted proteins | sample 071ome_19_FD_179974 | JGI IMG/M metagenome (GOLD analysis project Ga0255776, IMG submission 179974) | Coastal salt marsh microbial communities from the Groves Creek Marsh, Skidaway Island, Georgia - 071413AT metaG (version 2) | ecosystem: Environmental > Aquatic > Marine > Intertidal zone >... | reverse complement strand
AAACCCTCCTTCTGCGGGTAGCGCAATGTCCACGATCTCCGGGAAGTTCATTTTGAACACGGGCAGAAACAACTGAACACTCGCCTTGCCCATGTAGAAATCTTCCATGGGTGGAATCCCAACGATGGTGGCCGGATAAACAGCATCCTTGCGGTGAGTGATCGCGGTGATGTGAAACACAGGATAAGGCTCCGGCAAGGTATAAAACCCTGTGTGATCGCCGAAGGGACCTTCATCGCGCAACGGTTCTGTGGGATCAATGTATCCCTCAATCACAAAATCGGCATTGGCAGGCACCTGCAGGTCGTTGGTTTCGCATTGAACCATCTCGATGGATTTTTTACGCAGATACCCGGCAAGCAGGAACTCATCCAATCCATCCGGCAAGGGCGCCGTCGCGGCAAACGGAAAGACCGGGTCGCCCCCAAGGAAAATACTCACCGGCATCCGCTGTCCGGTCTCGTAGTATCTCCGGCCGTGTCTGGCCGCCACTTTCTGGAGTTGCCAATGCATGCCGGTGGTTTGTTCATCGTAGACCTGAACACGATACATGCCCAGGTTCCCCTCTCCGGTATCCGGATCTCTGGTGACCACACAGGGCAGCGTGATAAAGCGTCCGCCATCCAATGGCCAGCATTTCAGGATCGGAAAATCTTTCAGGGTGGGCACCGGATTCGCATCCCTGGCCGGATCCCGGTCGGCGGATGGAGCCTGGGGCCAGGGTTCGGAGCGGGATTCGGGTGCATCATAGCGGTGAATCACTTCTTTGCAGGGACCTGATTTCACTTTTTTGGGCCGGGTATGCCGGAGCTCCATGGCGGTCCCCAAAAGTTTCATGGCATCCTTCAATCCGGTGGGTGGTTTTGCCTTCATCAGGGTACCGAGTTCCGTCGCCACGGATTCCACTGATTCGGCTCCCATCGACAAAGCCATGCGACGATCGGAGCCCATCGTGTTGATCGCAACCGGAAAAGGTGATACCACGCCATTGACTGTGGGCTTTTCGAACAACAAAGCTTTGCCACCGCCGGGCTTTTTCATCTCCCTGTCGGTGATTTCCGTGATCTCCAATTCGGTGGCCACCGGTTCCTTGATGCGAACCAGTTCACCCATTGCTTCCAATTTTTCGACAAAATCCCTGTATGATCCAAATGCCATTGTGCGAACACCCTATCAGAGTTTTCGCCGGATTCAATGGAACATAGATAAGAACCGGTCATGGTTTGGATATTCAAATTCGGATCTTGATGCCGAAGAGCTTGTCGAGTATCAATCCATGCATTCGAAGAAACACGAAACTATCTCGCCCTACGCGGATTCCAATGGGATTCGTCGATTGTAAAAGACAGTGGTATCAAACCGGTTTTAAACTGTGCCCCGACTAATCAAAACCCGGAAACAACACGATAAAATGCAAACTTTGGAAAAAATGGAACCCATGTCGGCAGGGCAGATCCTGGACCGCACCCTGAAACTCTATTCACATCATTGGAGTTTGTTGCTCGGCATTTCGGCCGTATTGACCCTGCCTGCCGCTGGAGTGATGATCGCAATCAATTCCTTCACACAACATGCCCTTCGCACTCAAAACACCTCGGCGACACTGATCGGAGGACTGTTGAACCTGGTGGTCATCTGTCTTTATGGATTTGTGATTTACCCATGGGCTCAGGGAGCCTCCACCTTTGCCATCAGTGAACGTTACCTCAACCGTGAAGTCGGCATCGGGCAGGCGATCGGTTTTGGATGGCGTCGATTGGGCACCTTGTTCAACGTTTCACTTTCCATTGGCATGCGAGTTTTCATTGGCATGTTGCTTTTCATCGTTCCCGGCATCATGTGGGCGTGTTCTTATGTCGCGGCGCTGCCTGCGGTGGTTATCGAAGGCGGAACAGCACGGGATGGCATGCGACGCAGCCGCGATCTGGCTCACGGAAGGCGTTGGAGTGTTTTCGGTGTACTGATCACCATCTGGCTGCTGAGCATCCTGCTCAACATCGCCTTTTACTTTGTGGTGGATCTCAGTCTAGGAGCCACAACCTTCTTCGGTGACCTGGTCTACAATGTCATCAGCCAGGGCGTCGGGATTTTACTCATGCCGGTCGGTGTGATCGCAGCGACGTTGTTGTATTATGACTTCCGCATTCGCAAGGAAGGTTTCGATCTGGAAATGCTTCAGCAAGCCATGCACGAAGATTTCAACCCAGGTTCCGACGACCAGCAACCTCCAATCAATCAGGACCAGGGATTCTGAAGAACTCATCACAATTCCAACAGCACCACACGCCTCTGACACGACCGGAACATGGCTCAAACTCAATCAATGCTCGATGACGAGATCATCCGCGAGAGTGCTCGCGACATTCTCGAGCAATCGGAGTTCCGGGAGGAGGAGACCGCCTATCTCATCCAGAAATGGCTGGGCAGATTTGGCGACTGGTTACATTCCTTTCAGGATTGGTCCGCTGAAAACCCTTTTTACACCTGGCTGATCATTATCGGATTATTGATCGTCCTGATCCTGCTGGTCACGCATATCGTCTATACCGCGTTTGGGGATAGTTTTGGCGGCAAAAAATCTCAAGCACCCCAGTCAGGAAGCGGCAGATCCATGGAAGTGTTGGAGGGCAAGGCTTCCAGCTGGCGCGAGGGATTGGAAAAAGCCAGGACCGCCCTCACATCGGGACAATTACATGAAGCCATCTGGATTGGTCATCGTGTGTTGTTGGGATTACTGGACGAAATCGGATGCATTCAGTTTCAAGGATACAAAACCAACACCACTTACCTTCGTGAGCTGGGGCAACAACACGCCTGGTTTGATCTGCTCAAGCGATTCACGCAGACCTACGAAACCAACGTTTATGGTAGCGTTGAAATCGAAGAGGAAGAAATCCAATCACTATTGGGAGAAGTGGTCACCTGCATGGAGGAATCCTCATGAACACCGAACGCAAGAACCGGATCATCGTTTTTTCAGCGCTGGCCTGCTTCAGTTTGCTGATGGCCCTGCTGACGATTCTTTCGCCGGCGGCAAGCCATGACCTGCTCAATCGTCCCAGCACCTACTACACCGACAAAACGGGAGCGAAGGGATTGTGGATGATCCTGCAGGAATTCCTCCCATCCGTTACCCAATGGCGCAAGCCATTCGCCGTGGTGGCAGGACACCAACACCTTTCCCCAGACATCGACACATTGATCGTCGCCTCCCCGGGGCGTCCTCTTGGCCCCCATGAAACGGAGGCGCTCATGGAATGGATCGAACAAGGAGGACAGCTCATTCTGGCATTGGAAGAAGATTGGCCCATATCGGATCAGCCCCTCAAAAAGCAACATTCCTGGCTCAACGAACGACGCCAGAAAGCACTGCAAATCAAAACAGAAGACACCGATCCCCAAACCATCAAGGATGGCTTCCTGAAGCGATTGGAACTTGGTTTTGAAGTGGAACAACAATCCCAACACTCCTTGAGCGGATGGTTGACAGTGGGTGCAGACCTGCCTGTCTACAGGATTAAATCGCGCGAAACACTCACATGGGAAGGAGCTTTTGAGCCCTTCGTGATCGGGGAAAACAATGAGCCGCTTGTCATCAACAAACCGATGGGACTGGGACGCATCCTGATCACCGGTCACAGCTCAATGATTTCAAACGAAGCCATGATGGATTCCGACAACGCGGTCTGGTGGACCCGCATCTGCCACGATTGGGGAACCGGTCGCGTTGCCTTCGATGAATACCACCACGGCTTTGCCGAACGCCGGGGATTTACTTCCCTGGCCGGAGATTTCATGCACACGCCCTGGGGTTGGTTCACGCTCCATGCCATGTTGGCAGGCGGACTGTTCATGTTTTTCACCCAACGTCGTCTGGGACGCATCTATGAAAAACCAGTGACCCATACACGTGAAACGCTCAAACTCCTCCAGGCACGATCCTCCATGCTTGAACAAGCCCAACCCACACGCCTGTCCGGTCAATGGATTGCCCACACCCTGGCATTGGATCTGACACAGGGCGGGTTGAATGTGCCCTGGAAAGACTGGATCCAGGCCCAGGCGGATCACACTCAGAGCACTGAAGTGGGCAAGCACTGGAAGAAGTTGATTGATCAACTCACCAAACTGGAACAATCACCATCCAGCGACGAAGCAACGCTGAAACAACTCAGCCAGACAGCCGCCACCATTCAACATTTTTATCGTCATGAACATTGAATCACAAGAAAACCCAGCTCCCGAAGAAACAACCGGCCGCACACTGGCGGGTCAGGTGCAAGACCAGCTCCAGACGGTCATCAGCGGACAGGAATCCGTTATTCAAGGATTGCTGACCTGCCTGGTCGCCGGAGGACACGCTTTGCTGGAAGGCGTTCCCGGTGTCGCCAAAACATTGCTCGTGAAATGCCTCGCGGCGAGCACCGACAGCGATTACTCACGCATCCAGTTCACGCCCGACCTGATGCCCAACGACATCACCGGGGTGAACATATTCGATCAACATGAAAACCGCTTTCAATTCCGCAAAGGGCCTGTCTTTGGAGACATCGTTCTGGCTGATGAAATCAATCGCGCCCCTGCCAAAACCCAGGCCGCCTTGTTGGAAGCCATGCAGGAAAAACAGGTAAGCATCGACGGCGAACGCCACGCTCTTTCAGAGCTTTTCACCGTGGTCGCCACCCAGAATCCGGTGGATTACGAAGGCACCTATCCCCTGCCCGAAGCTCAGTTGGATCGATTTCTCATGAAACTGCATGTCCCCTACCCATCCGAGGACGCCGAACTCGAAATGCTTCAGCGCATGCACACTCTGGGAGACAACGCTCCGAAACCGGAGCAACAGATTCAGGCAGTGATCCGGAGGAACGATCTTGCCTCCGTTCGCTCACAAGCCAAGGCGCTGCCGATCGAAGCACCGGTGATGCAATACATCATCAGTATCATCCGGCAATCCCGATCCCTTCAAAGCCTCGCGCTCGGAGCCAGCCCGCGGGCGGCCGTGATGCTGATGGATGCCGCCAAGGCTCTGGCCGTGCTGCGTTCAAAAGAATTCGTCACCCCTGATGAAGTCCAGACACTCGCCTGTCCCGTGCTAAGGCATCGCATCCGCCTGACTCCCGAGGCTGAAGTGGAAGGACTGAGCCCCGACTCCTGTATCCAGGAACTCCTCCAGCAAGTTCCTATTCCCCGTTAAGATGCGACGATTGCGACTCAACTGGATCCCTGGCACGCCCAGCCTCATATGGCTGGGGATAGGCGGGCTATGCTGGCTCCCGACAACCGTACTGGGCCCGTCCGCATGGGTGTTCGGCGCCGTGTTTTGGATGGGTTGGTTTGCATTCACATTTAAAAAGGCCCGTTTGATTCCCCATCAGTCATCCATCAAGATCCATCGCAAAACACCCGCACGATTCCTTTGTGGACGAGCAAGTGCGATCCATTTATCCATCGAAAACCACAGCGCTCTCCCAATCCTTCTACAACTGAGAGATGAGATCCCGGACAGTTTTATTTTGGACAATGTCTTTGAACTTGTTCGCGTGGAAGCCCATCAAACCATCCAAGTTTCCTACACCATCCACCCGACTCGACGGGGCCTGCAATCTTTTGGGAAATGCGTTGCACGCGTGTCCTCTCCGGGTGCCTGGATATGGAAGGAGCTAAGCTGGGACATCGAAGAAACGGTCAAGGTCTATCCGGATTTCCAACTCATCCCCGAAGAACGACTCACCGCAAAAATGCTGCTCAAAGACTGGCATGTGAAACGTCCACGCAAAAAACGCGGTGAGGGTCATGAATTCGAAAGCCTACGTCCCTATGTGACAGGCGACGACACCCGTCACGTGGACTGGAAAGCCTCCGCACGAAGGCAAAAGCTCATCGTGCGTCAGCTCCAGGTGGAACGCGGGCAGCAAATCGCCATCATGCTCGACTGCGGACGTTTGATGAGCGAAACCATTTCCGGCGCGACACGCCTGGATCATTCAATGAACGCCGCCCTGATGCTCGGTCAGGTCGCCAGCAAGCGCGGGGATAACATGTCCATGGTCTGCTTCTCGAATCAAATCCAGGCCTACATGCCCTCCACCAAAGGAAGAGGCGTCATGCATCGCATGATGGAAACTTTATACCATGTGGAAGCCTCCCCCGTGGAATCCGACTATTGGCAGGTGACAGCGGAAGCAATGCATCTGCTGAAGCGACGAAGCCTGATCGTGTTTTTCACCGACGTCCTGGATCTTGCGGGGAGCACCGGACTGGCCAACAACCTCGCACGTGCCGCATCCAGACATCTCGTCCTCTGCGTGGTATTGTCGGAGCCGGGCATTTTAAAATCGGCACGCCAAATGCCGAACAACCAACATCAGATATACGAAAAAGCCGCCGCCTCCCAGCTACTCATCAAGCGTCACCTTGCTTTGGAGAAAATGAGATCCAAAGGCATCCTGGTATTGGAAACCACACCCGAATCACTCACGGTCAACCTGATCCGGCGATACATCGAAATTCGCATGAGCAATCTGCAATAAACGCCATGAAAGATTCCGTCTTCCTTTCCACGCCCGAACATGCCTCTCTCGAATTTGAGTTGGCCGGTTTGGGATCGCGTTTCATGGCGCATGCCATCGATCTGGTCATCATCGCTGCCGTGTTGATTGCTTTCTGGCTGTTTCTCTTTCTGGGACCGCTCGCTGTGATGGTGCGCGAATCATTTGGTTCTGCGGAAACATTCGGATCCTACGGCATCGCATTGATGATCATGATTTCTTTTGCCGTTCTTTGGGGTTATTACTTTCTGCTCGAAGGTTATTATCAGGGAACAACGCCTGGCAAAAAAGCCATGGGGATCCGTGTGATTCGAGAGGATGGATTGCCCATCGGATTCTACGAAGCCGCCGTGCGGAATTTCGTACGGGCAGCGGATGGCTTTCCGCCACCGACCTACTTCCTGGGGGGAATGGTGATGCATCTGGATCCCACCGGCAAAAGACTCGGGGATATGGTGGCAGGCACCATCGTCATCCGCGAATCCTTCCCCAGGACGATCGAATCCCGCACGGGCGCCGCCTGGGCGGCACGAGTTGAAAAAGGACATTCCCGCAAACCACTCTCCCTGCCCGGGGGCAATGTGACGGTCAAACAAATGGACCTGATCGAGCAATACCTCAACCGCCGCACCACATTTCCACTCGAACGCCGAAAGGACCTTGCACAATCCATGGCGGCGCCTCTATGGAAAATCTCAGGTCGTGACATGCCGGAAGAAAACTCGTTGCCCGGCATCCTACAACGCGATGAAACCTTTCTCCAACAATTGCTCGACCAGGCGAATGAAGAAGGTTCCCGTTCCGGCACATCCCAGACACCGAAATCCGAGTCCACGTTCTTTTGAGCGATGTCACACATGCAATCCAACGAATCCATCGAAACATTTGAGGGGGCTGACAAACAGGCGCATTGGCGTCGATTCGAAGAAGCCACCACCCGCATGCGAAAGCGTCGGAACAAAACCTTGCGGGATCTTTCCGAAACGGAACTCATGGCCTTCTTCGATCAATACCAATCAATCACCGCCGACCTGGCACGCGCACGATCCCTTGGCGCTCCGGACTCTGTGATCGATCGCATTAACCGTATGGCGGTGGCCGGCCATGTGATTTTATATGGCTACTCAAAGAATAAGAATGCCTCATCCAAAGCAACCTGGTGGCACGCCTTTGCCAGAGCCGTGCGGCAACATCTATGGGCTTTGGGGCTTTCTTCGATCCTTTTCTTCGGCACGGCCGTCGTGACGTATTTTTCCGTGCTGAACAACCCGCAGCTTGGATTTGACCTCGTCCCGGATGAATTCCTGCATTTCAATCCGGCCAAGGAAGACAACATGCACGACATTCCCAGTTTGTCGCGCCCGATTGCCGCGTCCAGCATCATGTCGAACAACATCCAGGTATCACTCCTGGCCTTCGGCATGGGCTTGACCGCAGGCATTGGCACGGCGGGCATTCTGATTTTCAACGGGATGCATTTGGGGGCGATAGCAGGTTGGTTTGCCGTGCAGGGGAACAGCCGGTCTCTGTGGGGATGGATCATGCCGCATGGCGGCGTCGAGTTACTTGCGATCAGCCTTGCGGGAGCGGCCGGTTTTCTACTGGCCAGGGCGATCTACTGCCCGGGCCAGGTCCGGCGTCGCACCGCACTCAAGCAAATCGGCCGCTCAGCGCTTGTCATGGAAGTCGGAGTCATGGTGATGCTGGTCTTTGCCGGTCTGATTGAAGGCTTCGTTTCTCCCAGCGCCATCGGGTACCCGGCACGGATGGCCGTTTTGGCAATTACTCTCACGATTTGGATAGGGTACTTTGTAATGGCTGGAAGGAATGAATTTAAAATAGTGAATAGTGAATAGTAAATTGGGTCGTAGGTGGTCGAGAAACTTGGGCTTACCTTTGTCTGTTTTCTCACAGTTTGGATACCACAAGGTTGCGCGTCGAGACGACACGATCCACCTTTGCCAATTCACTATTTTAAATTCACTATTTACTATTTGAAATTGCTTCGCTCAGCGAGCCATTCGCAGACGGCTGGCCAGGTTTCGCGTTGGGCTTTGCCTCCGACTGCGAGGCCGATGTGGCCCCCCGGGACCAGCATGGTTTTGCGGTCTGTGGAGCCTACCAGATCGTTTAAGGCCAAACTCTGGGAACAGGGAACCAGATCATCCCCTTTTGCCACAATGTTCAGTAAAGGACAGGTCACGTCCTTCAACTGCACCCGCTGATTGCGAACATGGAGTTCGTCTTTCACGAGCTGATTCTTTTGATAGAGGTGCTTGACGAACTCACGAAAGATCTCGCCCGGAACAGAAATGTTGTCGTTCAACCAGGTTTCCATGGTCAGAAAATCTTCAACGAATTTGTCATTATGAACGTTCTCCATGAAATTGAGTGGTTTCTCGATAAGGTTCCCCACCGGCTTCAACATGAGAAAGCTGGATTGCAGGAATTCGGCGGGACAATTGCCGAAGGTATCCACGAAATCATCCACATCAAAATAATTCGGATCGGCCCAAAGATTCAGCAAACCTTCACGAGTGGAAAAATCGATTCCCGCTGCCATCAACATGAGATTGGCCACGCGCTCACGGTGCAACGCCGTATAGATCGTGCTCATGGTCCCCCCCATGCAGTAACCCAAAATACTGGTCTTGGAACTTCCGGTGCGTTCACAAACAAAATCCACCAACCCGTCCATGTAGCGATTGATGTAGTCATCCAAACTTAAATAGCGGTCGGCCAGGGTGGGACTCCCCCAATCAATCAGGTAAGTATCAAATCCCGCATCGACAAAATGCCGGATCACACTTCTCTTTTCTTTCAGATCAAGGATGTATGGACGGTTCACCAAAGCAAACACCACCAGCAGAGGTGTCTTGTGTTTGACGGGTTTGCTGGACGGATAATGGAGCAGCTTGATGTGATCCACACGGTGAACAACTTCAGAAGGTGTGGCGCCTTTGGTAACCTTGCGCGCCTTTTCCGCAATCAACGGCAAGCGCGACCATCGTTTCATCTCAGTCATCCCTTCTTCAGCAAAGGCAGCCTGCCACTTCAACCAGGGGTTTTCGATCGTTGTCTCCATGATTCAGAACTTTCGGATAATGGTTTTGGCGCTGACGCAAACTAACGGGACCGTTTCCTGGTCGCCGCCTTCTTTTTAGTCACCGTTTTTTTCTTGGCGACGGCTTTTTTGGGACGAGCTGCCGCTTTCCCGGCAGATTTGTTTTTTGCAGCCGGCGGTTTGGAAGTCATCTCATCCAGCCGTTCCTCCAGTCGATCCAGACGCGCATGCACATTGGCTTCCATTCGCCCCACAGCAGCCAGCAATGCACGCAGATCTTCCTTGGAGGTTCCCTGCATTTCATCGTGGGCTTTGACCAGAAACTCGTTGGTCATTTTCTTGAATGCAATGGCACTGTCCATGGTTTGTTTCATGGAGCTCAGAAACTCCGGAGACCTCATGAATTCCTCCCAGGTCTTGCCCAATGCCTGGAACATGCTGCTTCGCATTTGCCGCATGAATTCAGGAGGAGCGGAATCGGGCGAGAACTGAAAGGTCCCCTGCGTCATTTTGCTGAACGTCTCCGACCAGATTTTTTGAAAAGCAGCCGCCTGCTCCCAAGGTGTGTCCTTGCCTTCGCTCATATCGTTCCTTGATTATGTTGATTGATTTCGTTCGGTCACTCAGGAAGCCACCCGTTCCACCATCATGGCGACGGCTTCCCCGCCACCGATGCAAAGCGTATCAATACCGATGGATCCGCCGCTGTGCCCCAAGGCATTCAGTAAAGTAACCAAAGTGCGAGCCCCACTGGCGCCAATAGGATGCCCCAACGATACGGCTCCCCCCAGAATATTGACCTTGTCTTCGGGAAGCTCAAGGTCCTTGATCGCTGCCATGGCCACCACTGAGAACGCTTCGTTTACTTCGAACACATCCACATCCGACACTGATTTCCCGGTCTTCTCAAGCAACTTGCGAACCGCATGAATCGGAGCCAGGGTAAACCACTCCGGCTCGATCGATGCGGTCGCATAACCCAGAATACGAGCCTGTATCTTCAGCCCCAGGGTCGCCGCTTTTTCTTCGGAACACACCACCACAGCTGCCGCCCCATCATTAATGCTGGATGCATTTCCTGCCGTCACAGTGCCTTCTTTGCCGAAAGCGGCGCGCAAGCTTCGCAGTTTTTCCTCTTTGAAGACGGCCGGCCCCTCATCTGCCTCAACCATAACCGATCTCTTTCGGGACTTCACCTCAACCGGCACGATTTCATCTTTGAATACACCCTCTTCCGCCGCCTTCCGAGCCCTCTGGAAACTGCGCACCGCATAGTTGTCCTGGTCCTCACGTGTAAACGCATACTTCTCGGCACATTGATCCCCACACATCCCCATGTGCTTGTCATGATAAACATCCCATAAACCGTCACGAATCACCGAATCAACCAACTGACCATGACCCAGCCGATAACCCGAGCGTGCTTTATCCAGCAAATAGGGAGCCATTGACATATTTTCAGCTCCTCCGGCGACGATGAGATCGGCATCCCCACATTGAATGGCCTGTGCAGCCAGCATCACCGATTTCAAACCGGATCCACACACCTTGTTGATCGTGGTTCCTCCCACGTTCACACCGAACCCGGCCTTCATCGCCACCTGACGTGCCATGTTCTGGCCCTGACCGGCGCTCAAAACATTGCCAAATATCACTTCATCAACGTCCGATGGCGATGCGCCTGCTCTTTCCAAAGCATTCCGGGCGACCAAGGCCCCTAGTTCACTCGCTGCCACAGTGGATAAAGAACCGGAAAAAGAACCGATGGGGGTGCGACAAGCGCCGCACAAAACGATGGATTTCATAAGTGGGATCTAACTGGATGGATGTTTAACTGTTTCTTTTTGATGTACCGTTCGGACTAGCTGAGTCGCTACTTCACACCTACCGCATTGGGCAGATTTTCGGTCCATTTCATCCAGGTCTCGACCATCTGATTGTTGGCTTTGGTGACCGACTTGATTTGTTCCTGCACAAAATCAACCGAATCCTTCATGAGGGTGTTGACTTTTTTTTGTGCTTCCGCAGGATCTTTTGCAGCTGCAACATCCAGGGATTGACGCATCATTTCGAGCCCTTTCTTGGCGTTGGCATCCATCGCTTTCAAGGATTCATCAAACTGTTTCTGGGCGGCGGGCATGGTATCTTTCAGCACTTTGTCCGCCCCTTCATTCACACCAACAGCGTCCAGTCTTTGATTCACAAAATCGGTGACCATGCGTGTTGCATCTTCTTGCCATTTAAGGCCTATTTTGAAAGCTTGGTCGTAATTTTTAAGGGCCTGATCGAAGTATTCGGTTCTGGATTGTTTGGCTTTTGCAGTCATAGGATTGTTTCTCTCTGAGTTGATGGTTATCAAATCACCCAGGCCCTCTCCCTTCCCGGGACTTTCTACCATCAAACATCCATCAAAGACAGGTCATGGTCAAGCCTTTTTTTGCATTTGCACAATTTTTCAAAACATTGTTTTACTGCTTGGGTTTCCCGTCTTTGCTGTCCACTTTGCCCTGAAGAGCTTCCACCTGCTTCTGCAGTTCCTCGAGTTGACTCTTCCACATGTCGTTCATACCGCCACCGAAACCCGCCCCCATATTCATGCCTGGCATTCCGCTTGCGCCCCATGGAAAACCTTGCTGAAAAAAAGGTGTGCCTCCCATGCCGGAAGCCGTTTTCATCCATTGGTCATAGAATTGCGAAAAAGCGGTCATTGGAGTTTGTATCTGATTCTTGATAAACTCACTCACCATTTTGTCATCGAACCGAATCATTTGTGTCAACAGCTCCACCGGAAACACACCCAGCTTGTCTGCTTCATGTTCCAAAATGATTTGTGTGAGGACGCGGGCAGTGATGTCTTCGGATGTTTTAGAGTCCACCACTCTCACCGATTGCCCGTCACGCACCATGTCCCGAATGGCCTCCAGGGTCACGTGGCAACTGTGCGTGGAGTCATAGTAACGCCGGTTGGGATATTTGCGGATTTCGACGGTTTCTTCCTGACTTGAGTTTGCTGCACTCATGTAAAAATGATGCACTCATGCAAAAAGAAATGCAAAAACAAACATTTACGCTGAAGAAACGCCTCATTCGACATTATTTTGGCTGTAATATGTTTTGCGAACGCACAAATTCATTTGACACTGATCTGGCTCTCTTTTAGGTTGGAATCACGGAATCCACATGAACGCTTCACTCACATGGCTTGAGACCTTTGCTGTTCTACCAGCTGCTCCAGCGATGCATCCTTTCTGTAAAACTGAAATTCAACTTCAACGAAAACATGAATATACAAGATAAAGTCGGTGTGATCACGGGCGCGGCCAGCGGTATTGGTCGGGCATTAACCGAGGAATTGGCAAATCGCGGCGCAAAGGCGGTCGGCATGGTTGATCAAAGCGATCAGGTTGAATCCGTTGCCCGGGAAATGAATGAGAAGGCGGGAAGAGAGGTCGCCATTCCCTTTCAGGGTGATGTTTCTGATGAACATTTTCGCCAGGAAGTGTTTCGCGAGTTGAGAGCAAACCAGGGGGTTGTTTCCATGTGTGTGCCGGCGGCCGGCATCACACGGGATCGTCTGGCGGTCAAATCCAACAAGGAAACCAAAGAGATCGAAATCTATCCTTCCTACTTGTTTCGACAAGTTACAGAAATCAACCTGATCGCTCCCATTTACTGGGCGCTTGAGATGGTCGCGCAAATTGCAAACGACCGAAAAGAGCGCGGATTGAAGCGATGGGATCCCAGTGAAGGCATGCAGGGGGTTGTGGTCTTTATCGGTTCGGTTTCTTCATTGGGAAACAAAGGTCAGATCGCCTACGCCGCCACCAAGGCCGGATTGGAGGGCGCAGCATCGACCATCATGAAGGAATCCATCTTCCATGGTGTGCGATCCGGTGTCATCCACCCTGGATACACTAACACGCCGATGGTGCGCGCTTTGGGTGAGGATTTCATCAATGAGCACATCATCCCGCAGACCCAATTGCGGCGATTGATCGAGCCCGCCGAAATCGCGGATGCCATCTGTTTCATGATCAACAATGTTGCGGTGAGCGGATCGCTGTGGGCCGACGCCGGCTGGCACCCGATGGCCTGATGTTTATCGAAATTGCCCGAGGAGGATCACTCCGATGACGGCAATCAATCCGCCTGCGATGGATCGTTTGGTGGGGCGGTCCCCCTCCATCCAGGCGGATAACGGAATCACCATCAAGGGCGTGGTCGCCACCACGGGCAGCACCAGTCCGCTTGGAGTGCTTTCCAAAGCCCATTGATAACATCCGACTCCCAGACTGGGACCGGCCAGAGCGGTCCCCACAATCCAGGGGGCCGCCTTCCGGAGTGACGGTCTGTTATTTTCAGTTTGAGTGCTTCCTGCAAGGACAGATTCACCAGTCGGCTTACGCAGCCATCTCATCATACATACAGCAATCCAGGCAATCAGAAGGCCACCCAGAATGCGTTGATAGGCGGCTGTTAAACCGTCAATGGCCAATCCTTCTTTGGCGTTGATATCATAGGCCAATCGACTCATTGCCGCCCCGATTCCCTGCCCCAGGGCCGCGATGGTTCCATAGATCACACCCGTCACATTGAAGGACGTCGTCGATGATGTTTTTCGGTCAGGAAGCAGAGCCACCACCACCCCGAGCAAGATACAGGCAATGCAGGCCATCTGGGGCAGCGTCAAAACCGTATGGATCCACAGCCATTCCGCAAAGGCAGCGGAAGGAGCGGCCACACAATGAACCAGAAGCAGGGTTAATCTTGATCCCAAACGGGGCAAAGCCTGATACAAGGCCAGGTCTCCGATTCCAAAACCAACCACGCCGCTCCAGAAAAACATGGCAAATCCCTGCCCTTGCATCCCCTGGGCAAATAGGTGGGACCAGATGGCCAGCAGCACGGTTGCCAACAACAATCTCCAGAAATTTGCTGAAATTCCACCCACAATGCGAGTCGCTTTGGTGGCGGACACCGCGGAAAGGCAGAAGAGAAAAGTCGCCAAAAGGGCCGGAATCATACTGAAAAGTGGATAAACAAAAAGAGGCCGGTTGAACCCGGCCACATTTGAAACATGGCTGTCCGGCAAGGATTCGAACCTTGACCAAAGCCTCCAAAGGGCCTTGTGCTACCATTACACCACCGGACAAGCCGGCGGTTACCTTACCCATGAAACAGAAAGGCGCAACAAATTTGTGAAGGAAATAAGCGAAAATCGTTCAATTGAGGTTTCCTCGCACGTTTTCATGCAGCATTTTGCCGGCAACGTGGCTGTAAGGATGCACTTTTGAGGCTGGCCGACCGTCGTTTTCCAAGGGAAAACCTTCATTCGCCCAGGCAAAAACAGAACCCTCCAGATTCGTAACATGTGTCAAACCGGCCTTCATCAAACGCGCCGCGAGTTGAGAAGAACGGTAACCGACGGAACAATAAACCACCACAGAGCGATCTTTTCCAATGATCTTCAGCGCCTTTTTGGTCTCTATATCCGGATCCATTTGGACGGCTGCGGGCAGATGGCTATAGTTGTATTCCTCCCGGGTTCGCACATCAATCACCAAGGGATTCTCACGGGCCTCGTCTCCCAACCATTCCCAAAGTTGATGCGGTTGCAGGTGTTGAACATCCGGAAACCGAAACCGAACGGTCCGTTTGATCGACTCCAAGGCAAGGCGCTCACGTCCAGGAAAAAACAAAGCCCCCACTGCCACCAAACCATGACAATAAGCGCAGAACATGTTGATGATATTTCGAACAAAGCACATCTGAGACACTCTCTAAAGCTGTAAAGAGTAGGCAATGGAGCTGAGTCTGCCAAACCTCATATTCCGTCTCTCTTGGAGCCCGAAAAATCCGATTGCAATTGCACCCGAACTCTGCTTGACTATGCGCATTCCAATGAATCTTTTTGGCCGGGGACGGCTGGTTGTGGGTTTTTGTATCTTCATGAAACTCAGCATGCCGACTGGCTCCATCGGACGACGAATGGCCAGAGCATTGGGAGGACCATACAATTAGCAACATCAGGTAGACTTATGAAAAACACTTCTTTTTCTTCTTCCAGTCGTAACCATCAGTCTTGGTTGACGACGATCACGCTGTCCGTTGGCTTGATATTTTCCAGTCAATTAAGCGGACAAGAAGTCCTGTTTCAGGAAACATTCGAAACAGATGGAGACGGATCCAGATACACGGTTGAAGGGGGGGATGTGTATGAGTTGGACCGCATCCAATCCGAACTGGGCAATGCCGATCAACAAGGGCCCATTTATTGGGCGCGCAACACGGATGTCTCATTTGTAGGAGTTCCCGCTCCCACACCGGAGAAAAGAGGGATCCTGGCTTACCATCACACGATCGCGGCAGACGATGTCACGGATGATTTTCTGACTTTTTTTGACGGTATTGTGGATTGGATGACCGGCGGGAAAAGCAATGCCACCATCCTTTTTTCGCCCCCTCCGGCAGGAGATGGAGATTTTGTCCTGGTTGAGCGACTCGAATCCAAGGGGCATACGGTGTTGGAAGATGATGAAGGCGGACGTCTGCCCAGTGCATCAGAGATTGATGCAGTCATCAAGAGCAGCAGCGGCGGATCGAATCCCAGCCGATTTGCCACCTACGAAGTTCCACTATTGACCTACCGGTCTCCCGATCATGATGACATGCTGGTGTCAAGTATCGGTCAAACGATCACCTCAGATATCGGTCCGGTAACCGTTCACGACACCGGGCATCCGGCAGCGGGCGGTCTGAGCGGAGAAAAAACATTCATCAACAACTCCAACCAATTTGACCTGGCCGGAGAAATCTTTCCTGGCGATGCCACGGTGGTGGCCAGTTTCACCCGGACCATTGCCGCCAGTGTGGACAGCATTGAGGAAGCCCAACAAGTCATCAGTGGTGAAATAAAAAACCGCAAATCAACCGGCACCATTCCGGAAGCGGACATCGTGGCTTCAGGCAACGCGGCGAGTGGGGGTGTGTTCAGCGGTGATTTCCCTGCCCCTGGTGATCCTGCGGGTGGATTTGTCACGGTCGCTACCGGGCAGATTCGCATCGGATCAGCCGACACCATCTCCATTGCACTGGGTGCGGACGATGGCGGTTATGTTCGCGTTGACCTGGATGGAAACGGCATCTCGGATGACGACCAGGTGCTGACTCTGGATGGCACCGGAGCCTTTCGATATACCACCGCTGATGTTGATTTTCCTGCGGGAACCTTCGATTTCGAATGGGTGGCCTACAACTCAGGTGGAGCCTTTGGAAGCGAGTTTTTGACCGCTTTCTCGGCCGGCGGCGGCACCCCCACCACGATTGACGACTTTGAATGGGAACCGGTCAGTGACATCAGCGGCGCCATCACGCTGGTTGGAAACATTGATGTCACCACCTATGCAATGGATGTTCCACCCGAAGAGGAAACAGTGCCATTTTTCATCGCGCTGGAAGCTCCGGAAGATGGAGGGTCGGTGTTTGGTGGTGGTCCGTTCGCCGGGTTTGAGGGGGACGCCTTCTTTACCGGATCCGGCTTAAACAAATTCGACGCAGGAGTGCTGCCCAAGACCATTACCTGGAACGATCCCATCAATGTATCCGGCAAGGAAAACCTGAACCTGACCATTGCCGCCGCGGCCACGTTCCTGGATTTTGAAACATCCGACTTCCTGAGAGTTTACATTGATGACGGTAACCCATTGATCGATTTTACCGCGCCCAGCGGCAACGATAAATTCTTCAATGACCAGGGCACCAATGGAGAAAATCCGACACGTTTGAACCTGAACTTCCAGGATGTCACCTATGCGATTCCGGCCGGCACGTCCACCATCAACCTCAGGGTCGAATCCACCACCACCTGGTGGAATGAAATCGTTGGGATCGACAACATCCGCATCACTTCAGGGGAACTGGTTCAAGTGGATCCGACCGTCAGCATTGCTCGTGAGGGAGACAACATTGTGGTTAGCTGGACGGGAATTCTTCAGTCGGCTGCAGACATCAACGGTCCTTGGGTGGATGTGGCCGACGACTCCAACAGTCCACTTATCCTAACACCAGACGACCAATTACCCATGCAGTTTGGTCGGGCGGTAGCACCTTAAAGTTCATTGAAACAGATTTTCTTGTCGTAAGACAGGATTTGGCGGGTCTCGGGAAACGAAAGTAAACCGTGTGCGTTTTCCCGGGGCCCGTTGTTTTTTGCATCTATTTGCTTGCCTGCTTCAAGTCTGGGAGGGCTTAATTGGGAAGCGAAAAACGAGGCAGCATTTGAACAAACAGGGCTGCAAAAAAGCAAAACACAACGAAAAGCCATAAAAATTACAGACGCACTACTGGCCGAACACACGGTTTTTCACAGTCTCTTTGAAGTTGTCGAAAAACAGCTCGACCAAAACCCTTCTGTAGAACGCATTCGCGTGCTGGCGGAGATTCTGCTCCACCTGCTCGAAAAGCACGGCCAAGCCGAACACGACCTGCTGGTTCCCCCCATTGAACCGTTTCTGCATGAGATCGGACATTTGGAAAATTTCCACAAAGAAGACGACATCATCATCGAAACCCTTCAGAAGGTTGTCGACTGCGATGATCCAGGCCTGGCCAAACAGGTCATGATCAAAACCCTTCGATTGGCAAACGACCACTTTGATAAAGAAGAACGCTTCGTCTTCCCCCTTGCCGAAAAACACATCAGCGAAAAATCCCTCAACGAACTCGGCGACGCCTGGGCGAAAGGGAAGGAATTGTGAATTTAGAATGGTGAATGGTGAATTAACCTTAAGGGCATCGAGTGTTTTTGGGCTTTCCCCAGAAAGGCGATTGTGAAATCAAATACCATGAGGCTGCGCGCCGGGGACGGCACGATCTACCTCACCCCCCAATTTACTATTTACCATTTACTATTTTAAATTCCTACCTAGGCGCCAGGGTTTCGTCCAGGGCCAGGAGGCTGAGTGCTACGCCGAATGCGGGGAAGACTTCCGGGGAGACTTTTATGTCCGGTTTTCCGAGTTCGATGAGCATGGTTTGCTGGTCTGATTTGCCGAGGGATTGGTAGAACTCAAAACTTCGTACGAGCCGGGATTGTTCGCTGGCGCTGGGAGCCCTGAACAATACCTTTTCAAAAAGAAAATCAACCCTCGCTTCCGCTCCCAAATCTTCCCTGGCCGTCGCTTGACGTCCCAATTCCGCAGCAGCTTCCAACAGAGTGGGCGCATTCATCGCTGCGAGGGCCTGCAATGGCGTGTTGGTGCTCGCCCGACGCACAATGCAGGATTCACGATCTGCAGCATCAAATGTCTGCAGCAACGGGGGTGCCACGGTGCGTTTGAAATAGGTGTAGATACTGCGTCGATACAAATCGGCTCCCTTGCTTTCCGGGTATTTCTTACGACTCACCGCTTCCCAAAGATCGTCCGGTTGATAGGGGTAAACAGGTGGACCTCCCATACGGTTGACTTCCAAACCAGACACCCTGAGCATCTGGTCCCGCACAAAATGTGCCGGCAGGCGATTACGAGGTCCCCTGCCCAACCATTGATTGTCCGGATCCCAAGCGAAATCCCCGGCTGGCGCATCGGAACGCTGCCGATAGGTGGCACTGCTGACAATTGTTTTGATGAGGCGTTTGACATCCCAACCAGATTCCACAAATTCCACCGCCAGCCAGTCCAAAAGCTTCGGATGAGAAGGCAGGGAACCCTGGATTCCAAAATCTTCGGCCGTATCCACCAGACCGCGCCCGAACAACATCTGCCAAACACGATTCACAAACACCCGGGCGGTCAGCGGGTGCTGACCATTGACCAACCACTTGGCCAAACCCAGTCGATTGGCCGGGGCATCGTCATCCCATTCGGAAAGCATGGTGGGCACTCCCGAATCAACCGGTTTTCCGGGTTTGTTGTATTGCCCTCTGGTGAGCACGTACGTTTGACGTGGTTCCTCCATCTCCTGCATGACCATCACGGTGGGCAATGTTTTCACATAGGTTTGCAACGCCCGTTCCGCCTCTCGAATCTCCGACACGGCCTTCGAAATCAAAGGATGCTGTGAATGTTCAAGATAGGCCATACGAGCAAGCTGGGTTTGTCTTACGGATCGATCAGCAGCTTCCAGTTTCAAGACTTGTTCCATGGACAAGGGCTCGGACAAGGACGCAATTTCCGCCGGTTTCAGCACACGATTGTAGATTCTGAGTTCATCCACCGCTCCGCTGAAGTCGTCTGCCATGGAACTTTTGCCCAGGAGAAATGGATTCGACGAATGGGATCCCGGATTGGAATCGTTGTTGCGGGTTAGCTCCACTTCGATGGGTTTTCCATCGACATATATCCCAATCCCGCGAGCACTCATTGACGCATCGTAAGTAACCAGCACATGATGCCATTGCCTGGGTGAAAAAGTATCAACTGAACGAACGCCAATCCGTCCGGCATAGCCCTGTGAAATAGAAAGGTATTCAAAATGCCCCTGGTCATAGATCAGTTGATATCCTTTCCCCCCGACACCATCCTCAATACGCGAGAACACAGCGCCACTGGCTCCATCATCCGCCCACGCCCAAAGGCCGATACTGTAGGGGGTCATGTTGTTGAATCTGGCTATGTCACCGAGAGACCCCGACCACTCACCGCGCAACTGAATTCCCTTGCCGCGAATGCCGTCGCACCAGGTGATTCCTTCCTGATCCAAATCTGTTTCCAGATCCTTCAAATCAAAACCTGTCAGACCGTTTTCGAAGGTTCGCTCTGCCACCAAACCATCTTGAAGAAAGAAACGATCGGACTGATCTCGATGTTCATCCGTCCTCCATCGCTCCAATTCCTGATCAATCAAATCATCGAGGTCGTCCAGCTCGGTTTTCGCATCATTCAAGTTTTGCTCCAAAGCGGCGAGACGTTCCCGTTGAATGCGGTTTGGAGCGTGGATATATGGTTCGGAATTGCCGTCTCGGATGGCACGCCCGGTCTCGGGAACATTGTGGAAAAAGGCAAACAACCCGTAGTAATCATCCATGGTCAACGGATCATATTTATGGTCATGACAACGAGCGCACCCAATCGTCAACCCCAGCCAGGTGGTCACGGTCGTCTCAACCCGATCGGCCACATTTTCAACCAATACCTCTGCCGGAATGGAGCCGCCTTCGGAATTATAACGATGATTCCGGTTGAAGCCAGTGGCGATCTGCTGATCCAGGGTCGCATCAGGCAACAAATCACCGGCGAGTTGTTCCATCGTGAACTGATCAAACGGCATGTTGGCGTTGAACGCCTCGATCACCCAGTCACGCCAGGGCCACATTTCACGTTCGCCGTCATTCTGGTAGCCATGCGTATCGGCATACCTCGCGGCATCCAGCCAAGGCAAAGCCATCCGTTCCCCGAAATGCGGCGACGCCAGCAAACGCTCCACCAGCATATCGAAGGATGCCTCGGAATAGGACCGTTCAAACGATGCCACGTCGTCAGCAGAGGGAGGCAGACCCGTCAAATCAAGGGACAAACGACGTATCAAGGTCCGGGGATCCGCCGCCGGGAGGGGACGCCGTTCCATGGACTCGAGCTTGTTCAACACGAAAAAATCAATAGCCCCACGCGCCCAATCGCTCATCTCCACCTGAGGCAACGTTCCTTTTCCCGGAGGGATGAAAGACCAATGCCGATCCCACTCAGCGCCGGATTCCACCCATTGCGAAAGTTTTTCTTTTTGCAGATCGGTCAATGCATGTTCCGCATCCGGTGGAGGCATCACCAGATCCGGATCGGAAGTCACCACGCGCTGGATCAACAACGAAGCCTCAGTATCGCCCGGAACCAAAATGGCACCTTCTTTCCCAACAACCGTCAACCCATCCGGCAGATCCAATCGCAAATCCGCCTTACGCTTGTTCCGGTCCGGTCCATGACAGGGATAGCAATGATCCGCCAAAATGGGGCGGATATCCTGATTGAAATCAATCGACTCGCCCCTAGGGGACAAGGCGCCACCACACACCCAGTCGCCTGCACCGCAAACAAATGCGGTGATGAGTCCAATACAAAAGCGCTTATGAACCAAAAACCTCATCACTTTGGAAATCTGAAATCAGGCTAACTTCAGGGTAAGGCGTTTTCCTATGGCATCCGCAAATTTCTCAAGAGTTGAAAGCTTGATATCTTCGGCATGATTCTCGATCCTGGAAATAGCGGTCTTCTTGGTTTGGAGGCGAGCAGCCAATTCCTCTTGGGTGATTCCAGCTTCAAGTCTCGCCTGCTTAAGCATCACTCCAACCTTAAAGTACTCATACCCTTCATCATAAGTCTCAGCAAACTTCAAATCTTGCACCTTACGTTTCTTAACATATTTCTGTATGTCGCTCATCTCTTCTTCCTTCTTAAATAATCTCGCTTCCGTTCCTCGGCTAATCGAATGGCTTGCCGGGGCGTTTTTTGGCTCTTTTTCTGGAATGCGTGTGACAACACCACCAGTTTCCGACCATCAAAAAAGCCAAGAAACCGGAATATATTTGTTCCAACTCGAACCCTTACTTCCCATAGGTCTTCAGTATTTGACAGCTTTTGAAAATAATGCCCCGGAACAATATCCATATCCTCCACAAGACGGATAACCCAGGTAGCCTTTAAAGCCTGATTGGTTGAGAGATTGTCCAGAAACTCTTCAACTGGAATCCGCCCGGACTCAGTCTTGTAAAAGATGACCTCTCGCACCATGCCCAACAGTTAACACGCACGTTAACTTCCGTCAAGACAGCTAGCTTTTAATATTCCTGTTAGAAATTTAAACTTTTACAGGCTGCCAGGCCCACTTGCTTCGGAAAAACGATTTACATCCGAATGTATCCCGGTCTATGAATTCACGTCAACCACACCTCAAAAGAATCTACCATTGAAGCCATCAGTAAAATCACCCGCTCAAGCATCTCTGGCGCAATCCGTCTGTGTGGACTGTGGTCTCTGTTGCGATGGCTCGGTTTTTGAGGATGTTGAACTCAAGGATGTCCATGAAGCAGACAGCATGGAAATCATGGGCTTGGAAATTGAAGAGGAGGAAGGAAAACATCTCCTCATCCAACCATGCAATGCCCTGTCCGGCACACAGTGCAGCCTGTATCCCCACCGCCCCGAATGCTGTCGCACATTCGAATGTCATCTGCTGAACAGGCTAAAAACAGGCACCATCACAAAAGCGAAGGCATTGGCCATCATTCAAAACATCCGCACTCATCTCGCCAACAATCGCAAGGACAAAGCCAGAGACATCATCGAAAAGCAATTACTGAATCTTTCGACCTGACCAGGAAGAGCGCAGTTCAAAAAATAGAAACCCACAACCGGAGGGACAAGCTTTCCCGACGAGTAGGGCCCTGCTGCCACAGGGCCGTGAGCGTGTTCTGGTATTCGAAGGATTTCAGACGTTAAACGGACACGATGGCACGCAACTCCGATGTGTCGTTAGACCACCCTACCAAAATACAAACTGCCTTCCTCCCATTCTGAATAGTTCCAGGTTTCTTTTCTTTCCGCTTCAAGGCGCCGCGTTGGGTGTGCTAAAACACCTGCATGATCGTTGATGAAATCAAGCAGGCAGGTGAATACTTTGACTTGGGTGAGGGTATCCAATCGGCTCTACGTTTTTTAATGGAAAGCAACCTTGAGGAACTCCCATTGGGGCGTCATGACATTGATGGGGATCGTGTGTTTGCCATGGTGGAATCCTATCAAACGAAACCCATGGAAGCAGGTTTCTGGGAAGCCCATATCAAGCATCTGGATGTGCAATGCGTGTTGTCCGGAGAGGAACGTTTGGGCTACGCCCCCATTTCCGGGCTGTCAGCAGGGCCTTATGATGAAGAAAAAGATTTCTACAAGCTGGAAGGTTCCGGAGACTTCATCACACTCCGCCCGGGCATGTTTGCCATCCTCAAACCCCAGGACGCCCACATGCCGGGAATGGCGATCAAAGATCCCCAACAGGTCAAAAAAATCGTCATCAAAGTCCGCATCTGAACGACAACCCCATCAAAATAAAACACCTTGGTGCCTTCGTGCCTTTGTGTGAGAAAAAAAGCATCCCCCCCTTCAACCACCTCTAGAACGGCTTTTTCCTTGGATCACGCTTGCGAGTGGCGGGTTGGGAGCCTATAAGACAGACATGAGAACGCCGGAAATTATTGTGCAGGGAGGCCCCGTGATGTGGCTGCTTGTGATCGCAAGCATCGCCGCCATCGGGGTGTTTTTGGAGCGACTGTTGCACTATCACCGATCTCAGATCAATTCCATGGAGTTCATCAACGGCGTTCGTAACGTGTTGAAACGGGACAACGTCGTGGAAGCCATTTCAATTTGCGAGGCAACACCCGGCCCAGTGGCCCGGCTCGTCAAAGCCGCGATCCTCAGCAGGGAACAAGGCAAGGACGGCGTGCGGGAATCGCTTGAGGAAGCGGGATTGATGGAAGTCCCCCGACTGGAAGAAAAGCTCAACCTCCTGGCAACAGTAGCTCAGATTGCGCCTTTGATCGGACTGCTGGGCACCGCTTTGGGGATGATGGACACTTTCAAACACATCACTGATGCCGGCCTGTACGCCCGCATTCCGGAGATGGCCGCCGGCATCTGGAAGGCGCTGATCTGCACCGCCGGGGGCATTGCGGTCGCCATCCCGAGTTATGCCGCTTATAACTACCTCGTCAGTCGCGTCAATTCCATCGTCCTGGACATGGAAAAAGCCTCGTCCGAAATCGTCAGCATCGTCACCGAGACATTTGGAAACAGGGAGTAGTTCGAAACATGAAATTCCCGCGCAACGCCAAAATATTCCGCGGTCAACTGGACGTCGCTCCTTTTGCCGGGATTTTCTTTTTGCTCTGCCTGATGCTGGTCTTCAGCACCTTGCTGGTGTATTCACCGGGCGTTCAGATCGAGCTACCGGATTTGGGAAGTGAACCGGTTCCCGGAATCCAGCCTCCCGTGATTCCGGTCGCCGTCGATGTTCAGGGTAAAATCTTTTTCGAGAGCCAGCACGTGCCGGAAGACGAGTTCGAAAGCCGATTGAAGGAAGCAGTCCGAAAATTTGAATCCCCCCCTACTCTGGTCATTCAGGGAGATGAAGCCACCCACTTATCGGTGATCTCAAGGATCTCTCACATTGCCTCCCAATCGGGCGTGACCCGCACACTGCTGGCAACCAAGACCAAGCCTTTTTCCACCGAAACAAAGTAACACCGGGTCGATCAACGATCATGATCAACAAAAGGAAATGGAGTATTTACGGATCGGTCGCCCTGTTTCACGGGGTGATGATCTGGTTTTACCAGGTTCCGTTGCATGATCCGGCGAAAGCGAATCGTGCGCTGCCCGCATCGCCTGTGGTGATGGCGGCCGGCACTTCCTGGGATCCGCTAATCAAAAAGCATCCTCTGGTCAGAAACCCCTTGTTGATGGCACAGGCCAACGAACGTGGATTCACGAGCGAACTCTGGAATAAATCGTTCGAAAACCGGAATCCATACAGTGACTGGAGTGAATCACCACGCTATCTGGAGGAGCCGAAAACAGACTGGGGCAAACCATTTCTTCAGTTCTCGGACCAAACATCCGCCGCCATGTGGAAACCCATCGGCAAACCCAAAGCCGAACTGGATGAACCGCTTCCCGCAAATCCCTTTGTTAAAGCACAATCCCAAATGCAGTTCAGTCCAAACCTGGAAGCCCGCCTGCCGAATGTCATGCCGGACTTGGCTGTCTGGACCGGATCTCAACCCATTCCCCCGACCCACCTTCAAATCGGGATCGATCCACTGGGATTTGTTCAATCCGTGCGCATGGTTGACAGCGTGAATCCCGGGGAACAGGAGTTTATTCAAAAAGCCATTCGCAAGATCAAGACCATGATGTTTCGGAGGGATCCCAACTGGAATGAATCATCGCCCGGACCATTGGAATGGGGGGATGTTGAAATCCAATGGTTGCAACAAAAACCAGGCGCCCCACCCAAACCTCAGACGGGAGGAGATGTCCGATGAATGTCAGTGCTCTCAGTGAATGGATGATTGCCTACGTCTCCATCGCGTTGGCAGGCGTGTTGTTTTGCGCGATTTATTCCGACATCCGACGACGCCGTTTCGAACCTAAAGAAACCGATGACCATGTATTCCGGTGTTCGGATTGCGCCTTTGTATACACGGATGATCCCACGGTCGATCGCGCTCGATGCCCACAGTGCGGATGCATGAATGATAAATTCAATTTTTAGACATTGGACAAAGTTCTGGCTGCCGCCATTGGTTTGGATGGTGGTCATTTCCCTTTTTTCAACGGACCATTTCTCGGGTCAGCAGACGTCCCGATTGATCGGCCCTTTCCTGCGCTTTTTTGTTCCGGAAAGCATCGCTTCGATTCAGCTGGTGGTTCGTAAAATAGGGCATCTCACCGAATATGGCATACTGTTTCTTCTCTGGTACCGCGCACTGAACGCCTCTCGACATCATCCCTTGAACATTTGGAATACCGGTTATGCCTCAGGCTGTCTGATGATCTGTATGCTCTATGCGGCGACCGACGAATGGCATCAATCCCGAACCGATCACCGCGTCGGCAGTCCGGTGGATGTCGGCATTGACACGTTGGGCGCCACCATGGCGATGGGCTGGATCCGCTGGCGTACGCGACAAAAGAAAGAATGATTCATGAACCACCCGATGCTCAAAATCACCCTGGCTTTCGCGGCTGGTATTTTACTGGATCATTTATTGCCAGTGCCAGTGTTCCTGTGGGCAACGTTTTTCTGGGTCACGGGACTTTGTTTCATCCTGTTGAAAGGTTCGCGGCCAGGCTGGCTGGTGGCAATGTTGATCACAAGTGGCGCCTGCCTGCACGCTCTGCATACCCGCCCCGCCCAGGCCAACGATGTACGCCACCTGAATCTTGGAGAAGGTTGGCATGTTACTGTCGAAGGGGTCCTGGCTGAAACTCCAAGGCAGAAGGTTGGACAGGTGAACGGCAAGGAATCCCATCGCAGTCTGGCCACGCTTCATCTTGAGCGAATGGCTCATGAGACGAGATCCATGCCTGTGTCCGGTCAGATATTGGTCAGAACATCCGGAAAGCTGCCAACATCGTTTTACAAAGGGATCCCGGTAAGGATCACCGGGGTATTGACCGCGCCCCCACGCCCCATGGCGGAGGGGTTGTTTGATTACCGATCCTATCTGGAGCAAAATGGCATCCATCGCATTCTATACGCAAACACACCTGAGGACTGGTCCATCCAAGAGACCGGATCAGATCTCCCCGCCAGACCCTGGACCGATCGTTTCCGGGAATGGGCGATGGGGGCGCTCTCGTATGGCTTGCCGGAATTGGATGACGCAACGCGATTGCGATGGGCCATGGTGCTGGGGTTGAAGGGGTGGTTGCATGATGACATGGTCGAGCCGTTTCGCTGGTCGGGATCCATGCATCTGTTTGCCATCAGCGGACTGCACGTCGCCATGGTCACCGGACTACTGATGGCTGGCATACAAGTAGTGATTCGATCCAGGTGGCATGCAGGATTATGGGTTTTGGTCGCCATGTGGTGCTACGTGGCGATCACCGGCTGGCAGACATCGGCGATTCGGGCGGGAATCATGACCTCCGTCATGTTGAGCGGATGGATGTTGAAGAAGCCGCACACCATGCTCAACTCACTGTTTACCGCCGCGTGGTTCGTGCTCATCTGGCAACCCACGCAATTGTTCCAGATTGGTTTCCAGCTCTCTTTCGGTGTCGTGCTGGGCTTGGCCACCACTTCGGAACCCATTCGACAGTTCCTGCTCCAGCGACTTCAAACGGATCCTTGGATACTGAAGGAACGTCTCACCCCATTCCAACGGGCTTGGAATGGGGGGGCGCGTAAACTGGCAACGGCCCTGTCCATTTCTTTGGCGGCCTGGATCGGTTCTCTCCCCATCATCTGGCAACATTTTCATCTGGTGACTCCGGTCGGGTTGGCCGGAAACATCCTCATGGTGCCCATGGCAGGAGCAACGATCAGTTGTGCGATGGGCAGCCTGGTCTGCGAGCCCTGGGCGCCCTGGCTGACGGAACTGTTCAATCACAGCGGCTGGTTCTGGATGCAGTGCATGGTGCGTATGGGGGAATGGATGGCCTCGCTTCCCTTGTCCCACTTCTATGTCAGCCCCCTTCCCGATTCTTTGCTTTGGTATTATTACGCGTTCCTGGTGCTTCTTGCCTTGGGCATTCAAAAGCATGAATGGAAGAAATGGGCCACTTATGGTTGTGGCACACTGTCGATCGTTCTGTTGCTGATGCATGTGAAGCAGTCATGGACCAGACAGGAAATCGCTTTCATCCCTCTTGCTGATGGCGATGCGATCTGGATGAACCACGCGGGTGTCCTGCACGATTCGCTGATCGATGGAGGAAACGATCGCATGGTCAAACGAACAACCATTCCCTTCCTTGAATCAAGAGGAGTGAACTGCTTGAAAAATCTCTGGATTTCCCATGGTGATGCGGACCATATCGGAGGATATGAGGCATTGGTCCACCGCTATCCTCCTGAACGGATCATTTCCTTCAGAAAAGGTTATCGATCTCCCTACTATCGCAACCTCATGACCCTGGCTGAGGAGGAGGAATGGAACGTAGAGCTGATCGGCGAAGGTAAATCCGTCGAATCGTTGAAAATCCTGCACCCACCGGAAAACAACGACTACCGAAGAGCAGACGACGCCAACCTGGTCGGGATGATTCAATGGGGGGACTGCCGCATGTTGCTGGCGGGGGATTTGAGTCGGGAAGGCATGATCGCCCTTTCCAATCGATACCCGGACTTGCGAGCAGACGTTTTGGTGATCAACCGGCCGGAAGACGGGATGTCGCCGAATGTTTACTGGATGGACTCCATTGAACCGAGTCTGATTCTGGTGACAGGTATCGCTCCGGATCGAAACGATCGCTGGGTCAATGAGCTGAGAGAACGCCTTTTCCAGTCAAATCCCACCATATGGGACACGGGAACCCAGGGTTTGGTGCGCTTGGAAGATGGCGAAGGGGGTATCCGGGCTGTTCCAAGCCAGGGAAAACCAATATTCATCCACCCAAATGATTCCGAATCAAGCCCTCCGGCCCCTCAAACCTATGGGCGGTTGGGTTCAACAATGTTCAGTTTGTAAGGCTGGGTTCGAAGACTGTCCGGTTTGGCTTCCGGAAAGCTGTCGTAAAGATAATCGAACTTCAGCAAATAAGTGTGACCTTCGTCCACCTGATCCAATGGAAGCAACACTTCCCAGCGATCTTCCACCACCTGAACACGTTCCATCGGGACATGATTCCCATCTATCACCACAAACCCTTGAATGGACTCATCGCGGATACTCTTTTGATTGCTTTCCCAGGCGGCTTCGATCCGATAGATACCCTGCGAGTTACGTGGTAATTTCGAGGGTGTCAGGTTCACGATGGTCGTTTTCACACAACCGGTTTGGAGCAAAACGGTCATGGTGAACACTAGTATCTTGAAGCTCATGGAACGCATCATCCAAAAGCGATACCCAAGACCTTGCGGACTGTAAAGATGATTCGGAAACGGAAATGCTGGTGAAATGATTTGTTTTTGGATTTGACCTGTGACCACGGGCTTGTTTACTGTGCGCCACTTTGACATTATAAAACGCAGTCGCCCTCGGAAAGCCTGGGTGGACGCGATATTGATTTAAAAAGCCATGTTTGCACATATTCGAAAACATCAGCAATGGTTGTTCATCGTCATCATTGCGGTGGTCATTGTGTCGTTTGTAGTCTTCTTCACGCCAAGCGTCGGATCGGGGAATTCCGGTGGACGGTCCGGCGCTGACGCAGTCGTTGGAACCTATAAAGGTCAGCCCATTACACAGACCGACTACTACGAAGCTTATAAGGAAATTTCACTCCAGGTTTTCCTGAGCATGGGCCAATGGCCGGAGCAGTTGGGCACGCAGTTCGGGTTTGACCCCACGCAGGAGGCCGTCAACCGGCTGATGCTGGTTCGCAAACTGGAAGAAATGAACATTCAGGTCGGCCCTGAATCCGTTGCCAAGTGGAAGGTCAATTCCTTTTCCGACCCTGCCACCGGCGCTTTTCGCAACGAACTGTATGACAACGTTCTGGCAGCCATCAAGGCACGCGGGATTTCCGAAGACGACCTCCATCGCTACGCTGCCAACACCATCGGCATCGGCCAGTTGACCTCCCTGGTCAGCTTGAGCGGCGATATGGTCACCCCCGGCGAAGCCGAACGTCTTTACAAGAGCCGCAATTTGGCCGCTTCCACCTCAGCAGTTATGTTCTCCCGCACGAATCACATGTCGGCCGGACAGGACCTGGTTGGTCTGGAGGATTATTTCACCAACAACATGGCCCTTTATCGTGTGGAAGAAAAACGCAAGATCCGCTACGTGAAATTCGCCGCCACCAACTACCTGGCCGAAGCGGAAGCCAAGCTCAATCAAAGCACCAACCTCCAGTCCATGATCGATGCCATCTACCTGGATCGCGGCACCAATTCCTTCACCCGGAACGGTGAAGTCCTTTCCGCCGAGGAAGCAAAAGAGCAAATCCGCGAGGAAGAGCTTGAAAAAGCCGGATTGGAAGTCGCCATCGAGGAAACCAAGAACTTCATGAAGGGATTTGCCAATTTCGAAGCCTATTCCTCGGCAGTGCTCGAGCAATTGGCGGTTGAAGGCGGTCAGGAATCCAAAGTCACCACCGAGTTCTCCCGCAACCAACTGGCGCCTGGACTCGGAGTATCGTTCACCTTTACCCAGCGCGCTTTTGAACTAACCGAGGAAGAGCCCATTGCCACCCCGTTTGAAGCACCGGATGCCATCTACCTGTTTGCTCTGGAAGAAATCATCCCGGATCATCCCCCTACACTGGACGAAGTCCGGGCACGGGTCGTCGGAGATTTCCGACGCGACCAGCAACTCCAGGCAGCGCGTGACGAAGCCACTCAGTTCCATGAAAGCCTCAAAGCAGCCATGGCTGAAGGCAAAACATTCGAAGAAGCCTGCTCCGAGTTGGGACAAACGATTGTTGAGATCCCCGATGTCTCACTGGCATCACGCACATTGGACGGATTCACCGATCGCCGCATCACCGTCAGCTGGCTCCAGGACCTGGCCTTTTCACTTGAACCAGGAGAGACCAGCGAAGTCAGCAACACCACAGAAGGTGCTGGTATCCTGTTTCTGAAAGATTTCGTGGAAGCGGATGAAACCAAGATGAGCGAAGAGTTGGCCGATTTCACCGAGCAACTGCGTCAAACACGCCGCAGCGAAGCCATCTCCGAATGGCTCCAGCAGGAAATGGCCTCCGTGCAAATGGCAACCGCCAACTCCTCAGAAGACACCAGCTCCGCAAACTGATTCTGATCATCTTTAACACGAACGGGCTCCCATAAACCGGAGCCCGTTTTTTTATGCAAAAAATTCACCATTCAAAATTCTCCATTCACCATTTTAAAGGGAGTTCCCCATTGACAAAGCGAGCTCCCACCTTCATGACTCACAGCATGCAGACACGTTCCAAGCTCCATTCCGGTGGATTTACGTTGATCGAATTACTGGTTGTCATTGCCATCATCGCCATCCTTGCCGGCATGTTGCTCCCCGCCCTGTCCAAAGCCAAAACCAAGGCCCAGGGTATTTCATGTCTGAATAATCTGAAGCAATTGCAACTGGCACACCTGATGTATCCGGACGACAACAGTGATTACCTGACCAAACCCGGCAATAGTGGCACGGAAGAGGGTGCTTGGGTAGGCGGATGGTTGAATTTTGATTCGGGCAATCCGGACAATACCAACATTCAGGATTTGCTGGACC
>Ga0255776_10001054_pt1 | contig 31508 bp, 27 predicted proteins | sample 071ome_19_FD_179974 | JGI IMG/M metagenome (GOLD analysis project Ga0255776, IMG submission 179974) | Coastal salt marsh microbial communities from the Groves Creek Marsh, Skidaway Island, Georgia - 071413AT metaG (version 2) | ecosystem: Environmental > Aquatic > Marine > Intertidal zone >... | reverse complement strand
TGGTGCCGTCCCAGTGACGATCAGGGCGGGGGGCGCGGAGGCTGAACTCTCTGCGGTAACGATTCTAACCTGACTTGAGGAAACTTCCGGAGTTTCTTCGACGGGCAGGGCGGTCGCGACAGGGATTTCGGCGGGATCGGGATTTTTTGGCCATCGCTTCAGTGCATCCCGTGCATCAGCGGGGCGGTGGTCGATGTCGCGATTGATTAGCCACATCACCCACTGGCAAATCGCGGGAGGAAGATCGGGTCGAACCTGGTCGAGTGGGATGACTTTGTGCTGCAGGTGCGCGTTCATGACCTGCGGCGCAGTGTCGCCATTGAAGGGATACTGTCCGGTCAGAGCGTTGTAGAAAACGCAGCCCATCTGGTAAATGTCTGTTCTGGCGTCGAGTTCCCCGCGTTCGAATTGCTCCGGTGCCATGAAAAAGATCGACCCAAGAACTGAGTCCTCCTGATCCATGGTTTGCACGGAAGGAGACTTGCTGAATTTGGCGAGACCGAAGTCGAGGATCTTGATCTGAAATTTTCCTGATGCCTGCCAGATCACCATGATATTGGTCGGCTTGATGTCCCGGTGGATCACATTAGCGGCCTGGGCGGCGATGAGTGCTTCCATCGTCTGATAGACAACTTCGGTGAAATCTTCCTGCGTCAGGACCCCACGTTCGAGTGTTTCGTTGAGCGTTTCTCCCTTGAGGAGTTCCATTACGACGAAACCACCTTCATCATCCTGGCCGACATCAAAAACCGTGATGATGTTCGGGTGATTCAGCGTGGAAAGGGTCTGTGCTTCGGCAATAAGCTTGCTCGCGGCTTCTTTGACCTCCTCTTCTGTCGCCTGATCGGGCGAGAGGACTCGTTTCATCGCGACTTCCCGCTGAAGCTGCGTGTCGAATGCTTTGTAAACGGCGCCGAGGCCACCTTTTCCGATTTGCTCTCGAATTTCGTAGCGACTGCTCATCAGATTTGCGGCAACGACTGCGGTGGGTTATTTCGGGGGAGGTTGCCGTCGACCTCGAATTATATAAGCCATTGTTGAATTTTTCACGGATTATTCCCATCTTTTTGGAAGGCTTAACTACCAGCGATTCGCAGCTCTTTTTTCGCGGAGTACATCTGCCGTTTCGCGTGATCGGAAAAGCTATGAATTTTTCGAAAACGCTGGCGCAAGTCGAGTCGCCGCCTAGCTTCCTCCCATGACTCGTGAAGACCTTGCTGCGACGCTGGAAGAGATTGCCCTGCTCTTGGAATTGAAGGGGGAGAACCCTTTCAAAATCCGTGCCTACCGAACCGGCGCGGACGTTGTTCAGCAGTTTGCCGGTGATATCGTTGCCAAAGCGAAAGAGGGTGACCTCAAGGGAATCAAAGGGATCGGCGACGCGCTGCAGCAAAAGCTTCACGAACTCGCTTCGACGGGGAAGCTCGAATATAACGAGAACCTCAAGGCGGAGTTTCCGGCAACTTTGTTTGATCTTTTCAAGATCCAGGGTCTTGGGCCGAAGAAAATCAAGGCGCTCTACGAGTCCCTCGGTGTTGATTCGGTTGATCGACTCAAGGAAGTCTGCGAATCAGGCGAGATGGCTGAGTTGTCCGGGTTTGGGAAAAAAACTGCCGAGAAAGTTCTCGAAGCGATTGCGTTTCGGGAGCAGAATGCGGATCGGTTTCGGCTCGGAGATGTCGCAGTGCCGGTCGCGGAGATTCTGGACTTTCTGCGATCTCACCCGGACTGTCTTCGCGCGGAGGCTGCGGGAAGTTATCGGCGAGCGAAAGAGACGGTGCACGACGTCGATTTTCTCGTCGCATCGTCAAATCCCGAGTCGATTATCGAATCGTTCGCTTCCCAGGAACTGGTTTCCAAGATTATCGCGCAAGGTTCCACCAAGGCGAGCATCTACCTGGAGAACGGTTTGCAATGTGATCTGCGAGTGGTATCGAACGATGAATTTGCCTGTGCACTGGCCTATTTTACGGGTAGCAAAGAGCACAATGTAGCCATGCGAGTGCGTGCTCTGGAGCGGGGCTACACGCTAAACGAATATCGACTCTCACCAAAAGAGGGGAGCAAAAAAGACGAGCCACCTGTCTTTGAATCGGAGGAGCAGCTCTATGATTTTCTTGGCCTCGTCTACGTAGAGCCGGAGCTTCGCGAAAACACCGGGGAAGTCGAAGCTGCCGAATCCGGAAATCTTCCGCAGTTGATTAAAAAAGAAAATCTCCGTGGCACTTTTCACAATCACACCACTGAGAGTGATGGAAAAAACACCCTCGAAGAGATGGCCGAAGCGGCCATTGATCTGGGGCTTGAATATCTCGGCATTGCTGACCACTCGAAGAGTTCTTTCCAAGCCAATGGCCTCGATGAAAAACGGCTTCGTTCGCAAATTGACGAAATCGGAAAGCTGAATCGCAAGTTTGTCGGAGACGGAACTGATTTCCGTATCTTCGCCGGGAACGAAGTCGACATCCTCAAGGACGGAAGTCTTGATTTCGAAGACGACCTTCTCGGTGAGTTGGATTATGTCGTCGCCTCGGTTCACAATGCGATGACTTTGTCGGAGAAAGACATGACAGAGCGGATAATCAAAGCCGTGAGCCATCCTGCTGTGACAATGTTAGGGCATCTGACGGGGCGGCTACTGTTGCAGCGCGAAGCATATGCGGTAAACGTTCCCGCCGTGATCGATGCCTGTGCCGAAACGGGAACCATCATTGAACTCAATTCGAATCCGTGGCGCCTCGACATGGATTGGCGATGGTGGAAGCTGGCGACCGAGAAAGGCGTGAAATGCGCGATCAATCCTGACGCGCATCGCACCACCCAGTTGGACTATCTCTGGTTCGGCGTGCGATTGGCTCGTAAGGGATGGCTTACCCGCAACGACGTAGTAAACACAATGACCCGCGAAGAAATCGAAGAACTCTTTCAACTCGACCCCATTTCATGAAACAATATTTACTTCAGGAAAATGATGACGGAAAACTTGCCGCCGTTCTCAATGAAACTCACACTCCTGATCCGGGCCCTGGTGAGGTGAGGGTGAAAATGGAAGCGTGTTCTCTGAACTACCGCGACCTGTTGATGAAGTCGGGCCTCTCTGCATCGAGTGGCGATGATGCAGTCATCCCGCTCTCTGATGGTGCAGGAGTCATCTCGGCTGTCGGCGAAGGTGTGAGTGTTTGGTGCGAGGACGATCGTGTTGCCCTGACATTTTTCCGGGATTGGGAAAGTGGGCCTTTTGACATGAAGTATCACAAGGCCGCGCGTGGGGGATCATGTGACGGTGTTCTCGCCGAGGAAGTGGTAACGCCTGTTCACAGTCTGGTGAGAGTTCCACAAGGATACAGTGCGACGGAAGCAGCCTGCCTGCCCTGTGCTGCGCTGACGGCGTGGCATGGTCTCATGGAAAGAAGTCGTCCGCTCGCAGAGGGGGAGACTGTGCTCTGCCTTGGCACGGGAGGTGTTTCGATCTTTGCTCTGCAGTTGGCAAAAGCTGCAGGAGCGAGGGTCATCGTGACAAGCAGCTCGGACGAGAAACTCCGGCATGCGTCAGAAATGGGGGCAGATGAGACGATCAATTACCGCGAGAATCCGGATTGGGAAAAAGTGGTTTTTGAAAAAACGAATCAGCAAGGTGTCGATCATGTCATCGAAGTAGGCGGACCGGGAACACTGGAGAAATCCATGAGTTCTGCAGGGGCGGGAGGTTCGATTGCCCTGATTGGGGTGCTAACCGGATTCGATGCGCCGGATGCGAGCCTGTTTCCTCTTGTGACGAAGAATCTGGATCTGTCAGGAATTTACGTGGGCAACCGCGAAATGTTCGAGCGCATGAATGCTTTCCTGACGGAGCATGAAATCCGTCCCGTGATTGACCGGGAGTTTGCCTTCGAAGAGGCAGGCGAGGCCTACGACTACCTCGAAAGTGGATCTCACTTCGGAAAAGTTGTCGTGCGGGTGGGGTGATGAATGGGACCGGCTGCTTTAGCTGCCGCCATCAGCCTCGATTTTTGCGACTGAAGTCGCCACTCCTCTGCCTTTCACTTTGCGCAGACCTTTTCGTATAAACCGAGCGTCTCTTTCGCGATCTCGGCCCAGCTGAAGGCGTTGAGCACGCGCTGTCTTCCCGCTTTACCCATTGTGTCGCAGCGCTCTTGATCCTGAACCAGCTCATTGATCGCTGCTCCGAGGTCTTTTGCAAATGCGTCCGGGTCAGTCGCTTCGAAAGGTGATTCGGTCTGTTGCTCCAGAGGAACGAGTGTTCCGGTTTCGCCGGGAATGATGATCTCTTTCATCCCGCCAACCTCAGAGGCGACGACGGGCGTTTCGCAGGCCATTGCTTCAAGGTTGATAATTCCAAAGGGTTCATAAATCGAAGGACAGCAGAACACGCGGGCGTGGCTGTAGAGCGCAATTTTCTCTTCCGTCGAAACCATTTCCTGAATCCAGATGATATTCCCGTCGAAGCCTTCGCGCGCTCGGTCAACGGCCTGAGACATTTCTGCTGCGATGTCTTGTGTGTCGGGAGCGCCAGCGCAAAGAACGACCTGAGTATCCGGATCGAGATGCTGGATCGCATTGACGAGATGGATGATTCCTTTCTGACGGGTGATGCGGCCAACGAAGAGAACAAAAGGCTTGTCAGGATTGATGCTGTATTTTTCGAGAACCTCGGGAGATTCGGTGGGGACGTATTCGTCAGGATCGATACCGTTGTAGATCACGGGGACTTTCGATTCGTTGACGTCGAAATGCCGGAGAATGTCTTCGCGCGTTTCTTCGGAAACGGCGATGACGGCATCAGCCATTTCGATGGCCGTTTTCTCGAGCCAGAGCGTGAAGTCATACCCTCCGTCAAGTTGTTCGCGCTTCCAAGGGCGGAGCGGCTCGAGCGAGTGCACCGTAAGAACGAGGGGGATGCCGTAGTTGAGTTTCGCGAGGACACCGCCGAAGTGCGAATACCAGGTGTGAAGATGGACGACATCGGCGTCGATGTTGGTGGTGTTGAAATCAAGGCAGTTCTGCAGCGCGGAGAATACCGAATGCAGAGCGGTTGGTGAGGTGTAATCCGAGCGGTCCGTCGCAAAGCCCTGAACGGTCGGGTTTCCCTCATCGACTTTCTGATCACCAAAACAGCGAACCTCGACATCACATAGGCGGGCTAATTCGCGTGAGAGATACTGAACGTGAATGCCAGCTCCTCCGTAAATATTGGGAGGAAATTCGTTGGTGAGTAGAAGCGACTTCATTCTGGCAAGACCATTCCTGTCGGGCCGCGAAGTAAGTGGAGAATAGTCTAGAGTTCAACTGTAGACTTCCACTGCGCCACTTCGATCTTTCCATTGTGGCGATTCTGCAATTCCTCCTGCAGAGCTTCAGATTGCTCCGGCTCCCCGTGAACGAGGAAGACCCGCTCTTTTGAGCCACCCATAGCATTGAAATATTCCAGCAATTCTCTTTTGTCGGCATGCCCGCTGAATGAATCCAGGATTTCGACATCGGCTCTGAGATTAAAAGTATCGCCGAGGATTGGGACTTCTTTCCAGCGATTCCGGATTTTCCATCCGAGCGTGTTCTCAGCGCAGTATCCCACAAAGAGAATCGTATTCTTCGAATCTTCGATGTTGTTGCGGAGGTGGTGAAGGATGCGGCCCGCCTCGCACATTCCTGAGGCGGAAATGATGATCGCGGGTTGATTCAGCTCGTTGAGTTTTTTGGACTCGGAAACCTTGCGAACCATGGAGAGCGATTCGAAGCCGAAGGGGTTTCGTTTTTCAAAAAGGAAATCATAAACTCTCTGGTTGAAGCACTCGGGGTGAATTCGGAAAATCTCTGTGGCATTCACGGCGAGGGGACTGTCGACGTAAATTGGCACGTCTGGAATTTCTCCGGATTCGGTCAATTCGTGGAGAACGTAGATGAGTTGTTGTGTCCGCTCGACCGCGAATGCTGGGATGATCACCTTCCCGTTTTTCTCTAGTGCCCTGACGAGGATGTCGCGCAACAGGTGATTTGCCTGCGTTGGCAATTCGTGTTCGCGATTGCCATAGGTGCTTTCCATGATGAGATAGTCGACGTCATTGGCGATAACGGGATCACGAAGAAGTTCGTTGTCGCCTCGACCGACATCGCCGGAGAAGAGAAGGCGCTTCTTTTCCCCGTTTTCAACAATATCGAGAATTATCTGGGCCGATCCGAGGATGTGACCGGCGTCGATGAAAGTGAGGGAGATGCCATCCGCAATCGGAATGGAGCGCTCGTATCCGATGTTCACAAAGTGTCGGACGCATTCCTCGGCATCCTGTTCCGAATAAAGTGGTTCGAGAAGTTTCTCGCCTCTCTTTTCCCGACGCTTGTTGAGCCACTTCGTATCCTGAATCTGGATGCGCGCCGAATCCGTCAGCATGATCTGGCAGAGGTCGCGCGTTGCGAAAGTGGAGTAGATGTTCCCGTCGAAGCCATTCTTTGTGAGGTTGGGCAGATTGCCACTGTGATCGATGTGCGCGTGAGAAAGCACGACAGCGTCGATGGAGGAGGGGTCGAAGAGGAAGTTACGATTTCGATCCCAGGAGTCGTCACGCCGTCCCTGATAGAAACCGCAATCGAGAAGAATGCGGGAGCCATTTGCTTCGAGGAGGTGCTGTGATCCGGTGGTTGTCCCGGCGGCTCCGCAAAAGGTAATTTTCATGAAGGATTTCTAACGGTGTATACCCAGTGCGGCAAGTGTGGATACAGAATCAAAAATACGTTCTTTTCACATTTCACTGCGGTTTCCCATAATTATCAGGATCAAAAAGATAGAAGATTTAAAATTTTTAGCGTAAATTCACATTATTTTGTTGCCTTGATTATAAACTTATCTTAAATTCATAGTCATGAACCGGATTGAGACCACTATTCTAACTCTGTCAGCCGCCGCCCTTCTTGTTCCCTCTATCGGAGCAGAGGAACCGAACGCTACGAACCTTGACAATCGGATTTCAGCTATTGAGGCTCGCCTCGAGTCGATTGAAGAAGCCATTCGTGGAAACACTGGCTCCTACTCATACCAGGAGCAGGCTACTCTGGATGCGACCAACATCCCCACGACGCAAAACCTCTCCACCAGTAATGAGACTTATGTCATTCAAGAAGGTGACAGCCTTGGCAGCATTGCTCGAAAGCATGAGATCGAGCGAGCTGACCTTCTCGCCGCCAATCGCCTCAGCGAAGGCCAGCCCATTTACATTGGAGAGACACTCATCATTCCTGGGGTCAAAGCTCCAGCTCCAGCTCCCGCTCCCGCTCCAGCGCCTGCACCAGCTTCAGAGCCTCCCGTCCCGCAGGTGGAGGAGAAAAAGCAGGTCGCTAAAAATGACAGCAAGCCGGCACCGGCTAAAGAAAAGTCTGTCTTCGTAGGGGAGACAAAGAAGGCACCAGCCAAGGGCAAGAGCCACACGGTTGGGAAGGGCGATACTCTTACCAACATTGCTTCCCGTCACGGAACTGATGTGAAGTCTCTCGAGTCGGCCAACGGACTCCGCACGGATGTTATCAGCATTGGACAAGTGCTTACCATCCCAGGCGCGCCGCAGGAGGTTGCTGACAAAACGAATGAAAAGGCTCCTGAGTCGCAGGCTCCGAAGTTTCAGTATGACAATCCACTTCTCCGCACCAACGAGACGTATGGTCACTATACGGTGAAGAAGGGGGACAATCTCTACGCTCTCGCTCGTGATTTCTTCACTAACATGGGCGAACTCCAGCGTCTCAATCGTCTCGGAGAGAAAACTCTGATTTATCCTGGCAACGACATCATCGTTCCGACTTCGAAGTATAACGAGTATCACAACAGCAAAGATGTTGCCACGCGCTAGGACCACACCGCACACAAATTTGTCTCCGATGCCTTCCCGGGCTGTTGAGAGACATAGTTGAGTGGTCAGAAAGCCCGGTCTCGCAAGGGACCGGGTTTTTCTTATGTAGAAAGGGCTATCTCCCTAACTTCGCCGCCATCTCTACGGCTTCAAACAAGCTCCGCGAATTAGCCTTTCCCTGCCACGCAATATCCAGTGCCGTTCCGTGATCGACTGATGTTCGGACGATAGGCAGGCCGAGCGTGGTGTTCACGGCTCGATCAAAAGCGAGAGCCTTTAACGGAATGTGCCCCTGATCGTGATACATGCAGATGAAGGCATCGGTCTCCTTTCTTCTCCAATCGAGAAATGCGGTGTCGGGAGGCAAGGGGCCCTCAAGAATCGCCCCGTCTTGCGCGACGCGGTTCATCGCGGGTATGATGATTCGCTCTTCTTCCCGATTTCCAAACAGCCCGCCCTCGCCGGCGTGGGGGTTCAAGCCGCAAACCACCATTTTGGGTTCACGCCCCCGGATGCGTTTCATTGCACTGCGAGTCAGCTCAATCACATCGACGATTCGGTCTTCCGTGATGAGAGAAGGGACTTCGAAAAGGCCGACGTGAACAGTGACGAAGCTCGCCGTGACTTCATCGGAAACCTGGAGCATGCAGGAACGCTCCGCCTTGGTCCGGTTGGTGAAAATTTCTGTGTGTCCAGGGAAGTGGATCCCTGCACTGTGAAGGGCTTCCTTGTTGATCGGAGCGGTCGCGACACCGGCGACGACACCGTCGAGCGTCAGGTCAATCGCCTTGGTGATGAAATCGTAAGCCGCTTGGCCCGTGCTTGGATTGATCTTTCCGGGCGCGAAGTCATCCATTGAGATATCGGCTGCGTCAAAGACTCCGGGCTGGTAAGCGCTTGATAAATTAGACTGGGAATAGATGGCCGGGGAAAACGGTTTTCCCGTCCTCTCCGCGCATGCAGATAGGACTCGTTGACTTCCAAAAACGATGGGAGTGCACAGTTTCGCGATCTCCTCGTTGGCCAAAAGATCGAGGCAAATCTCTGGCCCGACCCCGGCGGGGTCGCCCATGGTCACGGCAATGCGAGGAAGGTTCATTGCGGGAAAAAACGCGTGGAAGGGTCTTTCGTCAACGGGCGAAGCAGTCCCGGTCGATAATTTCGACTCCGATCAAACAGGGTTCACTCTCTGGCTAAACAGGGTTTGCTCCATTTCCCAACAATCTTGGGTCACTCGACCTGTGTCTCGGCTTCCTCTTCCAGGGTAGCTTCTCCTTCAGCGACCGTTACGGTGGTCTCTTCCGCGGGCTCCAGGGGTGGAGGGGGCGGAGGGATTTCCACGATGATACGGACTTCGCCAGCATCGATTTGCTCGATGGATTTGGTATTCTGAATCGAAACCCGCTCGAGTCCGACGCCGCTTTCGGCAAGGAGTCTTCTCGCCTCGTTGCCTCGTTTTTCGAGTAGATAGTCTCCGTAGGCTCCCGTTGAGGTTTCGTATTTCACGGGCTTGATCAGCACGCGATTGCCGGCGAGCGGTGGGGTGTTGAGTTGCTTTGCGATGCCTGCGATGAGGGACGTTTGGTTGGCCTGGAGAAGAAAGGAGTTTCTGGAAAAACGGACCGGGTCGAGGTGAACGTATTTGTTGTGTGGTTCTGGGACCTGTTTAACCGTGGGGAAAATTCCAGAGCTGAGTGGGAAAGTCGGAGCTGGCTGGTCTTCCTGCATCAGGGGGATGGCGCGGAGCGGTCCCTTGGAAGTAGCAGGCGGAATCGTTGTCGTGATCGTGGTAGGTGCCGTCTTCGCTGGGGCCGTGCCATCGATTGGGCTGAGATCGGCTAGCATCAGCATAGTGGGAAAAATTTTATCGAGGGCGAGACCGGGCGATTCGAATTTCTCCGCAGCACTGGGATAGTAGTCGAAATCGATGAGAGGGCCGGAAACCTCTTGGCCCGTCGAAAGTTTCACTGAGATTTTTGGCAGGTCGTCGGAGTTGACGATGCAGATGCGATTGATGATGTCCCGGTCGCCGAGGATTGGATCCGTGCGGATCTTGAGTGCGGTCATCGTGATGACGCTGTCGGTAAGACCGCTCAGCACGATTGCGTCGTCCCAGATGGCGAGGCCGCCCTCGTGGGTTGAGATGCCGATCTCTGCGATCAGGCTGGTGAGATCGTGGGTGTTGGGAAAGTCGATTTCTGAATCGGTTCGAACTCCCTCGTTGATAAATTTCAGATCTGGACGGACGCTTTTGACGGCGCGCGCCAATTCGAGTCCAGTTTCTTCATCTGGGACCGCGCCTGAAAAGGAGACTCCTTTTTCCTCAAACTTCACTGCGAAAAGCGGCGCCTCATCTGTTCCGAGCACGACACTTCCCATCCACGCAAAGGCGAGGGCAGGAAGAGTTTTTCGGATCAAGTAGGAGGAAGGCATCGGAAACTGCGATTACGATACGCAGGGTCGGCGCAAGCAGCCCGACATTACATCCTGTGAATGCAGGGTAAGTCAAACCTTTCAGTGCACTTGCGAGCGGGCCAATTTTCGTGTTTTTGTGATGAAATGCGCTCCAGTCTCGACGGAGCAAGCTCTGCTCTGATAACTTATCGGTGATGGTGGATCAGGCTAGAACGACAGCACTGGCAGCAATTTTGACGATTGCCTCCCATGCTGGCGGTGGCTTTGCCGAGGAGAAAATCTGCGAAATTCAAATTCTCGATGAGGAAAACGGATGGCCCGTTCCCATCGTCGAATTGCGGACGACAAACAGCGTCCGCTTTTTCTCCGCATCGTGGTTCCGTCGCCTGGAGTGGTTTTCGGAAAAAATGGGTCAGTGTTTTCACACAAAAGGAAGGGAAATCTTCGAGGCTGGGAGAAATCTGGTATGCCGAAGCGAGTAGCCCGATGGGGCCGTGAGAAAATGTGATTCAGGTAGTCACTCATGACAACTACACCTTCTACAACCCGCGGCTGCACCCGGATCTGACGGATGTCGACTCGCCCATCCTTTTATTTGAGGGGACTTTCACTCACACCTTTGCCGAACGCGCCACACCCGTGCCGCAGCACGACTACAATCAGGTCATGTATCGGCTGGATCTAGATGATCCGATATTTGATTAGGTAGGCTACTCAGTCGTGAAGGTGAACTCCCCACCCGCAAAGTCGCACCGGATCTTGTCGCCATCCTTGAACTTACCATCGAGCAGATCAAGGCTGAGGGAATCGAGAATGCGATTCTGAATCACACGCTTGAGCGGGCGTGCTCCGTAGGCGGGGTCGTAGCCTTCGGTAGACACCTGGCTGAGCGCCGCACCTGACAAATCGAGCTCCAATCCCTGTGCGGCGAGGCGCTTCTTGACGCGGGCGAGCTGGATCGTGACGATCTCTTTGATGTCTTCCTCGCTGAGCCGGTCGAAGATTATGGTCTCGTCGATACGGTTGATGAACTCGGGGCGGAAATGCCCGCGCAGACACTCGGTCACGAGGGCTTCGCGTTGCTCCTGGTTGTCTTCCGACATGATGTGTTCGGATCCGATGTTGCTTGTCATGATGATGACGGTGTTTCTGAAATCCACGGTCCGACCCTGTCCATCGGTGATGCGGCCATCATCGAGAACCTGAAGAAGGACGTTGAACACGTCTGGGTGCGCTTTTTCGACCTCATCGAAGAGAACAACGGAGTAGGGCTTGCGACGGACCGTCTCGGAAAGTTGGCCGCCTTCTTCGTACCCGACGTAGCCGGGAGGCGCTCCAATAAGTCTGGCGACGGCGTGTTTCTCCATGTATTCGCTCATATCGATGCGGATCATGGAGTGTTCGTCGTCGAAAAGGAATTCGGCTAGCGAGCGGGAAAGCTCTGTCTTTCCGACGCCGGTGGGTCCGAGGAAAAGGAAAGAGCCGATGGGGCGGTTTTCATCCTGTAGGCCGGCACGGGCGCGTCGCACGGCGTTGGAGACGGCAGTAATCGCTCTGCGCTGTCCGATGATCCGATCGCCGAGGCGATCTTCCATGGCGACGAGCTTGGAGCGCTCACCTTCCTGGAGGCGCGAAACGGGGATGCTGGTCCACGAACTGACAACTTCGGCGATGTCCTCTTCCGTGACTTCCTCTTTGAGAAGCCGGGAGGAACTCTGCATTTTGCCGAGCTCAGCCTGGGCGCTCTCCAATTCCTCTTCCTTGTTTGGGATGAGACCGTATTGGATTTCGGAAGCGCGTCCGAGGTTATTTTCCCGCTGCGCCTGCTCGAGTTCCAGCTTGAGTTGCTCTAGCTCCTCCTGCACGGCATTGGCACGGTCAATGACAGCCTTTTCATTATGCCACTGGGCTTTGAGGGCGTCGGCTTGTTCACGGAGATCGGCAATCTCTTTTTCGACTTTGCCAAGGCGATCTTTGCTCCCGTCATCTTTTTCTTTCTCGAGAGCCTGACGTTCCATTTCGAGCTGCATGCTCTGCCGCTCGAGCTGGTCGATTTCGGTGGGCAGGCTGTCGAGTTCGATCTTGAGGCGCGAAGCTGCTTCGTCGATGAGATCGACGGCTTTGTCGGGGAGGAAACGATCCGAGATGTAGCGATCACTCAGCGAAGCTGCGGCGACGAGAGCGGCATCCTGGATGCGCACACCGTGGTGCACTTCGTAGCGCTCCTTGATTCCTCGCAGAATCGCAATGGTGTCTTCGGCGCTCGGTTCGTTAACCATGACAGGCTGGAAGCGGCGCTCGAGGGCGGCGTCTTTTTCGATGTATTTGCGATATTCGTCGAGAGTTGTCGCACCGATCGTGCGCAGCTCGCCACGGGCGAGTTGAGGTTTGAGCAGGTTGGATGCATCTACAGCGCCTTCGCTGGCTCCGGCACCGACGATGGTGTGAAGCTCGTCAATGAAGAGAACGATTTCGCCGTTACTGTCGGTGACCTCCTTGAGAAACGCTTTCAGTCGATCCTCGAATTCACCCCGGTATTTGGCACCGGCGATCATGGAACCGATGTCCATCGCGATGAGGCGCTTGTTTTTCAGCGACTCAGGCACGTCGCCGCTGACAATGCGTCTGGCGAGCCCTTCTGCGATGGCTGTTTTACCGACACCAGGTTCACCGATGAGAACGGGATTGTTCTTGGTGCGGCGACTCAGAATCTGCATGATGCGGCGAATCTCCTCGTCGCGCCCGATAATGGGATCGATCTTTCCTTCGCGAGCAATCGCGGTGAGATCAGTTCCGTATTTTTCGAGAGATTGGTATTTCCCTTCCGGATCCTGATCGCTTACTCGCTGGCTTCCGCGGACTGATGCAATGGCACTCTGAAGCGAATTTTCATCCACTCCAATCTGTTGGAGCAGGGCTTTGAGATCAGCGTGACCTTCGCGCGTGATGGCGAGGAGAACGTGCTCAACGCTGGTATATTCGTCCTGCATTTCGCCGCGGAGTTTCTCGGCCGTATTCATGACCGCGCGAAGATCGGAGCTCACGTAAACCTGCTGGCCGGCGTTGCCTTGAACGGAAGGGAGTTTCTCAAGAAGAGCTTCGACTCCGCTGCGCAGCGTGCCAGGGTCAGCACCGAGCTTGGAAAGGATCGGGCCTGTGACACCCTCCGCTTGCTGCAAGAGCTCGTGGAAGAGGTGCAGGCTGCTCAGTTCGGCATGACTGCTATTGTTGGCAAGGTTCTGCGCTTCTTGAAACGCTTCCTGCAATTTGAGCGTGAATTGATTCGGATTCATGGGGAAGGGCGCGGCTCTTAAGTGGCAATAAAAATGGGGTTTTAATTTCGCATGTTTGCCACCGTCAGATTGGTGTCAGACGGGCAAATAGTGCTGTTATTTGGTATTTTAGATTACCATTGCAGGTTTTTGTTCAAAAAAAGATTCACGTTCTTCCTGCGTTTGCATCACACAGAAATCAACGTGACTAAAAGAACAACATCCGCGCTCCGGCAATCGCGGAAAAGGCGTAGAGCAGCACCTCAAAGGCTCGTTGTGGAACCAGGGCGATCAGCTTTCTTCCGAGGAAAATGCCAATAACTAGGGCTGGTAGTAGAAGCAGATTCAATTTCAACGATTCGGGATTGATGAGATCGAGTTGTCCGAGCAGCGGCATTTTGAAAAGATTCACGAGGAGAAAAAATCGGGCACCGATCCCGAGGAACTCCATCTTCGGCATCTTATGGACGAGGGCGTAGATCGAGTAGACCGGTCCCGCCGCATTCGCCAGCATGGTAGAGACCCCGATGAGAACGCAGCTGATCCATCGAAAAAAGCGGGAGTCCGGCAGGTGTTCGAGAAATTCTTTCCGGAACTCCCGGATCAGTTGCAGCCCGAACATCAGGAGAATGATTCCACCGATGACTCGCCGGGCCGTCGCTTCTTCGATGATGTCGAGCAGCCACCACGCTGCAAGAATGGAAACAAAGGTCACCGGGACGAGCGGCCAGATCATTTTCCAGTTCGCGTGCTTCCAGAATAGCGGAAGCACAATGACGTCGCAAACGACGAGGAGCGGAAGAATGATCCCGACACTGTTTTTCGCGCCAAAGATCTCGGCAATGACGAGAACATTGACGATCGCAAGTCCGGGAAAGCCGGTTTTCGACACTCCGAGGCTGAACGCACCGAAAGAGGCGAGAGCAATAGTGATCCAGGTTACGTCGTAGGGGAGATTCACAGGTGGAACGTCACCTACGGTGGAAAAGGAAAGTAGGCAAACAGTAAGAGCTTTTGATCGAGCCTGCTGCAGCTGGGGTCTGTGAGCCTGGATTGTGTGGGATTCGGCCGAATGACGACCACTCTGGCCTCACAGAGGCCGCGGGGCTGGCCTTCCAGCTACAGATGTTCCACTCCACCTCCTGCCCGTCGTCGGTCTCGTCGAGGCTGAGGTTCAGTCTTGGAGACCAGAAGTGCCGGTCTTCCTCGGTGATACGGATGTTAATGAAACTGGGAAACGATTTCACATCGCAGCGCGCATCAGATGCTTCGAGAGCGGAAACGATCGCTTCCCGCGCGTCCTCGGTTGGCATAACGAGGATTTGGTGAAAGCGGGGCCGGACGTGAAGTCTACTCATAGGACCTTGAATTCCGTCGAATGGAGCAGGTCACTGTCAATCAACGACAAAGCGTTGATCTTGTGGAAAGATGCGCAAAGATTGCTACTGCGATCTCCTGACTTCGCTGTTGAAATTGAGCCGCGAACCTGTAATCGTTGGAATTGTCAGAAGAGCCCATGACTTTGTTTTGGGTCATCGAAGATCCCCTGCATGATCCAAGTCAAAAACCTCACCAAGAAGTATGCCGGTCGCACGGCTGTCGACTCGATTTCTTTCGAGGTGGGAAAAGGTGAAATCGTTGGCTTTCTTGGTCCGAATGGTGCGGGGAAAAGCACGACCCTGCGGATGCTCACCTGTTTTCTTTCGGCGACGGAGGGAACCGCCTCGGTCGCGGGTTTTGATATCTACGATGACTCGATCGAGGTGCGGAAACACGTCGGATACATGCCGGAAAACGTTCCTCTGTATCCAGATATGCGTGTGATCGAGTATTTGCTGTTTCGCGCTCGACTCAAAGGGATGCGAGCCCGTGAGGCGAAGCGAGCTGTCGAAGAGGCGATGGACATCTGCAGTTTGGCCGAGCGAAAGTTCAGCATCATCGCGACGCTTTCAAAAGGTTACAAGCAACGTGTTGGTCTTGCGGATGCCTTGGTGAACAAACCGGAACTTCTCATACTCGATGAACCGACCAACGGTCTCGATCCCAATCAAATTCGCCAGTCGCGCGAGTTGATCAAACACCTCGGTGAACGACATACAATTCTCATTTCTACTCACATCCTGTCGGAGGTGGAGATGACCTGCGGTCGTGTCGTCATTATCGATCGCGGAAAGATAAAGGCTTCGGATACGCCGCAGAATCTGATCCGTCGACTTCGCCGTCCGGGCGAGATCATTCTGGAGATGAAAGGCGACGCTGAATCAGTGGAAAAGAAACTCGTAAAGCTCGATGGCGTCGAAAACGTGACTTCCTCACAGGCCTACGGTGGCTGGAGTGTATTCAATTTGAAGACGGATCCGAGTATCGACGTGCGCGAAGATGTCTTTTCATTAGTGCAGTCGTCAGGTTGGAAAATTCGCGAACTCGCGAGTCGGGCCGCGTCTTTGGAAGACGCTTTCGTTGATCTGGTCAGCAATTCGGAGGAACAGGCGAAATCGAACGTCGAAGAAACGGAGGAAATTACATCATGAAAAAGATTACTCATTTCCTGCTGACCATTGCGATGTTGGTAGTTGTGTCAGGCGTTGTGGCGCAGGACAAGCACCCGTTGGAAGACTATTTTCAGGCCGAAATTCTTACCGATAAAGCGATGAAAGAGGTCTTGGTTGATCTCGAACTTGACTATGGTTCAACTCCTACAAAACTCGAAGCAGAAATCTATCACACGAACTTGGAGAGGAAGATTGTCGGTCTGAAAGTGGAAGTGGAGAGTGCCGACAAGAGTTTGAAGTATGAGATGGTCATCGAGTTAGAAGCGATGCCTTATGAAAAGGCAATGGGAGAGCAAATTATTTTCCGTTCCGCAGATCTCCGCGACGAAGGGGTGACGCTGAAAGTGATAGAAATCCGCTACGAAGAACTGCCCGTTATCGACGACATGATCACCGAGGCGAGAGAGGAAGAGGAGGAGGGCAAAGATGAATGACTCCCCGACCCTCCTGAAGGATAGGCGAAAGAGGTTTACATCTCTGCTCTAACCCTGTTAGGCCACCGACTGAACCTTGTTAGGCACTACTCTATTATGCGAACCTTCTCCATCCTCTTCCAAAAAGAGCTGCGATCTTTTTTCCTATCGCCGCTCGCGTGGATTGTGATGGCCTTGTTCACCTTTCTGAACGGGTGGCTCTTCGCGAGCATGGTGAACGCAATGCGATTGCGAGTCAGTCCTCGCAGCCTGGTTTACAATCTGTTTGATTCAGGCTGGTTCTGGATGGGCTTTTTCATTCTCTTTCCTCTGATCACGATGCGGCTTTTTGCCGAGGAGAAAAAGATGGGTACCATCGAAGGGCTTCTGACGGCTCCGGTAAGGACTTCCGAGGTGGTGTTGGCAAAATATTTGGCCACTCTGGTAGTCTACCTGATCATTGTGGCTCCCGTGTTTTTCTTTTTCCCGCTGTTTCAATGGATCACGGGTGAACAGGCTGCTTTTCAGTCGGGAGCATTCTGGGGAAGCGCACTCGGGCTGGGGTTGATTGGGATGTTTCATGTCGCGATCGGGACCCTTGCTTCAGCGGTGACGGCGAACCAATTGATTGCCGCGATGCTGACTTTTGTATTTGTGATGCTGCATTATTTCTTCGGTTTCATGGAGCGTTTCGGACTGGTGACAGGCTCAACCTGGAGTGAGACCTTGACCTATTTTTCCACCATCGAACATATGCATTCGCTGAGCGAAGGGCTCATCGACAGCCGACCGATCGTTTATTACGTGAGTTTCAGTATAGTGCTGATTGCAATCACACACCACGTGCTGGAATCCCGGAAGTGGCGGACCTGACAAAACAACATGGCAGAGAAAAAACAGGAAGAGGCAAAGGCTGACGCAACGCCAAAAGATTCTCCGAAATCGGAGAAGGCGAAAAATCGTGCCGCGAAGCTGCGCTCTGCCGGGCGAAAGGTCGAGCGTCGCAAGACTGCCTTGCTTGTTTTTGCTCAGCTCTTGCTGATATCGGTTATTTTCTTTCAGGTGAATTACCTGAGCTGTCGTCGCCATTCTACCTGGGACCTGACGCAGAACCAGCGATTTACTTTGTCGGATACGACTCGCAATTATCTGGAGAGTATCGGAGGCGAGGTGAGAATCGTGATGGCGTTTTTGGGTACTTCGGAACTGTATCCGGAGGTGAAAGGATTGGTTTCGGAATACGACCGAATCGGAGGCGAGCGGATTGTTGCGGAGTATCTGGATCTAAGCCGCAGCCGGGCGCGTCTTTCGGAATTGAAAGACAAGCATCAGCTGCGATTCAGTGGTGATCAGGTTGTGATTCTTGGTGAGAACGGTCGAATCAAAGTGATTCCAGCCGAGGAAATGGTGAGCCGCGATTCCAACAGTGGTCGCGTATCGCAGTTTCGTGGAGAAGAAGTGCTGACGGCCGCTTTGCTGGGAGTGACGGAACAGCGACAGCGAAAAATTTATCTCGTGGCAGGAAGCCGTCCTGCCGATGAGTTGGTCCCGATTGCCTCTCAAATTCAGCCGCTTGCGGCGGCGCAGAATGCTCGCCTCGAAAGTATCGTCTTGGAGGGAATCCAGACGATCCCGGAAGATGCGGATGCTCTATTCTTCCCGGGGAATGCGAGGGATATCAGCGAGCGCGAGATGGAAATGGTGAAGGAATTTTGGGAGGTTCGTCAGGGTGGTTTATTGATTTTTCTTGACCCCGGCGCGCAGACTCCCAACCTTGATCGGCTGCTTCGTGAGAATGGGGCTGCTCCCAACCCGGACCGAGTGCTTACTGTGCCCGGGATTGCTTCCCAACCCATTTACAATGTCCCTGTCGGCATGATGCCGGGCGGCGGCCCGACACGAGATCTGCCAGCGCTGTCGACGCAATTGTCTGGCCGGACAAAGTCGATCGACGTTCTTTTCGAGGACGATCTGCTCCTTTCTGAAAACATTCGACCACGTCCGCTGATGGTTGCGAGCCAGGGATACTGGGGAGAAATGGAATACCAGAACGAAGAAATTTCCTACAATCCCGACATCGATAATGGCCCGCCGGATCTAGTCTACACTGCGGCTTCGGTTGAGAAGGGTGTTCTCGGGGATTCGGACTTGGCCCAGGGAAGTTCGCGCCTCGTTGTGGTCGGCAATGCGAGTCTGATCGCACCAGATGGCAATACTTCAAAAGTGGCTGCGGATTTTACAATGGCTTCGCTGAACTGGATCATGAATCGGGAGGAACTGATGGGGATTTCACCGCGACGTCCGACTTCTTTTACTCTGAATATTTCTCCCGCCGATTTTGGTCTGTTGCAGTCGCTGGCTATTTTCGTGATGCCAGGATTGGCTCTGATTGCAGGTGGTTTTGTGTGGATGAGGAGGCGCGCGTAATTTGAGGGAACGAAGATGAGAGTTTCGACAACCATAGCGCTCGCGGTGATCTCGATTATTCTCGGGATTTTGATCATTGGATTCAACCGCGGCCCGGATTTTGATGATGCAGCAGCAACAAATGTGCTGGCCCGATTTGCTCCGGAAGGGGTTGATAAAATCGTAATCGAAAAAGGGCCTGCAAAGGTGAAGCTCCTGAAACGAGGAGAGTGGTTTTTTGCTGAGCCAGAGCAGGATCGTGCCGACTCACAGCTGATCGCGAAATTGCTTGATGAGTTGAATCACCTTTCAATCATTGATGAGTTCGGAGAAGGGGAGCAGGAACTCACCCCGACCCAACTCGGTGTGGAAGGGGACCAGGCCATTCGGATTCAATTGTCGGGTAAGCCGGAAGATGGCGATGAGATCAATTCGTCTCTCGTGCTCGGAGCTGAGGCTCCTCGACAAAATGCGATTTACGCTAAGCGAAGGGACGGTATTTATGTTGTTGACGGGAATCCGAGGCAGTGGGTCGAGCAACCGCTCGCGATGTTGCGTGATCGCCGTCTCATCAGTGCTCCGGTCGAGGCGATTGTGCAGCTTGGGATCACTCGATCAACTGGAAAGCTGGCTTTGCAGCGAAAAATCACGCCGCCGCGTCAGAACTGGGCATTGATTGATCCAGTTCAGGTGTGGGCCAGTCCCGAGAGGGTGGAGGAATTGCTTACGGAGCTTTCCGGTCTCGCAATTCAACAGGTCGTTACTGCTGATGGTGGGGAAACAAAAATTCCCAACCCACTGCCGGACGATGCCGCAGTGATCCAGTTGGCAGTTTTTGGCTATGAAAAACCGCTCACGGTCTACCTGCAGCAGGTCGAAGCCCCGCCGGTGGCGGGAGCACCCGCGATCGTTGAGGCGCGCATATCCGATCGCCCTGGGGTGTATCGTTTCCCCAGCTTGATTCTGTCGAAGTTGCCCACGGAGGCGGATGAGATTCGTGACCGGACTCTGGCTCGGATTCCCCACCAGTTCCTCGAGTCGATTTTTATTCAAAGTCGGATTGATCCGGATGTGATTCTGCGATCCGAGCCTGCTGCCGAGGGCTTGCGTTGGAAGGTGGCTTACAATGATGAGTTTTTCGATGCCAACCAGGCGAAAGTGGCAGGTCTTGTCGCGGGAGTTAATGAGGCTGCGATTCAAACTTTCATTTCGGACGGCGGCGCAAATTTCGCTGAGTATGGGCTGCAGCCTCCGGCGAGAAAGGTGACCTTCAATATCAAGATTCCTGCCCAGCCGGGCCCTGACGGTACATCAATACAGCCGCAGGCTTTGACGCGGGTTCTGAATCTCGGTTGGCAACAGGGCGAGGAACAGCGGCTTTTCGCGAACTGGGAAGGCGAGCCTCATGTCTATGAACTGGATCCGACCTTTGTGAACTTGATAGCAACGCATCCAGTAAAGTGGCGATCTCTGAACGTTTTGACCTTTCACAAGATTCATCTCGATTCGATTACCCGTGAGCTTCCTGGAATGGAAAAGCTGAAGCTGACATACGACTACAAGACTGACAGGTGGAAGGCGATGCGAAATGGGGTTGAGGTAAACACGCTGGATGTTCTTTCTGCGGCCCGTTTGCAGGAGCGCCTTGGGTCGTTGCGATGTTCAAGCTGGTATTTTTCGATCGCGAATGCGATCAAGGCGATAGACAACCCTTCGGCCACTTTTACAATCGTTACCCGCAAACTGGACCCGGCTGTTGGCGAGGCCAGACCGAAAACGTATTTGTTGAAACTGGCACCGGCGAATATGGTAACCCCCAACACCTCCGAGCAACTCTACTTTGGCGTTCTGGAAGAACCTGATTCGATAGATCGGGGATTGCCGGAAGTATTTCTCATAGATCATGGGGCATATGGAAACCTCATTCGACCTGTTACGACCTCACGTGCGACCAACTAGTTGGCTGGCACTGCTAACTGTCGGGAAATGTCTTCGATTCGATGAAGCGGGTTCTGTCCTTTGAGAGGTCTCCCAATTTGAAAGTATCGTCTTTGTCGTCCCTCTTTTTTCCAGATTTAAGCTGTCGGAAGAATTCTTTTAAAAACACATCATTGGCTTCGATAAGGAATCGTGAGTCATCCTCCTCCTTGGCCACAATCTTGGGTGCGGCCAGGATTGCTTCCGAAATATTCGCGTCGGAGGCCCGTCGTAGCGCGCTGTCGGGGCTGAAATAAAAGGCCGTATTCTCTCCGACGAATTCCAGCTTGTCGAAATGCCGACGAATCGTGAAGATTTTCGACCGGCTGAATTGCCCGCGGAAAAAGCCAAGTTCGGGAACGCCATCGAGAGTGTGGCTGAAATGAATGAACTCCCGTTGGTGGTCCTCTCCGGACAGTTGGTTCGCTTTTACTTCAAGGAAAAGCCCTCCGTTTTCCCGATTCTGGTGAAGGCGGAAGAGGCCATTCGTGGAATCGCAGTCTTTGAGGATTTCCGCGATGGATTTCTCGTCCTTCTTCTCTTTCTCATCGTCTTCCGCAGAGAATGCGACCATCGCTGATCGAGAAAAAAGAACTGAGATTATGAAAAGAAGTCGGAGCAAACGGTGGAGAATAGAAAAAATGGGTCCATGAAAACGGCGGGTTTTGTGAATTGAAGTCGTCCAATGGTCGTCCTATATTCATAAGTTGTTTTTCAAAAACTACACTCCAATTATGCGTAAATACATCCTCTTACTTGCCATGACGGGGCTCGCTATTCCGACAATCGGATCGAGCGACGACATCGATTTCGCTAAACAGATCTATCCTTTTGTGAAGTCTGGTTGCGTGAAGTGCCATTCGGAACCATACAAGGACGAGCGCGGTCGCACCCGCAAGCCCAAGGCCGGCATTATTCTTTCCACCAAAGAGGGCTTACTCGATGAGTATGATCTCGACAGCGGTGACACCAAGGCCATCCTCGTTCCTGGCAAGCCTGATGAGTCCCGTATGCTTGAGGTAACAAAGTTGCCAATCGACGATGATTTTCACTTCCCGCCAGAGGGCAAGGCTCCCCAGTGGACCGATGCTGAGAAAGAACTGTTCGGGAAGTGGGTAGCTGCTGGTGCCGACTTCGGCGAATGGGCCAAGGACGAAGCTCCTCAGGAAGGTCTCGAGTGGGACGGCGAGGAGAAGGATGAGGGAACGACGGAGACTGCTAAGTAGGTCCGTTTCACCTCTCTTAATTCATTTTCAAAGAGGCCGGGGCATATGCTCTGGCCTTTTTTGTTTTTTCGCTCGTGCGTTGCTCTAGTTCGCCTGCCCCTTCTGCGGTCGTCTTTCGAATTTCGGAAAGTGTCAGGTATTCGTAAATATTCCCGGGGACGATGAGGAAAATGCACCAGACCGCTAGAGCAATGATGAGGGCGATCAGTAGTGGAAGAAGGAAAAGTGCCGAGGCAGCACACCTAGAGCGGGCGCTAGGCAAAATAGTGTTCCGCGAATCGAAAGGTGTGCAGGGCAAGATGGATCGGCCAGTTGAAAAAGCGGAGAACAGGAGCCTTGCGTCTCAATGAACGAACGAAGTAGTTTTGATGTTCAAGATTGGTTGGACCAATTCCGAGTGCTTTCCGAATCCATTCAGCGGCATCCCGCCCGCTGCCCAACTCATCAAGGTAAAGCGATGCGGTCAGGAAAATGGTCTGATCGTCTTCCGGGTCCAGGCGCATTGAGCTCTCGAGTGATTCGAGCTGTTCCCAGGCAGTGAGACGATCAGCGGTGTCGGACATTCCTCAGATTTCGGCCTAGATCTGTTCGATTTGAATCGACTCTGGCTGTAGGGAGCGGACCAGGCTCTAGATGTGTTTATCAGCAGTTCGTTTGTCCTCAAGTTCCAGTATCGCAATGGCTTAAAGGTGGTGATCCCGCGAGTTTCCAGGATCCGATCCCAGTATCTGGTGCCCTGTGGAAAGGACTCGATCCCATTGACCAGCTTCTGCCAGATATTCGAGAATCTGGGACTCTCAAAATTCTGCGGCGTCATGATCTGCCGCTATTTTGGGATCGAAACTGATTGATTCGCTATTTCACCGGGGAGTAATCCGTCGTTTTGAGAAATTGCGAATGGACGCCTTTCTTCACAAGTAGCTTTCCATCTTTTTCAGATGCATCGCGTGCTGCTTTCCAGGCTGAGTCTCCTCCGAATGCTTTGAACGAAGCGTTTCTTGACTCGATTGACGGGGCGGAGATGAAATAGAGTAGGGTGTTCTCGCTTCCTTCCTGACCGTCCGCGAGATGGAAGTAGGGAAGGTTGGTAATTCCGTGTTTCTTGAACAATCCGATCGTGTGATCGCGAAAGCGTGCGTCGAGGCTATCGAGTTTGCCCTCGTTTGTGGTGTAGCGTCGCAGTTCATATGTTGGAGCTGCTGACGTTTCCGGGAAAGTGGCGACAGGGGAGTAGTCGGTTAGCTCGAGAAACACGCTGTCGACCTTCCTCACTAATTTGCCGCCCTCTGTGGAATCGGCGTAGGCTTTTTTCCAGACTGGATCATTGCGAAATGCTTTCCACGACTCATCCCGTGCAGCCATGTCAGGATAGCCTAACAGATAGACAAGAATTTGCTCTTCGTTCTCGACAGGCTCCCAGTAAATGAGGTTGGTTATGCCATGCTTTTCGAATAGTGCCACTGTGTGATCGCGAAAGCGGGCGTGGAGAGAATCGAGCTGGCCCTCGTGGGTGTGATAGGTGCGAAGTTCGAAGCACGTGAGCTTTTCTTCAGCGAACACCGGGGCAAGAAAGGAAACACAGAAAATTGTGGAGAAGAAAATTCGGATCATAAGAATTGTCTTAGGTTGATACAGAGGTGATATCCGGCGGAAACCCGAATGGCGAGGAAAAAACTCAGCGCTCAGCTTGGTTTATTCCGAAATCTGTTCTGTAGTGCGATGAAAAATCCATCGGGCCCAGCCAATGAGAAATGAGACTCCTCCGAACGGAGCGATCGCTCCGAGTTTCCCTATGTCGCTTAGAGCAAGAGTATAGAGGCTGCCGGAAAACAGTATGATTCCGGCAAGGAACCAGCGAAACCCCAGCATCTTTTTCCCGGAAATGGCGATCACAAAAAGGGCGAATCCATGAATCAAATGGTAGAGGGCCGCCGTCTCCCAGGTATCAAGTCGACCCGTTTCCTCTAACCTGCCATCGAGCAGATGGGCTCCGAAGGCACCCAAGGTGATTCCGAGAAAAATGACGGAGGCCGCAACTCGAATGGCAGTAGATTGTTTCATTGGTTTATGATAATGTTAGTGTTTGGCAGGCCTTTAAAAAGCAGAGGCCGGCCTTTTCAGGGCCGGCCTCTGCGGAACGTATTGCAATTTTGTGCGGTTGCTTTGTGCTGTTGGGCTCTCCGGTGGGAGTGTTTCAACGGCGGTATCTTAGCGGGGGTCGGACCCCTGTCACGATTTTTTGTTTCGAACTGAATACGGAATGGCGTATTTAATCGAATTTACAGTTCCGAATCCAGAGAAATGGAGTCTGCGGTGAGGACGATTTGCGACTCTTCATTTACTTCAAGGCCTGTTTCGTTTTCGCCGGAGAACTCTCTCACGCGTGATAGAACAAGCGATCCACTGAGTGGGCGAAACTCAATTTTCTCAGCCTTTACAAGGCGTTCAGGATGATCCTGGCGCAGAATGACGTTTGATCCGGTCACAGTGTTCGAATCCTGCGAAACTCCTGAGTGCGACACTTTAGCGACGCGAAGTTGTTCTGCTTCGACACGAAATCCTTCGTAGTAAACAATGACATTGCCTGAGTAAATTTTTTCTCTCGCTTGTTCGATCGCATTGTCCGCTTCGATCCGAAAGGTGGCGCGACGCATTGTGCGAGGAGCAAAATCACGAACGGACTGGCCAAAGATGGTCGTCAATTCCCAATCCAGATCCAGTGCTACGATCGATGGGCTCGCTACGAAATCAGGTGTTCCGATTTCAACGGTTTCCTCGACCGGACGAGTCGATTTCACCGCCGCTTTGCTATTCTTATTTACTGCGGGAGTTGTTGCAGAGTCATCGGTGTATTGCACTAGGAAGACGACTTCCTCTTCCTGCCTCGTGTCTCTGACGGAGAGGTTGGTGAGAACGGTGAGCAACAGTGCGACTGCCGCAGCAGCGAAAGCAACCGTTATAAACCACGATTTCCGGTCTGCTGCTGGCGATAGATGAAGCGTTTCATGGCGAAATGGTCGCTCGACAGTTTTGAGAAGAATCGAGTGGATTAGCACCTCGTCGTTTTTTTCTCCATCAAGGCGAGCTTTTTCCAGCAAAGCCGAATCGACGAACAGTTCGTCGGGCGGGAGAGGGGATTCAGGTTCCGAGTGTGAGTTCATTGTTCTTCGGATGGGGTGGTAAGTTTTCGATCTAGGCATTGCTTCAGCATGCTTCGAGCTCGTTGCAGACGCTTTCTGACTGCAGCGGGTGCGATGGATAGGACTTCAGCGGCTTCCTCGCCGGTGCGGCCTTCGAAGTAGCAGGCGTGAACGGCTTCCTTGAGATTGTCAGGTAAGCGATCGAGGCAGCGGGAAAGTGCTTCGAGAACAGAACTGTCTGACTCGCTCCGCTTCTGTTGCCACGCTGCGATGTCAGCATCGATTTGGGCGAGCTGCCCATCAGTGAGTTCGTGGCGCATGTTCTTCCGAACCCACTCGCGGTATTTGTTCCGGAAAATGCCTCGCATCCAGGTGGCGAAGTCCCGCGTCACGTCAAATGTGCGGACTTTTTCATGCGCGACCACGAAGGAATCCTGAACGATGTCGCAAGCAGTCGAGTGATCTCGGCAGAGGGCACGTGCGTAAATCAGAAGTTCACGATGGTTCAAGTGGACCAGCTCCGCGAAATCCTCATCCTTCTTCGGATCGAGATTGGGAGATTGTTCGGCAGGAATGTCGGAAATGTCGCTGATACGAACAAGGTGCATTACTTTCCCCCCATTGGCGAGCGCGGGCCTATTTGTGACCAGTTTTTTACACAGGAAAACGGTCGCTTCATATTATATTAGAATGTCTAATGTATGGAATCCCGAATTTTGCGGTTTGAGCGGACTTTTGTCGTAACAAGGGATTTTTTATTAGGAGAGGTAATAGGCGCAATTTCGGAGTAAAATCTTTTTGCTTGAGAAAAATCCCCACTCTAGTCTTCCCGAACCGGCACCCGGTTACCGGTATTTACAAATTCCGAAAAGTTTATGAACGGCATCAACCGACTCGCTATAGCGATCACGATTTTGGGAGCTTCCGCGCTAGCGCAGGGAGCAGATATTCACGAAGGAAACTGGCTGTCCTGGCGCGGCCCGCTGCAAATGGGGGTCAGCCTCGAGAGCTACTCCGACATGGAGTTCAATACGGAGCCTGTCTGGACCGACGAAATCTCGGGGCAGGGGACTGCTACCGTTTTCAATGGTCGCATCTACTCCTGGGGCTACCGCGGAACAGGGCCGAATCTCGAAGAGGTCGTTCAGGCTCGCGACGAAGAGACGGGTGGTGTGATTTGGGAATTTGCCACGCACGACTTTCTTTCTGACACGATTTACAATCGTTACTCGATTGGCTGTGTCGCGGTTGATCCCGCAACTGAAAATATTATTGTTGCCACTACTTACGGGCTGGTTACTTGCCTTTCCAAAGACGGTAAGATTGTCTGGCAGGTTTCCATGATGGAGCGCTTTGGTCGCCTGACCTTCCCCAATGGCCGGGCAGGTTGTCCTATTATCGACGGTGACATCGTTATCATTCGTGGCGTTACCAGTTACTGGGGAGCGGATGGCCCTGCTCGCGACCGCTTCTTCGGTTTTGATAAGAACACCGGAGAGCTTCTCTGGTCGTCGACTCCAGGTGTGGGACCTCCTTTCCTCAAGGACACCTCGATGAGCACGCCTTTCCTTGAGACTCGCGATGGGAAGCGTGTTTTCTACGCCGCTACCGGTTGCGGAAACATTGTTTGCGTCAACGTGCTCGATGGAACTCCGCTCTGGCGCTGGCAGGTGTCCAAAGGCGGAATCAACAGTTCACCCGTTGTTTACGGTGACACGGTCATTAATATTCATGGAAAAGAGAACCTCGATACCACGGAGATGGGCCGGATTTTCCGAATCAACATCCCGAAAGACCTCGATAATACTGGAGGTGAAATCGATCCGGTTATGAAAGGTGCGCCTCGCATCACCGGCGACGGCATCGAAGTTTGGCGCGAGACCCTGGAGATGTTCACCAGCTCGCCAGCCCTCCATGATGGCAAGATCTACCAGATGGTGAAAACCGGTTCTCTTTTCTGCGTCGATGCCGAGACCGGCAAAATTCTCTGGGAAGAAAAGCTGGCGAACTCTCAGCTGCACGCCTCTCCAACCTACGTAGATGGTCACCTCCTCATTCCAACTTTCCCCGGCGACTTCTATGTGATCGACGTGACTGGCGAAAAGCCGGAGATCAAGCACAAGATCGAGCTGGACGGAAACTGCATTGGAACGGCTTCGGTTGCGAATGGACGGGTCTACGTTCACACGACTGAGAAGCTCTATGCTTTCGAAATCAAAAACAGCGGCATCGAATACGCAGCGGCCCCCGAGGTGAAGATGCCTAAGGCAGGCCCAGCCGCGAAGGTGCTCCCCGTTCCCAGCGATGTTCTACTTCGTTCCGGTGAATCGGCGACGGTCAACTTGCGAACTCTTGATGCCAACGGCGTTCCTGTCGGAACCACTGACAGTGCGGATTGGGCGACCTTTATTCCTCCGACTGCGAAGGTGAAGGCGACCATGGATGCCGGTTTTGACGGAAACGCCATCTCCGCTGGCGACGACGCAAAGCTCTCCGCAGGGGCTTGGAAAGCGACTTCCGGGGATATGACTGGAATCCTGCGAGGACGCGTCATCGCGAATCTCCCTTACACCGAGGACTTCAGTGGCTTCGAACTCGCCGACAAGCCGGGTGGATCGGTAGTTGGCCGTGCATTCGATTTTCCTCCTCTGCCGTGGATCGGTGCCCGCCTCAAGTGGGAAGTCATCGAGCACGAAGGAAATAAGGTTCTCTCCAAGACTCTCGACCGCGTTCTCTTCCAGCGATCCCTTTCCTTTATCGGACATCCTGACTTGAAGGATTACACGGTTCAGGCCGACGTCATGACTGACGGAAGTCGCCGCATCAAATCGGTAGTGGGCCTCATCAACCAGCGATACATCATTTCCCTCGTCGGAAATGCAAACATCCTCGAAGTCAGCTCTAACCACGAACGAGTGAAAGAGTCTGTTCCTTTTCGTATCTCCGCCAACAAGTGGTATACGCTGAAAACCCGTGTCGACACCAACGATGATGGTTCCGGAGTCGTCCGCGCCAAGGCGTGGGAAAAAGGCACCGATGAACCTGCCGAATGGACCATCGAAGTCGAGCACAAGAATGTTCACAAGAAGGGTTCGCCCGGCATCTTCGGATTTGCCCCGCAGAGCCAGAAGACAGTTTTCGTAGACAATATTTCCATCACCCCGAACAACTAAGTCGTTCGAGTAACGTAAATCATTCACCAATCGAATTTACCTCACCCAAGTCATGATCAAATCGATACTACACCTCCCCTGCCTCGCGATTGTTGCAGTCGCATTCGCAGCATGCTCCCAACCCGAGGCGGAAGCCCCGGCAGACAACGGTAAGGCTGAAGAAGCCAAGGCCGAAGAAAAGGCTCCGTCACCTGCACCTGAAGCAGTACCCGGCGGCGGCGAATGGCCGCAGTGGGGACGCGACGCTTCTAACAATATGATGTCTCCGGCAACAGGACTGCCCACCGATTTTACTTCCGGTGAGTTCAACGACGCCGGCGAAGCCGAAGGCGCCAAGCACCTCAAGTGGGTCGCTGAGATGGGATCTCAAGCTTACGGAACCGCTACAGTGAAAGACGGACGCGTTTTCATTGGGACGAACAACGAAGAGCCTCGTCTTGAGTCTGTTACAGGCGACAAGGGAATTATCATGTGCTTCGATGAGAAGACTGGTGAGTTTCTCTGGCAATTCTCCGTGCCAAAACTTGCTGCCGGAAAAGTCTCCGACTGGGAGTTTCTCGGCATTTGTTCTTCCGTCATCGTTGATGGAAAATACGGTTACGTCGTCACCAACCGTGGTGAAATCATCTGTCTCGATGTCTACGGCATGAGCGATGGCAACGACGGTCCTTTCCAGGATGAAGCCAAGTATGCTAATGGTGGTTTGGAAAAGCTCAACGAAGTCGAGCCAGCCGAACTCGACATGGGCAAGACCGCAGATATCGTCTGGGGATACGATATGCGTTCTGAGCTAGGTGTTTTCCCTCACAACGTGACCTCCAGTTCCGTTGTGATTTCTGACAAACACGTTTACGCCAGCACTTCGAACGGAGTGGACTGGTCGCATATCAATATCCCAGCTCCTTACAGCCCCTGCCTCATCGCTCTCGACAAAGAGACCGGTGAACTCGTTGCCGAAGAAGCCAGCGGAATTGGTGAAAACGTCATGCACTGTAACTGGTCGAGCCCAGCATATTCTGCAGATCTTGCAGGGAATCCAACCGTAGTGTTCGGCGCTGGGGATGGAGTCACCTACGGATTCCACGCTTCGGAGTTTGATGAGGAAGAAGACGGTGGTGAGGTTTTCCGTCTTTTTAAAGAAATCTGGAAAGTAGACTGCTGTCCGAAAGAGTATCGTGTCGATGAAAATGGTGAGGACATCAAGTATGCCACCTATCCTGGTCCTTCCGAGATTATCTCTTCCCCCGTGGTTTATGAGAACAAGGTATACTCCTGCATTGGGCAAGACCCTGAACACGGGGAAGGTGTTGGTTGCGTAACCTGCATAGATCCGAGCAAGGGAACAGGTGAGGATGCTATCGTCTGGCAGTTCAAAGAAATTGGACGCACGATCTCAACTCCCTCTATTGTCGACGGACTTGTCTACATCTCTGACTATTCCGGTCGCCTCTTCTGCCTCGACGCCGAGACAGGTGAAAAATACTGGGAGCACGACACTCTTTCGCACATTTGGGGATCGACACTCGTAGTTGATGGCAAGGTTCTCCTCGGAAATGAGGACGGTGAACTCGTCATTCTCAAGGCTGGGAAGGAATACGAGGAAATCAACACGGTTGGTTATCCTGCTCCGATCTACGCAACACCAATCGTTGCCAACGGAACTCTCTATGTGATGACCCAGACCCACCTCTACGCCTACGAAATGGGTGGGGACAAGGTCGCAGCGGTTCAGCAGTAATTGCAAAATCAACTCAAACCCCCGACGCGAATGAAAACCGCAATCATTGTCATTGTCTTTGTTGCCCTCGCGGTCCTTCACCAGGACGCATGGAACTGGGATAAAGCTGACCTCGTTTTCGGGTTTATTCCCGTCGGGCTCGCTTACCATGCCTGCTACTCGATCGCTGCCGCGGTCTTCTGGGCATGTGTCGTGAAATTCGCCTGGCCAACTCGATTGGAAGAGTGGGCTGACGGTGCTGACTGATGATACTCTTTAGCTGTGGAGCTCCGTTTACCGTTGCAAAAGTTCGGTGAACAGAATTCGCTGCTACCCACCCCTGTTGAGTCACTGACCTTACCTTATTGACTCGCTGACTAACCCTGTATGTGACTATGACCCCCATTTTTGCTGCTGCGGAAGCTGCTGAAGCGGTTTCGAAAACTCCGCTGATCGTTATCACCTGCTATCTTGGGCTGTTGCTCGGGCTTGCTTTATTTTCCGGAAAACTCTTCCGGGGAACTTCGAAAGACTACTTCGTTGCGAGTCACTCGATTGGGCCGTTCATGTTGCTGATGTCGGTCTTCGGAACGACAATGACAGCTTTCGCTCTCGTTGGTTCTACCGGGAAAGCGTTCCAAAAAGGAGTCGGGACCTACGGTTTGATGGCTTCGTCTTCCGGTTTGATCCACGCTGCCTGTTTCTTCCTTATTGGAATCAAAGTCTGGTCGATCGCAAAACGCCACGGCTACGTAACCCAGATTCAGTTCTTCCGGAATCGATTCGAATCGAATGGCCTCGGCTACCTGCTTTTCCCCTGTCTCGTACTTCTCGTGATTCCTTACCTCCTCATCGGGGTGATCGGATCCTACCGTGTCTTAGGCCCGACGACTGCAGGAATGTTCCCTGATCTCTTTCCGCAGGCAGGTCCGCTTGATGGATCGATTCCACCGTGGATCATTGGACTGGTGATCTGTGGGGTTGTTCTTGCTTACATTTTTGCAGGCGGCTCTCGGGCGGCAGCTTGGGCGAATACCTTCCAAACCCTCGTTTTCATGGCGATGGGAGTTCTCGCTTTTTACCTGATCTCCAAAGCTCTCGGCGGGGTTGCGGCGGCTTCCGAGCAGATCTATCCGGGGCATCTCGTGCGAACTCCTGACACCTTGGAGGTCGCGGCTAAGTCGGGGGCCTTTGAAAGAGAAATCGGTATTCCGCCGATTCAGTTTCTGACTTACATGTTCATTCCCCTGTCTGTAGGGATGTTCCCGCACCTGTTCCAGCATTGGTTGACGGCAAAGAGTGCGAAGAGTTTTCGACTGACTGTGATCGCTCACCCGATCTGCATCATGGTGGTATGGGTG